>Ga0307512_10005508_pt1 | contig 13198 bp, 18 predicted proteins | sample 14_EM_MG_FD_200267 | JGI IMG/M metagenome (GOLD analysis project Ga0307512, IMG submission 200267) | Populus trichocarpa ectomycorrhiza microbial communities from riparian zone in the Pacific Northwest, United States - 14_EM | ecosystem: Host-associated > Plants > Roots > Unclassified | place... | reverse complement strand
TCTGAGTTCACTCGATCGTCATTTTCAGGCGCACCTCGAATTGCTCTCAAGCACCGCCTGCAGCCAGTCCAGATATAGCGTGTGTAGATGGGTAGCTATATAGATACATAGATACATAGATGAGAATTCAAACTGAATACATGACTGTGATTGGAGGTGCTCCCAGACATGTCGCCGGCGCTCCCAGGTGCTCCCAGGCTTGTTGTCGGCGCTCCAAGTTACTCTGAAGGCCGGCAGGAATGCCCTCCTATGGTCTGATACTCTCCTGAAAAATGGCTTCAGCATAACTGCAGCCCCTGCGAAGAGTGTAACACACGTGTCGTTCTGATGATGCGTATACGTCACCACAAACTAAAGGAGGTACGTATGCAACGTGACCCATCGCCTGGGCGACGGGCAACGTGTAATTCTCCGTCAGAGCGTACGAGGTTCTGTCAGAGCCGTCAGAGCCATCCGGAACACCAGGGTGTTTCAGACGGAAATTAGGGTCGTTGCTGATGGTATTCCAGCTTGCAATATCGACTAATTTGGAATCAGTGTTTTACCTTTGATATATTGTATTTTTACCTTTCAGGGCGGTCAATATTTCTGTTATAAACGCGATGATCCGCGCGATGCCTTGATTACCAAATATGCAACAACTAAACCTGTTGACGCTCCGTTGACGCTCATTTTCAGGATGCGCCAGGAACCATGTCACTGTTGTTTTTCCAGTAGAGGCTGCCAATATTTCATAAATGGATGTCTGCAACCAATTGGAACATGAATTACCCAAGATACGAAACTGAAAATCATTCAAACTCCGTTGACGCTCATTGTCAGGATAAGGCAGGGAGCATGTCGGTGGAGTTTTTCCCAGTAAAGGCTGCCAATATCTGATATGTGGGTGTCTCTAACCAATCGGGACCTAAATTACCCAAGATGCGAAGCTAACAATCGTTAACGCACCGTTGGCGCTCATTCTCAAGATGCGGCAAGGAGAATCTCGCTGTAGTTTCCCCCTGTAAAGGCTGCCAATATCTGGTATATGGGTGTCTGCAACCAATCGGAACATAAATTACCCCAGACCCGAAGTTAAAAATTGTTGACGCTCCATTAACGCTCATTCTCCGGATGCGGCAGGTAACATGTCACTGCAGTTATTCCAGTAAAGGCTGCCAACATCACATAAATGGGTGTCTTCAACCAGTCGGAACATTAATTACCCAAGATGCCAAGCGCGAAATTGTTGACGCTCTGTTGACGCTCATTCTCAGAATAGGGTGGTGGATGTGTTGCTGTCTCTTTGCCTAGAAAAGCTGCCAATACATCGGTTATACATAACAGCAACCAAATCACTGTTGAATTACCATACGTACAATACCACAAATCGTTGACGATCCGTTGACGCTCATTTTAATGCATTGTCCATTCAACATCTGCAGCAATTGATAATCGTTTTCTTCATGATTTGAACATAATGGTAGTCTTTCTGCCAGATTGAGACTTGGTCCTGTGGCAAAGCCAAGCGCAGTAACATTCTTGCACTGTTTGCTCTCACACAACTAAAATTTATATATCTTGCCAAAAGCTTCATTGCGCCTGCTATACATCTGTTCATCAACCGATATTTACAAGCTGCTGCTGACCATTCACCCATGAGATATCTCTAACTAAAACTCTCGGTCAAGATACATACAGAAGCTGGTGAAACATTCACATAATCTGACCTACATTTTCTTCACTCCCCTGTTCCTCCTCGTTTCGATTGCATTGACCATCCTCAAGACCTGTTCAGCCTGCATCTTTGACCTCCGTGTAGGCCGAATCAATCCGGCAACATTTGGCGTGGCGCTCACATCCCACTGCTCTGGGTATTCTGCATCCTCGATGCTATTGTCTTTCTCTATATCTGATTCAATATTCGCTGCGCAATCATCTTCACCATCATTTGGATTATCTAAGTCCCCATTCCAGTTAAACCAATCTTCAGTGTCCGAAATGCTTTCAGGCGTGCTATCCTCTTCACATTCGACTGCATGATGGTTGCTTCTTCGCATTCGGTGAATATTCAATATCTGAGTTCGTCCTCCAGGGAGGTCCTTTGCAGACAAAGGTGGTGGCAAAGGAGATCTTTCTGACAATTTATATGCAGCCGCGCCATCATGATGGAAAAGGAACCAGGGCGCTTTGATGATATCTTCTGTGTCCGAAATGTATCCCACGGCGGTCATCTGCTTGTTTTGAGCGCAAGATTCCTTCTGGGTAGCATATAGGTATTGGCTGCCCTGCCATATCTCCAAAAAGTCGTGAACCTTCGCCATTCTGTGCAATTTCCTTTCCTCCACCTCGTTCTTCATTTCCGAGTCGTTTTCTGTGTTTGTTGTACCCAATAATTGGTCAGCGCCTGCCAAAATCCTATTATTGGCTCAAGCAAACTACCTTGCAACGACTTTTTTGCGACGGGTCTCGACTGTTGTTTTTGACTGCCTCCAGCCTATAACATCCCGGCCATGGGAAAAACTAGCCTCCACGCGGACACCCTGTCGTATGATAGGGAATTTGTCGCGTGCCACAATCGCGATATCGACATACTTGGAGTGCGTTTCCTCTGGATGGCGCCACCACTCAGTGATGTCCGGTAATCAAAATGTACTGTCAATCTCCATTGGGTCGGAGTGGTAATCATTGAGATTTGGATGAATTTGCCCTCAGTTCTCTGATGCTTCAAGTGGCGAATTCAAATTGAGCCTAGCGGCGGTCAATACGCGTGCTGCGCGATCGCTTCGCCCGGGTGTCGTTTCAGCCACATTGTTAGGCGTTAAGTATTCATCATCATCGCTGGACAAATCATATGGATCAAAGGATGATTGACAGGATCCTGAAGCCATTGCTGAGGGGATGAGATTGCTGCTTGGTAAGCTTTCAAGTGTATTAACCGGCACACATCGATGTTTCGCACAGTATCCATTCTCCACATACTTCAGAAAGGCCTCTTGGTGTTGGGTTGTATAGGATGTCTCGTCCTCTGGATTACAATGCATTCCTTTGTCCCACTTTCCAAATAATCAGAGCTTCCAGAATGGATCGAGGATATGTGCAGTAATGACAATCATGCCGGTCGATGGAGTCACTTCAGTGAAATATTTGGACAGCTTGTGTCGAGCTAACTTCACCATGATGAACAAGTCTTCCTTCCATTGAGTCATCTTCTTGGCCACAGCTCTCATCACGCCATCCATGTGATTGAACATGTCATTGTACACTGCGATCACGTGATGCAATGTGACTGTATGCCTCTTCGACATCCACAGTGTCCAATATCGGAATGGCCTCAACACTTTCATGACATACTTCACAATGGTCCATCCATCATGAGTTGTGAAAAGTGGCCGGTAATCAGTTTATTTCGGATTTTGAAGCCACTCGGGTCTGAATTCCCATAATCAGCAGGTGCGGTCGAGCAACTCCTGGGTAGAGTTTCAACGGGTCTTCGCATCCATACTCCAAAGAACCGCGATGCCGACTTGGTTCTTTTGACAGTCAATGAAGTTGTTTCGATGACCAGGTGTCAGCATAATCAATACCGCAAGCATTCTCTGCTATATGAACGTCAGTTTCAGGACTTTCAAAATATCCTGAAATACATACCTTTTCAATTATCTTTGCTAAACCTGGTCACACCATATTGATTCTAGCATTGCCCTCTTTTCGAAGTGTTTGACTCGTCCCAATGCCTATGCTTTCATTCTCTCCAAATTCCTGATCGCGCTCATGGGCTTCCCAAGACTTGGTCCAGCCTTTTACACCCAGACTGCTCATGAATGCACCTAAAGCCTGCTGTATGACGTGCGCCATGCACGGTATGTGGTTCCTCAATGCAGGCCCCTCCATTCCAGAGGCCTCATGTATTGATTGCAGCTCCCGTGTCATGGAGTAATTGGAGGAATTATCATTCGTAATTCCAAGCAAATGGCCATCGGTCAGCTCAAAACGATCAATCACGTTCTTCAAATGTACGGCTATCCTTGCTAGAGTATGTTGGCCCTTGACCTATCATCCTTTGTTAGCTTTCGAAAGGGGAAAAGATCAGGCAATCGACTTCATTGAAAGCGAGTTGAACTTTGCCCAATGCCCAATTGCGATCGATATAATGAGCGATGACCAACGTTAACGCTACTTTGTTTGTTGGTGTCCATCCATCCAAAACTAAACTAACTTTATTTTGTGACGGCCATTGCTTCTTAATTGCATCCACGGTCAGTGCATATTCCCTCCTGCAAATGTTGCTAAGAGTTGTAGTGGACGGCAGCACGAGATTATTGCGTAACGCCTTATATGACCATCGTAGCTCTAAATTTGACATAGCGTTCCATGGAATATGATCCGAAACAAATCCTGACATGAGGTAGCGATTCCACGTGTCTTGGTGCAATTTGGAAGTTTCAAAGTTCCTAGCTGCCAGTTGGGAACGTTTTGTCTGTCATTTCGGTCAATACGGATCAACCTGGAAGTCAAATATGATTTTCCTCTGCGAACTTACTATTGTGATTCCTCGACTTCCCCGCCTCTTCAGGAGGGCCAAAGCAGTTTCATCGACTGTCGAAGTAGTCATTTCAGGAACCTCTGACTCTGTTAATTCGTTTAACTTTGCAATGTGAGCGTTGGCCAGCAAATGTTTCCCCATTGAGCTGGTCCCATGTTCTGATGGATGGTGAAGAACTTGACGACAAATGATACATATGATGCCAGGGCAGCCGGTCTCCTCAATTCCGCAGTGTAAATAGAATCACCACGAAGGCACATGTCCACAATTTTTCAAAGCAATGGGCCGCTTCGAACCTACATTCATTGATACCCACCAAGCATCGAAGATCATTTGGAAAGTAAGGTCGCTCAACTCACAGATAAAGACACATTCATTCTCGGAAGAGATCATAACCTCAAGCAATGAGGTATTCAAAGATTGTGAATCTGACATTGCGGTAGGAATTTGATTGCTGCATGATCCAACTCGAGAGGCTGCCAAAAGTTACGTAATACTAAAGAAGAATGCGGATTCTTATATCTTGACTAGAGCTAAAAGCAAAAAATAGTCAGATCTGTGAGACATTGCATGCATATTTGCGAAGTTGTATACAACAACATGTTGCAAAGACTGACTGAGTAAGACTCAATTCAGGAACAACACAATGCAGTTCATTGCTGTGTAGCTTATTGAGCTCCCACAAAAATTGTCGACTTTCCGTGGGCGCTGAATTGTAGGAGGCGGACATGATATCGTCACTATCATTTTTTGCCATAAAGTTAGCCGATAAGTTGCATATGGGATAACGACGTTCCATAGTCCTTAGATTGTCCAAGATGCAAGACCAGCAATCGTTGACGCTCTGTTGACTCTCTTTCTTCGGAGGTGGTAGCTGTATCGTCACTAGCATTGTTGCCCATGAAGGCAGCCGATAAACATATTGTGGCATCACGTCGTTCTATAGCCCTTAGAGTGTGCAAGATGCAAGACCAAAAATCATTGATGCTCCGTTGACCCTGATTTTTAGGAGGCGGTAGATGCCTTGTCACTAGCATTTATGCCCATAACGGTGGCCGATACATAGTTTATAGGTCACCGTCGACGCACAGCGCTTTGACTATCCATCATGCAACACCAAAAATTGTTGACGCTGTGTAAACGCTCATTTTTAAGAGGTGGTAGCGATATCGTCTGTAGCATTATTACCCATAGACGCGGCCGATAATACAATTATGGATTGAAAGGGTTGCTTCACCCTTTGATTATCCAAGATACAAGACCAAAAATCGTTGACGCATCGTTGCCGCTCATTTCCAGGATGGGTCAACAAGTGTGTCACTATCATTTTTGCCTATAAAGACTGCCAATACACTCCCTTTGGAAGGATGTGACTATGCAGCCGGTTGTTTGCTGAAAATGTAAGAGGAAAAATCATTGACGCTCTGTTGACACTCAACTTAATAACATCGTAACAGTCAGTGGATGCTCAACAATTGTCTGCACAAATGCATAAAGTGGTTATTGGCAGCCAATGAATCGTTTCTATATATAAACATTTGAATCCAAAAGCTTCCAAGTCTCCCAATTTCTGATCCACATCTTGATATGTTATCCGTGTGATAAATGACATTAGCCTATCATCTTCCATCGCATTCGGCACACAATTAACCGCATATATATCCATATACGAGTTTTTGATACATTTAGCCCGACTTCCTCACCTTTCCTCATCCGGCTCCATCTCCATGATTTCCATGACCTATCAAAAGCAAGTTTCGCAATCTCGACCATGTGCACCGGGTCTGTGCAGAGACTTCGGCAGTTGGCTGCATGATTGTATGCATCATAACAGTCGTCATTCATCCGGGCATGTGTCATGCATTGACCTCCTCACCTATGACTCGTATGACCTCCCTGACTTAAATATAGTTAGTGAGTTTCGTCTCCAATTCAGTTTAGGTTGACTGACTTAACACTAACCAGCAGGACAGTATCACGTTCATTGGTCGTCAGTCAATACGAGTTGAATTCAAGAACATTAGCATGGACTATCCGACCCTTGCATATGCACAGACGAATTATCATGTCTCCCAATTTGGTCACTGAAATCAAGTATAAGCTGATACGTAGCAAAATAGGTTCATTTATTGCTTTTCTAAGTGATACATCATCACAAATACCAATTTGCCTACTGATTCCTCCTGCAACGCAGGAGCCTTCACCATGTCTTCGTCGGAATCCGATTTCTATATGGTGATTCCTTTGGGATGCTGGGTGCAGGGGTTATACCTTACGGGTTCGACATGTTTTGATATCTGAATCGCTGACGAATCTGTCGCTGGGGCAGGGGGCAGGGACGGAATGCGTTTGAGTGTCTTGGGTTTCCGTGAACCAAGCCTCATTTGACTACTCCCCGGTCAAGAAGTCACTTGCGGCATTTCCGATTTTCCGGGGTTGATATCAAGTGTCTCTATTGGCTCACCACATGCTGTCGGCGCAGAACAGATTACATCCTCTTCCCTTTGCAATTGAACAACCACCGGAACCTTCAATTCGGTTGTCCCGTACTTCCTATCTCTCTCACGGAAGTGGTCGGCCGCGTCTCCCCAGCCTGGTTGCATCAATTCGTCAAGCTTTATCTGCTTCTGCCGAAAACGCTCCATGCGATGCTGAACTGTTTTACAGATTGTGCCCATCACCCAGCCGGGTTCATCATCTGCGCCATGCTTGCCCAGCTCAGGATTATCTTCATCATCATCCTCGTCTTCCACATCCTCCCCATCGTCGGAACATGCAAGATCATTCAGACCATCTCCGATGGCGTTCAACATCTCCTCAAATGTTGTTTCAGGCTTGGTGGTTGTCAATCCCGCGTTTTCAGCATTTCTCATTTCCTCCTGCGCCTGCTCAATTGCTGTCTCTGCGTCTTCAACTCCCTTTCTTCCCACAGCGATCTCTCTTTCGACAGAATTCTCGACGCATTCCTCCTTGGCTTCATATCTCTGGAAGTGTGTTTCCCGTCGTCTCGCCGCCGCAAGCTTCTTTTTGGATTGCCTGCTGCGCAACGCTCCAAGAGATCGGACCCTTTCTGCTTGCAAGCCGCTCTTGCCTTCATTTGCATGATGACGTCGTCATATGGAACAAGGTGTCGATTTTCCGTATTTACCTGCCGGTCATGGCGAAAGGTTCTTTTTCAGAGCATTGACCATTGCATTTTGTGTTGACTTTGTTGATGGACGAGATGTTGGATGTTGCAAGATATGGACCACATAGAGGCAAGCTGCGTCTTTGATGTCGAGGTTGGTATGCTTCATCGACTTGAACAAAGCAAAATCTAAGTTTTGACCGTCACTAAATTGGGAATAGCAATGCTAACCGTACATCATTTAGCATCTGTTTCAAGTAAGATCCATGGGATTTTGTGAGACAAAGATCAGCAGACGTTCATTGCGTCGAAGAATGTATGATTTATATCTCACAAACCCGATATTTCGCCGGTCGTTCACCGTGATTGATCCCTGGAAACAAAGACACAACAACGCCCCGACTTGGTGCAAATCGCAGGACGGTTGGAAACCCATGCAACCAGCGCCAATACCCAGCAGGATTCAACTTGGGTAGAACGTGCAACCTGGCTGTTACGCATGCTATTTTGACTTGAAACTAGCAATATATTCCTCAGGACTTCCCACTTCTTTTCGTTATCATCATCTCTTCACTTCCACTGCAGCAAATCATGGCTCCACAAACACCTCAGGAAGGTGAGCATGGAACAGAATCGAGCAGAACGACGGGCGCTTCTTCCAATATGCCACCAGTTGAGACCCAACTACAATGCAGACACAACATAGCTCACCACGACACAGCAAATACAGCCACCGAAAACATGACCCTGGATGCACAGTTAATAACTGTTTATAGAACCGGAAGCAGCAAGATGAAGAAGCAGCATGCGATCGGATGTGAGTATACTCGAATCGAGGTGTACGAATGTCAACTAATGATATAATGTGGAGCTGGTGTGCGTAGAGAGCTGTGTGGCCAATTTCTGGCCGCCCATAATCGGAATCCTCGATGGTCGTCGAAGGCATTTCTCCACACGATCCGCGATTTCGAACATCATGATGTTGTCAGCTCTGGGATTGTCGCGTACGAATTTAGTGATAAGAATCCCCGAGAGTGCACCAAAGAGGCTGCAACCACGTTAGAGGATGCTACGGAAGAGTGTATGGTAGAGGTACCAGCCGAATCTGATATGTAGATGCAGCAACTAATTTCTTGTAGGTTTTCAACATGTCTGCAACTATAGCAAGGCAAAGAGGTCGGGTACAGCTAGAACAGTCTGACATGCGCCTTGCCTTCAATATGGCCAAACTGGGCAAAGGAGGGTTTTCGCGCGCCGCAATAGAGGAAACGCAATTTCTAATCAAGCAACCTCGTGCCGAAGTTCCAGACCAGAGGAAGCGGGGAGTTGAGTCTCCTGGGCATTAAAATGTGAAGGCTGCGTTGGAAAGACACCCGGCTATGCTTCGAGAAAATCAAACGGATGGCTGCCTCCCTTGCCGAAATGGCACAGCACAGAATCCCCAGACACGCTGGAGGCGCCAAGGCACAGGTGCAACTCCACCAGAGCGACCCAGACAGCCGACACCAGAACCGAGGTCACATTCGCCCGGAACACCATCTGTGCCACCCGGTGATACTGTGGCAGCTCACATATCCGAAATCGACCATGTGCCGCATGGATATGTGTATATCCATACTACTCTTCCCACCGCTCAATTTTTCAATCATGATGCACATGCCAAGGATCGCAAGCGCGATAAAGATTTTTATCCAGATTTGCTGACTGATAAAGGAACATCCACTGGTTAGTACACTATCTGCCACGTGGTGATGCAGCTAACATCCATTTTGCAGACGACAGTGGCCTATTGAGCGAACCGGACAGTGAAGATGAGCATTAATTGAATGGAACGGGTTTTTGGAGTGTATTATTATCTACAATTCGTGGACCCTTTTAAGTGTATTTTAAAGGATATATTTATGTATATTCTTCAAGAACAATGTAGTGATAAAGAAAGAATTACAAGAAGACATTACAAAGGCTGCCAAAACACCGTTAATGATATATGACGCCAAATTAAATGATAACATATTGTTGATACACCAATCGCAAAATGAGTGTCAATGGAGGGTCAAAGATTTTTGGTCTTGCATGATGGGTAATCTGCATGCCAATCAGTTGAGACCATTCATAAATGGTGTATTGGGTGGCGTTATCAGGAAAAGAGCGAGCTGCACCCTCCCTGCCACATTCTGAAATTGAGCGTCCACGGAACGTCAACCATTTTTGGTCCTGTAAGTCAGGTAATTCAAAAGCGATATGGTCATTCCTATGTATAATCAAAGTATTGGCCGTCTTTATAGGGAAACAGGATCGCTTCACGCTCCGTGCCCCTTCATGAGAATGGGCATCAACGGAGTGTCAAAGATTTTTGGCCTTTCATCATGGGTAATCAAAGGGCAATGTGTCGGTCATTGTCCATATACGGTGTTTTGACCTTTTCTCTTAGCTATAACAGTCATTGACTCCTAGTTGCATCATCGTAAATGAAATAAGTTGTTACTATCCGGGAGGCTGTTGTGGGAATGTTGCTTGCTTATCTGCGCAGAGAGGCTGCTAATTCCTCCTTAATAGAGGACTACAATCATGCGCCACATAGATTGCCCAAGATGCAAGACCTTACATTGCTGAGGCTCAGTTGACTCTCATTTTCAAGATGGGGCAGGGAGAGTGTCACTTCTTGTGTTGCCTATAAAGCATGCCAATACCTCAGTTATGAATATCTGCAACCCATGGCCACTCAGATTACCCAAGATGCAAGACCAAAAATCGTTGACGCTCCATTGACGCTCATTTCCAGGATGGTGCAGGGAGTGTCTCTCCTCATTTTTTGATTACAAAGGTGGCCACTACATCCAAAAAGAACACCAAGGTACCATCATTAATATTTTACGATTAATAGTAGGATATCTGAATGCCACCATACATAGAACAACCCGAAATGCAGAACTGGAGATTGGACCCACCGGGTCTAGCAAAACACGGCGAAACCCGCGGGTTGACCGGAACGGGGCCGGGTTTTGACTGCCAAGGAGCTGCAGGTTGGGTTTTTGGACAGTTATGGAAATGAACAGAACCATTTTTCCGGTCCAAACCCAGACCACTGGCGGGTTACCCGGACCTGTTGCTAACACTACGCTCGATCACAGTCTCCAAGTCCATCTCCAAACTCGGTCGATCACTGCCACGGAGTAGATATCGGAGTACATGTGATCGTCATCTTCAGGTGCACCTCGAATTGCTCTGAAGCACCTCCAGCAGCCAGTCCAGATATACCGTGTGTAGATGGGTAGCTATATAGATACATAGATACATAGATGAGAATCCAAACTGAATACATGAGTTTTAAACATCATTGAACAATAAGCAGTAGCTATGATTTCCAGGCGCACCACAGTGTTCCCAAAGAAGATGATGTTTTCCCAGACTGCTCTACAGTGATTCGACGTGCTCCCAGGCTTGTGGTCGGCGCTCCCAGGTCCTCCCAGGCTTGTGGTCGGTGCTCCCAGGCGCTCCCGGGTGCACCTGAAGGCCACTGCATCGGTCCAGTAAACTCTGGGATATGACCACCCTGGGATTCTGGTCCGACAACTCTCAGACACTCCCAGAAGCTCCCAGTGACCAAAATACATTTTGCTGATGTGTTGTTATCGATGTCCTTCCTCCATGTCGGTATTGCTGAATATATATACGTCGATCCACACTCTTAACAGTTGTACAACTGCCACATCCTGCTTCGGAGTTCTCATAAGTACCTGCTTCATCATCCTATGCCTCTCCCATTGATGGTCAAGTTCTAACTCCAGGAGTTTTAACTACGACATCAAGGTAATGTGCTTGCATTGTGACATAGTTGCTATTGGCGATACCTCGTATGAATACGAGCTTATCCGAAGCCAATTATCAAGAAACTGTTTTGTGTCACCAAGAGCCAGTGAGAGTGCTTTCCCATAAACCCACCGGGTACATAACGGTCAAACAAGCATGGCAAACGACAGAACACTTAATTTGACTATGCTTCATTGGAGCCGAATAGACAGTGATCTGCAGCTGAGTAGTGTTGCCATATATGGAACGGAGAGTATCCCGTGCTACTCAGGACACATGAATCCCAAGTCCTATTCGCCCAGACCGAGAGGGTGTGGTTGAACCGAGGGTTGATTCGTTTTAGTCGATTCGGTCTATTGGATTCTGATATAGTGATTATTTGTTAATGACTTATCTCTCATATGTCCTGCATATCTCGAGATGCCATGCTGGTCTGATATTAACGACATCTCATCTCCCTAGGAATGTACCATTGGAGCATGAGTAAATAGTCAGTTGGTTGGCGACCAGGAATAAGCTTTCCTGCTGGTAGAAAGTAACCATTAAGAATAGAGATGTTGCGACCAGTACTGATCTACAGCTGATACACATCATATTCATGCTTTGTTTGACTGTTGTCGTGGATCACTTGATACAAATGTCGAGTAATGGAGATATGACTAACAGGTGAACAAATCTGGAAGGTAGATCCAATATTGAAATCCGGGTGATAGTTTGTGATTTCGGATCAAGAATTTGTTGCATATATGGTTTATCTCCCTGGTGTATGGCTTCAGTTGGGCTGATGCATAATCTCTCTAAGATGATGGTCATTCCATACCCCAGCTGGAGATGACAGACTCAGCTGGAGATGCCAGCTGAGTGCGCATGCATGCGTACAAGACATACAAGACATACTCCGAATACCGCGTATATAAGTTCATGAATGTACCTGTACTTGAAAATACAAGCTTCTAGCAATCAGTACATTTCAACAGGTTATGAGCCCGGTTATCGCTACTATCTAAAAACTCACGATCTTTCCTACGATCTCCTTCACGATCTCCAAAAAGAGCCTCAAGAACCCTAAACGTTGTCACCGTACCAACAACCGCATAAACAACGCTAAAATCCTCAACACCATCTCCACGATCTCACGATGACTTCCTCCGAACTCGCCTTCAACAAGACCCGGTGGGGTAACATCCCTAAGCTCACTCACGACAACTACGACGAATGGAAAGACGACATGATTCTCATCCTGTCACCCATGAAAGCATACGCAATCGTCACTGGAGAGGATCCTGAACCGCAGCCACTTGACTTCGACCACGATGACAACTATGATGATTGGAAGGCTAAGGAAGCCGAGGCTGCGTCTATGATCAGATTTTCCTGCTCCTCCGAAGTACGGCGCATCGTCAAAGGTATACGAAATCCTCACGAAATGTGGAACACACTAGATACGAGTCTGGACACTGCCGGATCATATATCGGCAGACAGGACATCCTTCGTCAGTTCCGGGCTTGCCGACCTAAGGAGGACGAACCACTTAAAGCATACTTCACCAAGCTCAGTAACTACTGCATACAACTGGACCATACCGACGATGCAGTCACCGATCGAGATTTCCGCACGCAAATATTCACATCACTGCCATCTCAGTATGCGATGATATTAATGGTCCTAAAGCATAGAAGGCCCTTACCTACACCCGAAGAAGCCATGCATGACCTCCTAGAGGAAGAAACTACAG
>Ga0307512_10005507_pt1 | contig 13200 bp, 16 predicted proteins | sample 14_EM_MG_FD_200267 | JGI IMG/M metagenome (GOLD analysis project Ga0307512, IMG submission 200267) | Populus trichocarpa ectomycorrhiza microbial communities from riparian zone in the Pacific Northwest, United States - 14_EM | ecosystem: Host-associated > Plants > Roots > Unclassified | place... | reverse complement strand
ACCCGGTGCCAAGTAAATTTTGAGGGATGAGTAAGGTGATTCAGAGCACAACACACCCGAGAAATATACTATGTTGGGAAACTTTTGGGCGGGCGAAGGTTGACTGAGTCGGCGACGACAGCTCGTAAGTAGTGTAAGTTTCATCTTTCTTAAAATTCGAGCACCAAAAGAATGGACCGCGAGTGGTCAGAGACGCAGAAACATCGGCCGTATACTCCAACTCACGAGCCAGGAGCAGCATCCAATCGCGAGTTCCAGGAGAGTGAACCCACGCAGACGAGATCGGCCAAGGCAATGACGGTACTAGTCAACAAAAGATACTCGGAGCTCAGGCTGCTGGGTACCCCGGCCCCACTCGCCAGCGTTTGCCCATACCAAACGATTGCAGTAAGACTGATCATGATCCCGTTTTCCCCTCCAACTCTTGGTGATCCCTGGTGATTCGCGCAGGAAACGCTGGAAAGCCACACATCAGCAAAACGTCCAGACAGCTGTATCACTCGAATGGTAGGTCGCTTGGACTTGACCAAAACTATCGAATCGTCAACCACCATTAGCTGTAAGTTTGGCAAAGTGGCAAAAGCCTGGAATTTATCTAGCCGTCGCAAATAGGAAACGGGCCGTGATACCCTGGTGATGTCCGGAATTGACGACCGGACGACACTCCCAATATTTTATTCGTGCCTTCCGGTCCTTAACGCGCTCTAGTCGAGTAATGGAAGTAGAATCGTCGGCCTGTCGATGAGTTCATCAGCTTCGCCGATGTGGAGGAAGCGCCCGGTATACTAAAAACAAGACATAACATCACAGGTATCTCACGGCTCCGAGCACCCAGGAGAAGTAGGATATTACATGGGGTGACAGGTATGACGACAAGACCTGAAAAATTACGAAGACGGCAACCCTCTCAATGCCACGACCGGCCAGGACTTGAGTCTTGATTGCAGTGCCGGGTGTATGGTCGACGTCCCGAATCTCGGGCTGGCGTTGGTCCTCGTAACTGAGGCTCTCCCTCAGGAGACACCGTTATTTTGTGGAGGGAACGACGACACCAGTGACATCAATACCGGCAGTAATGCTTCCAGAGGGGGTGCTGCGGACTCTGTTTATATATTCACCCTCGTTGTATCCGTGTTTTGTTCCAGATTTTCTACGCCCTCTTGTAGGCCGACATCTGCTCGTTTTCATAAACCGGATTGTTTGCAACTTACCCATAGACGTAATTTGTACTTCCTCCACGTTTCAGTACTCAGCGCTCAGCGCTTGGTTCCCACAACTTTTAAGCGGATAACGGTGCGTCGATACAACGTGACACGATTGGCAAAGACAAGAAGAGATGGCGTAAACAATCGTAAAATGTAAACGGAAAAACAAAGCAAAACAACAGTGATGGTAAAATCCAAGAGAGCATACAACAACCCCTCACAACGATTTAAACAGCTATCTTCATTTCTCGCCCCCGTCGAAGAACGCAGCTAGATCCTTCACTGCCTTCTTTCTTGCACCGGGCCTTACAGCCATCGGGTTAACGAGCGCTGCCTTCTGTTGTGTCTCTTTCTCTCTCTCCTGCTTCCTCACAACGAGCGGATCTATAAACTTGTTCAAGCTGGTATTGCTTCCGTTCAGATCCCCATCCATCCCCAAACTCGTCCCAGCGGTCGACCTCGACCTCACTCTCGGTATCAGTGGCGCCGTCGGTGCCCCATAAGTGGACTGTGGTCGTGGCCTGCCTATTCTAGTGGGCTCCTTGTCAAGGTCCTTGGAGGCGGACTTGGTGGGACTTCTGTCGAAGCTGTTCAAATTGACTTTGCGTCCGGAAGATTTTCCCACCGTTTCTTCCTGGAAGTCCTGGAAGTCATCACTCTCCTCGTCTGTCGCTGACGAGTAGAGAGGCGTAGGGGATGGGGTGTTTCGGCGACGATCTGGGTCCACGATCGGTCCACCAAGGGCAACAGTGTATCGTTTCCGGGGTGTAGGGCTGACACTCGAATGCCTAAAGTCACTCTTTTTCGGTGGGGGGAGACTGGGTGAAGAGGTGACCTTCGATTGAGGACTGGGCCCATTGAAGGGAGAGTTATGTCCGGGGAGGCCGGGGATGTTTGAAATTGGAGTCTCAAGTCCAGTGGGTAAACCCGAGAGCCGCTCTGTGACAGAGCTGGAGAGGACAGAGGATGGTGGAGAATGTGGTGGAGATGCGAAGTGACCCTGTGCTAGGATGACTGTGTCAGGAGGAGTTGCGTAGTCACCAGTGGGATATGGTAATCGTGTTCTAGAACCAGAGCTAGTGGGTATCAATGGAGCAATGGTAGGTGGGATGGTGGGTGGACTGGTTGGTTCCTGGCCACTAGCGGTCGGGTATGAATGCGTAGGGGAGGTAGTCATCGAGCGGACTGCAATCTCGGAAGGCGAGGAAGCAACCCTGTGTACTTGATGGCCCCTCACAGGTGTATTGTTCACATGGGGAGAAGTTGCTAACTTGGCCATTTCCCGACCAATCTCGGACATTCGACCTTGAAGTTCAGTCATCTCTTCCCTGATGTCAGAGATATCCTGACTGACGTCTGAGTCTGCGGGAGATTGCTGGCTTTGGTACTGGTTTCGGGCTTCTTTCTCCTTCTCCTTCTCAACCAGCCACTTCTCGACGTCGTCCATGCGCTCCTCCAACGCACGAACGTGGCTGACGGTCCACTTCTCCAACTTCTCGAATCGACGCGCGATTGCAAGAAGGGTTGAAGGGACATCAAGGACGCCATCTGAGGAAAACTGGGCATATAACGGAGGGGGTTGTTTGTTATCTGGGCCGCGGAGTGGTGATGCAGCCAGACTGGGAGGGTTGCTACGCGGCAAAGGACTAGGAGATGAGGGAGATGATGACCGTTGTTGAGAGGTAGTCGGTGTCTGCGGGACCTTAAGTTTCATGTAGGTAGGATCAGAGTACTTCCTCTCCGGCGAGGCTGGCCACTCCGTCTCACTATCCTTGCTCTTGTTCCGCTTCTCCTTCTTCTGGGCCTTCCGTCCCTTCTCCTTCTCCTTTTCGCGACTCTTTGTTTCTTGAATGATTTGCTGAGCGGGCGTAAGTGGGTCCTTGGTCGGCGTAAGCTTATTCTTTGCAGTCGTCCACCAACCGCCGGACTCTTTCTGGGATGTTGATGGTGACGGGGTCGAAGGTGGCTGCGTAGACTGGGGCCGAGGCGGAACTGGAATAGAAGCGCTTCGCCCTTGTTCGCTCTGCAACATGGCTAAGACGCGTTGCTCCACCGACATCCTATTCTCGGCTTTCATGCGTTCCATAGCGAGGATCCTTTCAGCTTCCCTCCTTCCTCGCTCCCGCTCGCGTTCCGCCTCGGCCTCAATTTCAGCTTCAGATGGTAGAGAAGAGGCGGACCCAGCGGCGGGGCTCGCGTTCATGAACGACCCGACACGTTGAGCGAAGTGAGCGGCAAACTTGGTGACGGATGATGCTGGTGATTGCGGGCGCTGCCCCCAGGACTCTTGAGGGTCGTCTTCTTGATCTGATCCATCTTCACTCCTAGGTGTATGTGAACTTCGTAAAGGAGAGGGAGATCGTCTACGCTGGCGGGAGTACCTTGCATCGCCGGGTTGTGGCTAAGAGAAATAAAATATAATCAGGAAATTGATCTATGCGGAGTTATCTGTAGGCGAAGGGTTGACACGGACCAGATCAAGTGGTGTTGGGGGTGGATATGCAGAGACGGTCTGTCTGTGCCGTTGCTCGGTGTCGACGCTGTTCGTGTCCATGGACAAGACCGAGTCCGTTGCGGTCATCATCGTGAACGGTGACAGAATGGAGGCAAGGACGTCGGCGTGGACGTCGAGCGTCTGCGGCAGCTGGCAACAAGTCGGGAACCTCCGTGCCAGCTCCCAAGCGTACCAGTGGAATTGGAAAGGATCACGGAACGCCCGTTCAACCCCGCTGCGCAACTCGGCCCGCTACTACGACGAGGAGGACAACGACGGCAATGAATACAACTCTCGAGTACCTTTCTTATTCTCTCGAGTCCCTGGAGACCGGTTTCTACAAAATCCCAGGCTCACAGGTGCTCGCAAGATACGTCAAGTCATCACACCAGGATGACCCCGGCAGGACGTTGCTGGAGATCATCCTTTTGGTTTTCGCCATTCGTACCCTCCTCCAGTCGAGGACCAGAGCGGATAACTCTGGCAAACACTTCATCCAATTCTCAGAAAAGGTGCATATATGCGCTTCCTACTCGACTCAGCTAACGCCTTGACTGATATGTCGTAACTAGGAAATCGATGAACTCGTTGACGAATGGGTCCCGGAGCCGCTCGAACAACCTCTTACCGAGCGAGAGAGTTCGGACCTCGCGTCACTTCCCGTCATCTCTGGTCCAATTGGTCCTAAACCCAAACTCGTTGGTTCCGGCAAGACCGTCATAAACCTTGCCAGCTTCAACTTCACCGATCTTGCTGGCAATGAACACATAAAACAAAAGGCGACCGAGGCTCTCAGGAAATACGGTCTCGGAAGTTGCGGTCCAGCAGGTTTCTACGGTACAATCGACGTTCATACCGACCTCGAGAGAAGCATCGCGGATTTCCTCGGAACGGAAGATGCTATTCTCTACTCTCAAGCGTTCTCTACGGTTTCTTCCGTCATACCGGCCTTCTCCAAGCGTGGGGATATCATTGTTGCCGATAGGAACATCAATTTTGCGATTCAAAAGGGCCTCCAGATCTCGCGTAGCACTATCCGCTGGTTCGACCATAATGACATGAAGAGTCTTGAAGAGACCTTGGAAAGTATCAACAAGGAGAGCAGGAAGCGACGAGCCCCGTTGACTCGTCGATTCATCATCACCGAAGGCATTTTTGAGCGTGATGGCTCTATGGCCGATCTGCCGAAATTGGTACATCATATTCATCAGCATCATGAATGATGGACTAACTCGAGCTACGCCACAGATCGAACTCAAACACAAGTACAAGTATCGTCTCATTCTCGATGAAACCTTCTCTTTCGGAACAGTTGGACGAACCGGCCGTGGTCTCACCGAACTTTACAATGTCCCTGCCTCTGAGGTTGACATGCTTATCGGATCCGCCGCCACCAGTCTCTGTTCGGCAGGCGGTTTCTGTGCCGGATCTTCGGTCGTCGTCAAGCATCAAGTGAGTCCTTTACCCAGATTTAAATTTCTCACCTTAACTCACTCGCCTCCAGCGTATCAACGGAACTGCTTTCGTTTTCTCCGCATCTATGCCAGCCGCTCTCACTGTAGCCGCCTCCGAAGCTATCACCATCCTCCGTGATTCACCCTCGATCTTGAGCACCTTACAAGAGAACGTTCGAACTGTCCGGTCGATTCTCGATAGACTCGATTGCATCACCATTCCTTCTCATCACGCCAGCCCCATTATCCACATTCAAGTCCGTCTAGTGTCTGCTTCATCTCTCCTCCCCACCGCTATCCCTACTTCCGCCTCGAAACCTTCGAACCCCACCTCGATCCTTCCCAGAAACCCCCAAGCGTTTGATATCGACACCGAGGAGCGGCTGTTGCAAGAGGTTGTAGATGATGTCCTTGCTCAGGGTATTTTAATCACCAGGGCGAAGAGGTTAAGAGGTCAGGAGATGTCGGAGGCTCGACCGAGCATTCGCTTGGCCATCAGCTCTGCATTCACGAAAAAGGAATGCGAGAAGGCCGCCACCACTATCAAATCTTCCCTGGTCAAGGTCCTTGGAAAGCGCCGCTAGAGTTCCTTTGCGTCAGTTCGGACCGTAGGACTTGTGCGTTAATTGATATTGGAGATGTCGGGATGCTGTTGTTGCTATCACTACGTACATTGGACGTTGATGTCTACTAATGCTAACAGCCATATTAAAATATACCTCGGATCCATAAACGCGAACGGTCCGTGATAACCCTTGGATCTGACTGAGAGTGTGCAGGGTGGTCAATGTTTCTCATAAATTTTCACGCGCTTGGCCACCTCCCTACGATCCCACTGTTCAGGAAATCGACCTTCGATCGTCCAGTTTTCGGTAATCCAAACGTCACACTTATCCCCTTTGACTGGCCTCCACTGAACATCTGGCAGCAACCTCCCGGCGACCGTTTCCTTCCACTCCATCTCAGCGCCCCTCGGGTCTTTCATCTCGTTTGCCTTCCTCCTCAACCCTTTCACGGCTTCATATGTGAGGACCTGGAGTCCGATGTGCGGATCCGAGAGCCGCATCATGTTCATCCTGTAATTCACGACGTCATTCCGGACCATAACCAAGAAGTCTCGAATTGCGGGGGAAGTGTGATCGTAAAGGTCCTTTTGGGTTGCGGTCAGAATCGCCCGGAGCTTCGGGGAGAAGTACCGAGCGAAAGTGCCGTCTGAACCTCCGGTTGCAGTAGAGTCGAAGAATCGGGGCGGCCATTTTGCATCCTTGGCTAGGGCGATCGCGCTCTCGGGTAAGGATGAAGTGGACTGAGGGGGAACGTGACAGGATCGCATTGTGGGAAGTCGGGCAGCAACAATCTGTTCCTTGGTTAGGGAGAATCCATGTGCGCCGGGGAATTCAAAAATCTTCTGGGTATCACGAAACCCGCTGATCATAATCTTGGTATCGACGTTGTGCATGTCGAAGAGAGCAATCGTGCTTTGGATCGCTTCGATGCTTTGGGGATGTTGTTCATAATCCTTATACACCTTCTCCAACTACGCCACCGTCATGGAGTATAAGCTCAACATATTACACAAGGACAGTAAAACGGGTGAATAGACTTACCCTATCGAGATGGAACGAAATCCAAGCTGCCCCCGCTTCAGCACACGCAGCCGCATGGGACATCCCCGAAACCATCGCCAAGTTAACCAATATCCCGTCCTCTTTAGATAATTCTCGCGTAGCCTGGATACCCCCCTCCGTCGCAGGAATACTGACGATAACCTTATCTTTGGTGATGCCGTTTTCTTGGAACTTTTGTATCAGTTTGCGTGCCCTTTGAACGATCGTGTACGAATTTGCATCCCGCTTGACGTTGATGAAAGTGAAGTGTGGGCCGTTGTTCTGCTCGATGAGTGCGGCGCCGTACTCAGCGAGCTATTTAAAATGTCAAGTCAGCTCTGGGGTTTCGACGCTAGGCCGAACGGCTAATAACGCACCACAAAATCAGCCACATTCTGTACGACCCCGCCGTCAGAGTTTTTTTCGGACGGGACCCTGTAGTTTAGCCCTTTAGTCACAGCTTTTCTCCAGAATGGGCAGAAATACTCACAGATCATCCTTTGATAGCCTTTGTCCCGCAGCGTAGGCGTGGTAAAAGACCTCGCCATCAGAGAATGCCATCATGAGCGCAGTAGGGGAACAATACGTCCCGAGTGCGGAAGGGCAGAGCGAGAGCACTGCATGGATAATGGTCAGTATATTTTCGTGTATACTATATGGAGACTTTGACTGACCATCAAATCCAGGAGTGCCGAGATAAATAGGCACACCCGCGTCCTGGATCGCGGTCCAAAGGGATCCTTTATATTTTCCCCTGTCGTGTGTGTCAGAAGAGCCAGAGCCAAATTCATCCCAGTTTGCAGTCGGGGGTCTGAGCGAGAATTGCCTCAGCCAATTCGTCTCCTTCGATGGAACAGTAGGGGTGGTAGGAAATGAAGACGTGAAGGATGGGGGTAGTAAAGACGGGCTCGATAGCTGAGGGTCAACCAGAGATGGGAGGGAGTCTGATGGGCAAGATTTACGGGATTGACTGATCGGGGGGAGATATATACGACCCCTCTCCTCCGCAACCACCTCAGAACTTGGTTCAGTTTCTGGCGAAGCAGAGGGCGAGAGTGTCGAGGCGGGGAGCGAGTTAGGCGATTCCCCCTTCTGGGGCCACGAAGATGAAGCCAGGGTTGTAACAGGGTCAAAGGTCCACCAAGTTGCTCTCGGTACCAACGGAGAAGGTGGTCCGGTCAAATTCGATAAAAGCTTGTACGAGCTAGTGTTCAAGTCACCCAAAGAATCGGATCCTTGTGATGAGTGTTGTCGCTTGCGCTTCGGGGGGAATGGAGGTGGGCAGACGGGTGGTAATTCCGTTAAGGAATTTAGAAAGGCCGCCTCCTCTTCGGTGAGACACATGATGACGTCAAGACAGATAACTGCGGCTCGTAGGGATAGAGAAAATAGGAGTAGATAGAGGGGGAACAGCAGAGGGTGTGGTCACCTTGGGCAGAGAACATCGAGGTTAAAAGGAGAAGACCGGGGTCCCAAGTGTCAAAAGGAGTCCAAGGGCTTGCCGAGGTGGCCTGGTTAACGATTCACAGGCGAAAGTGGTCCATTTGGTTCCATGGTCGTCGATTCTAAACCGGAATACTACCGTGCTGACGATCACCTGCACGGAGTACAGCGACACCATGGTGAATTGCAAATCTGCCAGCAATTCCCACGGCTGGCTCCTCCTTAGAGGAGATGATGAGGACATGTTTGTTCTGGAAGCCATGTCGCAAGCGGTGGAAGGTAAGCACAAGAGGTGAGAGAGGAGAGCGAGTGTGATAAGATACAGTCGCGACCTAACGAGTGTGTAAACAATTGATATCTGCATCAGCTCCCAATCTCGCAAGTCCGATGCCAACTTGAAGTTCAACGACAGCCATTCGCGTCTGTGATCACATGGTCCCACATGATCGTCTTTCAAATTCATCTGCGGGCAACGTGCATCAAAGCCAGCGGCCGTGATCTTCACCACAGTCGGCCATGGACACGCTGGCCGAGAGCTGAGCGCTGCTTGGCATCTTGTAGCGATGACCGAGCGCCTTGATCGCACATGGTTGAAACTTGAAATCATTTCGTTTCCAACGTGTTTTGCAACGATGCGATGGATACTTGATCGAATGAATTCGCCGCCCATCTGTACGCATCACCAGCGGTAAGCCGAAACACTCGGAATATCTGATATCTCGAGACTTGCCCCACTCCACAGTTCTCGAAAATGTATAAAAAGTTCGATGCTCAGTCTCTGGTTTCTTCAGCCGCTGTGCAGCTCCCCCAGTTCCTCTCTCCTACCTCTCCAACTTTAGGCCTGGTGCCGTTGTTATCTGTTCTTTCTTACGACTCTCTCTATCATCATGTTCTCCAAAGTCGCTCTCACTTCCTTTGTCGTTGGTGCTCTTTCCGTTAATGCCTTGGCCGTTCCCGCCGCCCGCTCTCCTGCTCCTGAGCCAGAAAGTGAGTTTCCCCGATGGACCTCTACCCCATCTCATCCCATCTAAATTTACTCTCCTTCAATAGCTTGGGCTGAGTGGGGTACTAACCTCGGTAACTACTACGCCGACAAGTACTCCTCACCTGATTCCGTCCCGGGACTTCCTCGCTTCAAGCGCGAACCTTCCCCTGAACCCGAAACTTGGGCTGAGTGGGGTAGCAACATTGGGAACTACTACGCCAACAAGTACGGATCTCCGGATTCCCTTCCAAACCTCCCTCGTCCTTGGCAGAAGCGCGATCCCTCCCCCGAACCAGAGACTTGGGCCGAGTGGGGTAGCAACATCGGAAACTACTACGCTAACAAGTACGGATCTCCGGACTCGCTTCCTAATCTTCCCCGTCCTTGGCAGAAGCGCGATCCCTCTCCCGAACCTGAAACTTGGGCTGAGTGGGGTACCAACATTGGGAGCTACTACGCCAATAAATACGGGTCTCCGGATTCGCTTCCCAACCTCCCGCGTCCTTGGCAGAAGCGCGATCCATCTCCTGAACCCGAGACTTGGGCCGAGTGGGGTACCAACATTGGTAACTACTACGCCAATAAGTACGGATCTCCAGATTCGCTGCCCAACCTTCCTCGTCCCTGGTTGAAGCGCGAGCCTGAGCCGGAACCCGAGTCTTGGGCTGAGTGGGGGAAAGCTATCGGTGACCACTACTCTGCTCCCTGGACCAAACGTGAGCCCGAGACCTGGGCTGAGTGGGGTACCAATATTGGAAACTACTACGCCAACAAGTACGGGTCTCCGGACTCCCTTCCCAACCTCCCTCGTCCCTGGCAAAAGCGCGATCCCTCTCCCGAACCAGAGACTTGGGCTGAGTGGGGTACCAACATCGGGAACTACTATGCCAACAAGTATGGGTCTCCTGACTCGCTCCCCAACCTTCCTCGTCCATGGCAGAAGCGCGAACCCGAGACCTGGTCCGAGTGGGGTCAGAACATTGGGGACTACTACGCCAATAAGTACTCTTCCCCTGATTCTGTCCCTGGGCTTCCTCAGTTCTAGATCCTAGTATGTCTCTTTTCTCCTTTCTTCACCACGACATACCGATGATCCTGACCGCCTTGCCTTCTCTAGCCCGTAGTTGATCCTTTCGTTCCGTTCATGAGCCACTTTACCTTCCCTAGAACATAATGATTTTTCACGATCTCTGTCTTTATGTAATGTCCACGTTAAAATAGATAACGACGGTTGGAACTGGTTTTAATTCTCGCCCTTTGGGGTTTGTGTGAACAGTTTGAGATTTGACTTCAAGGTTCTCGGAAACTAGAGCCTCGGTCAGTCAAACGTGATTTGAACTGGTGAGACTCTAGAGCTTGGTCGAATACATTCTCTTCTATCGACGACCTCGTCACCGACGCTTCGTCTTGTCTTCCTTCGTGTCTCCACGTCTGCCTTGGTAACTTGAGGATTGTTGCGTCTCATCTAGTATAGTAAGGGCATCCACGGCCTCTGACTCGTCAAATAGGACGGCGGGTCTGGTTTGTCACAGGCGCGGTCTTCTGCTTCCCAGCTATGTTAGAAGTGAAGCGAGTGGTGCCTCGTCCGTTACTATGTCTCTCCCTGTAAATATCTTGTGCTTACTTGCATACTTCGAGGCGCAAGCACAGGTATTATACGTTACACAGAGTCTAACCGCGCAAAGTAACCCCCCATAGCCCGCTCACTTAGGATCACCCGTTAGTTATCTTAAAAGTTCAACGCCACGCAGATGAATTCGAAACGAAGGGTTGTTATCTGACCGTCGAGCATATATAGCCAGCGAACTTCGTAGAATAATAAATGGTCCATGAACGAGGGTACAAGATAGGGCTTAAAATGCTTTACAAGCGTTATCCAAGACATTGGGTAGACATGCGGCACGCAAGTTCCGCGCCAAGTTGTGTGACGCCCGCAAAGAAACGTTCGGAGAAAGGATATGTTTACAACTTCAAGGTAGCGCGGAGCAAGGTCGAACCGAGTTCTACGTGTCCGAACGCATCCTTGCTCTCCTCCTCAGAACCCCAGAAGACCTTTCCAACAATCTGTTTTCCAACCTTGGAGGCGTCGACCGTACGAGCCCTGTCTTCGCCTTTAGGATCCTCCAAACCCTCGGTGATGTCAAGCTTGGGGCCGAAGAGATTAGACTTGACCAAGAAGTCTCCTTGGAAAGTTGGGTGCATGATAGCAATGGCGGGGGAGTTGCTCGTCAACCCAGTGAAGTGAAGGGTAGAATCAACAGGGGCATCCGCGAAGCCAATGTGGAGAGGGGAGTTGCTGGTGAAAGCGTCGACAGAGAATTTGCCGCCAGCATGGTCCTTAGTGGTAGCGAGGAGGGAGATGTTACCGTAGACAAGGCTGTTCGAGGTTTTGAGGAAGAGCTTGGAGAAATCAGCAAGCTCATCCCCTTCGTCGTCTGACTTTCCAGGATTGCTAATGAGAGTGACGTTGGCAACGATGGGAAAGTTCTTGGTCTCGAGCACCAAAAGCTCGGTGGCGGTGAAGTTTCCAACGATGACGTTATTCTCTGTCCTAAGTTGACCACGGTCAACGCTCAAAGCCTGTGAATTCTCAGAGTAAGTTAACTATCTCAGGCAACTGCTCGAAGGAATCTCGAACCTTTGCTTTGATAGGGAGGAACAAAGTTGCGGCTTCCAAATCCTCAATCTTGAGGTCAGCCTCATCGAAGAGGTGAGCAAAAAGGGGCATGTTGGTCTGAAGCTTCTTGATTTCCAGAGTATCTGGGTGCTTCGGGAACTTGACGGAGATTCCCAATGCCAACTCGTGTTTCTTACGTTCCTCAAGATCCTCGTGTTCCGTGGGCTTAGTCTGCGAAATGTGGCTATTAGATGTCACGCGAACCGGAAGGTCACAAAAGTAAAGACCAACCCAGATACCGAGACCGGCACCGTGCTTACGCTTCAAAGTGCAGACCTTGGCGAGATCTAATGCGGTCTTATCCCAAATCTTAGCATTGATGGTAACTTCGACTTCGTCAGACTTTAACGAATCGGAATCGTCCTGATAAAACTTGATTCCGCCGTGGGCGAATGGGCCGTGGGAATAGAAGAGAAGAGAGCTATCGGAAAGCGGAAGCTTGAAAGTGGCATCGGAAGTGTACTTGGGGCCACGAGGACGACGACCCGGCCTGTGCGGGCGGTGGGGTTTGTGGGGATGTCCCGGCTTATGAGGATGGTGGGGCTTGTGGGGGTGGTCGGGCTTGTGAGGATGATCGGACTTATGCGGATGATCAGGTTCATGGGGGTGATCCTCAGGTTCGTGGGGGTGGTCCGGCTTGCGGGGATGGTCTGGCTTGCGGGGATGATCAGGATGGTGGGGAGGCTCGGGTCCATCAGGGCGGTGGGGCCTGCGGTGGCGGTGAGGGCGACCTTTGCAAGGATGTTCAATTTCTTTCGGTTCAGACCAGTCAGCATGTTTGTCGCATTCCAATTCCTCGTCGGGACCAAAATCAGCCTAAAGTCCCTGTCAGCCTTTGATGTTTGCTGGGCGGAAGTGGAAGGCATACCCATGAGAAATCCTTAGGAATGGTGATAGGGGCTGCGTCGAGGTCGGTGAAATCGGAGAACTCTATGTCGTGCGACTTGTGATCACCACGATAGAACTGAATGGAAGGTCTGCAGAACCAATACAAGAAACCGCCGACAATGAGGAAGTGGCCAAGACGACGGATCGCTCTCCTGCCCCGAGATCCTTTCTTGAAGCAGCAACGTCTGCCAGGCTCCTGTTGCTGCGGAGTATGAACGGCGAGTTCAGGGTCGTCTTTCAAGAACTTCTCGTCTTCGGAATCGAGGGGCAGCGCGATGGGCTGCTTGGTCTTGAAGAAATCCATGATGGACGAAGGGGGTGAAGGGGAGGGGAGCGAGGGCGGGACGAGAAGAGGGGGTTAAATATGACGTTTTCTCCACGTGAAAGGGCCCATCGCGGTGTCGTCCTCACAAAATCTGCGATGCGCTGCGGACTGCGTATAGCGGA
>Ga0307512_10005505_pt1 | contig 13202 bp, 15 predicted proteins | sample 14_EM_MG_FD_200267 | JGI IMG/M metagenome (GOLD analysis project Ga0307512, IMG submission 200267) | Populus trichocarpa ectomycorrhiza microbial communities from riparian zone in the Pacific Northwest, United States - 14_EM | ecosystem: Host-associated > Plants > Roots > Unclassified | place... | reverse complement strand
GTATTTGGCTTTGGACATGAGTAATCAGCCAAAGGGAGAAAATTGACGATAAAAAACATACCGATCCAGCGTATTTTCCACTTTCAGCGAAGATGGAGTCCCCTCCCCTTAACTTCTTGGTGGGAGGTAAACCCCCTGAGGAGTGGGATGGACCATCGAGACTATCGGCACGGGGGCGGACGCGACTACCGGGTTGAGGAGGGACGGGGAAGGATGCAACAGGAGATGAGATGGAACCTGATTGGGGAACCAACACGGTGGGAGTTTGATGGAGAGGAGAAGGTTTACCATGCATGATAGTGGTCAAGGGTGGCGGCTGACGATGATGATGAGTACGCGATCGATTGTTGGGGGGCATCGAATCCTGAGGAAGGTAGGCGGGAGGGGGGAAAGGGCCTGCATTTGGGAAAGGAAGCTCCGGAAGGTGAAGAGCCAACTGCTCGGGGGTGATCTCGACGAGTTTGCCTCCAGCGTCGGCCATCCTCCTATTGAAACCTTCTCGAGCATCCCTGATCCTGAATTCGCAATGATCCAGATAGTGGTTGAGCTGATTCCAGAGTTCTTGCAGAATCTTGATCCTTGCTTGGGCCTCATCACGCTCGATTTGCATCCGTTCGAGTTTGTTCTCGCAGTCTATTAGGCGCTTCATAGCCGACTGTGAAAGAGCATCGGGTGACGGAGGGGAGGTGGAATTCTGGGGCGAGTTCTGAGTCAAACCAACCATACGTTCGTATTTTTCCGCGTTCCGTCTTACGATGGCTAGCTCTCGCTTCAAATTTTCATTCTCCTGTAACGTTTCGGCTAGGATGGCGGCGAGCTGAGCGGGACTGTTCGTGGATGAGGGGGATGGGCCGGAGGTAATGACGGGAGGACGAGGGTTCCGAGGGGATGTGGTCATGGGAGTCTTGGAGGAAGAAGGAAGGGGGCCGGATGAAGTGATTGTCATTGTTGACATCGTTGACGGGAGCGATGGAGGTGGCGGAAGCGTCGGCGGGGGGTGTGGCGCGTTGATGGAAGAAGGTCTCGGAGAGGCTGTTGACATCGACCTCGACGACGGTCAGGACAACGACGGACGTGGGTGATGGGAGGGATGATGTGGGGGGTGCGGAGAAGAGATGCCGCCAGACATAATGAGTCGGGGTGGCTGATAAGGCCGGAGATGCGCTCCTCCTCCTCTCCCTCGGCGTTTTTCATCTTGATTTTTTATTTTATTGGCCAGCCACATCTCTCCCTGTAAACGTGCAAACCAGGAAGAAATATCTCGCTCTGCTGACCTATCCGGGCCAGTACGGAAGCGTTTCTGGGGATGGCGCTTTTTTTGCATCCGATGACCTGGCTCATCGCATCTACTTAGGTTAACTCGCTGCGCCTCCCAATTCAGAACGCTGGCAAGCCTGATGGCAATGTACTTCAGCCCACTCTCCTTGCTCTCCGTATCTCCTTCGCTCTCCCTCTTGCTATCTCTATCCGACCCCTCCGAGCTCCGACACCTCCATCTTACGACGGCCGCACCGACGGACAACGACCGCTGCATCCGCTTCGACTCCTACCGACAATCGCCCGTTCGCTTGTACTACCACCGCTTTTCAAGGCGCAACCGTCCCGAACACCTGGCGGTATGAATTCGTTATCCGCTCTCGAAAAGGCAAAAACGTAACGGACGTTCCGGTTCCCGTTCCGAACCCGAGACCATTGCCGCACCATTCAGTGGAATACATAGGAGGCATCCTCAGTGAAGAACCCCTGGGCCTCCTCGCTCGCTCAGTTCATCACCCTTGTCACCTATTTATCTGATCGAGGTTATGCAGACAATCTTCCCCTCGTTCCCCCATTTTAATCTTCAATCTTAGATACCAGCCGATGATCGACCTCTTGAAACACCCCTGTGCTGACTTGTGCTGATCGCTGTGCCCACTACTGGTTAAAATGAACCCACAATCTTTGCACAGCACCGAAGAAGATGCTTTCGCTCGTTGCCGTGGCGCTCGGAAGCACCTTTGACGAACATCAGGGTGAGTGTCGCTCCGGATCAAAACATAGCACCTTCCCGGCCATCATGCAATGATCGCGATAACCAACGACAGGTTGCTTCCCTTCCCCACCTTGGTGTCCACATGACCAACACTCCGCCCTTCGCTCCCCGTTCTCACTATCAACCAGTCTGCTTCACCGGATATAATACCCACCACCATGTCGGGAGGCCTTTAACCTCAGCCCTCTGTCCACCAGTCCAGATCACCAAATCTGTCATGTCATTGTCATTTCGCGCGTTCGTCACTATTACCAGCGTTCTGGTCTCCCCCTCTCGGAATGGGCGTTATCGGTACCGCCATCTCTTTATGCAAGCCAGCCTATCTGTCAGAACACGCGTAAGTTCGGCCCGTGTATTCAAACGCGTAGATAAGCATGGATCTCATGCGAGGAGAGTACCGATACATTTCTTCATCCTGTGTAACGTGACAACATCATTGCAGGACATTCAGCGCCGTATGAAATTTGAAAGGTCGGCCCAAAGCTACTATAATCAGACAGGTATGCATTGTAACAGAAGACACCAATGAATAGGATCGTGTGGCTGCTGACACATATCAATTTCTCGGGTTCTCTTCCCGCATCTTTCCAACCCTGAGTAGACAAGCAATCGAGAACTGTCCGAATGAACAGTTCCAAAGCGAAGAGACGTGCTAGTGGTACGGTACACGTCTATGGCTGACCGACGACTTGAGATGGTTCTACATCAGCCGAGCTACTCCGTTATCAGGTACATAGTGGGATCGAATATCGTGGGTGCGGTCGTTTTTTAAGGTGCGCGACTGGACTTAGACCGGGGTAGCAAGAGTCATTGTAATTCTGCCTGACACTGACTGAACGCCCGTCCGTATTGGGCGGCGAGTGTACGCGTCGCAGCTTCAAGCAGACATATTCAAGCCAGCGAGGACAAGAGGCCTATTCGACATAATCGTAACTCCCGGGGAACAAGTACGTAGTCACTAGTTTACTAGTTAGCACGCACCAAGAGGACAATCGATACCCAGACGAAATTACATAAGAGGCCACCGGCCACCAGCTGAGTACGCATATCGCGAAGCAGTGCAATCGGGCCGGTGGTGCGGTAGGCTTTCCGCGCTCCTCCCGTCGCAAGGTCTCGGCAGTTTTTTTCTAACTCGTCTGGACCGTTTCCTCTCTGGGGTCGACGGTCTTTCACTCGGTCACGGGTTGACTGGAGCGTCTGACCGGGTTCTCGTGCTCTGATCCGTGTAGCCGTGGTGTGTCGAACACTGGTATAAGATAAGAGGCTCCCAAATCGCTGCGGGGCTCTCACCTGGAGATCGGCCTAAGGTCACAATTTGGTACCGATGTGGCTTGTTTCTGGTTTTATAGCACTTTTTGGAGGACGGGTTTTCTTGAGGGTGGCATCTTACCATGGCCTGATATCGATACTTTCGATAGCGATCAAGCCCACCTTAAGCTTTCGATCGCTCTGCGCTGGAGAAATGTAGAGAGGGGTATCGCAAACCTTATTGCGGTTGGCAGATATGTAAGTTGGCGCGGCGGGTTTTCAAATGCCGCTATTCTTTTCGATCACGGCTGATCCTATATCTTTGCACCCACCACCCCAACGACCCAACGGACGCGCTCGAATTCTGCAGCGTTTCAACGGCATCGTCTAGTGCTTTCGGCCAACGTTGAAATTTCCCGAAATTCGGATTTTGGACTCTCGCAACCCCCGAACATGTTCGGTCTTCATTTCCTCAACGCTTATGTTTTCCCCGCCCGGTGTCTCTTTCGACATTCTCTGGTGAGTATACACCATGTTCCTACGTTGAATCTTCGATAATCCGCCATGTTGTGTCATAGTGATGTTATGAGGTGGCCATCCAGACATTCAAACCGGAAACGTCATCTATTATTCGTCTTAGGGCAGTGTAATGTATGATGAAACACGAAATAAACATCTATGAGATGAGATGAGATTCGCACTCAGTTTGTATCCTGGAATTTCACCAGCAACGTTACGTATGGTCCAGAGGTATGGAAGAGGGAAGGGGTAGTGACCTGGGAGACCCAATTATCTGGAAGTCACGAAAATAAAATAAAAACACAACATAAGCGTTAAGGAAACGAAGACTAAGTATGTTCAAGGGTTGCGAGAGTCCGAGATCCAAATTTCGGGAAAACCCAACGTTGGCCGAAGGCACTAGACGATTCCGTTGCAACGCCACAGAAATCTAACGCGTTCGTTGAGTCTTTGGGCTGATGGGCATCGGGGAAGGCGGACGTAAAAATATAAGAGTGATCGGAAAAAATCCCGCACCCCAGCTTATCTGACAACCGCGATAACACGGAAATTATGTGGGTTGCGGATATCGAATACATGGCCTCCTTTCAAATCAGTAGGTCTGAGACTGGCAGGAGGCATCCCCGCCGAGCTTTGGGTCACGGTCTCGTCAGATTGTAGGTGGCTCGGCAGTTATTCCCCTCGAGCAGGATATCGATGTACGGAGCGGACGTGATCGTTGCCAACGGGTGCTCGAGTTTTGAGCAAGTCGTTTTGTTGTACACCTTACATCCTACCGCTTCCCCAAGTAGGTAGAACCGACGAATATTGCGTATGCACAACAGTTAAAGAGATTGGTAGTGAACGAAAGTCAAAAATAACAATAAGGCTTCGTGGAGGCACGGTCCCCTACTTCTCAACTGGAATCTTCACTGGCTCTTGGCATCCTTCGCGATGGCAGTCAATACTCCGTTGACGATAGGAGACAGCGTGTTGTCTGTGGCCTCAGGACAAGCGAAATTTGCCCTCTTTATAAGACTCGCCCTGGAGCCGAAAGGGGTAAAGTCCAGGTCCCGTTTCGCGGAATCTCCAAAGCATTTCTGTTGACACGAAGAAACGCACCAAAACATCGGCATTATGAGAAGCACCTCTGGTAGAAGTACACGAACTAACCTGAAAAAGAGTGAAGTTCTGCACAAACAGCTTTTTGGCGACCGAGTCGTCAAAAAGGCCGAACAGTGAACTATCTGCCCCAACGTTCACAGAAATTCCTGTCCCAACCTCCACGCAACCACCGAAGGTGCTATTCTGTGGAATAGTGCCTCCTTCACAATCCGGGTCAATACCACCTGTAATCGTTTTAGGAGCCTCCAGGGATAATTGGGCATTAGCTGATCCGTCTATGTTGACAAAAACTTTGGCTCCGACAGCACCCAACGCGGTGATACCCAGGTTGACCTTCTCGTTTGTCAGCACACAGTCTGGAGGGGGAAGGGTAACCCCCTGTACCTGAGGGATGATGTGAACCTCGGCATTCCCAGTGGCATTCACGGATGGGGTTGCAGAAAGTTTGAGATCTAAATTCGATCGTCAGCCGGGATAAACCGGTAAGGGGAGAGGAAGCAGTACATACTTGAAGCACCAGGCTTGATCCCCTGAACAGGATTATCACTACGTGAGGGGAAGACTATCTTAGTCCCTTCCGTAGTGAAGGAGAGATTGGCCCTCAATTCGATGTTTGTATCCAAAGTGACCTTTGCTGAAGCAGTAATTTCAAACGTGGGCCCAATGGTAAGGATTCTGGGGTAATCTGAGTTCAGGGAACAGGGTTGCGACCCTGAGAAAACGTACCCAGGGAAATCGAGACCTGGGACGCCTACTTCGAATAAAGTAATGGTAGGAGACTCAAAGGTACCCTGTGTGGAGCGTTAGGGCGTGGGCTGTTAGATCAGTCCTCTGGGAAACAAACCAGGGCATTCGCAACGACATCAAGGCTTCCCAACAAGGTAGCGTCGATGCCTAAATTACCGATTAGCCCAGCAACAACATTCGATAACGGATGGAGATTACCGGTGATGATAGAAAACTTGTCCAACTTCGGAGGGATTACACTACCACTCGCGATAACACTCAAGCTAATCTGCGCATCAACTTCTGCACTAATGTCTATGTTGACGGATGCTTCGGCGAGAGGACACTGAAGGTTTTCCCTGAGTACGTTCAAAGTCTTGGAGAATTCTATAGGTGGTAAGTTTAGCGTCTTGTTTTCGTTGAAGCGGGTGAAGGCTGGGAACCACATGTAAGAATCGTTGCAGTCGGATTATGGATAAGGCTCACAGCTGAAAAATTCGTCGAAGAAACCTCGTCGATTGAGATTCCTTTTGTGGGCCAATCGACTCCTCCGATTGGAAGGTTGAATGGTTCCAGCAATGGCTTCTGGGTCTGTTGAGGATGCAAGATTGAAATTCACATAGCCATGACTGCAGGGAGGTAGGTGAAAGGTCCAGTAACGAACGAGGCTAAACGAAGCTCACTTTTCGGCACCGACAGCCGAGAACTCCGTGTCAAGGGCCATTGCCTTAACGATAGGGAGGGATCCATCTTCAGCACGACGGACGAGGACACCAGTGGGGATGGTTTGATCTTCGGAGTCCCACTCGCGGACAACACGGGCAAACGGCATTCGGCCACACTGGTGCCTTCCATGAGTCGGGGTTGAATCGAAGGGTAAAAAAACATCACGGACTTCATTTGGCAGACGAACGACAGTATCTTTTGCTCCGTTCTTGTAAACGTGGTCACACAAACCTGCAGAACCACCCATACAAACCAGGCGAATGTTCATTTGCAACGCATTTGGGTCGCAATCTAGGATCTTCCAGCCTGCAGCCTCTGTAAGATCTGAAATTGAGCTGATAGCTCCACTCTTTTAATTGAAGCTGCAGAATCAGTACGCGTTGGAGTAATCACAAACACCCACTTACGACTTGCAAAGTTCCAGTGACGGTACCTTTGTCACGATTTGCTGGAGTTTCAAGGTCCCAGGAACAAGTTCCATCTGTACATGGGACGCTCCAATCGTTCAGGGCGTTGGCTGCTCCGAATAGTAATAAAGATAGGGCGGCGATGGTGGTGAACATCGTCGAGGGTGAGAGAAAAGAAGGGGCGCAGCACTGCCGGCTAAGAATGAACGAAGCGAAAAAACGAAGGAAGGGGGAAAAACGAAATAGTCGGGGAAGTTGGGAAAGAACGAAGTAGACAAGCCGTGTAAGTGGCCCCCACCTATAAAAGATCGACAAGAAGAACTCGCCACCATCTAGACCGATAGATGAGATGATGGAAAGCATGGATACGTGATGCGCCCGGAATGGGCTGGATTTATCATATATCGCAGCGAAAACGAACTATTACCACCTCCCAGCCTCTAGAGATATCCTCGAAGTAGTGTGCGGTGGATCGCGGGTCACAGAGTTCAAGGAGACATTGGTATGACCGCAAAGCCTCATTTGAACGACCTCGCAAAATTCTCTTGGATTAGCCGTTGGATGCGGACGTGAGTACTTGTGGTTGCAACCATCTGCCAAGATGATTGTCGCCATATGATCATGCTCCCGATCGAGACTCGGACATTCGTTTATTTGTACTTGTTATGTGCGAATCCCTGTCTCCCGGGTACAGTACTCTCCACAAAAGACACAATGCAACGACGACCTCTTCAGTGGGAGGGCGAGAGAATCCTAGAGTTAGAGAGACACATTCCACTGCATTGAGATGCTTGTTACAGCCGGGGGTGCCTGCGCGGTACCGATCCTCGTAGTCCACCCATATACTTCCAACCACCCCCGTAAATCACGCATGGTTCGTTAACTTTAATCACGACCATCACTTGGATTTTAACAGAATACTACAACGACTGCACCGTATTTTCACTGTATCCCCTAATGCCACATCGCAATTCCCGCGACATGCGAATGGATGACGATACTCATTTTCACCGATCCCCGTTCCTGTGACACGCTGATAATAGGACTGGGCGGTAGCTTGCAATACGTGATCTGGATCTAGTGGATGGTTAAGATTTCGAGCGGCACCATTTTTTACCCTCAGCCGTTTCGTATCACGGCCGGGACTCACGCTCGACAAGCACGAGCCTCACAGCAACTCTGAGAGTGCGTAAACGTGCGTGCAAAGATAGCGCGCGCGATAAATCATGATTTCAGGTTCGTTAATGGGCCTGCATGAAGGTCCTATGGTCTCTTGTCATTCTCTATGTTCAGTATCTTGTCATCACTGGCACTCAGGGTGCCTCATATTGCCATTACATTGGAGGAGGGCTCACGATGCAGTAAAGGATGAAAACAGCTCGGTGACAACGGTTAATGCGGGGATGGTCCGCTGAATACGGTCTTCGATGGGAACTACCATCCTTTGTGCGACGCATGTCAATGATGGGCAGATAACATGAAAATACGACCCTTCCTCACAGACAATACACCGGTTTGGGCGGAGAGAGAGAAAGATTTGAGGTCATCTTTTCCGAACGCAAGAAGAAAACTTTAGTTCCCTTACACAAAAAAATAAGAATAATGGCCACCTTCTCATGTTAGTATGAGCACAACGTCGACGGCAAAATCAGAGATACTTACGTCCCCCAGGTGCCGGCGCGCAGAAGCAGAGCTGGACTGCCGCTTCTAACTTGCGCTGGGGAAGTCTCTGAGGATCCATCAGCTGAGGGTTTGTTCCACGAATGCGAACAATTACAATGATTTAGATACGGATGTCTTGCAACTTCCCTGTTTCCCATCTCTTCGTCTTCTAGGTCACTATTGGTGCAACACCTAGTGGAGTCAACGTCTGCATTATCGGTAACCGAACGCGAAACTGGAGGGCGATAAATAATGAGATCCGTCTGACCATGGAACGGGCCGTAACACACACCACTCTGCATCAGGCACAGTTCTCAACCAAAGGTTAAATAGACCGTGGGGAGCACAGGGTTACAGACAACATAGCACTCGGCTCTTCCTCCACAATGATCGCCTTGGAATATCGCGTGTAGGAAGGCGGATAAGTCCGGAAAACCCTATTTCTGCACGTCCTGCGAAGTCTCGGTCATGCAGAAGGCTCCTGCGATTATCGAGATCGCGGAAGAGAACGGGACGTTCAAGAGTGGTGTGTATTTTTTCTCTGATTCCTTCGTCTGGAGTTTGCTTACGATTGGAGGGGGTAGTCGCCCACCAGTTCAAGCGTTCGTGGAACCACACCACCGCGTGTCCCAAAGTTCGGGCCGTCTACAAGATCATACCGACGCAACAGAACTTGGACAAGTACAACACATACCGGTGCGTTGCGTCGTCACCCTTACCTAAAAACCCAACCCTCATGTGAACCCAATTTTCCGAGCGAGAATGCAGTGCTTCCCATGATTTCGGCGTATCGGCGCAACGCTCTAGCTGGTTTCCAGAGAGGCTCGACAGCTTTTCCTGGAGCCGTTTCGTCGTATCCTCTGAGATGCTGTGGTCCAATGTGGGTAAAGTATACACGAGCCGCTTAACCTAGATACCCTGTATTTGGAAAAAGCTTAAATTATGCACCGCGGTGTTAGATAGGAGAAACGTTACCCAGAAGATTCTGCAGGGTCTTACGAAACATTAAATCGTTGCAGATCGAGGTTCTTCAGTATTACAGGTTAGGGAGAAAGTGACGGTTATGTACCTTGTCTGCGACCCGTTGACCGACTTGAGTGAAACCTTTGGCGGGCTGTCCATTCCCAAACCACTTTATTTGGTGCCAAACAGCCCCTCTTCAAGCTTTGCCTCCGAACCAGACGGGGCAAAAAAGATTTCTCCCGTGTTTATGTAGCACAACATAACCTCGAACCTGGGAAGAGTGGTTAGACTTTGGTTGGTGGCCTACGTTACAGTCGCTATAACTCTAACAATCGTCACCTTCCCCCGCTGTATGCGAGTGGTCCCCAGGCATCCATCCGAGTCACCGGTTATGCTGGCTGCCCTTCCAGCATCATTTTGACCGATGGTTAGCGATGAGACCCCCCCTAATTGGACGGATTCCGGCTCCGGGACCACTATACCCCTTTCACGAACCGGGTTTTTCATGGTGGTACCCGTTGTTCGGGGGTTCTTCGACTCCTGGATAGCCATCCTTCCAATTTTAAGACTACTATTCGTGAGAATCTGTGCGCGGTTTCTTTACGGATGGGAACCCGTCTATGAGGGCTACCGAGCGACAGAGCACATCGCAAAAATGGAGGATAAGAGAAAAAGTAAACATAAACGAAGGAGCAGAAGGGAAAAGATAGCCACTTACGAGTCTCAAACCAGGGCACGGTCGGTGACGGAACTCCCGGGGGGTTGTCTGACGAGACAACACGAACCTCCCGAAGTCTCTTGACACGACGAAATCGAAACTTGAAGTCAAGGCTTCCAACTTGAAACTGAGTTTCCGTCAGTCACGCAAATACGCAAGGCGCGGGTCCAGCGATTGACAAAGAGATGCCAAGCCCTATCGGTCTGTGGGAGCTATCCTAAAAAGACATCCTCAAAGAGCCTCCTAGACATCAGAGGATATCAGCCACATCAACTAGCACGAGTAGGGCTTTGGTTCGCAGAACAGAAAGCGATCATGGGATCAATCCAGGGTAGGCAATTGCGAAGCAGAGTGGTCTCAGGCAGATGAAAGGGTCGAACTTGTCCGAGAACACCGGACAACCATGTTGTAGGTTCACAGAAGCTTCGAATGCGAGATAGGGGAAGTGAGGAGGCACTCCCGTCGCTCAACAGCGACAGAGGTTCCCTGGGGGGATACGAGCCAAGTGTAACATGTAGCATCTCGTCCATCTATCCGGCAACTAAACGTGAACACCGGTTAATCAACTGGTGTGATGAGAGAGATACGACATGGATCAAGGGTCCCTGCATAAGATGCGACCACGCCGGAGGGATCGAGAGAATCGATGGGGCATCAGCTTCTAGTCTCTTCTACAGAGCTGCGGGGAAGATCAATATTCCATTTTCTGCGTATGGACCAGTGATCGTGGCAACACGGGAAATCCGGTCGAGCGGATTGATCCACCAAGGGTTCAAAGATGGGAATCAACTACACAGAAACATCTGGAGAGCAAACGCTGGCGCTGATGAGGTGTTAGGGTAACCCACGGTATTTCGTGGGGACCCGAATTCCGAGGCACGGGCAGAGATCATAAGTCCCGAAGTTGAGAACTGATAGGTATCCGCGAGGTCTTGATGAGGTAGGTAACGAGGAAAAAGACAGGAAGACAAGGGATACTTGCTTCTCATTCAGTTTGAGCAACTCCGCGCAAATTTCAAAGGTTCTCGCGGTCGTCTGACCGGGATGGAAATTTTGGTCGCGACAAACCTGGTAACATGGGCACAAGCACTGGGTGAACGTAGCTCTGCGCTTTGACTGGGGATCAATCCGCGACCAATTGACAATGAAGAAGGGCCCAAGCTTTCGGGGAGAGGGCGTAGGGTGATCAAGGGACCGGACGGAGAACAGTAGTGTACAGCCGCGCTCTCCTAAGGATCAAAATGGCGTAATGAATCAACGAGCATCTGAGATTGACAGTAATCAGCTGTGACCACTCGAAAGAAAGGTCTGGGCGGGTTTATTGATCAGGCAAAACGGAGACGCGTACGATAATCATGAGGCTTGCTGCGGTGGAGGACTGTTCACGACGAACTTCTGTCTCTCTGTGATTTGTAAGATGTGCCGGTGGTCATCCATCACTCGTGAAGTGATTACCCTGGGAGAAACTGGACAGGGAGAGGAAGAGGGGTTGGGCTGAAGGAGGAAAACTAGGAATTCGGATCGCCTCGTTCTGATTTGGTCGTCAGGGGAGAGAGAGGGAGGGACAGAGAATCCAGCCCCGGGAGAAGTAGATGGCAAAAATTTGGGCGGTTGCAGCGTCATCCAGGTTCTTTCTCGTAAAACCAAAACTCCGCACAATGGATCACGGCGATCCTACAGGTAGCCGGAAGGAAATCACCGCGGGCGAGGAGGAAAGAGCAATGTGGGACACCTCAGGGGTTGGAGGAGATCGGATCAACGTCGCAGAGTCTGTGGCGTCGCAAAAGATCCGGAAAGAGAGTCAGAGAGGGTTCACCCCAGTCTCGGGCAGATGGGGATTCAAGAGCCTCAAACCCCACAGAGAGGGTGATGATGGTTATCGTGGATTGGGCAACCGCCGGGTATCAGCTGAAGGCATCGGAAGCTTTCGAGTCCGATGACTCTCACAAATGGTGTCCTCAGATCCGTATCGGAAGCAGCAAAAGGAAGTGATTAAGGACAGCCAGCACCGCCGGCTCATGTAAACTCCACACCAGGTCTGATGGGTGGATGGTAAGTACTTGTAAGCACGCAGAGAGACGGGGAAGGTCATAATGAAGAATTGATTTCAAGGTAGGCGGGATATTGAACGATGACGAGAATTTGGGAATAAATTGGATCGTCCCTTAGCCTCGACGAGGGAAGGGGGTAAGGACTGAATGGGATCTCCCGGAATTCAAGGGGTTTAAGGCCCCAAACGCGCGAGATTCAGTCGCTTAAATCTGCCTCCTACGGCTTAATCGGGGAGCGAGGCCCTGTTCAGGGTGCAGATGTTCACCTCATCCTCCAAAGCATCAGTCATCAGCGTCGACCAAAGTATGTAAGAAGTGCTAAAAGGAGCCGAAGACGAAAAGAAAAGAACAGACGCTTCTGATGCGAGGGCTCGCGGGCCGCCACGCGCCACAACTGGGACCAGCCCATAGCGGTTTGGGTTACTTGCAGCGACGAGGGCAAGGGTTTGCTCTCGGCAGAATGCGCCTAGGCCCAGTCTCCTTCTAAAGCTCACCCACTGCTTATCGCTCGAAACCAGACTCGTATCTACCCCGGAGAGCTCCGATGACGTCCGCCTCACCTCTCCCAGTAGACGCCCGGAGGTCTCACGGAAGCAAACGACGGTCACCAGCGGTGTCAGGGGGTCCCCCAGATCCGGATCTCAGTGCCCCATTTCCCACCTCCCATGTGGCGATTTACAATTTATTTATTTTCATCTCCAGCGACGATGTCTCCGTCAATTCAACTTCCAACTTCCGAAGCACCGCGACGCCTTCGGTCCGAGCCTCGTCCATCCTTCCAAAGCCTCGCCCTTTCCTCGTTCACGACAGAGGGGGTATGTGCATATCATTTCATCTCGCATTTTATACATAAAATCCTTCAGAAAATAATAGGCAGAAGAATGAACGTTCAGATCACGTAAAAAGACATGGCTACAAGATACATTGATAATCAAACGAAAACGTACGACGTGGTAGAAACACTTGAAGAAGATCGGGGTGAGGAAGAAAACAATGGGGGTGTGGAAAGCAAGGTGGACAAACATTCAAGAGGGCAAAAAGGAAGG
>Ga0307512_10005504_pt1 | contig 13214 bp, 9 predicted proteins | sample 14_EM_MG_FD_200267 | JGI IMG/M metagenome (GOLD analysis project Ga0307512, IMG submission 200267) | Populus trichocarpa ectomycorrhiza microbial communities from riparian zone in the Pacific Northwest, United States - 14_EM | ecosystem: Host-associated > Plants > Roots > Unclassified | place... | reverse complement strand
ATTCGTATTCACCTATCATCGCAATTCCTCACCGACCCAAATCTCCTCTATCCTCGTTTTTCCGCTTTGCCAATTGTACTATATTTGGGGCCCACTAGGTAGCCGCCGGTCGTCGTTTGGCAGTCAGGGGTTGATATCGTGAATGGGTTGGGGTGGTGAGATAGGTAGCAAACTTCATCACCACGTCAGTTTCCCACTCACATTGTCACATTGTCCACTGTCCACTGTCTGCCCGCTATCACATGTCATCCGGTTGTTATGTTACGCGAAAAACTAGTTCATTGCTCGAAGCTATGAAACAAAACGGATGACACGAGAACCTAGCAATTGGGGTCAAACAGAGAGAGACTACCAGGGACTAGCAATGCGGATTCACACTCTATGATGATGCAAAATGGAACTGGAGAAATATAGCGAAGACTTTAAACATCGATCGAAGCACATGTGAGAAAATCTACAAGCGCTGGAAGCACAATAACACGCCATCAAACCGAAGCAGAACTGGCCGATCCCTGATTTTTGATGCAGAAAAGAGAGCCTGCCTTGAAGCTTTGTTGAAGAAGACAATGCTCCAGGACACAAAGGGTATTCAGATCGCTATAGGGCATTGAATGGGGTGGAAACTCTGGATTGGCCAGCGCAGTCACCAGACTTGAACCTGATCGAATCGGTGTGGAGGGATATCGAGACAGAATTGGGGGAGATTTGGACACGGTCGGAGGATATTGAGGCATTGAAAACCATGATAGGGAATATCTGGCGGGACCATATCACCGAGGAAATTTTAGAGTTGATAGATGGTATGCCTGCGCGGTTGCAAGTAGTCATTGATGCTGGAGGAAATCCGACACGGTATTAATGTTTGGAGGCCGGGGGGCTGCACCCGACTTTTAGCAGCTCGTACGAGAGGATCATTATCACTCACTCACTTCACTGCATCTGTATTAGTGCGCTTCAAATGAGGCTTAACTAGTGCTGACTCGCGCTTATATTTCGTGATGGAGGTGTGCGCGACTTCATACTCCACGACTATACGTCGGCACCAAACTACAGCATTAATGCGCGTGCATCTTACGGTAGCAACACAGTCTGCCAGAAATTCAAACTTACGCTGTAACAGCCACCGCTGACAATGCTCGTTGCAACTGTCCTTGTGCTAACTTTCCAAATATTTACATTGGGGGATATACGATAGAGACGCAACGGATATGGTGTAGCATACCTACAGGTACCAAACTATGTATGGAGATGAAAGATGTGGATGGGACTGACAAGCGCCCGACATGAAAAATGGGCCTAGAACAAGCGATGAGGAATAATAGATGTGCTAATGAACCAACTGGCAAGAACACAACAATAATGTAGGATGAATTCTCGATGTAATACATAGGATGGCGTAGTTCTAGTGCTGGGTGGCAGGGTGCGAGCTTTATCTGGTATTGCACCTTCAGTGGTGCGGAACAAGTATTCTGGAATAGATTAGACATACCCTCAAATACTGTGGGCAGACAGTATTCAACCAGGTATTCGGTCTTATATTATTTCACTGAATACAAAGCCCTAGGAGAACTGATACCGCAGAACTTCAGTAGCATACGATACGGGGAACAATACAAAACCTACGTAACATGTATGATAGGGTAGTAGCATGCTGCTGCGTAGTTTTGGCACAACATGCGTAAAAGATCAGATGCCGTATGGCTAAAATATGCATTCTATATCGTATTATGTAGGTACAGAATCCAATTCAATAAGAACTGAAAAGCTAATACGTATTGACTGCAATTCGAAACTAGCCCCGCTACCGCGATATTACAGTATATAGTCAACCATTGTCGTGTATTAAGCCGCTGAGTAGGTGCGGTGCGGTATGAGTACGGTAGTCATTTTACCCCACTTCTTGTCGTTGAATAGTTGGTGGCACCCAAAGCCGGAGTGGATCAGCCACCCTAAGTTTGAGCAGCTTATTCTCCACCAAAAAAACTCTATTAAGAGTACTATTTCACTTGCTGCATCGTCTAATAGACTCAGATTTTTGATATTCCTTCTGGTGGCGAAGACAAGGGGGTTTTGGAAGGAAGGTCGCTTGTATGGACGAAATCGAGAAATCATGACGGTCACTCGGTTTTACAGGGTATTTCGTGTGTGTTACTAAGCAGAAATGATTGTCACTCCCTGCCCAACTAGGTGACCAGGTGTCGCTGACTCTACGTAGTCTGTGAATGTCCACAAGGAGGCTCCCTACACATCCGTGAGCTAGGCGCTCAATATAGGAACACATGAAAGAGTTGACCTCACAGCCTCCAACACCCCAGAACAAGAACATTAGTTCACCATATCCGAGTTTAAATGGAAAATCAAAAAGCTTTCAATTTAGGATAAACCATTCAATGTTTGGGGTGGTCTTGAGCCTCCATCAAACCCGATTGGTAATCAGAGCCTTGGGACACCAGGGTTTGTTCGGTCAAGCTCATCAGTACGCAGCTTCTCCAACCCTGCTGACATTCTCCGCCAAACGCAACACACAGCTATCCAGAGCCTCGAAATCTTCGCAACCTTACTTTCTTCTCGTATGTTCTTTTGATCCAACTCGCTTCCACCATCTCACCACGCGCCGCCGCTCACACACTCTAGCACATTTCTTACGTCCAGCTTACTATCTCCACCAGAACTACTTTCCTCAGCAAGAGCGGCGCCGGCTCTGCCCGTCTCTTCGCCCCTGCCTACGTGCCCGTGGACCTGGCGAGCGACGCGGTTCACCACGAACTTACGCTGCACGGTTGGAGCCGCTCGTGCGGCAACCTCTACCACCCACTCGCCTGCGCATCCATGGACTCCCGTATTATTCGCCACCGCAGCACTTGAAGCGCAGCGCTTCGGTAAGGACAAGTCGCCGTCAGTTTGGCACGAGGGCGCAGGCTAATGGATAAGCCTCGGGGTCCCCGAGGGACTCCGCTGTTTCTTCGATGTTTTGTTTTGTTTAATCATTACTCACATGTCACCGATCTAGATCTCTTTCCTGTCCGCTGTCCGCGCGGTGGCGGCACGTTGCAAGCCCACCTTTGCCCTCCGCCCATGCTCCGCCGTTTCTTCGAGTGGCACGCGCACAATTTTCTACCGATAACACGCCGATGATCCGGATCGCCATCCCCGAGATCGTCGTCACCCTACACGACGACATTGACAACAATGACACTAAGGTCGACGGCACCATGGTCGACAGCCTTGCTTGCTATCTACTTTCCACCGAGTGGAGGCCCAGACGCAGGACCTTGGCGTCAGACGGGCCAGAGCATCCGAGGTAGCCTACGCCACCTCCTGCGACGACCTCACCGCCGGAGATGTCGGTTCCTACCAAGGTGCGTCTGAGTCGTAGGCGACAGCGAATAAGCCAGCCCCGCTGAGGCTGTCGTGCACATGGCGAAGATACTGTGAGATTAGGAGCTCAACCAGAAGCTCACTGATATGATCTCTGCCGTCTACTGCGGAGACGATGAGTAGGTGAGGCCACGGGCCCCCCGGAATATACGTCTTTACCTTCCCTGGGGTTTGCTCCAGAAGGCTGTGTTAATACTGTCACCTAGTAACGGTTCGCCTCGTTTTCCTTTTTCTCTTTAATGGTTCCTTCCGTCTCACGATCCCGTACTTTCCAACGATGTCTCTCACTGTGGTCCCCCCCCCACAAAAAAAAAACTTTCTTGCTTTGTCCTGTTTTGTCCAATTTCTGCTCGCCTTCACCTCAAGCTCATGTATTCTCAATCGAGCAACTCCCCGTCCACCATCGCCCGTGGCCACATCCCTTACAAAATTCGGTTGCATGTTTACCGGCTGCGGTCTTTGTCTTCGTCAGTGTGTGAAGCGAATTCTCCCAATTTTGATAATGGGTCCAACTGGTTTGGAGAGGCAGTCAGTGGTGCTGTCGGGACGGAGATTGGTGCAGCTACTTTTGGATATTATGTACAATATTAGCTCGTCGTGTTGTCCTGTCACCAAATCCAAGTAGCAGTGAACCGCTCGATCTTGATGCATTGCCCCCAGTCAACTACGTAGGTTGATACACTATGCATGCTTTACGAACCCAACTACTTACCCATCCCGGGGCTTATTAAAATCAAGAAATACACAAGAGCAGAACTAGACAGCGTCGGGCTCGACCGTGGACCCAAAACCCTAGTTATCGGGCAGCCCAGTAACAGCTGCTATTCTCCGTTCAATAAGCGGTATTCACCGGATAAGATTGGCGGCGCACCCGCCGCTGCGTACCTGTTAGCTACGGCCCGGGGTGGCGATGAAAATTTCCCACTTAAGACAACAACCATTACGGCCACAAAGAAGCATATTCTATCCGTTCCGACCAATGGAAAGTGTTACGATTCAGGTGAAGATTCGAATGTAGGAGCCATGGATGTCTGAGAAAGGTGGCTGTTACCGGGATTGGAGCCGTCCCGGAAAATTGTGAGATATCAGGTTGAAGCGAGACGTCCGGGTAACACACCACTAACCCCACGATGTGAGCTTTTTTTTTTTCACGGCATACGCAATGCGCTACCTCTACAGCCATGGTGGAGCTCACAAGATATCGGCCTCTAATCGTAGAGCTATTGTAGACCGCACAGAGGGGTCAGAAATGGCTGGGAAGAATCACCGATGAGCACCCACGAACCTAGAATGCGGAACGGGAATGCGACACTCAGAGTCACCAGGAGTAGCAAAAAAAAACCTCTGGAAGGGTGCGTAGACAATAGAGTGTAGTGGTGTTATCATAGGAGGTACAGTAACTCGTCATTGAAGGTGAATGCTTATGGTTGTGTCCATTCAACTTACAGACCTTTCGTCATACACCTGATTAAGGAGTCGGACATTGTGGACATCCTAACGCCGCTAGGACTTTATCAGTCCAAGACTGGACTGAAATTACTAAATCACAAATACTATTGCACCGCTGCAAGCTCGTGTTGATGACTGAGATGCATGTAATAAAGCAAAAATGACGGTGTTCCTTTTCCACATATTGGCAGTCCTACCCACCGATTTTCCATTGGGGAAAGGTCTACAATGTTAGAAGATAGGCCAAAAAAGTCGCTAATGCCATCACAGACCAGCTTTTGGTACATATAGCTACGGCGTGGTCGCGACCCCTGCCCACCGTCGCTATCCGTGGACACCGCCACTACAGCCGATGCCCTTTTTTCAGCCGTCAACAACTCCATCAATTTCTATTTATAGATATTACAGCTGGCTCTTAATGAAGCTGAAGGTGCGCTCGTTGCCGTTGTGCCATCGACAGTTGGCCATGACAAGAGCTCAAAATAATCGAAAGCACAAATCAGGAAACTTCAAAGTTCAAACATTCCCTTCAACAACCTTGCCGTCCGTATGGAGAATCACATACGTAGAAGAGGACTAAAAATCGGCTGTTTGAAGCACTACTTTTGCTGTTCTCATGGCTTATAGGAATATTCTTAGCACCTGGGATTATTTTGTAAGGGATTATTTTGTAAGGGTAATCATAGAGTGCGAGCGTTAGCGTGAAAGATTTGCAGGATCAAAACATCTGTTCGTCTACTCTGTACTATAATCCCCACTATCTACCCTTCGACTCATTTTTACCTTTCAAGTTCCGAAATCGTACCGACCGAGATGTACTTCAACCAAACCTGAAGTTTTAGCGAAAGGACTTCACGACAGAACTGGAGGAATGGCGAAAGAAAGGAAATATGCGAATATGCAGCAGTTTACGAAAAGCATCGCAGTGTAAGACCGCAACCCTATGTCGATAACATCTGCAAAGAAATTCGGATTGACTTTCTCAGATAGCAGCGCTGCCACCTCCGCAGTATCGTGGCTGCAATGGGCTGGCTACGGCAATCACTCTAGCATTTGCCCGTTGTAGTGAACTGGTTGAAATATTGCAAGAGATGGAGGGGTAATTGGCAGAGCGTGTACAGGGAGGTTTTGTTCGCAAACATGGAGTTGGCGCCACCAGGACCAGGACTGGTAACGGAAAGGCAGTTGCAATGGTGGTTGAGTCCGAGGCAGCTTGCACCGGAGATTAGCATGGAGACATGAGTTATCACTCCATGCCTAGCCCCTTCTACATAAGAATAAGCGCTCTAGATATAAGAATGTCAGTTCCTGGTCCCTGTGCAAGTCTTATATACAGCTTCGACTGTACTTATTAGGGATAATCAAAGTGTGTTGAAACGCTAGCGTGTTGAAAAAATTCGCGCGCTGATACTGGCCAATGAGGATGAAGATCCTGTGATTCGTGCTGGTCACAGTCACCTGCCTCAAAGCGTCAGACTATATGTATAACTGCAAAAGAAATATTTGTGCTCAGCCAACAAAGAAAAAACAATCCGCCTCACCATCACCGCTTATGTCGGCGTTCGGTTCTAAACCATAGTACGCGTAGGCCATTCAACAGTACCCATTGCATGCACGTGAAGAGGTTCGCTTTTTAATTTTTTATTTAACAATTAGTATGTCTGGCTGTGGCTCAACGGCCTGAAGGGGATATGTGGTTGCCTATGATACCACGGTGTGTATACGCTCCTGTTGAGCACCCTCGGTTCATTCCCACGCCATTCGCACAGCAGGTCCAGTCAAGTTGCGTACGGGCGCTGGCAAGGTACTTTGGATACTAGAGAAGCATGTCCTCTTTCCTCATTGTTTTGTACTTCAATGATCTGCTTCGGGGAAAGAAATTATAGTTTGCCGCTCCATCATATACATACGCTGATGGCTACGACCACCTCAAGTTTAACCCCATCCCGTTCACACAGTAGGACCAGCTGAGAGGCGCACAGGTGCTGGCGAGGTACGTTGAATACCGAAGAAACAAGTTCTATCTGCACCATGCAGCGGCAACAATCTGTACCATGCGATGGCAACCGCCTATCCGCAGGCCGATCAAAATCCTTGGAGTACAATTGACGCTAACGACGAGCACCTCATGTTCAATTGGATATATTTTTTTTATTTTTTTTTTGTTTATTCATTACTCGTGTGCGACCTATCTAGATCATGACGAGGGGCGCGCGCCCATATGTATAGTCCGGTTCCCCGCTGCAGTCCGCGTGTAGCGAGTGTTCAATTGGATATATGGTTGCCGGTCATACCATGCTATGTACACATAGCAGATGCGCCGCGCACAACGATCATGCCTCCCCACTTCGCGCTGTTGGAATATAGGGAAAGACAGAGATGAAGATAGTGATTTTGACTAGAGATACGCGGTCGTATTCAGAATATTCTTTCCATATACAGTACCTCCGCAAAAGACTTCCTAATTCGTCAGTTCGTGTCTCAGTTCAGCCGCATTGAGCGGGGATAGTACCCCTCTTTCGCTTCCTCAGCCACCTTGACTTCTCTCCACCACTTCATCAAACATCATGATCCACGCACCGTACAGGTCCCGCGGAAATTTTAAGCCTCAGACGGTGTAAGCTCCGAAAACATATCAAAAATATTCGAACGGAAAACGAAGAAAGTTGCACAATGTCGCGAGGACCATGATCATTGCGCACTTCATCTATGGTGTCGTTTTGGCGGTATCCCTCCTTGTCGGGCGCCCCTGTTCGACTGTGAAGAATTTCCTCCATATAAACGTGCAACAGATAATCTCCCGCGATCCGGCCGGCCCAAGGTCCTTACCGATCGAGACAAGCGAACGATCCTACGTGCCGTACGTAAGCACCGGCAGTATACATGCGAGCAAATTCATCAGATCAACGCCCCCGATACTAGGACTTGGCTGCGGGAGACTTGACTGCGGGAGACTTCCAGTGGGTGGGTGCTCTACAGCGACGAGTGCAGCGTAGCAGCAGCAACAGGCCAGCAGAGGGGTCTCCAGCACGCCGGAACAGGGGAGGTGGCAGGTAGACCATGTCATTCCTGTCAAGCATCGCCAGGTGAAATTGAAGGGTTGGGGTTGCTTCCGGGGCAAGCAGCGCGGTCCACGAGTTCCGCTGAAGGCTGGCTCCGTCAACGCTCGGGTTTACCGAGACCTACTACGTCACTGGCTGCTTCCTGTCCACGCGAAAGTACGTTCAGTTGTCGGAAATCCGCTTTCCCAACAGTATAACGCCAAACCAGCCAACACTGACATTCTTAAACGTTACGCTGTTCCGCTTGAGTCCCAGCCTGCATACTCCTCTGAGCTTGATCCGACCGAGCTCGTTTGGACCTTGCTCAAGCGACAACTCCGAGCGGATAATCCTGACCTTACCAACTACCCAGGAGGCCCCGAGAAGATGAAGGCGATGCTGGCAGAAGTTCTTCCGCTCTGCTGGGAGAAAATTCTGCAAGCAGTTTGCGGCGCTATGGAAGACTCAGTTCTATTCCTTCTCGGGTCCTGGATCTCGTTACCCGCTGGTAGTCACCGTGCTGCTAGGATCATTCTTTTATCTTTCTCATATCCTCTTCACTGGTTCTGTTTAATGTTCTGTACCTAAGTAAGTGCTTGATTTATAGTGCCCCAGAGGTGAAGGAGGTGAGGGAACCCCCCAGTCAGTGCTAGTGAACTGAGACACGATCTGACTGACCACGGAGACTTTTGCAGAGGTACTGTACAACGGGCCTCAGGGTGAACAATATCACCCGAGCAAGTGCTCGGAGACTCCGGCAACCGCCATCTCCGGACACCCTTTCCGGTCCGCCATCTCCAGACGCCCATTATTCTAACACTTCCCCTCGCACGGAAGATGCCAAGGAAAGCAGGAGAGGAAGGGAAAAGGAAACGGCCAATATAACAAACAGCAGCAGGGGGAGAAATAAAAAAAACAGTGAAAGCCAGTATCCTCAGATGCCTCGATAAACGTCATAGCCGTGTAAAAATCCTCATGGAAAAACCACGGACATAGGAGAAAGAGTGCATCCTCCAACGAGAGAAAGGAAACCTGTTTAATCAACTGCCAGTGCTTCACCAGAAGCTCCCCCTGGATACCAGGCCGATTCACCGGCCGATTCCGGGGCCGATCCGTTGGATAATATGTTCATTTGTCAGCAGTGAGAGTAGATAGCAGGTACATCAAAATCAAGCGCGAACAGCAGCTTCGGTATGGTGCGCTACAGCAGCTCCAGCATCACCGGGAGCGTGCAGCAGCTCCACCAACATCGGGCCCGGACAGCAACTCGGATATGGGACGCCACAGCATCTCCGGTATCACCGAGCGCGCACAACGACTTCAAGTATCGATTCGACTAGATACGTAAACGTAGAGTTATATTCCCGGCAAAGGAATTCGCAGGCGCGGGTGCAGAGGGGATTTAGTTCGCGAGAGGACTTCGTATGACGGTTCGAATCGTAGGTTCCTAAGATACGCAGAGTATCGAGGCTGCGCCTTCGGTGCACCGACTGTCGTCACGGCCCTGGGTAACAGTGTCAGCGTTCAGGGGAAATTTCGTTTCGGGTAACAATCTTGAAGGCGCCCTCTGCGGTAAGGAATGATTTCAGGTTGTCTCCACAAGTAGCAGTTTCGGGCGTTGAATATGTCGTCGACTTCGAGCGTGACAGATTTGATGGTAGAGGCCATGTTGGCGATGTTGTTACGACGCGACGCGGCTCAAGAGGCTTAAAAATGATTGTGCAGGGATGAGGTGAAGAAGCAAGGCCAAAACCTGAGGGTGCCTATCGACGGGGAGCGGACTAACAGAGAGTGCAAGCGGTCTCATAACCTGTTGGAATATAGGGATCGATAGAGATGAAGATAGTGATTTTGATTGAAGATCCATAGTCGTAGGACGAACATTCTCTCTATATACAACGGGCCTCATGAACTCGTCAGGGAAAGGTCGGGAAAACTGTTGTCATTAACAATGCATCACTGAACGCCTGCATATTATGCTTGCTGGGTTCCTTCAGGGGTCCCTCTTTCGGCAGCTACTATTCTGGCTACAACAACACATATTAAAAAATAAATAAAATAATTTTATCTTGGTGTTTGTTGTGGAAAGGGGGTGTGTAACCGCGCAGTAATCTATGTACATATCACCAAGTAAAGAACTCCGGATACAACCCATTTTTCATTACTCCCTCCGCTCCCAACCCGTTAAACTCGCAACGCAAAAGTTTTATCAATTAAAAAAACATTTTGCTTATAATTCCCTCGGTCTACTATTCTTCTTTTTAATATGTTTCGGTAACAAATCAACCAGCGGCTCGTTAACAACCCCCATCTAATTCTCCACAATCTCTCGGTGTTGTACTTCTCACGCAGCCACCCTTTCCCCCCAAGGAGACGGGTCTCTTCATCATCATCCTGCCGAAAGGTGGTAGTCTTCAAACGTATACATTCGTCCGATCGGGGGAGGCCCCGTGCTCCATTTTGTACGCGTTTTTTAAACGAATGAAATGATATATTGATAAAAATACTCCCTGTTTTTCATGTTCTTACCGTGTCATGTGCGCTCCACGAATCGCAGTCAGGCGTTCGAAGCCCTGGGGTTTACTGACTCCTTCAACGTATTCATAACTTGCGCCGGTTGAATTGCGAAAGCAGAAGGTGCAATCTCCCTGCTTCTATCCAGATCATGCTGGTGTTGCTCTGCATTTAAACGTTCGACCGTCACTGTGATCATTGGTTTGTTGACCGTACGCGTAACTTTGATTCGGACCTGACAAAGTCCAGGCTGTCGTGCTGCTGTTCTATATCGTCTCTTCACCCTATCTTTCGGTGGCGGAGGTTTAGCCCCCTGCTTTCTTGTTAACAATCGGCACTCGTATCTCCGTACTGTAACTTCGCCGTTTCGCTGTGATGTACAACCGCTGGGCCCCGCGTACACTGTACTTTTGAGTGGTCGCAGTACCTGTCAAATTCTTCCGCCGTCATATGTATCGATCGGAGTGTGGAGATAAAACAATTTGTTGCACCAAAATTTGGCGTTCTCGGGAAAGGGATCAAGGTGTAGGTCACAAAGTAGGCGCGAAATAGATGTAATCGAGGTTGTATGTATGTAGTATGGGTATTGGGATTCGCGTGTCTGGTAATAGTTTACCGCGTGCGGTGTGCATTCACTTGCCCCTTTTTCGCCACCAATGCCAACATCGAGGCAATTTTTATTTTTACTTTAATATGTGTGGCTGTGGCTGGAGTGGTTGCCAAATAGGGTAGAAATCGAGATCCCTACATGCACACAGAAACCGATCTTCGAACAGACACACATCCAGGCAACAGAACAACGGATGTTCGTTCCACACAAACAGGGCCTAAGGTGTACAGAAGTCATGGTGAGATACTTGCCATATCAAAGAAGCACATCCGCTAGTCTCATTGATTTCTACTCACTTGTTGTGTTTTGCCATAGCAACTGGTCTTCACTACTCAAACATAAGTTAACAACTATATACGTACGTACAGTCTTTACCCCGATTATGTTACAGAAAAGTCGGATTATGTGAGCGCCAGCGTCGGTTGGCGCGCGCGTCAAGAAGCAGTCTGGCGTGGCCATCACCGCTCGACGTAAGGCAGCTCTGCACCAGCAGCGGACACATATCATTGAGTGGCAACACATATTCTCTCGCCGAACAAAATTTCGGAGCAGAGCTGAAGGAGAAACGAGGTCGTTTTTGTTTAGTGCCCAAAGCACATACCTGACCAGCACCTGTGTGGCTCTTAACGGGACCTGCTGTGTGAACGGTATGGGGTTGACCATGAGGTACTCGCCACCATCAGCGGATACACTCCGTGGACGGGGTAGAAAAGGATGGGGAGAGAGGACATGCCTCTTTAGGATCCAGCGTACATCGGCAAGCCCCTTTGTGCATCTTTACTCGACCTGTTGTATGAACGGCATGGGGATAAAGGCTTCCTTCTTACTGGCAACAGTGGATGCACAGTAGCACATGAGCTGTGACAGAATTTTCCCACGCCAAAAGGGAACACCCGCACAAAAACGAGTGAGGGAAAAGCACATGTTTCTTTGGTACCAGTATACGTCGCCCGCACCTGTGTGCAGCGTCATCCGAGAGCTCCTGGCCGATTGCCGGTGCAGCCAGGCAGTATTGGACTTCCTCTCTGCTACAGATTGGGGAAGCCTGGTGCTAACCGAGGAAGACGCGCGGAGCGAGGTATCTGGGTGAGAGCTCCGGGAGCGCCGGGAGCTGGAAGAAGAGAGGAGGGCGGAGGCGGAGGAGACGAGTGCCACGGGGGAACTACTGCTGTTTCTACCCACGCCCTCTTTCATGGCATCCGGAGATGAGGGTTAGGGAAGCGAGGGGCCGCAATTCCCTTAGTTTCTTCTGTTTTTGTTCGGATAACCTGGACAAACTTCTCGCTGCTATAGCCTGGATAGGCTGTATGCGAGTGTGGATATACAAGAGAAACAGGTCGTTTCATTTCCGCTAAACAGTGTGTTAGTAATAGTCGTCCTTTTCCTCCTCTGCTTTGTCGCTCCTAAATTACCACCACCACAACCACTACTACACCTTTTCTTTTCATGCGCCGAACCGGGAGCTTTAACTGTCGTCGCCACAGGTGAAATCCTTGTTTTCCAACTGAACCTTGAGGTTTAAAAACGAGTGCGCAATGGTGGAGTGGGCGGACGCGTAGCGAAACGGCGGGTATATATCGACCGGTTGCGTGTCGGTAGAGTGTCCAAGCCGGGCTCATAACCTGTTGCGATATAGGGATCGACAGCGATGAAGATAGTGGTTTTGATGAATGATATGTACATAGTCGAAGGCAGAACATTCTCTCTACATACAACAGGACTGAGAGGCTCGTCAGGGAGAAGGACGGAAGAGTTTATCCTCATTGGCCAGTAGTATCTTCCGCACACCTTACCCGATGTTATCCCCGAATTCTCTGTGCTAAACTGACCGCGTGTGTCGTAGATGGTTGTCAGTATCCGCTCGGTCCCCGCCCCTTGGGCCGAGGCACGGAAGAAATCGCCCCACTTTGTCCCCTAATCGTCTCCCCTTGCCGGCGTAGAACCTCGTGATTTTCTTCAACTTTTGTCCATACCTTCAAATTCTTTCCCCCTCCTTCAATCTCGACTTCTTTTCCTTCCTCTTTCAGTATCCCACCAGCTTTTCCTTCTCCTTACTCGGTCCCATCTTCATTTCCTTTTTCTTCGATCGTGTCACCTCTGCCTTCTCCTTCGCCTATACCGACTTTCTCTCCTCCTCTTTATCCAATCTTATCTGCTTTTCCCACTTCTTCCTCAATGTTGTCTCCCTTCCTTCACCACCCTCGTTCCCACCTACTTCTCCT
>Ga0307512_10005503_pt1 | contig 13217 bp, 10 predicted proteins | sample 14_EM_MG_FD_200267 | JGI IMG/M metagenome (GOLD analysis project Ga0307512, IMG submission 200267) | Populus trichocarpa ectomycorrhiza microbial communities from riparian zone in the Pacific Northwest, United States - 14_EM | ecosystem: Host-associated > Plants > Roots > Unclassified | place... | reverse complement strand
CGGATCCGCTGGCCGAGCCCCTCCCGCCGGGTCTGACCCACGAGCGCACGGCAGCCGAGTTCGGCGCGAGCACCTCGGGTAGCGGTGCTGGACCACGAGACCACGGCAGCCGAGTTCGGCGCGAGCGCCTCGGGTAGCGGTGCTGGACCACGAGCGCACGGCAGCCGAGTTCGGCGCGAGCACCCCGGGTAACGGTGCTGGACCACGAGACCACGGCCGACCAGGTCGGCGAGTCACCCCGGCTACGACCGGTGTTCGCGGCGGCTGGCTGCGGTTTCGTGCCCGGGCGGCTCGAGCAGGCGGAGGTGGGCGTGCCGCCGACGGTGTTCGGTGCGGCGCTAAGGCAGATAGTTGCTGGCGTCGGCGCCGAGCACGTTCAGCAGGGCCAGTGCCTCGGCGCCCGGGGATCCGGGCGGCGCGCTGTAGAGCACGAGGCGCTGGTCGCGGTCCGTGAGCGTGAGCATGTCGCAATCGACGGTGATCTCCCCGACGACCGGGTGGCGGAAGGTCTTCGTGAGCATCGGCGCGGCCTGTACCTCGTGTCGCGCCCAGAGCCGGACGAAGTCGGGGCTCGCGTCGCGCAGCTCGTCGACGAGTCCGGTTACCGCGGGATCGTGGGGGTACCGGGCGAGGGTGGACCGGAGCTCCCTGACCACGTTCTGCCGGAAATGCGCTAAATCGGAGATCCCGTACAGGGACGGGCCGGCGTGCGTCGGCCCGAGGAACGCCCGTCGCGCGAGATTGCGGTCCGCCGGCGCGGACTGGGCAAAGTCTTCCATCAGCGCGGCCGCGAGGTCGTTCCACGCGAGCACCTCGAACGTGGCGGACGTGACGAAGCCGGCCGTCTGCGGCAGCCGTTCGAGGAGCGCGACGATGCTGGGACGGACGTCGCGCCGGTGCAGCCTGGTCCGGGTCGGCGCGGTGCCCGCCAGTACGTGAAGATGGTCGGACTCGGCGTCGGTGAGTTGCAGCGCGCCCGCGATCGCGGCGAGGACCTCGCCCGACGGCCGCGGCGCCCGGCCCTGCTCAAGCCGCACGTAGTACTCGGTGGAGATGTGCGCGAGGACCGCGACCTCCTCGCGGCGAAGACCCGGTGTTCGCCGTCGCGGGCCCGTGGCCAGGCCGACGTCCGCCGGCCGGAGCCGCTCACGCCGGCTGCGGAGGAACGCCCCGAGTTCCTGCTTGTCCATGCCCGATGTGTGCCCGCTGCCCGGCGGCGGATCATAGTACCGTCTGTGCCTGCATCCGGCCCGGCGCCGGCCCGACAGTGTTGGCATGACAGACATCATCGACACCGTCCCGGTCGGCCTGCTGACCGGAAAGGTCATGTTCATCACCGGCGCCAGCCGCGGCATCGGCGCGGCCGCCGCCCGGCTATTCGCCCGAGAGGGCGCCGCCGTAGTGCTCGCCGCCCGTGGTCGCGACGCCCTCGACCGCATCGTCACCGAGATCCGCGCCGGTGGAGGCGCCGCCGACGCCGTTACCCTGGACCTCGCCGACAGCGCGAGCATCCGCGCCGCCGTCGACCACGTCGAGGAGTTGCACGGGCGGCTCGACGGTGCCTTCAACAACGGCGCGGCGCTGCAGCAGCCGGGCCCGCTCGACACCACCACCGACGAGGACATCCATCACCAGTACGCGGTGAACTTCCGCGCGCACTGGATCGCCATGACAGCCGAGGCCGCCCTCATGCGGCGCACCGGCGGCGGGGCTATCGTCAACACCTCGAGTATCGGCAGCCGCCGCGCGAATCCCGCCCTGCCCGCCTACGGTGCCATGAAGCGTGCGCTGAACAGCATCACCGAGACCGCCGCGGTCAGCTGGGCCCGGGACGGCATCCGGGTGAACGGCATCACCCCGGGCGGCACCGCCACGGAGATGATCGACGCCTGGGAGGCGGCGACTCCCGGCATCGTCGAGCAGATCGAGGCCGCGATCCCGCTCGGCCGGATGGCGGAGCCGCGCGAAGTCGCCGAGGCGGCCGCCTGGCTGCTCAGCGACCGCTCCGCGATGGTGACCGGCGCGATCGTGCCGGTCGACGGCGGCGCGGGCACCGCCCTCTGCGCCTGAAAGAAACGCGGAAAATGGAAACCGTCAGGCGGCCTCGATGGCGACATAATCGAGGTCGCCGGCGAAATAGTCGCAGCCCACGGAGATCTGGTCGCAACTGGTCTTGCCGCCGATGGACAGCGGCCAGGCGTTGTCGATCCAGCCGGTGGGTCCCGAGCGGCGGGCCACCGGCGAGCCGTCGACGATGAGCGTCAGGCCGGCCCTCGTGCGCACGCACCGCACGGTGTGCCAGCCGCCGTCGTTGATGGCCCGGGGCGCGGCCACCAGCAGCGAGCCAGCCGAGCCGCGGAACAGGCACTGCACGATGCCGCTCGGGATCTGCAGCTTGAAGTTGCCGCCGTTCGCGGTCGCCTGGCCCTTCTGGACGATGTTGCCGAACTTCTCGGTCGTCCGGAGCCGGATCGTGACGGCGTAGTCGCGGCTGCCCGGGTCGAGGGCGCTGGTGTCGGGCACGATGGCCAGGTGCCGGGGATGCGTCGGCGGGGTGTCGGGCTCGAGCCGGGAGAACCGGTAGCCGGTGGCGCCGCCGACCCAGACGCCCGCCTCGACCTCGCCGCCGATCCAGCCGCGCAGTCCGTGGCCGCTACTGTCGAGCATGGTCTGCGCGCCGGGCGACTCGTTCATCTCCCAGATCGCGACGAGATGGTTCGACGTGGCGCCGGCGGTGGCCGGCGTACCCCAGAGGAGGGTGGCCGCGGTGACCGCGACGGCAAACGAGCGCCGACATCTCATGGCATCCCCGGACTTAGGCTGAACTGGACTAAGTCATGTTAATAGCCATGAAGCCCTTAAACCCCACTAATACCCAAGAAAACGGATAATTTACGCCGGGACGGCGGGCAGGGACGCCAGCGCCGCGGCCAGCGCCTCCTGCGACAACTCGCGGTCGGCCATGTCGTCGGCCAGGTAGCTGCCGTACGCGGGCAGGTCAAGCAGGCCGTGGCCGCACAACGCGGTGAGGATGGCCTTCGGCTCGCCGCTCTCCTTGCAGCGCAGCGCCTCCTCGATGCAGGCGGCCAGGGCGTGCGTCGGCTCCGGCGCCGCGATGATGCCTTCGGTGCGGGCGAACTGTACGCCGGCGGCGAAGCACTCCCGCTGCGTCTTGGCGACCGCCTCGATCAGGCCCAACTCGTAGACGTGCGAAAGCAGCGGCGACATCCCGTGGTAGCGCAGGCCGCCGGCGTGGATCGGATCCGGGATGAAATCGTGGCCGAGGGTGTGCATCTTCATCAGCGGCGTCATCCCGGCGGTGTCCCCAAAGTCGTACGCGTAAACGCCCTTGGTCAACGACGGGCAGGCCGCCGGCTCGACCGCGCGGATCGTCGGCGCCATCCGGCCGGCCAGCTTCTCGCGCAGGAACGGGAAGGCGAGCCCGCCGAAGTTCGAGCCGCCGCCCGTGCAGCCGACGATCAGATCCGGCACCGCCCCGACCTTGGCCAGTTGCAGCAGCGCCTCCTCACCGATGATCGTCTGGTGCAGCAGCACATGGTTGAGGACGCTGCCCAGCGCGTAGTTCGTGTCCGCGTGCTGCGCGGCGACCTCGACGGCCTCGCTGATCGCGATGCCCAGCGAACCGGGCGAATCCGGGTCGGCGGCGAGCACCCGGCGCCCGGCCTCGGTCAGCGTCGACGGGGACGGATGGATCGTCCCGCCGAAGGTCTCGATCATCAGCTTGCGGTACGGCTTCTGGTCGTAGGAGGCGCGCACCTGCCAGATCTCGCACTCCAGCCCGAACTGCGCGCTCGCGAAGGCCAGCGCGGTGCCCCACTGACCCGCCCCGGTCTCCGTGGTCAGCCGCCGGATGCCGGCGGCGGCGTTGTAGAACGCCTGCGGCACGGCCGTGTTCGGCTTGTGCGATCCGGCCGGCGAGACGCCCTCGTATTTGTAGTAGATCCGGGCCGGGGTGCCGAGCGCGCGCTCCAGCCGCCGCGCCCGGTACAGCGGCGACGGCCGCCACAGCCGGTAGACCTCGAGGACCTCCGGCGGAATGTCGACGTAGCGCTCGGCGGTCACTTCCTGCTCGATCAGCGCCATCGGGAACAGCGGGGCGAGATCGTCGGGGCCGACCGGCTGCAGGGTGCCCGGGTGCAGCACCGGCGGGGGCGGCGCCGGCAGGTCGGCGACGAGGTTGTACCAGCGGCGCGGCATCTCCGACTCGGCGAGCAGGATCTTGGTAGCGGCGGCGGTGGGGTCGACTGTCATGCCCCGATCATCACGCCGGCGGCGTCCGTTGGCGACAGTCGAGGAGAAACACTCGTCCTAAGGATGACTCAAACGGGCCCGCCGCGGGCGTGCTGCAGCGTGGCGAGCAGGGCGAGAGTGGACTCGGCGCCCTGGTTGAGGTTGGCGCCCTGCGGGGTCAGGCCGTCGTAGCCGCCGCCCGTGGCGTGGTCCCACATCACGGCGCCGACGTCGTTGTCGCCGAGGAACCAGCCGGTCGCCTGCCGGATGCCGGCCCACCAGCTGTCGTCGCCGGTGGCCTCGGCGGCGGTGGCGCAGGCGTCCGCGTACGCGGCGACCTCGATCGGCTGCTGGTCGAAGCGCTCCCGGGCGGAGTCACGCTGCCAGCCGCTCGCGGGCAACACCGACAGCTGCCCGTCGACGAGTTGGCCGTCGCGCAGCCAGCTCAGCATGCGCAGCCCCGCGGCGGTGCGGGCGACGTCGCCGAGCAGGTGACCGGCGGCGATGACCACCTCGGCGAGCGCGGCGCTCGCGTACGCCAGGCGTGGTTGTGGCCAGGACCAACGGGGATCGGAACCGGGCCAGCCGACGGCCGTGGCGGCGTCGTCCAGCAGCGCGGCGGCCACGGCGTTGCCCGGGTCATCGCGCAGCACCTCGGCGGCGCCGAGCCCGGCGAACGCCATCGCATGCGGCGCGGGCGACCGGCGCGCGGCACCCAAGGTGAACGCGACGAGCGCCTCGTCGCGGATCCAGCCGGCCGGGCTGCGGGCCGCCGCCGTGCCCAGGCCCCACAGCGCGCGCCCCCACCAGTCGCCCAGGCCGGGCTCGTCGGCCCAGCGCCGGTCGAAACCGAGCCGGTTGTGGAAGGCGCCGTCGCCGTCCTGGGCATGCGTCAGGAAGGTCAGGTAGCCCTCGGCGAGCCGCAGCACCTTCGGCGGCGGGCCGGGCTCACGGCTGGTGACGACGAGGCCGCGGGCGACATCATCGGTGCAGTAGCCGTGTTCGCGCCGGACCACGGCGTGCCGAGCGTGCTCGAACAGGCCGGTGTCGTCGGTCAGCCGGGCGAGATGCGCGAAGCTCGGCGGCGGTGCGTGCCGGCTCCGCGCGGGCGTCTCGGCCCGCGTGGTCACGCCTGCGCCGCGGCGACGGTCTCCGCGGCGGGGCTGCCCGCGGCCGAGGAACCGACCGACGCGCGACCCGCCTCGGACGGCACGATAGCGCTGCGTACGGCGGCGGCAGCGATCAGCCGGTCGGCCAGCGCGGCGTAGCGCTCGGCCACCTCGGGCCAGCGCAGCGTGGCGGAGTTGCTGGTCAGACCGGCCGCGAGCTGCGGGTGACTGAGGATCTTGCGGACCGCGGTGGCCAGGGCGCGCGGGTTCTTGTGCGGCACGATCAGGCCCGGCCCGTCGGTGAGCAACTCGACCGCGTGCGGGAACGGGGTCGCGACCACCGGGACGCGCGCCGCCACCGCCTCGATCAGCACGCCCGAGGTGACCTGCTCGGTGGAGTCGTAGGGCAGCACGACCACGTCGGCGGAGCGGATGAGCGCGCCGAGGGCCTCCTCGCCGTGGTAGATCGGCTGGTAGTCCACGGCGTGCGCCACGCCGAGCTCGGCGCCCAACTGGTGCAGCCCGGCCCGATACGCCTCGCCCTGGCGCTCGAGCACCTTGGGGTGGGTCCGGCCGGCCACGGTGTACACCGGGTCCAGTTTGCGCAGGTGGGTCAGCGACCGGATCGCCCACTCGATGCCCTTACCGGGACCGATCAGTCCCCAGGTGAGCATGCGGGGCCGGGCCGTGCGTACCGCCGGTGTCGCGCTGTGGTCGGCACTGCCGTGCGGGATGACCGAGACCTTCGCGGGGTCGACGTCGTATCCCACCAGCAGCCGGTCGTGCGCCGAGCCGGTCATGGTGACGGCCGCGCCCGCGGCGGCCACGATCTGCTCAAGCACCGACTTCTGCCGGGGAGTGGGCCGGCTGAGCACGGTGTGCAACACCACGATGCTCGGCACGGTGAGCCGGCGGATCAGCCGCAGCACGTCCGCGCCGTCGGCGCCCGGGTAGATGCCGTACTCGTGCTGGACGATCGCGAGGTCGAAGACGTTGAGGGCGTCGGCGGCGTCGCGCCAGCCCCCGGCGTCGTTTGCCGGCCAGACGTGGGCCACGTCGGGGCCCGAGGCGCCGGTGTCACCCGGCGGGGTGACCCGGACCACGCCGCCGGTGGCGGCACCCGCCGTCAGGCTGGCGGCCAGCGCGGAGTTGAAGGTGGCGAGCCCGCAGTGGGTCGGCGGGTGGGTGCTGAGAAAGCCGTATCTGGTGGCCACGTGGCCTGCCTTTCGGTCGATCGTGGGCCGTTCGCGGGCCGCTCGGGCACCCACGCGCGGTCTCCGCCGGCGCGCACGCCGACGGAGACAAAAGATGGAGCGGGGCCGAGGTCCGGAGCCCTTTTCTGCCGGGTACGCCCGCGCTTCAGCCGCGGCGGCGGACCTGCTCAGCGGCACTCTTGCCAGACCCGGAGTCCTGATGACGAGCCATGCTGTCCCCCAAGGGACGAGCCGGCGTGGCGCTCACCTCAGGGGTGGGATGTCGTCGATCCGGATGCGCCCAGCCTACGCGCAGCCGCATGCCGGGGTGATGACGGCTGGGTCACGTCCACGCTCAGCCGGCTTTGCGACCCTGCCGGAATGCTGGGTCACGGGGCCTGGTCAGCCCAGCGACGCGCTCGCCGTACGCAGCTCAGGGGGTGGCCGGCCGGAAGACCGGCCACCGCGGCGGGGAAACGGATCAGTGTTTGCGCCAGCTCCAGCGGTTGCCGGAGGGCGCCCAGCCGGTGCTGACCGGCACCGACTCGGCGGCAGCCGCAACTGTCGCGGCCGACGCGGTCGAGGTGGCCGAGTCGGCGGGCGGCGTCACGCCGGCGCAGCCGCCGGAGTCGGGGCGGCCGGTCAGGAAGTACGCCTCGAGGTGCTCGGTGCACTCCGGTACCCGCGCGACAGAACCATGGATGTCGTCCTCGACCGTGAACGCGGTGCCGCCGATCTTCGCCTGCACCTGGGCGATCCACGGGAACGGCGTCGGGCTCTCCCACCGGTGTCCGGACAGCTGCAGCGAGCCGTTCGACTTGCGCAGTTGGAACGGTTCCTTCGTGGGGATCGGCCAGCCGGCGCACATCTGGGTGAAGGGCGCCAGGCCCGCGGTGATCGGAAACTCCCGCTGCAAGTTCTGGTGCGACTTCCAGAAGGTGGGGAAGTCGTGCGGGCTGGTGTCGTCGTTGCACAGGATCGCCCGGCCGGCGACGTCGTTGAACTGCTCCGGAAGGTCGGCCGGCGGCTCGGTGGGCTCCTGCGGGTCGTCCCCGATGAGGATCGGCCGGAGCGCGTCCGGCACCGGGTCGCCGGTCTTCGCCGCGGTCAACGCCGCCAGCGCGGGCGTGGCTTCGGCCCACAGCGGGCTCGGCGCGACGGCCAGGAAGGCGGCCAGGTTGCCGTCGATCGGCATGTCGAGGTCGCTGAACTGGATCGGCGCCGCGTCCAGCTTCGCCCGCAGCTGCTTGACCAGGGCGATCACCTCGTCGACGGTGTCGCCGAGGTGGTACGTGGCGTCCCGTTCCGCGGCCCAGGCGGCCCAGCGCGGAATCTTGCCCTCGTCGGCCGCGGTCACGTCGTGGAAGCGCGAGTCGAGCCGGTTCGCGGTCGGGCCGACCACGCTGTCCAGCCACATCCGGCCCACCGACTGCGGGTACAGGCTGCGGTAGACCTCGCCGAGCAGCGTGCCCCAGGAGACCCCGAAGTAGTTGAGTTTCGCCTGCCCGAGCGCCTTGCGCACCTGCTCGAGGTCGCGGGCCACGTTGGCGGTGGTGAGCTGACCCAGGAAGGTGGGGTCGCTCTGCCAGCAGGTCTGATTCTGCAGAACTTGGAAGTCGTAGACCTTCTTGGCGGTCTGCTTGGAGAGCGGCCCGGGCGGGATCTCGGGCGGCGTAACGTCGTCGCCCGGGTGTGCGCATGCGGCCCGGGTGCTGTAGCCGACGCCGCGCGGGTCGAACCCGATCAGGTCGTACTTCTCGGCGAGCGCCTCGAACTGCGGGCTGGTCAGCGCCAGCTCGTGGGGCATCAGATAGCCGCTGCCGCCCGGCCCGCCCGGGTTCACCGCCATGCTGCCCAGCTTGTGCCGCTGGTCGCTGGCCCGAAGCCGGCTGATCGCGACAGTGATCTTCGAGCCGTTCGGGCGGTTGTAGTCGAGGGGCACCTGGACGGTGCCGCAGTCGGTTCGCTCGAGCAGCGCCCGGATCCTCGGTAGCTCCTCCGGCGGGACACCCATCGCTTCGAGGGTCTCGTCCGAGTAGGCCACGCAGTTGCCCCACGTCACCGCTGGTGGCGCCGCGCTCGCCGCGGCCGGCGGGGCGAGGGCGATGAGCCCTGCCCCGGCCGCCATGACGAGCACCCCGATCCCGGCGACAATTCCTGTGCGTCGTGTCATGCGGAAATTGATACAGATGGACGCGTCACGCCGAGGTCACCAAATTCGTCCAGGTTCCTCTCAGCCTCGATACCCGGGCAAGCCGAAGACGCCGGGCGGGTGCCGGGTCCACGTCGGACCGCTGCTGTTGACCGCAACGGCGAAACCGTCATGGGCCCGCACCTCTTTGGTGCTGTGCCAGTATCTTCGGCCGTACCGACCATTGGATGGGGGATTGATGTCACCTTACCCAAGCCCTGATGGGCCCGGACGAGCGGAGTTCATCGACGCGAACCTGCGCGGCGCACGCTTCATCCGGAGCGATCTGACCGGCGTTGTCATGCGAGCGGTCGATATCAAGGGGGCGGACATTGACGCGCCGTGGCTATTCGACGGCGATAGCTTTCTGCGTATCAACGGTGTCGATGTGATACCGCTCGTCGAGGCGGAACTCAACAGGCGTTTCCCTGGCCGCGCCGATCGCCGCGCCGCGGATCCGGATGGGCTGCGTGCGGCCTGGGCCGCGCTTGAGCGTGCGTGGGCGGCCACTCTCGGTCGCGTCGCGGTAGCGCCGGCCGGCACCGTGGACGTGTCGGTAAACGGAGAGTGGTCGTTCGCGCAGACGCTGCGGCACCTCATCATGGCCACCGATACGTGGCTGCGCTGGGCAATCCTGGAAATCGAACGTCCTTTCCACCCGATCGGACAGCCGAACGTCGAGTACGAGACCGACGGCAACGACATGTCGGTGTTCTCGCTCGACGCGCCGGCTTTCGTCGAGGTGCTTCGGGTACGGGCGGACAGGGTCGCCATGGTGCGCGATTTCCTCGCTTCTGTCACGGCGGAAGAACTGGCATCGACCCGCAGGAACCCGTGGGCTCCGGAATGCCCGGAGACCGTCCTGTCGTGCTTGCACACCATCCTGCAGGAGGAATGGGAGCACCACCGTTACGCGGTGCGCGATCTCCAGACGATCGCATTGAACGCCACCACTTGAGCGCCCTCCCGAGGTTTCGGATTTACGGCATTTGCTCGCTTTCTGTCGGGAGACTCGGTCGGCTCCAGGGCCGGAATGCCCCGATTCTGGCCGTCCGCGTCCCTGTGTCGCCGACCGCGGCTCGACCGGAACCGCCACTACTCGAATGCGCTTTGAGGTCTTCTGCCGCGCCGCGTACCGCCGATGACCTGGCATGATCTGCCAATGTCTTTCACTGCGGCGCCCGGTTACCTTCGCCGAGCCGGTCATGAGGTTCTGGACAGACTGGCCGATGGGGTCCGGTCGGAGCGGGGCGGCGCTCTCGTTGTGCACGGCGAGGCGGGAATCGGCAAGACGGCCTTGTTGCGGCAGGCACTCGACGGCGTTGCGGGCCTGCGGACGTTGTGGGTGAACGGCGTCGAGTTCGAGATGGAGTTTGCCTTCGCGGCGCTTGAGCAGCTTTCGCGGCCGGTGCACGACCGGCTCGATCGGCTCGGTGAGCGCCACCGGGACGCCTTGGAGACCGCGTTCGGCCGGCGGGCCGGCCGCGAGGCTGACCGGTACGCGGTGGCGAGCGCGTTCCTCGCGCTGCTGTCCAGCGTCGCCGAGGAGGGACCGCTCCTGTGCGTGGTGGACGACGCCCAGTGGCTGGACCGTGCCTCGGCACAGGCGCTGGCGTTCGCGGCCCGGCGGATCGAGTCCGAGCCGGTCGGGATCGTCTTCGCGATGCGCGAACCCAAGGCCGTCCCGGAGATCATGGGGCTGCCGCAGCTAGCCCTGACCGGGCTCGACGATCAAACAGCGCGGGAGTTGCTCGCCTCGAAGGTTCCCGGGTTGCTGGACGAGCGGGTCCTGGACCGGATTCTGGCGGAGGCGCGCGGCAACCCGTTGGCCTTGCTGGAGTTGCCCAGCCGGTTGGGGCCGACCGGGTTGGCGGGTGGTTTCGGCCTGCCGATGCCGGCGTCCCCGCCGAGCCGGATCGAGCTGGTCTATCGGGAACGGCTCGGCCGACTTTCCGCCGCGGCGCGGATGTTGCTGCTGGTGGCCGCCGCCGAGCCGTTGGGTGATGCCGGCCTGCTGTGGCGGGTGGCCGATCTGCTCGGCATTCCGGCCGACACGGCCGACGAGGCGGAGGCCGGTGGCCTGATCGAGCTGGGTGCGCAGGCCAGGTTCCGGCACCCTTTGGTACGTTCGGCGGTGTACAGGTCGGCGTCTGCGGCCGATCGGCGCCGGGCGCACGGCGCGCTTGCCGAGGCCACCGACCCGGTCGCCGATCCGGATCGCCGTGCCTGGCACCTGGCGCGGGCGGCGGCCCGGCCCGACGAGAAGGTCGCCGCCGATCTGATGTGCTCGGCCGAACGGGCGCGGCAGCGTGGTGGTGTGGCCGCGGAGGCGGCGTTCCTCGAGCAGGCGGCGGCGTTGACGCCCGATCCGGCGCGACGTGCGCGCCGGAATCTACGGGCGGCCAAGGCCAAGCTCGACGCGGGCGCGTTCGACGAGGGTTTGACGCTGATCGAGTCCGCTCAGGCGGGTCCGCTGGACGACGCCCTGCTTGTGCAGGCCGATCTGCTGCGGGGCCAGGCCGCGTTCTTCCAGGACGGTGCCGCCGAGGCGGTGGACCAGCTATTGCGGGCGGCCGAACGGGACACTGCGCGGGCCCGTCTGCATCTGCTGGACGCGGTCCAGGCCGGGCTGGTGGTCGGTCGTTCGGCTCCGGCTTTGGAGCGGGCGTTGTCGGCCGCGCGTCAGGCACCGCCCGCTCAGGCGGCCCGGTCCACGGCCGATGAGTTGCTGGACGCGCTGGTCGGCTATCTCGACGGTGATCTGCGGACCGTGCCGGTGCTCCAGCGTGTCCTCGCGGAGGTCGCCGACCCGCTGTGGGAGCGGCGCCTGTCGCTGGCCGGGCTGCTGGCAGTGGAGTTGTGGGATTTCGCGTTGGAGGAGCGGCTGGCTACCAACGGCGTGAACGCGGCCCGGGCCGACGGCTCGCTGGTGATGCTGCCCGTGGGCCTGTGGATGTTGGCGATGGGTGCGGCCCAGCGTGGCGATCTGCCTGGGGCGGTGAGCCTGCTCAGCGAGGCCGACGACATCGCCTCGATCACTGGAGTGCCCGTCCACTGGTACGCACACCTGCAGGTGGTCGCCGTGCGGGGGAGGCGTGCGGAGGCCGAGGCGCTGATCGCCCAGGTGGTGCAGGAGGCCCGGCGCCGCGAGAAGGGGATGCTCGCCGCGATCGCCAACTGTAGCGCCGCGCTGCTGGCCAACGGTCTCGCCGAGCACCGCACGGCCCTGGCTGCGGCACGCCGCGCGCTGTCGAACGCGGATCTTGCGATGACCAGTCTGGCCTTGCCGGAATTGGTGGAGGCCGCCGTGCGGTGCGGCGAGCAGGCCGTCGCGCGGGAGGCCTTTGTCCGCTTGTCCCGGCATGCTGAGGCGGTCGGCACGGACTGGGCTCTCGGCGTCCGGGCGGCGATGGGGGCGTTGCTGTCGGAGGATCCGGAAGAGTTACACCGCGAGGCGGTCACCCGGTTGGCGGCCAGTGGGATGACGATCTGGCTGGCTCGGGCGCATCTGCATCATGGTGCGTGGCTGCGTCGGGAAGGCCGTCGCCGCGACGCCCGGGAGGCCCTGCATGCCGCGCACGCGCTCTTCGCCGGCGCGGGTGCGGGCGGGTTCGCCGAGCGTGCCCGCGCGGAGCTTGCGGCCACCGGCGAACAGGTTTCCGAGCCGGTCCGTGCCACCCTCGACGCGCTCACGCCGCAGGAGCTCAACATTGCCCGGTTGGTGGCGACCGGTGCGACCTCCCGGGAGGTCGCCGATCGGCTGTTCCTGAGCCCGCGCACCATCGATGCTCATCTGCGTAGCGTGTTCCGCAAGCTGGAGATCACTTCCCGACGGCAGCTCGGCAAGGCGTTGGAGGCCGACGCCCGGTGATCGTGCGCGGACGGTCCGCGCCGGGGCGGCCGGCAAGTTTCCCGGCCGCCCCGGCGCGGTGCTTGGCTCGGATCGGCATCAGTCCCAGAGGCTGAGGGCGACCGCGAAGGTGATCACCGGGATGAGTAGCCACGGGTCGGCGAGGACGAAGAGCGCGGTGACTACCAGGGAGGCCCAGGCCAGGGCCTTGGCGATACGGCGCCGGGTCCGGCGCTTCTTGTTCCTTGCCGTGGAGTGCACGGTTTCGTCGGCGGGCGGCGGCGCCGAGACGGCGTCGGCTTGCGAAAAGGTGGACACAGGGTGCTCCTAAAGGTCGGTGCTCTCGGCGGCCTTGCGCAGGTGCTCGAGCCAGGACGCGAGAGAAGCGTCGAGAGCGGTGCGGGTGTTCTCGACGTCGGCAAGAACCGGTTCGCCGTCCCACGACTCGGCGGTATGCACGATGCAGGCGTTGCCGTCGGCGGCGAAGGTCCATTCGTGGATGCCGGTGATGCCGTGGGCGGGGCCGCCCCAGAGGATGCGGTGCGGCGGGTCGAAAACGTAGACGGTGGAGGCGATCTGCAGGCCCGCGGTGCTCCAATGGAACGTCATCCCGGGTTGCAGCG
>Ga0307512_10005502_pt1 | contig 13218 bp, 9 predicted proteins | sample 14_EM_MG_FD_200267 | JGI IMG/M metagenome (GOLD analysis project Ga0307512, IMG submission 200267) | Populus trichocarpa ectomycorrhiza microbial communities from riparian zone in the Pacific Northwest, United States - 14_EM | ecosystem: Host-associated > Plants > Roots > Unclassified | place... | reverse complement strand
TAGGAATACATAGTGGCTGGTGAGTGGGGTCTTGCATACCCCGCTGGAGTAGAGTTCTCAACCTAAACCGAAATTTTTTACACTAGTGTGGTGCCCGGCAGGGCCCTGGCGGGCCCGACAGGCTTCGGCAGTCCGTCCAAATCCTATACCAGGACGGACTAGGGCAGAGGGGACCCTGCCCGGGGCGGGACCGTCCTAAAAGACTGCCGGGCCCGGCCGGGCAGGACGGACTATTGCGAGGACTGGTGGCCCCCGCCCAGCCTCCCCCCCGCGTGGCCTCCGCGCATCTACATACAACGGTCTGCGCATAACTTAGGCCCTGTCCGGCTGCAAGCCACAGTCCTGGGGTCCCACACAAATTTAGATGTATGCAGCTAGAAACCCTGGGTTTCCGGGTGACGGGGTAGTGTCCGGCACACCGCCCATTCATGGTTTGAGAATCCTCGATATTGTCGACTGAGCTACAATGAAAAAAACTTTTTTACTAGCTACCATAACCATAAGTATGTGGGTACTTTGCTTAAACTGTTGAATATCTGGATTGCCGAACTGGGGCCTGAGAGCTAAGGCCCATAGCTTTGGTAACCTCGGGGTTTGAAAATACATGCCTCGCAACGGAACAGGGCTTTAGTAATTAGAATACTAAGTAGCAGAACAGCCATAGCACCCTAAAGCCATTCCACTCTCCTTTGTCCTGCCATTAATCGCGCGAAGTACATACATACTGTCCGTTTTCTGGCCGCTGTCCGCGCGATGGTGGCACGTTGTACGCCCTCGTTTGCCCTCCGCCCGAGCCTCTCCCGAATTCCATACTGTGGGGGCTTGCTCTGCGTGCGTGCGCGGAAAAAGACGTCCGTTCTTGGTCATAAGCTACTTTCTCTCCCTATTGATCCCCCAGCTCCTCGCAGGCTGGAGTCCCAGGCCTCCAATCAACTCATGAATCCTCTCCTCTTCCATCTTTCACCCACGTTATCCGGGGTAAGGGCGAGATTTGGCCGAGGAGAGTGCTAATAGATCTTGTGCTCCTTACGCATCATCTCCTTGAGTGTCAGCCACGCAGCTTGGATGCCTAGTCCTTTAGCGAGCTGCGATCCCCGGAAAGCCATCTCTTGATGGTCTTCATCCATCAATGGCATGGCTGCTAGGTTTATTGATGCTTCGCTGCCCTCCGCAATTAACACAGGACAACTTGGTTTCTTAGGATACTCAAGGTTCATAAACTAACGAGAAGCCCGACGAATGGGCTAAGCTCGCGGCAGAAGAGCCAGACGCCCATGGGATGGGATGGCTAGGGCAGGGGGGCGGCGGGTGCCGGTCGAAGCGGGGCACCATTCTGTAGCACCCAAGGAAGGCCGAAGAAGTGGAGGAGGCGAAAGTATATGCGCAATACAGACAGAGGCAATTCGAAGAGGAATGCAGCAGGGGGGTACTCCGACCGGGCGGAGGCACGCGCAATGCCGCTCCCCAGGTCTCTGACACACCTCAAGCGAGAGATCGCCAAAAAGAAGTGGGCAGAGGCTCGACAGTGGGCGGGTGGCGGGACCTCCAGGAAGAAGTACTGGATGCCAAGCAGGCAGAATCTCGACAGCACGGTTGCGGGTAGCTCCAAGAGGCTCGCCTCGAGGTTCTGCCAGCTGAAGACAGGTCACTGCTCCACTGTGCAGTACCTACAGGCTACAGCGGACGAAGGACCGCCCTACCGCCCTGTGCTAGTGGTGCCGGTGTCAGATGCAGACGCGGGAAGAGGAGAGTAAGGCAGAGGCCGTGGAGCTGGGTACCGGAGAGGAACTGCCATTGTTTCTCCCCACACCCTCCTTCATGGCCTCCGCAGAGGATGCGGAGTAGGGGACGGGTGCGTTTTTCTTTTATTCTTTCCTTTCGGTCACGGTTTTATTTGTCCCTACATGTGTGATTTTCCTTGGAACAGGCCTGGCCATCGGCTCACCCGAGCGGAGGCCTGCCGTCGACGTGAACTCGGGGTGGTGGAGAGAGACAACGCTCGGCATCAGCGGGGACAAATTGGTCTGCTGGGATCAAAACCGTGAAGAAAATCGGACAGCTCGGGGCCCTGTGCTAGGTTGACTTCCACGCCCCTCTACCTGTTGACAGTCAGTCAGCTCTGTTGCCAGCAAAACAACCGCTACGGTACGGCCCAGGGCGCCCCCGAGTAGGCCACGGTCCCTCCGCCCGGCCGTCCACGTGAAACAGAAGTGACCTGTCTGCCAGGTCGGTCGTGGGTTGATGTGTCTGGCTGAAATGTCGTAGCTCTTCGGGGCTCCCGCACGGTTTGGCTAGTGAATCGGTTCACTGGAAACACTATGAACGCGCGCAGCAGCACCCTGTACATAAAAGGATTTTATATCCAAGACGTGACAGAGAACAGAAGAATCTGCGAAAGCACCCGACTAGGACATACATGCAAAAGAGCGATTGGAAGATATACTCGCCAAAAAAAAAAAATTGCGCAAATTCCGGGAGTAAACAAGTATGAAACGAATAGACCAACGAGAAAAGGGATCCCAAATCACCACGATACCACCGCCCCCCAATAACGATAACCCACGACCAATATCACAGCATCTCTGGACTTGAGCACTCCCCTACCGAGGACGCAGAGACCTAAAAGGTATGTCAGTACAGTCAGCGACAAGATCGCATCTAGGAAGCTGAATACACCTTATCGAGTTGCACCTGCTCTCCGCAACAGCTCCACGACCACAAGATGGCCTCCCACCGATGCCGCCTGCAGGGCTGTTCTTCCGCATCTCTGTGCTATATCTGCGTTGACGTTGGCCCCCTTCTTCAAAAGTTGATCCACTACCACAAGATGGCCCCCTTCCGATGCCGCCTGTAGGGCTGTTCTTCCCTCAAATGGTCCCGCCCCCACGTTGACATTGGCCCCGTTCTCCAGAAGCCGATCCACTACCGCGAGATGGCCTCCCTCCGATGCTGCCTGAAGGGCTGTTCTTCCGTAATACTCTACTGCCTCTGCGTTGACGTTGGCCCCCTTCTCCACAAGTCGATCCACTACCGCAAGATGGCCTCCCTCCGATGCTGCCTGTAGGGCTGTTCTTCCGGCCCGCCACGCTGCCTCAGCGTTGACGCTAGCTCCTTTCTCAAGCAGCCGATCCACTACCGGAAGATGGCCTCCCTGCGATGCTGCCTGTAGGGCTGTTCTTCCGTAATTCTCTACCGCCTCCGCGTTGACGTTGGCCCCCTTCTCCAGGAGCCGATCCACTACCAGAAGGTGGCCTCCCTCCGATGCTGCCTGTAGGGCTGTTCTTCCGGCTTGCCATGCTGCCTCGGCGTTGACGTTGGCCCCATTCTTCAGAAGCAGATCCACTACAGCAAGATGGCCTCCCTCCGATGCTGCCTGTAGGGCTGTCCTTCCTCCATCATCCTCTGCCTCTGCGTTGACGTTGGACCCGTTCGCCAGTAGATGTTGAACAATAACTTCATTGCCAGCGGTAGCTGCATATTGCAATCCCGTCATTTTCCCGTCATGAAAATTGGCCTCAGCAATTCCAAGATCCAGGAGATGTTTAACCCTTGCATTGTTTTTAGAAAGGATTGCATCGATGAAGGGCTTGTCGTACCGGGGGTCCGCGATGGGCGAAGAAATCTGACATTCCTCGTCGAAAATTTTGGACTTTCTTCTGAACCGACAAATCAGTCGTAGTAAACCAGCGATGGCCTCCGGGGAGTTTTCGATGACGCCCTTCAGCTGCTTCCGTGTTATGGCCATCGCCATTGCAACTACAAACACCGGCACGGCAACGAAGAAGTATGTAGTCCATCTCGGATAATTCGCAAGCGCGTCCACATTCATGCCGTACAAGCTCTGGCAGGGTGTCAGATAATAGGCTTCAAGCCTTCGGAGATGGGGTGGCCAACCGCGACGAATAGTAATGGCAGGAAGATGAACTAAGGGAACTTCATGATTAGCTATAATGACTGGAGCAGTACGGTAGGCAGGAGTACCGTGATCCACGATAGTCTCTTGATGCAGGAATTCTGCTCTCGGGCTTTATATGATTCGTCGATGGAGACGATGTTGGATGCCTGAACTCAGTTGTTAGATAGACCATTGCAACAAAACAACTTCAAGGAATATGTACTCTTTGAAGCAAGACGTCAATCCTCTTGACCAACCCATTCTCTAAGTGGTTACCGACACCCGCAATCCGTTCGACTGCTCTCATCAGATCACCGCCGACTTCTCGTTCCCCTTGTGGCGCCTTGCGCTCATGTCGCCGGTGCTTTCGTGGAAATCTCGCTTGCACCCACCCCAAAAGTGGGTGGGCACGTGACGGCCTATAGTTTCCGTAGGGATGTACGGGGCGGCAGGATCGGTTTGGACGATAAGGTTTGCTCTGGCTCTCCACGTCAGAAATTTCTTCTTCTTCTTTACCACTGGCCTTATCCTCGATCCCTAGACGTTGGCCCCACTTCATATCAAGGACCTTAGCGAGCTGCCGGATGCTTTGAATTTGTTCGCGCTGCGCAGTTTCTAATCGGGAGGCTACGTCGGCGATGCTGACCAAAGACCGGATGAAGTGTTGATAGTTCAACTCGCGGTCGCTCATAATTTTTTTGCTCTAATATAAATTCAGTCCTGTACATTATTCCCATTCCAGGCATCGAAGACGTACTGCTTCGGCAAGCAATTGCTTGTAGCAATCGATCAGCTTGTCCCAGTCATCGCACACACCATTCAGACAGGAGGCTAGAATCGACGCAGGCGTGGTTGCGGGTATAGATTGGTTTTCGGTAGCCTTCCAACGGTGGTTGAAGAAATATTTGCGGCCGGCTTTGTCGGTCAGGAACCAGAGGGCAAGGCGCTTGCGGCGGATAAAATTGCGGCTTCCTGTCGTCAGAATTTTGTGCTGCCACCCTGGTCGACATACTCACGTTGAATTATCGGTATACAACGATATCAGCTCGTCTGTTGAGGTGATATGCGGCAATGTGACGCCTGTCGGTGCCCGTTGTTCCGCTCGGGAGGGCACCTCTTCGTATGCGGGGATTTGTACCCAAGAAACGCGATCTTTTCGATCAGTATGTATGTTGACAGCAAAACACTTCAGGACACTTACCGCAACTGGGCGTGAGATCGCCAGGGCATTTTGTGCAGCTGCAGCGCCAGCGCGGACAACCACGACAGTTACATGAAGGAGACTTAAGACACCCAGTGCACGGTTTGCAGCAGTAGGGCTTCTCGTACGTAGCCGAGAACCCTGCACGGTTGCCTGTTTCTGGCGCGTTGACAGAGCCCGGGATCAAGGGGATCCCGGTCTGTCTCAAGGACTCCTCGAACCGAGAGTAGAGGAGAGTCAATAGATCTGCGTTTAGGTCCTGTGTGAAGCTATATAAGTAAGAATATGGACGTAGTCTCGGACCAGCACCTGTAGGAGAGACACGAACTTGAAGACCACCGATCCATCTCTCTGTGCGCTCGTCAGCGATGGAACATCCGAAGCGGCACCCGCTCTCCACCTACCGTGTCGATCTCACATAACGCCGCTTCCAGCTCTTCTCTAGTGCGGATCTCGTAGCGCTCGTTTCCTATCCATACCTCCATTGGGTACCAGGCGGCCATTTCGCGAGGCTTTGCCGGAGACTGAGAGTGTACTATAGAGAGACGGAGCGCCGGAGGATTTACTGCAGAGCGAGGACGAGTCTCCGGCGACGGTAACGGAAGGAGTTGGTAGGAGTCGTGTGATCAGTGGGAAGACTGAGATCTGTGGAGGAGGTGGCCGTGGTGGATAAAAGGAGGTGCATAAAGTAGAGAGGTTTACTCAAGGGTGTAGTTGCGCTTTTTATTTATTTTTTCACACATGCCGTGGGGATTTGCAGTCGGTTGGGTTTGAGACTGGACATACGGACAACAGGGGTTCCCATCACAATAGAATATGATATCTATGCGAGTATGAATAAACAAAAAAAAAAGAATATGATCTCATCCGGACGGTGAAATTCCTTATAAAGATAGCCAACCTTCCTTAAGAAGATAGCTAACCGGCCACCATGTCAAGGGCACTGCAACTTATGCCTGCTATCTGCATCAAAAACAGCGGGCCATACTCCTCTAATATTTTTTTTATTTGGCCACCGAAAAGAAACCACATGCAGCTGTGGACAATGATGTGGTGAGGGGGGCGTTCGGCGAGGCAGAATTCCGCATACATCACGGTGGGTTCACATGTTTCCAATTCTGATGCACTGCCCCAAAGCTGCGCATATTCGGCGTCGAGATTTGTTCGCGAATTGCTATTCCCCCCAAAGCCCGGCTCCCCAAGGGATTTTGCGGAAGCGAGTTGGGGTTGGGGCTAACGCCCGAACTCTTGCGGATCATGGATGACTGGCGGGTTGGGGATGTCTTTGTTTGGAATATGTAGTAAACACGCTCTTTTAAGGCAGATGGGTAACAGCGCTGGCATAGTGAGGCCTGTGGACACTCAAAAATTTTAGTCCAGTAGAATGTGGTATATGGCGCAACATCCTCCATCCCCAACACAGAATTTGCAAAACCTCGTTTTCTGCAGTTGGGGTCCGACACCAGAAATCCCACCAGTATCACTCCAACTTACATCCCTAACAACAGCTGCAAAATCCCCTCCACTTATCCTTGATCGGAAACCCGTTGGCAGTGGTCGAATTGTATCGTCCGCGGATGACTGCGTAGCTCGCATTAGTTCTGAGGACGCGGTGCCACACGCACGGCGGAAATAATACCGAAAAGGTAGCAACTCACAATCGCCGATCTATTAGCCCCCGGCCTGCTCGGTCGCACTCTCGTTGTCCTATGGGCCAGCGCCGGGGGGGCGGCGGGGGCCGGTCGAAGCGGGGCGACGAGACAGACCTTCTTCTGGACGAAGTCGATATCTGCGCATTCGGATCTTGTTAGTTGGAGCCATTCCTGTAGACTATTGCGGATAGAAAATTGCGGTTTAGGACAGGACCTTTGTCGAGCCCACCCTCCTTCCGCTCGCTCTTCTTTCCGCCGCCGAGAGCTCCGTTGATGCCGTCCATGAAGCCGCTCTTCCCCTGCGCGTACTCGGGTTTCTTCTCGGTGCTGCCGCCGCCGGTGGGGTTCTTGGCGTAGGGCATGACGTTTGGTTTTTGGCGTGTGGGTTGTGGGTTGTAGTTTTCGGCATGATGTAAGAATTCGAATCGTGCGTTTGGTGCGGAGTGGTCCGGCGGAGGTGGTGGTGGGCACGAGTGCCGCGTACCCTCTCCTCCTTTGCTTCGGCGTCTGCTGCTAGGCTAGCCCGTTTCGGTCTGTCGCGGCGGGCGTGGGGCTGTGGGGGGGTAGGGAATTGCCTCTGTCGCACCGTGCCACTTAGGGGCGCAACGCAACGAAAGAGCATGGCCGAACACAGCGTAGCTCAGCGAACACTTCGCTATGTACGAGCGGGCGCTGCCCCACTAAAGCGAGCTGCAACTGAGCGAACGCGTGGAGCGGTAAAAACCGTGCCTGCCAATGCCAGCCATTCAGCATGATTGCAGGAGGAGGAGGGCACAGTGGAAGCTGCAATGGAAGCAGCATACGACTGGGAGCGGACGTAGTCCGTTTACCGGAACCGGGGGGTGTTGGGGAAGGGGTAGCGCAGTCCACCATGACAGCATCGGATGGATTCGAGGAGAGGAATATTCCGCCCAGCAAGTATGTACTGGTGGCAGTCAGCAAAGCCAGCACGTGGAGAGTTGTGGGGCTGAAGCACTTTACCCTGGAATGTGACACAACATTTATGGCAGGTGCGGCATCCGGATGGCGCCTGACCTGCCGGCAACATGAAAATGCGCACAGTTTGTACAGCACCCTATGGGATGGAAGAGCCGGCAAGTGCCGAGACAACGCCCTATCCTGGGAAGACCTCAACTGGTCGTCTGGAACACGGAAGACGGAACTCGGCAAAGCCCTAAGGCCAATAATCCGACCATTGATCTTACCCTCTCGTCGAGAAGTATTCCGCTGAATTAGTCGATTAGAGACGTTGCGCAACTCGATTTTTGAAGTTGCCTGACCAAGTTGCCTGACCAAGTTGCCTGACTCTTGGCACGGGGGCTGGATCGTTAGCACGCCAGGATAGGATCAGGCAGCTCGGCCAGGAAACCTTTGCGGGAACGCCTTAAATGCCATGAATCGACTTTGCTGGCTCATCGGGCAGGTGTGGCTCTCGCCGGCCAACTGCAAGAGGGTCATGTGGCTTGCGTCCAGTCGGTCGCAATGTTCGGCGCGGAATTCTAATGGAAGGGGAACCAGACCCCACGGCGCCATCGGACGGGCCGACGGCATACGACCGTTGGTTGATCAGGAAACCCGTGCTATAGCAGACTGCTTCCGAGCAACCAATCCGGGGCCACTGGCAATGCCATTGAATCAGGACTCAGACCGGCAGCCACACGGCTGGAGAACCGACAACTGAGATTCGGGCTACGGCTCCCCAGCCTGCCACAGCGTGACCAGGCTAGGGAAATTGTGGGCGCTGCACCAGGTATCGGACAACGACTGGAGTGCGCTCTAGGTTACTCTGGTGCCATGGAGGAAAAAAGAAATTCTACTAGAGCAGCCGCTGACTCTTAACGTCAACATCCTGCAGGAGAAAGTGGCTATGGCCAAGGCTGAGCCAGAGCGTCCCCGGCCCTGGGCTCACAATGTTCACGGATGAGTCACGACTTGACAATGGAGCTGCCGGATATTCGGTCGCTCAGTAGAAACGGCCAATGCTGGGTGAGGGTCAGAGCCCACTTGGGCTACAGCCAGGGAGCCTACGGCGGATGCCATCAGACGGATGGCCTCGGGGGAGCCTGGCCCCAGCCAGCCAGATGCACGCGCTCCAAGCAAGAAAGCGCACCGCAGCGCTGCGGGGGGCCCGGCTGGACATCACCATCAAGATCAGGTGGTGCCCCGCACAAGGGGGTTGCAGGGGGCAAACTCGTTGCAGAAGAACCAGACACCCGTGGGATGGGATAACGAGGGTATTTGGGCCAGGCGGAGTCGGGCACAATGCCGCTCCTCAGGTCTCTCGCACACCTCAAGAGAGAGATTTCGGAGAAGAAGTTGGCCGGACCCCCGGAAATAAGTACAGGATGCCGAGTAGACAGAAGTCCGACAACACGGCTGCAGGTAGTTCCGATAGGCTTGCCTCGAGGTTCTACCAGCTGAAGACAGGCCACTGCCTTACCGGACAGTATCTCCAGTGGACAAGGAACCGCCCCACCGCTCAGTACTGGTGGTGCAGGTACAGGGCGCAGACGCGGGGCCACCTCCTCAAGGCGTACCCCCAGCGGAAGGCCCAGCAGAAGATCCCGTGGGCAGAGGTGCGGGAAGAGAGCGGGAGGGGGAAGAGCCGGTTCAAGGTCCGGAACCTCCTTGCCCAGCCAGGCGGTACTAGACTTCCTCTCCGCCACGGATGTGGCTGGTCCCGGCTGAGGAAGACGCGGGGGAGCAAGGTGTCAGAATGGGAGCGCGGGGAGCGGGGGGAGCGGGAAGAGCAGCATGGGGTGGAGGCCGAGGAGCTGGGTGCTGGGGAGAGACGATATACCACTGTTTCTGCCCACACCCTCTTTCATGGCGTCTGCGGGGGAGGAGTAGGGGATGGCCACGCTTTCCTCTGTTCCCCCCTTGGTTCCACTCCCCCAGCACTATGCTAGGACGCGCTAGACTGCTTAGGCTTAGAGCGCCGAGCCTTTTTGCAACGTCAGGTGATCAGCCACGGGGGTATCTCTGCTCGGCTTGGTGCGGCTGCCCATCATCAATGACCAAGCATCAAGCAAGCTTCCTTACAGCCGACTGCCAATACGCCTCGAACCCCCAGCAAGCGTTCACTGGCTAAGTTCAAACAACGGCCAAGGCCCCGCAAACACCCAATTGCTGTGCTCCCTCGCTGGGTTCCTCTGCCAGCGGCCTCTCCTTGCAAGCGGCAAGTGATGCAGAACAGTTCGGTTTGAGCTCAGAGTATTGTCTGGATAGAACACGGCGGGTGGGCGATGGGAATGGTGGGCAACAGAAGCCTGTGCGTGAGGAGGTACGAGTACGGTTCGGGCTCCAGTAAAAGAACCAGGTCATGAAATGGAAGAAGGTACGCTGTGAGATTATCAGACTATTACTGCAAGTTACTAATCATTGAGGTCTTCACAGAACGAGGCATTGCTGCTGCAAGCGGATCAACACATGTACCACACGCATATCAATATGGCGCAGCAACCCCACGGTGGGAGGAACTTGAGAAACAACTACGCGCTGCGTTTGAGGAGCGAAAACTGGGACGTTTTGTATAGCGAAATTGGTTCGAGCGTATCTCGATGCGGTTATTCACAGAGATTTATCCTCATTCCACTATCGTATTCCGCATAGAGTATAGATGGCTGGTTCTCTCACTCCCTTCACCGCAATGAAACTACACTTCGGTGAACACCGCCGGTCCGGTACAGCAGCGCGAGATGATCAACTACTTTTCACCGGCTGCGCACTGCGCCGCATAAACGACCGCACTGGCCACCACCAGCCGTAGATAGGAACCCGGGGAAGTGCTAGGATGGTACGGATGCCTCTGCGCAGTCATGTCATTTCTTTCGCACAAAATCACCGACACTGAGAGTGATTAGGATGGAGATAAGGACTTGAGTCCGGCTTTCGTTTGCATGCAGATGAGTTTTAGTCGGATTTGTAGATAGTAGATTCTACGGGTTTGAGTGCGGTGCTCGCGAAAATTCGGTCCTTGTGCACAAGCGCGATTTGATATCGCGCTAGTCTTTAAGCGCGCTTGTGTGCCTGTGGCGCTATTACCTATAACAGTGGCGCTTATAGGGAGGACCTAACGTATTATCTCATGCAAGACGCACGGTTTTTTTTGGCGGTAAGCGCCGTCTTGGCGCTGAATAAATGCGCACTAGTGCACTTATGGCTAGCGCGCCTGGGATTTTCGACGTCACGGGACTCAACTTTCGGCCGAGTGAACGCGTCTCTCGATCAATAGAACCTACCACACAACAAGATAACCACCAACGTGAGTAGCATTGTGACATTCGATACAGGGCATGTTGTGGACGATATGGGAATACAAATACTGATAAGAAACCCGATGGTGCCAGGCTAGCATCCACGATCAAGGCTCCCCGCCGCCAGCGCACCGCCGCTTCCCACCATCACCTACAGCCCGTGTTCACCACCTCCGTTCTCGACTTCCCGGTACCATCTGTACCTTTCCACCAACTATCAAAGATATTCTCTGCCGTCAACTTATTACTGTCTCGTCGCCCCGCTTCGACCGGCCCCCCGCCGCCCGTCCCGCCGAGGATGAGTCAGCTAGCAAGTCAGCTCTGCAGTTGAAGTCGCTGAAGCTACACGATGGATTCCACGCCCCGCAGCGACGTCATCCCGAGCAAAGGGATCGCCCACTGTTGAATTCAAGCTGGGAGTCCTTGCATGGGTTCAATAATCAATTGCGAGGTTGACTGCTCAGACATACGAGTTGCAGTTCTCACAAATCACTGACACAGAGGAATGTGGCGAGGGTGATGGTGTTGAGTATGACTTTCGTTGGCAGGATGAAGATCTTTAGTGGCATGTTCCTCTGGCCACCTCTTTGGTACATAGATGATAAGAAATTCAAAAAATTGAAATTAGCGCGATTTTGATATTGCGCTAGTCCCGAAGCGCGCTGGTGCACGTTAGTGCTCGCTTACCGCCAAAAAAAACCATGCATCTATATCTAGATCATGGCACAGTCGGTTTCCTGTCCGCTGTCCGCGCGGTGGCAGCACGCTGCAAGTTCCCCATTGCCCTCCGCCCAGGCCAGTCCCCAGAATATGCGATGCGCACCAAGGAAATAACAAAGGAAAAGAACCAAAGGTAGGAAACCAGAGAGCGCCGCCCTCCTACTCCCCCCCTGCGGACACCATGAAGTCAGGCGTAGGGAGGAATAGCGGGAGTTCCCCGACGCCCAGCTCCTCCGCCTCTGCCCCCTGCTCCTCCTCCCACTCCCGCAGCTCCTGCTCTGACAGCTCGCTCACCGTGTCTTCCGCAGCCGGCACTCGCCTCCCCACATCCGTAGAAGTAAGGAAGTCCAGTACCGCCCGACTGCACCTCTCATCTGCCAGGAGGTCTCGGATCCTCCACCGGTCCTTCCACCTCCCAGTCTCCTTCCGCACCTCCACCCACAGAATCTTCTGCTGGGCCTTCCACTCCAGACACACCTCGAAGAGGTGCTCCCGGGCCTGACTCCGATACCGGCACCACCAGCACTGCGGGGTGCCCGGTTCTTCGTCCAGCGGAGGCACTGTCCGGACAGGCAGCGCCCTGTCTTGATCTGGTAGAACCTTGAGGCAAGCCTCTTGGTGCTCCCCGCAACCATGCCATCGGGCTTCTGGCTTTCCGGTATCCGGTATCTCGTCTTGGAGGTCCGGCCCCCAGCCCATTGCCGCGCCTCCACGCACTTCTCCTCCGCGATCTCCCCGCTTGAGGTGTGCAAGAGATCTTGGGAGAGACATTGCGCGCGCCTCGCCCCGATCCAGAAAGCGCAGCCATTCTGCCCCACGGGCGTCTGGCTCCTCTGCCGCAAGCTTGGCCCATTCGTCGGCCTTTTCATTGCCGGCAACTCCCTTGTGGGCTGAGCACCACCGAATCTCGATGATGATGCCTGGCCTCGCCCTCCGCAGTGTGGCGATGTGTTATCTTGCCGGAGCGCATATTGCTGCGAGGGCCGGGCTCCTCCAAAGCCATTCGTCTTATGGCTGCTTGGGCATCCGTAAAAATCGTGACCTGCTCCGGCGTTGTCTGTCTTCTCTGCACCATAGGCCTCCTGGTTACAGCCCATGTGGGTTTTGATGCCCACCCAGGCCTGACCCTTCTTCCATACCACCGAGCACCCTGCCGCACTGCTGTCGAGGCGTGACCCGTCGGTGAACATGGTGACTCGTGAGTCCCGGTCGATCCTTCTCCGCCCCAGCCTTCGCCTCGTCCTCCTCCTCTTGTAGCAGCTCTACGTTGAGGGTTTCAGGCTCCTCTAGCAGAACGGAGAGCCAGATCGGAAATCGCCATTGAAATCCGATGGTGCCCTATCCCCGCTTCGACCGGCCCCCACCACCCCCCCCGCGGCCGCGCCCCAGAAAACGAGAAGGCTGACCAGTGGGCCAAGATGGCAGCGGATGAACCCGGCTCGCATGGAGTGGAATGGATGCAATACGGAGGCCGGTACGGTAGACTGGAACTGC
>Ga0307512_10005500_pt1 | contig 13224 bp, 14 predicted proteins | sample 14_EM_MG_FD_200267 | JGI IMG/M metagenome (GOLD analysis project Ga0307512, IMG submission 200267) | Populus trichocarpa ectomycorrhiza microbial communities from riparian zone in the Pacific Northwest, United States - 14_EM | ecosystem: Host-associated > Plants > Roots > Unclassified | place... | reverse complement strand
GATTAAAGACGCGTAAGCTCGTATCCGATACGAGGTTACATTGCGATCCATACTACCAGAGTCAACTTAGTAGTGCTCGCTCTAGGCGCAATGCCTACGTCATTAATCCCTCAGTTACGTCATGCTAAGGTCGAGACTTATCTCCAGACCGGAACGTGCCTCTCCATATCCATCCCGCTTATCCGGTGGGGAGAAGAGCTCTCTTAATGGCATATGACTATCAACTGCCGTGTGTGATTACCACACCTGTCACGCATAGTATCCAGGTGTGAACGAAGTACCCTCACTTCGCGCGACCAACATGTACTCTCCTTAGAGCATGTTGCTGACCACTTGAACGTTCACATGCATAGGTGTTTTACATACTCTCGGTATGTATGGATTGTGTATCATAATTCAAGTATCTTTATCGCTATTAGGGACGACCCCTAACACTTTCCTAATACTAAGCTGAAGTGACACCAACGACGTGCATGCTTCTGATTTCCGCACAAATCCTTGAACCGTTCCGGAAGTTGCCATCATTCAGAGATTGGGACAAGGGTATGGATACTACTCCTGAGGACGAGACATCGTACACTGCACAATACCAAGAGGCCTTTCTGAAGTATGTGGAGAATGAATACTGTGCCAAACATCGACGTGCGCCGGTCAATAAACTCTAAACCGTACAGAGTAGCAATCTCGTCCCCTCCGCAACGGCATCAGTGTTCTATCAATCATCTTTTGATCCATATGATTTGTGCAGCGATGATGAGGAATACTTAACGCCTAACAATGTGCCTGAGACAACACCCGGACGAAGTGATCGCGCAGCCTGCTTATTGACCGCGGCCAGGCTCTCTGTGAATTCGCCGCCTGAAGCACCAAAGAACTGGGGAAAAATTAATCCAAATCTCAATGATTACCACTCCGACCCAACGGAGATTAGCAGTTCATTTTGGATTCCGGACATAACTGATTGGTGGCACCAACAGGAGGGAACGCACTCAAAGTACACCGATCTCTCAGATGTGGCTCGCGACATATTCTCTATCATACCACATGGTGTCGGAGTGGAGGCCAGTTTTTCCCTTGGCCGAGATTTTATTGGATGGAGGCAGTCAAAAACCACACGTGAGTCCCTTTGCGAAAAAGTCATTGTCAGGCAGTTTGCTCGAGCCGATAATGGGATTTTGGCAGGCACTGACCCAGAATTGGATACCCCACACACAGAAAATGAGTCAGGAATGAAGAAAGAGGCGGAAGAAAGGAAATTGCACAGAATGGCCAAGGTTCACGACTTTTTGGAGATATGGCAGGGCAGCCAAAACCTATGTGCTACCCAGAAGGAACCTCGCGCTCACAACAAGCAGATGACCGCCATAGGATACATTTCGGACACTGAAGAGATCGTCAAAGCATCCTGGTCACTCTTTCAACATGATGGTGCGGCTGCACTTAAAATGTCAGAAAGATCACCTTTGCCACCAGCTTTGTCTCCAAAGGACCTCCCTGGAGGACGAACTCAGCTCTTGAATGTTTACCGAATCCGGAGAATCAACCGTTAGCCAGGCGAAAGCGACGACGATAGTGCACCTCAAAGCATTTCGGACACTGATGATTGGCTGAACTGGAATGGGGACTTGGATAATCCAATTGACAGCGAAGATGATTGCACAGCAGACAATGAATCCAATATAGGCCCCAACAATGGCATTGAGGATCCGGACTGCGCAGAGCAGCAAGATGTGAGCGCCGCGCCAAATGTGCCCGGATTGGTTCGGCCAACACAGAAGTCAAAGAGACAGCCTGAAACGGTGTCAGTGACGGTCAATCCAGTTGAAACGTGGAGAAATAACGGAGGGAAGAAAATGTAGGACAGAATGCGTCAATGGTTCACCAGCTGTATGTAGCTTGACTGAGAGTTTCAGTTAGAGATATATTATAGGTGAATGGTAAGAAGTAGATTGTGAATATCGGTTCATAAATAGATGTATAGCAGGCACAATGAATCTTTTGGCATGATACATCATTTTTAGTTGTGTGAGAGTGAACAGTGCAAGATTATTATGCCGCTCGGCTTTGCCACAGGGCTGAGTCTCCATCAGGCAGAACAACAGCCAATCAAGTCAAATCAGGATGAAATCAATTATCGACAGCAGCAGATGTTGAATGGACAATACATTAAAATGAGCGTCAACAGAGCGTCAACAACTTTTGGCCTTGCATTTTGGAAATTGCATGGGCTGTGCGGCGATGTTACGCCATAATTGTGCTATCGGCCGCCTTTCTAGGCAAAACCTCTTGCAACAACATCGCTACTATGTCCTAAAAATGATCGTCAACGGAGCGTCAACGACTTTGGGCCTTGTGTCATGGAAAATCCTAGTGTTGTGCGGCGACATTAGACCATAATCAGATTCTCGGCTGCCTTTCTAGGCAAAAACAGTAGCGACAACATTGCTACTATGTCCTAAAAATGAGCGTCAACGGAGCGTCAACAATTTTTAGCATTGCATCTTGGGTAAGTTATGTTCCGATTGGTTGCAGACATCCATTTATGGGATGTTGGTAGCCTTTACAGGCAAAAACAACAGCGAGATACTCCCTGCGGCATCCTGAAAATGAGCGTCAACTGAGCGTCAACAGTTTTAGAACTTGCATATTTCGTAATCAAGCCATTGCGCGGATCTTCGCATGCGTAAGTGTATTACTGACTGCCTTCCTAGGCAAAAATAGCATATATCGAAGGTCAAACATAGATAACAACTTAATCGATATTGCACACTGCTCAACAAGCAAAAGCACATTGTTGGTTGCTCAAAACGCGATATTGATAAGATACTATTAACAAACTGCAAATACAACAGCCTTATATGAATCTATAGATGGAACCGCTGGGCGACCTGCTGACAACCCGCCCAATTCAGACAGGTTGGGAGTTTGCCTTGGAACTGTAGCTGAGTGGGCAGTTCGGGTGTATTGACGACCCAGACCGCCAGTTTGGCAACGGTTCGGTTTGGACCCGGACCCTGACCCGAAGTGCTGGTCCAGAACTGTTGCTTACACTAGCTACGCTCCAAGTGCTCGGACCATTTCCGCTTCCAAGCCGCTCTTGCTTCGATTCACTTGATGACATCGTCGTGTTGAGCGCATTTTTGATTTGCCGTATTTGCCTGCCGGTAATGGCGAAAGGTTCTTTTTTGGAGCATTGACCATTGTATTTCGTGTTGACTTTGTTGATGGACGAGAATTTGGAGGTTGCAAGATATGGACCATATAGATGCAAGCTGCATCATTTATGTCGAGGTTGGTATGCTTCATTGACTTGAACAAAGCAAAATCTATAGTTGACCATCACTAAATTGGGAATAGCAATGCTAACCGCACATCATTCAGCATCTGTTTCATGTAAGATCCATGGGATTTCTTGAGACAAACATCAGCAGACGTCCTTTCCGTCGAAGAATGTACTGTGTATATCTCACAAACCCGACATTTCGGCAGTTATTCGCCGTGATTCATCCATGTAAACAAACACACAACATCACACCGACCTGGTGCAAATTGCAGGACGGTTGGAACCCCGTGCAACCAGCAGCTATACGCAGCAGGATTCAGCTTGGGTAGAATGTTCAAGTTGGCTGTTACGCATACTATTTTGACATGAAACTAACTATATATTCCTCAGGACTTCCCACTTCTTTTTGTTATCTTCTTGCGCAGTACTTCCCACTTCTTTTCGTTATCATCATTGCTTCGTTTCCACTGGAGCAAATCATGGCTTCACAAACACCTCAGCTAGTGTTAGCAATGATTCGGGGTTACCCGGCTGCGGACTGGGTTTGGGACCGGACCGGACTATCGGGTCCGGGTTGTTACCCGGAATACAGGGGTACCCACCAGGTTCGGGGACGGGTTAGAACTGGACAGTGGTTCCGTTTTACCATTCCTACAACTTTGGCTCCAATTATGAATTTGAGTTTTCATCGTATCGTGACGTGATCAGTACGTAAATTGTGCAGTTCTGGCGGCTCTTTCACCTCGCGCATTTCGATTTGCAATCCGACTGATATTCATTGAGTGGCTGTGAAAAAAGGGCAAATTGAAGCGATATTAGCAGGTTTTCGATAGTGACTCAACGAATATTGGTTGGATCACATATCTGAGATCGGGAGGTGAAAGAGAGGCTTGAACTGCACAATCTACATACTGATCATATCATGATACGATCAGAACTCAAATACTTAGTTGGAGGCAAAGTTGTGATGTTGAAAAGCCGGGTTTTGTGTGGAAACCGATTGCTAACACTAACCTCAGCAAGTTGAGCATGGAACAGAATCGAGCAGAACGACCGGTGCTTCTTCCAATATGCCGCCCACTGAGACCCAACTACAACTCAGACACCACTTAGCTCAGCGCGACGTTGCAAATGCAGCCACCAAAAACATTACCCTGGACGCATAGTTAAAAATTGTCCGTGAAACCGGAAGCAGCAAGAACAAGAAGCAGCACGCGATCGAATGTGAGTATAGTGGAATCAAGGTAGACAACCGTCAAACAATAATATAACATGCAGCTTCTGTACGTAGAGAGCAACGCGACCAATTTCTAGCCGCCTGTAATTGGAAACCTCCATGGTCGACCAATGCATTTGTCCGCACAGTCTGCAAAATCGAACATCATGATGTATGCAGCTCTGGGATTTTCGCAGATGAATTTAGTGATAACAATCCCTGAGAGTGGACCAAACAGGCTTTAACCACATTAGATGATGCCACAGAAGCGTATATGGTAGAGGTACTAGCCGAATCTGATATGTAGATGCAGCAACTAATGTCTTGTAGGTTTTCAATATGTCTGCAACTATGGCAAGGCAAGGAGGTCGGGTACAGCTAGAACAGTCTGACATGTGCCTTGTCTTGAATATGGCCAAAATGGCCAAAGGAGGGTTTTCGTGTGCCGCAATGGAGGAAACGCAATTCCTAATCAAGAAACCTCAGGCCAAAGTCCAAGAAGAGAAGAAGTGGGGAGTTGAGTTTCCTGGGCATAAAAATGTGACGGCTGCAATGGAAATACACCTGGCTATGCTTCGAGAAAATCACATGGACGGCTGCCTCCCTTGGCAAAATGGCACAGCACAGAATCCCCAGACACGCTGGTGGAGCAAAGGAACAGCTGCACCTCCCCCAGAGCGACTCAGACAGCCGACACCAGAACTGAGGCCACATCTGGCCAGAACGCCACCTGTGCCACCCGGTGATATTGCGGCAGCTCATGTATCCGAAATCAAAGGTGTGCCACCCGGATATGAGTATATCCATACACCTGTTCCCAGTGCACAATTTTTCAATCTTGTTGCATATGCCAAGGATCGCAAGTGTGATAATGATTTCAATCCAGATTTGCTGACTAATAAAGGAACATCCACTGGTTTGTACACTATCTGCCATGTGGTAATGCAGCTGACATTCATTTTGCAGACGACAGCAGGCTATTGAGCGAACCTGACAGTGAAGATGAGCATCGATAGAATGGAATGGGTTTTTGGAGTGTATTAATATCTACAATTAGCGGACACTTTAAAGTGTATTTTAAAAGATATGTTTATATGTATTATTAAAAAACAATGTAGTGATAAAGAAGAAAGTACATGAAGACGGTACAAAGGCTGCCAAAACACCGTTAATGATATATTAGGCCAGAATATATGATAAAATGTTGTGGATACACCCATCGCGAGATGAGTGTCAACGGAGTGTCAACAATTTCTGGTCTTGCATCATTGGTAATCTGCGTGTCGATTGGCTGAGACTATTCATAAATGAAGTATTGGCTGGCTTTATCGGCAAAAGAGCAAGCTACACGCTCCCTGCCCCAGTCTAACTATAAGTGTCAACAGAGCGTCAACGATTTTTGGTTCAGTAAGTCAGGTAATTCAAAAGCGAGATGGTCGTTTCTATATATAATCAAAGTATTGGCCTCCTTGATAGGGAAAAATGATAGCTACACGCTCCGTGCCCCATCATTAACATGGGCGTCAACAGAGGTTCAACGATTTTTGGCTTTTCATCATAGGTAATCAAAGCGCGATGCGTCAGTCATCGTCTATATATGATGTTTTGACCGCTTCTCTAGGCTAAAACAGTCATTAACTCCTAGTTGCATCATTATAAATTAAATAAGTTGTTACTATCAGGGAGGCTGTCGCGGGAATGTCGCTTGCTTATCTGTGCAGAGAGGCTGCCAATTCCTCCTTAATAGAAGACTACAATCATGCACCTCATAGATTACCCAAGATGCGAGACCTTACATTGTTGATGCTCAGTTGACACTCATTTTCAAGATGGGGCAGGGAGCGTGTCGCTTCTTGTTTTGCCTATAAAGCATGCCAATACCTCAGTTATGACTATCTGCAACCTATGGCCACTCAGATTACCCAAGATGCAAGACCAAAAATCGTTGACGCTCTGTTGACGCTCATTTCCAGGATGGTGCAGGGAGCGTCTCTCCCCATTTTTTGCTTACAAAGGCGGCCACTACATCCAAGAAGAACACCGAGGTACCATCATTAATCTTTTACAATTGATAGTAGGATATCTGAATGCGACCATAAATACAACAACCCGAAATGCAGAGCCGGAGATTGGACTTGACGGGTCCAGCCAAACGGGGCGAAACCCGCGGCATAACAGGTACGGGGCTGGGTTTGGACCACCAAGCGGCTGCGGGTTGGGTTTTTGGACGGTTCTGGAACTGAACATAACCGTTTTTCCCGTCCACACCCGGACCCGTTGCGAACACTAACCATTGCTGATATGGCAGGTACTACTCCCAATCCGGCAGGTAAAAACATTTATACGAGGTCTTCTAAACCCAATCAGGCAAGTGGTACTCCTGGATTCTCATATCCCCTCGTATCCTCCCAATGGTTCCCATCTTCATCCCCCATCTGTCTTTCTCTACCATCATTGCGGAACACAAAGTGAAGTCATCCCTCTCTATCTCTCCATGCCATGATCATGAGTTAACACTGAGTACAGCATACACCAAGTAGAGCATACACCGAGTACAGCATCCACCAAAGAATGTCTGTCTTCCCTTCATTCTCCCAATTACGAGTTGACCCCTGAATGTGGCTTCACCTTCCGGTGTGCCTCCCTACAAGATCTTCCGACACCAGCCAGCTCGTGATGAGAGAGCTCGAAGGTAAAGTCACCTCATCACATTCCCAGGGTTGCGAGTTAACTAACTGATGGATAGTGTCTCAGCACCCGGCACGCCTCCTATCTGCCGCCTCCAAGTACTCCTCCAATGCTGCTCGATCATTGCCTCCAAGTGCATCTCCAAACTCGCTTGATCATGACCTACATGTGAATCTGAGTTCAACTTGATCTCGCCCTCGAAATGCATCTCCAAACTTGCTCAATTCCGGCCTCGAAGTGCATCTCTGAGTTCAGTCGACCATGGTCTCCAAGTGCATCTCAAAACCCAACCGATCACGACCTCCCAGTTTGCACGATGATGGCCTCCAAGTGCATCTTGGCATTACTCGATCTCGGGCTCCAAATGCATCTCCAAACCCGCTCGATCACGGCCTCCAGCTGCATCTCCAACCTCGCTCGATCACCGCCTGCAAGTGTATCTCTGAGTTACAAGATGGAGGCCTCCAAATGCATCTCCAAACTCCCTCAATCACGGCCTCCAAGTGCATCTGTGAGTTCGACTTGATCTCGGCCTCCAAGTTCATCTCCAAACTCGCTCGATTACAGCCTCCAAGTGCATCTCTGAGTTCACTTAATCACGGCCTCCCAGTCGATCTTCAGACTCGCTCAATCACGTCCTCCAAGTGCATCTCTGAGTACACCCAAGAACCGCCTCCATGTGTATCTCTCAGTTCACTCGATCGTCATCTTCAGGCGCACCAGAAATTGCTCTCAAGCACAGCCTGCAGCCAGTCCCGATATACTGTGTGTAGATGGGTAGCTATGTAGATATATAGATACATAGATGAGAATACAAACTGAATACACAAGTTTTGAAAATTGTTGAATGATAAGTAGTAGCTATGATTTCCAGGCGCACCAGCAGTGTTCCCTAAGAAGATGTTGTTTCTTCCAGACTGCTCTACAGTGATTCGAGCTGCTCCCAGACTTGTCACCGGCGCTTCCAGGCTTGTGGTTGGCGCTCCCAGTCTTGTAGCCAGCGCTCCCAGGTGCTCCCATGTGGACTTGAAGGCCACTGGGTCGGTCCAGTAAACTCTGGGATTTGACCACCCTGGGATTCTGGTCCAACAACTCTCAGACACTCCCAGAGGCTCCCAGTGACATAATTGCATTTTGCTGATGTAAGTACTCGTCCAAACTCGCACGATTACGCCCTCCAAACTCGCTCGATCACGACCTGCAAGTGTATCTCTCAACTCGCTCGATTACGGCCTCCTAGTTCGCACTATCATGGCCTGCAAGTGCATATCTCCAAACTCGCTCCATCACGGCCTCCTAGTGCATCTCCAAACTCGCTCGATCATTTCCTCCAAGTGTATCTCCAAACTCGCTGGGTTACGGCCTCCCAGTGCATCTACAAACTCACTCGATCACGATCTCAGAGTACATATCTCCAAACTCGCCCAATCACGTCCTCCAAGTGTATGTCCAAACTCACTCGATCATGGCCTCCAAGTGCATCTACAAACTCTCTCGATCACCATCCTGGAGTGCCTCTCTAAGTTCACTCGATCATGGCCTCCAAGTGTATCTCCAAATACACTCGACTACCACCTCCAAGTGCATCTCCAAACTTGCACGATCACGGCCTCAGAGTGTGTCTCTGAGTTCACTCGATCGTGATTTTCAGGTGCACCTCGAATTGCTCTCAAGCACCGCCCCCAGCCAGTCCAGATATGCCGTGTGTAGATGGGTAGCTATATAGATACATAGATACATAGATGAGAATACTAACTGAATACATGAGTTTTAAAAATTGTTGAACGATAAGTAGTAGCTATGATTTCTAGGCGCACTAGCAGCATTCCCAAAGAAGATGTTCTTTTTCTCAGGCTGCTCTACTGTGATTCAAGGTGCTCCCAGACTTGTCGCCGGCGCTCCCAGGTGCTCCCAGGCTTATGATCGGCGCTCCCAGGCTTGTCTCTGGCGCTCCGAGGTGTTCCCAAACCCATCACAATCACTTCCATGGAACTTCTGTACCAGTCATCAGAGATCCCAGTTACTCTGAAGGCCGGCCGGAATGCCCTCCTAGGGTCTGATACTCTCCTGAAATTGACGCATCTCAGTTTACACTCCACATCCTCTCAGACACTCCTGGAGGCTTCCAGTGAGTAAAATACATTTTGCTGATGTTGGGGCCACTTCCAGGTTGAGACTTGTTGAGAGACGTGTCCAATGCGGCGAGGTGCTCCATGCACTGTTCGAGGGTAGGGGTCCTATCACGCATGCCAATATAACGAACAAAGTCCTTATAAACTCCCTGGTTGCCCATTTCAATCTTATATCAATAAGCGTCGGCTAACATTTTGGCAGGCATAGGCTGGTGCAGGTCCAATTTTGAATGTAGGCGATGGAAACGCTCGTTAAACTCTGGGACACGTTGTCCCTTCTCTAGGCTCAGTTCTTTCCATTCGCATTTGACCAGGTCCAAGGGGTTGGACGGAATAAACTTAGCTTTCAGCTTTGTGCAAAAGGTGGACCATTCGATGGGCGTACTCATTGGGAAACGGTGCATGGCCTAGACTGCTGCGTCACCTCTCAGTTGTAGCGCTGCTTGCTCTTCCCAGCCCGTGGTGCAGACCCAACCAATGGCCTGGGCTGCATTCTTGAAGTGTCGTTCCAAAGCAAAAAGGAAGGCGGTGACATCGTCCAAGGTTTGTTTGCCCTCATACGTCGGAAGGTTAGATGACTTGACAGAGGAGCCACAGCTTCCAGACAGGCCAGGGGTGGGCTCAGCGGAGCCACGGATCCCGAATAGGCCAGAGGTCAGTTCAGAGGAGGCACGGATCCCGAATAGGCCAGAGGTCAGTTCAGAGGAGGCACGGATCCCGAATAGGCCTCGGGGCAGTAGGGAGGTGTTCAGCGCGGGAGTGGCATGTACTTCGTTAATCGTCAGTCATTGAATGACATGTTTGAATGATCCCAATTCGGATTCCAGGCTTCTCTTCTCTAACGAGAGATTTTTGACTTGGTGCAGCAGCATGTTCTTCTCCAGCCAGCGCTGTGCGATGTCCCTCAGCTCGATTGACTCCAGCTCCGACTTGCATGTGTCGAGCCGTCTCTCAAATTTGGCAGATTGATGCTTCACGATCTGGAGCTCGTCCTCCAACTCCTCAATTTCCTGCTGAGTGGCCGCTAATTCTCTGCGCGGGCCATCTTGGAAGGGCTCAGTAGCCTCCAAGTCCTTGACTTTAGAGGTGAAGCTCTCATTGAGGTCGCAAATCTTGGCGAATTTCTCGGCTTGTTCAAGGCTCTCAGAGAGGTTAGCATCAGTGATCTCCAATTGGATGTCCTCCGTAGCCCTGATCCAGTTGATTGCTTGGTCAGACAAGACCCCAGGGCGGTCGTTGATGTCCTTCATTCAGTCTGCGATGTATTCAGTTGTGCGAAGTTCAGTAGGTTGGAAGCCCGCGGTGGCTGAGGTCTTAAACCTGCTGTTAAACATAATTGACTCAGCTTTCTCGATTTTGTCGGTAAAACTGACTTCGTGCATGTCATGCGTGTCGTGCATACATCAGCAAAATGTAAAATGGTTCGGAAGTCATAACTTAACGACTCAGCTATTCCGAACAGCCACACCGATCCTTCCAAATGCTCCCAGACGCTCCCAAACAGGCTGAATGCAAAACGATGTGCTTCTGAGGTACTCTGAGAGTACTTCAGGTGCTTCTCAACGCTCCTGAAGTAGCGGAACAGAATACAAGAATATTCTAAATAGTATGAAGTCATCTTCAGAATGCTATAAAATCATGTCTTTAAGTTGGCAAAATTTCGGAACTGCTGGGACTACGACACTCGTCTCCAAGACGATTCCGGTGCACCTGGAGACAGACTCTCCGGGAGTGATAAATATATAATGTCTACATCGAATAGTAAAATTCGAGAATCTATCTCACAGCTATACACCTGAATCAGGCATTCTAATGTAAATTAATATACAGTCCAGTAGGTATCTAAATCAACATGATTATTTACAAGCCATACGCTATCCATGCTGCCCGATGCAGCATTCTCCTGCACCAAATGCGCCGGCCCCACTATTGCTCCAACGGGTACAATATGCATCATATTGGTTTGTTTGACAACCCGGATGAACCCGTCAACACAATCAGCCCAACCATGAAGATCTTTGTACTTTGTTGGAATCACCACCGCGTATTCTTGAGGTTGAGGACGTAATACCCATTGCTGAGGGATCGTGCACCTCTTAGAAAAGGTCGATATTGCTTTCCCGGTTGGCAGGCGCTGCTGAAATTGGAGGATCTAATTTGGTGGAGTCCAGCTGAAGTATAATACCGGAAAACAAGGAATTCGACCTTGGAAGGTGTTATCGAGGTCATTCTCTTCACTTTGCGTATACTGGACCCAGATGTTATTTGCTTCAGGCATGATCCCTTGGTTGGCATTGGTAGATTCAACCTTGAAATCAAGTCCCAGACGCTCAACAGAAGTCGGGTTGTGAAATGGTTGACGGTAATACAACAGCCCATTCTGGAGTTTGATAAATGTACTGTCTATGAGTACATTCTGATCATATCCGAGCACGAGTCCACTAACTTCGTGTCCCCAGTCCTCATCAATTTGCGCGCGGATTAGCTGTCCAAAGTTGGGAATTCCGAAATCTTCTGATGCAACTCTGAGTGAGGTTAATTTGATACTTCTGCACACTCCACGGACATGCGTTTCTCTCAAATGATTCACCTGCTGTGATACAGGGCGGATAATGGGCTCGTCCTGAATTGTTTGGAGACGTAACAGATGGGCTCTGCGTGTAGTTCGCCGTTTATCGGTGGTGGATAGTAGGTTGAAAACTTTTGCAGAGTCAATATCATACCAGCCTTCGAATGCAAGATATGACAGTGTCTCCTCAATATAGTCAAGACCGGTACACCGGTCATTGTGCTTGAGCATCTGTCGAATGTAATTGACTCTGTTGCTAGATTGATATGCCTCTTTCACATTGGGGATATGTAGCGGTTCAGAAATATCAGTGGTAAAATTGTCACCAGAACCCATTCGGCGAATTGACTCTGATATATGGCTTATAAGATGCATCTCTGGATATCCGAAATGTATCACGCGCTGTTCAATGGGTTTCCGGAGCGCCTGAATGCCGATTGTCTCCCACCAAGCTTCAAACTCAATCATGCGGATGGAGAACTCCGCCTTGAACCGCTTCTGTTCATTCGAGGTGATGCCATAAATCTTTCACTCCAGCTGGTTAGTGACACGCTCGGTATCAGCCATGCTCCAGGTGGTGGCTTCTGTCTCAGCATCGGATAGGCGGATCAGAAATTGCAGTCGTTTGTCAGCGGTCGTGTTTGCTGCCCTGTAAGCCTTGTGTTCAGTGGCAATTTTCTTTAGGGCAAGTTCTTTGGCGAATTTGCTTCTGGGACTGGTTGCCTTGGTCCCGACTTCCTGCAATTGTTGTCGCTCATGACATTGGAATAATTTATCGAAAAGCTTGCGTTTAACAGGTGTCACTTGATGGATTTTGCGCTCTAATCACTCAATTGCCTTCTGACGATCAGCATCTGACCAAGTGGTTGACGCTTGTTGGGCTCTATTCAGGCGCACCTGAAATAACCTATGTTTTGTTGTGGAAACCTTTTCAGCCCCATACACAAGGGCCTCCATTGCAGCACAAATCTTATGAATCTTTTGTTCACGTAACTGATGGCATTCCGTTGCCAACAGGTCATCCACTTTGGCCTTTGGGGACTTCGACATTTTCTGTTCTCGAAAAATACCTTTCTTCTGGTAAAATCGCTTTAGCGCATTGTCTAGTGCTTTGAGGGATAGATCAGAGTGATTTTGTTGGCTAACAAGGAGAGAGAATTCTCATAGTGCCCACACTGCTCCCATTACCATTTCATCGGAGGCGTTTTCCGCCGCAGTTTTCCCGTCATCTGTTGCAAATATGGTTTATCTCCTCTCATATGGCTTCAGTTGGGCTGATGCATAATCTCTCTAAGATGATGGTCATTCCATACTCAGCTGGAGATGCCACTCAGCT
>Ga0307512_10005499_pt1 | contig 13225 bp, 13 predicted proteins | sample 14_EM_MG_FD_200267 | JGI IMG/M metagenome (GOLD analysis project Ga0307512, IMG submission 200267) | Populus trichocarpa ectomycorrhiza microbial communities from riparian zone in the Pacific Northwest, United States - 14_EM | ecosystem: Host-associated > Plants > Roots > Unclassified | place... | reverse complement strand
GTCATTTTTGTTGGAGCATTTCTGACCAAATCAGTTAGTTAACAAACGTGTTCCCCTCCAGCCTGACGTTATCACTCCCCCCAAGTCAAGTCAGGTGTTTGTGGGGACGCCAAGATATTCGTTCATGCTGGCAATAGCTAACTATAGTAGTATTTTTAAAATTTCCCTTCTAGACGACATGGAATTCTGTTGGCCCATCACGCGACCCTCGACATATTGTGGGCCCAGACGTCAGTCTAACTTTTGATGTTATACAATTCGAATTTCTGTTCAGAAGAGGAACCCCAAGGCTTTTGGAACCTCATTTTTACCACCTGTTCAGGAGAGCGCTAGGTAGTCTCTTGCAGGGATCCAGGGCGCCATGACCATTCTGACATCTCATGGGAATCGGGCTTGGACGTCTTGGACTCGGACTGGGTGTGAATAGCCAAAAGTTGAATGGTGGCTCAAATACCACCGATATCGCACTGGGCAGTGTTCATCTCCCCCCGGGTGTTTTAGATGCTGTATATCTGAAGAATCCGGTATGTGGGAGGCGCCGCCGCCGTCGAATGGCAATTTCAGAGCCACGAGTTGCGCTAGGACGCAAAACGACTCGCATGTGGCGTCGAGTCGAGAAGTGGCATCTCGGTTGCGGAGACCACGATGCGAACCAAGAGCGAACCACGAGCGAACAAGAAGACTGCCATCAACCCCACCGCGTGTCAGTCACGGTGCGCCTCCAGTCACAACCCACCACCCCCCATCAACCACCAAAAAGGATTCGCCGTATGGTACGGTGTAATTAACGATGGGCCTCGCCCTGAGCCACAGCCCGAAATAACCTTCCTCTGCCGTAATGCTGTCTCTTACATTTAGCCACGGCAGCGCCCGCGTGCGCAGCTGCAGTCCCTCATGGCGATGGCGCAACGCGTGCAACAGCGCTGACCTGTATCGGCGGCCACTTGCCAGTGGGAAAAGTGCAAAAAAAAACTGCCAATTCGTTCGTCGTCCCCCCCTTCCCCTGACTAGAATTGTCGCATGAACCCCGCCACCGACCGTCACGAACCGCAATCCACCCCACAGGGCGCTAATTATGGCGACTCCTCCAACGCGCTGTTTTCGATGTATCTTTCCAGAGCGGAAAAGTTCGATAAGGAACAGTCGGAAAGCTGGAAGGGAAACGCAGACGGCATACTTGTATTCGTACGCCCCAGCCACTACTACTACATGCCCGTGTACCGGTGGGATAACTCACTCGGACCCACGCACCCACCACAGACTGGTCTTTTCTCTGCGACGGTAGCAGGGTTCATCATCGAGGGTTACAAGACCCTGAAGCCGGACTCGGGGAATACAACCGTTTTTATCCTCGCGCAGATATCGCAGCAATTGGCCGGCCTCTCCAACGGCACCCACGTCGGCGCCGTCGACCAAGCAGCCGTCCTCACGGGGCTACCGTTTAGCCCTTCCGCTCCCGCCTTTTGGGTTAACGCCCTGTGGTTCGCGAGCCTCGTGACGAGTCTCACATGCGCGCTCCTCGCGACCCTCCTGCACCAATGGGCGCGCAGATATCTCCACCGCACCCAGCGCCGCTATTCCCCACACGCACGTGCCCGCATCCGTGCTTTCTTCGCAGAAGGCGCAGACAAGTTCTGCCTATCGACCGTGGTCGAATTTCTGCCGGCGCTCCTCCACCTATCTGTCTTCCTCTTCTTCGCCGGCCTGGTCATCTTCCTTATTGACGTCAATCGTTCCATCGGATTCGGGATCCTCACCCTCGTTGCCATATGCGGGCTCTCATACACCATCTTCACCGTCATTCCCATCCTCTTTCACGACAGCCCGTTCCAGACCCCCTTGACCACGGCAGCTTGGTATTTCCATCATGTTTCCTTGCGTGCCTGCCTGATAGCTGCCAAGCATCTGCTCGCGGGATTTAGCGAAGCCATCGGTTTTGCTACTTGGAGAACCCAAGAAGACATCAAGATTATTTCTGATAGGAGTAAGCGTTACCTAAAGCGTGGCATAGGCCAGACCCTGGAAGATACGGCGCGGGGTAGGCCTTGGGGGATGGACGCCCGGGCGCTGGCGTGGACACTCGACACGCTGGACGAAGACCACGAATTAGAGCAATTCATGGCGGGGATTCCAGAATTCTACCAGTCGAAGGCCTTGACCACTGCAAAGGCTATCCTCGGAAGCCTGTCAGGACGAAATGGGTATAAAACCATGCTACCGTGGAAAATTCTCGAAGTCGTCGAATATGCCAACGACGATAACCATTATCCTCTAGACGTGCGGCAGCGCCGCACTAGCGCGTGCCTGACGGCCCTATACTTTCTTCCTGGGGCGGTGCACGACATCTTGTCGGCTTTTCGACACGCGTCGTCTTACCCCCCGCAACTCGAAGTGTCGCTACCCTTCACGTTGGAGTCCTGGAGCATCGCGGCCAAACTCAGCACTCACGTCGACAACGACGTCGCGCTCGCGGCCCGCTGCGTCGCCGCCGTGACTGCGACGCAGACCACGTTCTCGGACACGTTCCGGGCCACAGCCCTGCGCGAAGACGAGGGATACCTCCCGATCCTTGTGCGGCAGCTCGGCGTCCAAGAACACGCCTTGCACGCGTACCTCGCGGGCAACGGGGAGGACATCCGCCTCACGAACCTCGTCAGCTTCCTCTGGCTCACCGTCAAATTTGCGCGCAACATGGAAGTGTCCTTCAAGGACTTGACGGCCGCACAGCGGAACGTCGTCCTCGCCGAGCGCGAGAGGCTGCGCGCCATGCGCTCGACGTGGTCCTGGGATTTTGTCGATGCCGATGCCGATGCCGATGCTTGTGCTTATGATGAAGGGTGGCCGCGATCGTCGCTTTCGCCGCGTCGAATATCCCCGCCCCTTTCTCTCGCGGTCAATTACGACTTGCTGAGGCTCACGCTCGAGTACCTGAGCGATCCTAGCTTCTATGACACGCCCGCGCCGGAACTCCTGCGCGACTTTCGCGAGGCGTGGGATCACATCGAGGATCTGCAACGCGACGCAAGGTTCCTCGGCCACGACCACCACCGCGGCACGCACGTTTTCGGCATGATCCTCGAAGTGCTTCGACCCCTCCGCGACCAGCTACTTTTTGGACTGTCGTCGCCGGCCGAATTGGGCGCATCTTGCGAACCCGAAGGGGAAAAGTTGAAGACGGCGGTTTCGATTCAAATTGGATATGAGTATGGTGAGGATGACACGCCCGCCTCTGCGACCCCGATAAAAGGACCACCTTCACCCTTGGAAGTGCCACTGGTAGAGCTACCATCGCATTCCTCGAGATTTATATTATGAGATGAGAGGAAACACGTCGTTTGTTGCATTGTGTACTAGATGTAAGTTATGAGTAACTTGTTCTTTACTTTTGAATACGACGCCAATTGAACGTGTTGTGAGAAGAGCCAAACTTTGGCTGGGTCGAGATCGAATCCCCGATTAGTCAATGGCCTTTCGTCGGACGGACCACACGTTTTGCAAACTAAGGTCACGGAAAAATCGAGTCGCTTTGCGCGCGGGGGGGACAGGTCGAGGCCCTCACTGCTCCAGCACAACAACTTCACCCGTATGTCGACTCGTATTTCTTGTAGTTCAGCCTTACCCTCTTTCACGCGTTCGAGTTTTGGGCACCCCACAACGGTCACATGTCTTTGGCGGGGAGGAGTCACCTCGCGGAGCAGGGTGATGCATGCGTGACCCACCGTCGCCGTCCGGTCACGAAAGTCCGTAACCTTCCCTGTTTTCCCGAACCGTACCATATCATATACCGATACCGGGACGGCGGGGCGATGACCCCTGACTGGTCACCAGCCGACCTCAATCAGGAGGTCCGATGGATCTGGAACGCAGACGTACAGAGAGCAGCTCGTCATGCGGGTACTGTAGTACTGTAGTAGGACTTGGCATTGTTTGGCATGGACAAGTTATCCATGACAACTGGAGTGACAATGGGCTGCATGTGAGTGGGCAGCGGCCATCCCACACCGAAGGCGCCTTGCGGGGACGGCCCGGGAGCGCTTGCCTCGCACGTGCGCGGCCGGAACCAAGAGCGAGCGCGGGTTCCTCTCCCGGCTGGAGCGGAAGCGTTTCCGGAAGGAGGAATACTGCTGTAGCCGCTGTAGTGAGGCGCTGGGTACGCGCCACAGGTGTGGACTACTGATCCTACACTCTCGGCGAGGCGCCGAAAGTCAGCGGGGCTGATTTTCACCGGCGCGATCATATTCCCCGGGCGACACCCGAATGAAAAAATAAATAAATCTCCCACTCTGGTCCAGTCATGATTTTTTGGTGGCGATGTTCGCGTCGCGTCATGATGCATGACGCATGATGCACCTTACATCCGCCATGCAGTGCCCGAGGAGTCCGTCCGAATCCCGGGCAAGGGGTGCCGTCGTGGGCTATAGAGCCCCAATGTTGTAGATCTTGCCAGACGTCGTTATGGTCGGACAGCGCGGTCGAGGGAGTTCCCGCACGGCCACTGCGACGGTCTTCGCCGCGGTCGCCTTTGGCAGACTATCGCACTCCCTCGCTTTTGTCATCACTGCATTCACCATTTCTCCGAAGCACGTTGGTCTCGTACCCGTTGCGCTCGCTCTCCTGGGACTGCTGATAAGGGTCAGGCCGTTTCGCAGCTGCCATGCTCCCGTCGGGCGCGATGTTCGGCATCGAATGGCTGTGACGCTCTGGCGTTCGGAACTCGGTCAGAATCCTGTGGCCTCGGGACGCCGGACGCAAGACGCGGGATATGAGTTCACGCGCGCGCACTGGGAATACCCTCTGTCCCGTGAGATTATCCTTTCTGAATGGCGTTGGTGGGCCACTCGTCCAGGAAGTTGGCGGCGGCTATCTGGCAGGTTATTTTCGAGTGGGCCCGAGAATGGGCGGTTGGGGATATATGCGCTCCTGTTTCAAGTTTTAAGAAATCACTGTTCAGATCACGTCAAAAAAAAACACTGAAATAAACCACGACGGCAAGACTGTCGTCAGAAATTGAGCCACAGTACTAGACAGCGTGTATGTGTCCGTGGATAGCGACACCGTGAAACTATGGACTTCAAACCTTCCGGACTAATTCCGCGTACCCATAGTTCATGGTAAGTAAGCATCACAGATGCTGACCAAGAAAGGGAAACAGTGTTTCAACCGTCCTAGCTTTCTACAGTACCTTCGGGGAGCAAACTGCGGCAAGGACAGCCCTCCGCAGTACAATAAGCTCGGACACCACAACTGTCATGCTACTGTATGCGTCAGAAAAATAGTTGTGGTTGTCGCGTCACCACACAGCAACGCAAAAAATAAAAGAGACGGAAAACGAAACAAAGGAAACGCAGGCTCGTCATCGATCACAAGTCGTTCAATAATAGAATGCTTCCTTGCGAAAATCTAGATTTCCCCCGAGGCTAGTGGGACTGCAAAGACTCAGGAAAAGATGGGACCTGAGGTATTTTGAAGGGTTACTGGTCTAAGGATAGCGGTGTCGTTGTATTTTGAACGACGTATGTGGCGCCTTGTATACAGTCAAGTGACCGAATTCATCATTGAGATTTGAGAGCGGAAAGATGAGACGTCGCAGTGCGGGCCTGACTCGGAGCTCGGAGCCACGATCCGGTTTCCAAACTCCGGCAATGTCCGATGGCATCGTGCGTCACCCGTCGGGTCAAATTGGTCTTTTTGCATGGGAAAACGGACACATACGGGGAATAATGCATTTAATGTATCGAACGATAGCTATTGTAGGATACACTGTAATAAATATAAACACGCAGTGAGGTGGATTGGTCTATGTCTACAGTTATGCCGAAAAATATATATATATACGCATCGCTACATTAGCAAAAAACCAGTCACTAATTGTCATTCCGCAGCAGCACAGGAAAATGTATATACGCGTGGTCAGAGGGGCGTCGATGTGCACAGACGAAGGTAGAGGCTTATTACTGGCGATGATGAACTAAGGTGTACAAAGAGAAGAGGACGAGCAATGTGTCTACAGCGCGTGCAAGCTAGGAGATCAGCGTCCATCCGGCGATCGCCCCGCGCGGATAAGTGTAGGACGAGTGGAGGGAGTGCGATGTTGTGCTGCATGGGCAGAGAGGTATAGTGCAAAAGAGGACAGTAGCAGAGACGAGTAAGTTAATGCGGTGTGAGTGGGGGCTCTATGACAGTGAATGGAGAGGGAGGAATGGGCAAGTACTATATGCGCACACTCGACGGATAGCATCGGCAGGGCACGTGGACGCCGTACCCATATTGCGTCATCGAACGCTTGTCATTGTCATTACCGACGCGGCGCTAAGGACGACAGTGCGAGGCCCTGCACAAGTTCTGGCTTCCACGCGACGCGTCTCATAGCCTCCGCGAAGTCGACCCACTCCCGACGCCTTTCCTTGCTTTCTAACCAATCCGAGTCAAGACTTGCGACGTCGAGCTCGTAAAAGTGATACGTGGACGCGGCAGATGGGACCGTCGTCACGAAACGCGTAATCGTGCCACGCACGCCAGCTGTAGGAGGGTGGAAACAACAAGTGGGGGACAAGGGGCGAAGGGTATGTCAGGATGGGGTGGGACACGTAGAGGGACAAAGGATTCGACCTTCTTCCAAGGCCTCTCTCATAGCAGCAGCCTCGAGTGCAACGTCCGTGGACTCCCAACCGCCTTTGGGTACTTGAGGGGGGAAAAAAGATCGAAGGGCTGAGTCAGCGCAAGGTCTTGAAGAAAAACACCGAAGGAGCGCGGTAAAAAAAAATACACTCACAGACCCAGTGATTTGGACGTTTTCGACTGGTAATGACGAGGACCTTGCCAGCGGCTCTGGCGATCGGGATGGCGCAACACACGACCCTTGGTGTTGAGCGACCTTTTGTAGACATGACAATAACAAGGTATCGGGGTTTTGGTGGAGGTTGGGTTGGGTGGTAAAAAGAGGGGGTAGTGGTGGTGCAAGGGGAAAAAATATGGCAGCTAGAAGGTTCTCAAGGGCGTTTAAGTTGACTTCATGAGTCGACGCGTAGCGAAGGGGACTAATGGCACGTATGCGGAAGCGGAGATGTGATGGTAGGGGTGTGGGGAAACGTAATGCCAGGGAGCTGACGTGTTGTTTTGACGAAGGGGACTTGTTGAGGATAATCGGGGTAGGAGAGGGAACCCAATTGTGAGGGGGAAGGCGGAGAGAAGAGTTGGGGAAGAGTGAGGGCAGTTAAAAAGGTGGTTGTTGTTGTGTGAGAGGACGAAGGTACTGTATTAGGAGGCCAAAATAAGAAAAATAAAAATAAAAAAAGAATATAGGAGGGAGAGAGGCCAAAAAAAAAGGTGTGGAAGGGCAGCAATAAACGGGTTTACAAGTAAGGTACGGAGCGGAATGTGAGTCGTGTGGCAAGAAAATTCGAATCGATTTGCAGCCAGCCAACGACCCGCTCCGGTTTGCGCACGTTCTTCGGCTTGGGCACACAATCAAGTCCCGGATCTGTCCAGGTCCGTCTGGCTTCAATTTATTTTTTTCTTCCTTTCCCACCTTTCCTCTCTTTTTCCATCAGTCATTCAATCCCCCAGTTTGGTTCACCCATCTTCGCCCTGACGGTCAGTCAAGTCAATAATAACATCTCAATCCCAGGAGAATGGATTTCCAAGGATCTTCCGGCGTCAAAGTTGCCATATATATCCTCATGCTTACCACTCAATCTAGATCTGCCCTCGCCACACCTCACACCTCAGGTTTGGGATGGTCCCTAAATTAGTTCACCCCCTCTAGCTGCAACACCACGTTGTCACACGACCACCTCCACCTGCGCTTGTCTCTATTCGTTCCAACTTAATCCCGACCATCAGTCAAAGTTGATGTGAAGGGACTAGAACCCAAGGACGTGACACTCACGCTACCAAGAACATGCAAAGCACCCCGAACGCCATCGCCCCAAACTGCAATTCTCTCCATTACTGACAGGAAATTGCCACAAGAGTATGTGCATCATGCGTACCTCGCGCAGGGCCTGCTTACCACTTTTGCTCTCTTCCAGAAGTCTGACCAGGAGTACGAATGAGGTTGATCGTTCGATCAGAACGACGGTTAGTGGAGCGTACGTTGGTAAAACGGCCACAGCCCCGATGTACAAGAACCCTCCCGCAACAAAGGGGATAACCTGCAACCGTGATTCATCATAATCTGCATCTCGTTAGCATACTTTTTTAGGCGCACGCACCAGGTCAGCGAGCTGCACCGTGGTGCCGAGTATCCCCGCTGCGGTTTGCCGCACCGCGGCCGCAAGATCGGATGACACGTCTTCTGCGTGTGTAGATGCCGATAGGTTGTGAATCGCGATCCCCATGAACGTACTACGGGCAGTAATTGAACTTCTTTCCTATATCGGAGTGCATATAGCAGGCTTACCCAACCTGGAGGCAAATGCGGCCGGATCAATATTCGAAAATCAGTCCAGTGACGAACGAGTATGTGATACGCGAGGCTCGGACAATGATAACGATCATAAAGAGAAAAAAGGCGTGCAAGGGATTGCGGGGTGCATAAAACAACGAAACTTACGAAGGCTCCCACAGCCGTAAGAAATTGAGACTGCATGGCCTGCCTTTTCGTAAAACCGCTGCGAATGAGGATGCTGTAGTCAGCAATTTCATGAGGGATCTCATGAGCGAAGCACGCCAATGTCGTAGTGGCGCCGATCAAGGGACTTGAATAAAAAGACGCGGACATGCTGGCTCACGAGTTGAGTACGTTGAGTGTCGACGTAATCAAAGAAACAGGGTAGCTTACGCAAGGCCATCCGTACTACCGTCGAGGCACATCAGTAGGCCCCCAATAATACAAATCCAGAAACGACTTACATATTATGGACAAAATCACCAAACAGGTTAAGGTAGGCTGATAATTTGGAGGGACCACTGACGTTGCCCTTCACTTCTTCAGCTTGTGGTTCACGTTCGTTAGAGTGATCGGTGTTGGCTTGATGGCGCGACCGCATGCCAGAACTCGAGCTATGTGGTTCGACAGCGGATGAGGTACTCTCGTCGGGGACTTTGTCGTGATGCCCGTTTCCTTCGTGGGAATGGGTATGACCCTCGCCACCGCCTAGGACACGGAGGGTCTTTTCCATCATAAAGAAAGCCGCAAATCCAACAAATATGCCTAAACTGCATGAACGTGCGTTGACGTTAGGACGCACCCTTTCCAGCTACAGCAGGAAAAAGCAGGAAGATTGCCGTGAGCGGCGACGGGACATACCCAACGAGGATATTACGCTTCTCCTCCACCATTACGAAATGTACGGCCTCATCTTGATGCTCTCCGAGAAAAGAATGTGGTACGAGGTGGAGAAAAACATCGGATAGTAATCCACCAGTCTAAGCGGCGCAAAAATGAGTCCCTTGCACGTCCGGGATCGGCCCGGGATGCGACAAGAGCGCAAACCAAACACGCACCGCGAAGGCCGTCATGGTATTCACCGTGTTGCGGTTAATTTGGGCCGGGATAAATGCCAATATGAAGTTGGGCACGCTGTCCAAGTCGCGAACGTGTGAGTCCACGTGTGGCCGCGTGTATCAAAGATGTGCCAAGAAACCTACGAACTGATGTAGAAAGTCCCTAGAACTGACAAGAAGGATCACGAACGCGACGTGATAAACGTCATTGTGTCATTAGGCTGATACGTGTCGCCGCTCACCGGAATTCCAGCCAGGACCAAAGGGAAATAACACCGCAAAAACTTGACGCATAAATGGAGACTCATCCGCAGCAATCTCCTCTTTGAGAGCGGACAGCTGCCTGACAGGTGCGCATTGCGCAACTTCGTTTTCCTATAGCAGTTAAAACGGAAAAAAAAACAGGTGCGATGGCGAGTGTAGAGGGGACGTATTGCGCACGTGCGACGACAGGTCAGTGAAGGGTAAATGTGGAAGCCAGAAGATGTATGCGGACCCTTATGACAAGCGTAGGAGGGGTGCAACCCTGACAGGTGGCGCTCACGGAACCTATAAGGAAGCCAAGGAGGAGTATGCTTACAAAAAGAATGGAAGGGGAGAGCGAGAGCGAACGGACAACCATGAGCCCGTCTCGAGAGTGTAAGAGGGTGGAGGTTGTTGAGTTGAATAGCGTTTCACGCGTCAACGACAACGGGCACGCACGGACAGTGCCGTAACTCTCTGATACTGTAAATGTCAGACTTCGACCCTCTGCGCCTCACAATCGCAACGACATGTCAACGTCGAACAGTAGCCCTGACACAAGCTTGAAACCGCTGGAAGCTATCTCCACCTTACAAAACGACAGCGAAGCCCGCTTTGATGACATTTCACACAATCAGGCTTCATCACCACCATCTGAGTCACAGCGCATCGAGGTCTTCCCACCGGACCTCATTCTCTCAGCGCCTCTGGGCCCTGACACGAGTTCGCCTTCGCCGCTGGCCGGCCCAAGCTCTCTGAAAATGACCATGTCTGATACGAACAAAACTTCTGGAAGCAAAAGGAAGCAGGAGGACGTGGACAGCGCTCGCCAAGCCGAGGAGCATTCTCATGAGAGGAAAAAACCGAAACAAGAGAGCTTAGACGACGGAGCGTCTTCATTCATGGCGCCTGGGCCCACGTCCGATGTCGCGGATGCGGAAAGTCTAGTGAAGGTATGTGATGCTCACTCGCAGTACTTTTGCTGACTTTCAGCTCAGGAACCTGAGCAGCCAGGGTCACCCAGCCTCAGCCTCGAGGACGGATTGTCCCATTCGAAGGTCGAATCGTCCGAGTCGGCATCGCCCCTCCCAGATGCCCCATCCTCTCTCCCAAGCGTCCCGATAGACTTGCCATCTTCTCATACCCCACCTCCTAGGTCGCACTCTGCCCCCCCAACATCCCCCATCCTTGTCGACGTTACGACAGGAGCATATCCTCTGCCGCCTCCGTCGAGTCTCCCACCAGAGCCCGAGCCTCTACACACTTATATGTGTCCGATTTGCTTCTCTTCGCCAACCAACGCGACCCTCACACCGTGTGGTCATATTATGTGCGGTGAGTGCTTGTTCACGGCTGTAGGAGCTGCGGCGGTGCGCATGGGAATCGCTGCTCTTGCCGCGAGGTAAGTGAAATAGTAATTCGAGATCCCTCATCCCAGACACTAACTCGACTTGGTCTGGTATTGGTGCAGGTGTCCAGTATGTCGTGCCCCAATACCTAGGTGGGATGGTAGAGGCGGAGGTGTCATTGGCTTGCAACCTCGTGTGGTCATCGCAATCTAACCGCCGAGGGGACAAACGTCATTGCTTACGTCATCGCTTCAAATTTTTTGGGTAGCTTTGCTCTCGACCAGCTCTCGACCGTCGACCAAGGTGTCGTAGTCGTCATTGGCACTTGGCACGATTTCACATCTTCACCTGCTTCTCCTGTGTGTGGTTATTCACAGAGACTTTGGCCGGAGCAATCCCGCCAAACACTTGTACCAGAGACTGGTATGCAATGAAAGAAATGTTGAGCCGTACTCCCTCCCCCCTTCCCCCAAGATGGTACAAGATCGTGCGTATTGAGAAAACAAGTAATACTCGCGTGAGGAGGCAAAAGGTAAAAAAAATACCGTTGCTGTGAGGGGTCGCTCGGAACGTATGCGGGTAGAGCACTCGTATGCACATGGATGTTAACATTCCCTCTTGATTGCTTTCAGATTTACTTTATTTCACCCCTGTGAACTATACACTCGTACATAGTAAGCGAATGAAGAAACATACCGGTTTTTGTGCTCTTTAAACTACCAATTCCTGTCCATTCTATCCATACCGGCGTTAGCTGACGAGAAAGTGAGGTAATAAAGATGAGGCCGAACCCAGGGGAAAAAAAAAACACAGATTGGGACAAGAAGGAAGTGAAGAAGGAATAACAAGCAGAAGGTGATGAGAATAAGCGTAGCAAGAGACAAGCGGGACATGAACAAGGGTGAACGCAAGGGTGACAGGGTGGTTCCGCGGAGTCGAAGCCAAGTTGGCAAGAGTTGATTGCAGACGGCGATTCCACATCACTGTGACATGATCTGGTTCGAGGGAAACAAGGAAGATAAATAAGGGCGAAAATGAACTCTTTTTGACGACACTCTACAGCGAGCTAACTCGAAGGGGCGAGTCAACGAACGCAAGGGAGGCCCGGAGGCACACCTGGCAGCTCTGCCGCTTTAGCCCGGGAAATGTACTTGATAGGATAGGCGAAAGGGTTCCCGCGTCCGTACAGACCACAATGGCTGGGATGACGAAAGAGGTCGGTGTGTAGGAAGGAGGAGCACAAACCCGTACCTCTCGCTTCTGCCTTCGCCCACACTTTGTGTTGAAGACGCCAGGCTTCCTGTTACGCTTCTTCAGAGGATTGGTGAGAAGAAGAAACAAGAACGTTGCCGGAATAAGAAGGGATAGATAATTAAGTGTTGGTGGGTCCGACCTGGACATCCGTCTAAGTGATGATTATGCCATTCCACTAGTTAGTAGGCTAAGGGTCTTTCGCGATATCCTGATGGGACGTGGTATCAGGCGTAAGAAACGTTTTCAGTGTGGTTTCGTTGTCCGCACTCACTGACCACCAATGCCAGTGTTGGCCCCGTGTTATCCGTCGTAACTTATCCGAGAGGTGCCGATAGTAGTGGCTGAGGTAGAGAGCGACCATGATCAAGGAGATTAAATGCACCAGTGCTCCTACTGCTCTACCATGCAGTACATAGGGCAGGGCTGATGATGAATGGCGATTTGGATACTTCAGTTCAATATTCAAATTCAATATCGATGCCGTAACGATCACCTGACCCAAAAGCGGGTTCATGTGATGCCTACAGCACAGCACGGCGCGGCACGGCATGGTGCAGTCATTCTTGTTTTCTTAGACTCCGGAGTCCCTCGTTCCTTTATATGCGTGCTCACGAATTGGTGATTTTCTCTCTTCTCCGGGCTCCCGTCCGACCTCCCAGCAGTTACCAAGTTGCCTGAGCATCAACTTTTTCTTCGTCTCCGTCTCACTAACTTACCAGTAAGATAGGCTGCATCCAGTTACGGTTCGTATCACATGACCAAATGTGACAACGGAAAAAAAAAACATATTGGCTCTTGACACAAGAAATAAATGACATTTTCTGTGACTAAGGAACAATGGAGATTTGTTATTAAAATACATCTGTGGTTCCCATTGTCTTGTTTAAGCGTTTTTGAAGGAGGTCATAGAAATTTGGTGTCGAAACTCCATT
>Ga0307512_10005498_pt1 | contig 13227 bp, 15 predicted proteins | sample 14_EM_MG_FD_200267 | JGI IMG/M metagenome (GOLD analysis project Ga0307512, IMG submission 200267) | Populus trichocarpa ectomycorrhiza microbial communities from riparian zone in the Pacific Northwest, United States - 14_EM | ecosystem: Host-associated > Plants > Roots > Unclassified | place... | reverse complement strand
CCCTCTTTTCTCTTTTCTCCACCAACCTAAACTTCAAAAATATCCTAACCTTTTATATTATTTCACTTGTGGTCCTTTTTTTTTATTGTTCTATATTTGCCTGAAATTCTTTTTATGATTTTTTTTAATTTCATCATTTTATTTTATTTTATTTTTATGTCAGATTTGGTCTTTTTTTTAATTGATATTTATTTTGTTTTTCACCCTTCTTCTAATATACCTTATTTTTGTTTTTTTTAATTTAGTCCATATTCTTTCAATTATAATTTCTTTTGGTTTCATTTATTTTCTTAATTGATTTTTTTTCAAATTCATCCCTCATTATTTGATTTTATTTGATTTTCATACCAAATTTAATCCTTATTTTTTTAATTATGGTTTTTAAACCCGGTCTGGAGGTTGACCCCAGACAAGTCTCTGGTCACATGTTAGATGGGTTGGCCAGAGTTACCCAGGCAACTAAATTTTTTATTTTATAAATATCTAAAAATAACATTTTTTTGGTCAAAATTTACAAAAAAATAAATCAATGGGTTTTAAAACGGGTTTAAAAAGATTAAAAAGAATTTAACAAAAAAATTGGATTCTCATTCTTTTAATCATGGTTGTTAAACCCAATTCAAGGGTTGACCCCAAGTAGCTTCTTGACCACAAGTCGAGTAAGTTGACTAGGGTTACGTGGATCGGCTGATTTTTTTTATTATGCAAGAATACCAAAATTATATTTTTTTGATAAAGATTTAACAAATAAAATCAACAAGTTTTGAGAAAAAAATAACAAAAAAATTTATTCCTCATTCCTTTGTAGGTTTTTTTTAAATGTTCATAAAAAATAAACAGTCCCATGACATAATGCGGTTGATCTATCTAGTGTATAGTATTGTTCATCAAAACTAGTAACAGTTCACTTTGTCAAGCATCCATAACGCAAAAGGTACATTCAATTGGTTCCGACAAAAAGCAAAAACCTTCCATCTCGTAACATGTTCGTTTTATCATGCATATATGTTGCTGATCATTCGGAAAAAAAATTGTTGCAAACATGAACTTATATCATATTCCCTTTCAGTAAACACAGTTGAATATATATACTTTTTTATGGTCAGAAAAGGTTAGGATATTCGGCCGAATCAAGAGGATAATATAATATGATGGGCTATTCGACTGGAGAATACAACGTAGTGGTTAATTTGTTTAAATGGTGTGTGATTACTGCCAGCCGCGTCCCATAAATGAAGCAAGATGCATATTAATGCGACTGCCTGTCGACGCGCTTTCTCTTTATTGAGCTCAAATGTCAAAGGCAATTTCGACATTGCTGAACGCAATACGGTAAGTACGTTTCAAAGAACTGTACAAGGTCCAGCATTCACGTGAATCTTGGTCCAAAACTTGGACTTTTCGTTCAAAGTTGTATAGTTTTCGCCCGGGAAGAATGTTGACCTAAGGATTATCGAAGGAAATCGACTCCTGACGACTCGGCCTCACCAATTACGAAAAGCTTTCAACTCCCTGGACACGAAATGGAAGAGATGAAAAAAATGTGGCATTCAAAGTATACGTGTTTGAACAAGAATTTGATGAATCGGGATGATGGGTCAAGGCAAGTCTTCCACCTGCAAAGCCATTGATAGATGGAAATCGAAAGGATGTCCATTAGGGAAAATTGCTAGCCCAGTTCACTGTTAATCCACTCATGCTAATTTTATATACAGGAGGACCTATCAAAATGTAATTCTTGGGATTCATCAAATTAATTTCCTACTTAATTCCCTGTTTTCTTAGGAGTTGGGATTTTCTTTTTTTTTAGACAGTAGTTTTTTTTTTAATTCTCTGATATAATAATTTTCATGCATCTTAGACACAAACAATACACTCTCTAACATACTTACTACCCTTAACCTTTTTTCTTATTTTTCTTTTTCCTTGGATTCTAACTTTGTTTTTCTTCTTGAGTAATATTTCTCTTTTCCTCTTTCTCATTGCCTTCCATCTTCGTATAACAATGGAATCTCTTAGAACCCTCTTTCTAGGGTTTTTTTAATTGAAAATATTGTTACTTTTTCATATTTAAATTGAGGATTTATATTATAACTACTACAATGGAAAAAAAAAAAGAGGGAAAAAAGGGAAGATTTTAGTGGAATCAAATCATAATTAAGGAAAAAGATGATTAATGGTTAACAAATGCGTGCTGTTACATTATTTCCTTACATCATATATATATATATGCATCACGACCTACTTTAAGCAAAAGAAATTCAAAACTCATGTTCTGAGCCACCCATTACAAAACACAGCAAATGAATTCCTGCACTTGAAGACAAATAAGTGATGACTTCCCGATACATCATTTCCTGTTTCTTTGCGACAACACATCCTTCCACAATGACACGAACCAGTAGGCACCCTTTTTGCTTTGCAAACAACTATTACAAGCATTACAAGGAACAAAGAAACCACGGTTCAGTTACAAATCAAGTTGGTTGACGTTCTACATTACTGTTGCAATAGCAAACCTAACGCTAAGGCCTTAAGGTTACAACCAAGAGCAATACAAGGCTTGAGGCAGGTTCGTCGATCTATTTGATAAGATGTCTCAACTATCTTGATTCAACAGTAATATAAAAGACAAAAGAGAGCAGGCTAATCACTGTGATAAACAAGCAGCCACTTAGAACAGAAAATGGTTTCCAATATTTTCCCAACTATCCTCCACCTTTTCATATAGGCATGCCCTTTGGGACAATTTGATCTTTGAGCCACATGTAAATTGGAACCAGAATAAAGTATGTTGCTGCCATTGCCCCGAGAATGAATCGCATAAGGAACACCAATGGATTCACTGGCTTCTCAATCTCCTCTGCCTTTGGACCAAGCTGTATCAAGATGCACATTCATGGGTCATAAATCTTACAGAGAAAAGAAGCCGGGATGTATCAAATATACACATTCATGAGTCATAAATCTGAATGTGTATATTGATCTTATGGAGAGATGAATCCAGGAAAAACCTTTGAAAAAATGTCGTTTCAAAATGGTAAAACGGAAAATAATCAATGCAATGCATCAAGAACAAAGCTTTATGTTTGCTGGTCACCCTGTCCTTGTCTACAATTACTTCATTTTAATCAGTGTTGTCTTGTCCAAAGAGTGAAGCACCACCCACACTAAGAATGATCCTCATGGATTGATATCTATTAGAGCATTATCTAGCAAAGAAACAGAGAGATCTCCCAGGTGAAAAAAATTCAACGAAAGTAGAGAAAAACCCATATAGACTTACTGCATCGCACTTCTCATAAATCTGAACTTCTGATGAAATTACCTCCCTTTTCTAATTATCAACAGAATCGGAGTAACAGAACCTAAGATGATCTCATACTTTCTGAAAAGTTTAATACAAGAGACAAGGAGAAAATCATCCTCATAATTACTTCAAGGAGAAAGAAACCAAGAGCTAATTACTATTTCACTTTGTTTTCCCCAATTGGTTTTGCTATATCCTCCCCTGCTTAAATTTGATGCTTCAGAGTATTGCAGGGGGGAATGATCCATTTATTAGTCAGTCCAAATTCTGTTTGACTCTGTTAGCGAATATGTGTTCATAAATGGCAAGCTATGTTACATCAGTCTTATTAAATGATGCACCAATTTGCGCTCTTTATTTGATGCCCATAGCAAGCAGTAGAAACCAGCCAATATCCAGCAACGATTTCATGGGCACTTCAGAAAACAGTTAGTTCTTGAAGAATCATGACCAGATCTACCAGCACATATCATGCCTCTCATTCCACAACAGTGGAATACCAATGCAAGCTGCCAGAACTGCTTTAGGAAACGCTAACATCACAAGCTAAATTTTAATGCTTGTTTGCCATTAAGACCCCGCACCACACTAATCTTTAAGTCTAACAAAATCAAGAATTTCTTGGACAACAATCACATACTTGATAATCATTATGAGAAATTGTAAATAGAATGCATCCAGGTAATTACAGATCTCTTGAAAGTTTGTGAATTGCATAGCAATTAAGGTAGTTACCATAGAAAGCAAATCAAGGAACCATAACAAGGGCTTATCTCAGCAAAAGTTCATATTACTATATTAAAAGATAAAGTACGTCACCTGCAGGGGAGAGTCTCCTGATAGTGGCTTTACGCCAGTCACAGAGCAACCCATTATCAAACCATGCCGACGGACACCACGATACCATTTTGGACCAATCCTTTTCAGTTTAACATCTTTAAATCCAGCCTTTTTAAACCATTCAATGTACTCTTCCTCTTTTGGGAAGAGCATCCACACATCAGCAAAAAATCTAGACAGCCAGAAGGTTGGGTAGACGGGACCTATAATACATGCTTTCCCTCCTATTTTCAGCACTCTGTATGCTTCTTTGATGCCACGTTGGGGATCCGGCCAGTACTCAATACTGGGATAGACAACCACAGCATAATTTGATATACATTGTATTTAGAAAATTAAGTTGAAAATAGCCATTATGCACAAAACTGGAGTCTTTCATTCAGAAAAAAAGACACAACATTTCTATACCTTCAGTAAAATAACAAAGAAAGAATACGGTAATAGCTATTTATAGCCTCAAATTAAACAAAACAAATAATAAATCTAGGTGTTTTAGCAATCTTACCTTCCAGCGGATACATAACGATCTGCATAATCAGTAGGGAAGGGAAGATCCTCAGCATCCCCTTCAATTATCTTGCATTCCTTCAAGGGCTTCTTCTGCTTAGCCTTAGCAAGCTGGTGAGGTGACTGGTCTAGAATTGTAACATTCTTGGCATCCACATGTTTAACAATACCCAAAGTAGTGAACCCAGTACCACCACCGACATCTACCACTGTCATCCTCCTATCATAGAGGTCAGCAGGCTCAAGTGCCTCATCCCTCATATCCTCAGTCCAATGACCAGGGTTAATGATATGATCATACACTATAGACAGGAATCTATAGAACCAAAATGCCTCTTTCTTGTGTTGTATGAACCTAGGCTGAGAAGCAGGCCTTGCAGATGATAAAGAACATCTTGGTGCTAAGATTCTTGAATTTTGATTCCTATTATGGCATGGTACTATATTTTTCGACGAAAAACAACTAACATGAAGATTTGAACCTACAAAACCTAGCCCAGATGGGGTTATGCCACCAATGAAGTTCACATTTTGAGGTCCATTGAGCAATAAAGAAGCCATGAAATGGTAAATGAAAGAAAAACCAACAAGCAAAGATATTTCTCAGATGTCAAGATTGTGGAAAACTTTCAAATTTCAAGAGCTTGAAACTACTGTGAAGCATAAAAATTCAGCGTTTGATCACTTTGGTTTGTGGCAGTTCAATAGAAGGGTAAGGTAATGTGATTCTACAGGGAAATGGCTTACCAAAGTTATAACACAGAGAAAAAATCGGCTTGGTTTGGAGGCAGAGAGAATTAGAAGAAAATCAAAGAAATAATTTTTTTCCATAGGAATTTAGAGTTCCCTTTGCCTGTGTTGATATGGCACCACAAATCTTACTTCTTTGCCGACTACTGGCTACTAATGGATGGGCTGTTGTTTTCATTTCTCAGCTCTCCACTCCCACCTCAATTATGTGAAACGGCGACGTTTATTACTGTTCTCATTTTCTTTTCTTTTCTTTCTTATTTGAAAACCATTTTGTTTGTTTTTGAAAAAAAAATTATTTTATCTTTTCTTGAGCTTATGAAACGGAAAAATATATTACTCATTTTTAATAATTTGGAAAAAAAAAACAAAAATTTAGATTACAATAACCCCTGAGATAATATAGAATTACAAAGATCGAAAGAAACTCCCTTATACATAAAAATACCCCTAAGTAGTATTTAAAAAAATATAGATAAATAAAAGAACATAAAAAATAGAGAAGGAATATTATAAAAAAAATCAAACCGAAATTGATTGAAATTAAATAGTAAGAGTAATATTGTTTATTTACTTCAAAAAAAATAATCATGTTTTTTTTATATTCTTTCTCTGATTTTTTTCAATTTAACTATATTTTTCTAAGAACCGAAATTGATTGAAAAAATATTGCATTGAAATTATAGACATGAAACCCTTCTCCGATTATAATACTAAATCAAGAATGACTCATTTCCAGTGGTAATATGAGAAAGAAAGCCGCATAGCTTTCGAAAACTCTCATGGCCGGTACATGTTGCACCATTGCTTTAGTTTAGAGCAAATTTTGATTAATATCTTTATTTCTAAAACAATCGTCTCCTTTTTATAGCCCAAGCTTGTCCATCCCCCATGAATGATGGCAAGGCTTTAGTTGCCTAGCCATTAATGTTTCTGCCCGACCAGGCACGAGTTCTGTGACCGCATTTAAACGTAAAAGCTTGTTACAGAACTACGTTTGGCTTTGCCACTAGAAAAAGGCATCAGAAAAGTGTAGTTCTCCGTAAGATTTTTCTTCAGAAGAGAGATGGGATTCATTGTTTTCTGATAACATATGCGAATTCGGATCATCTTGGATATGCTGTGGAGAAAGGGGACCCTTCTTGTTGTTCAAGCTATTGATAATCTGCGTTTGGTATTCTTGGAAACTGAGAACGATGACAAGAATCATGGCTAATGCCAACACAAATAATAATAAAAGAAGATAGCTGTTTGGATCAGTCGTGATGGCTGCTTGCTTTTTGATGCAAATGATCTATGTTTAGTTTCAAGCTGCCAGAATCTACTTCAGCGGACGAGGAGAAGTCATAATCAGTGAGTGACCACAACCGAATTAAGTACTAGCCAGCACAGAGAGTAATATTGCGAGGCAGTGCGAAATTCAATTGATGCAGAAAATCTACATCCATTACAAAGCTTTCCCAGCAAAATAGTATTTCGGTGAACACACACTCGACCACTTTCCTCTTTGATTGATGTAATATCAAGTAAGTACACGGTCTTTCACGGTATAAAGTTATAAAAAAAAAAATGCAGTTCATGAGATAGCATTCCGAATCATATCCAAGAAAAAAGATATTGCGACTTCAGTGGAAAACTTGTTCTTTTGCAAAGGATCAACCAATAATTATACACGACTTTCCTAAGCAACATCAAAGGAATAGATGAGAAATCGAAAGGAAAATTGGGAGCTCATTGTTCATCTATCTCCGATGGCTTCTGAACTTCCCGGAGCTGGACTGAGTTTTCAAAGCAGTGATAGAAACCATAGTGTGGGAATCTTTCATACCATGTATCTTGCTGGGTATGTGTATCCCAGTGCTCCCCACAGCTGCTCTTCCCATACTTGTGAACCCATCCAGAACCATTGTGACGCTCACCCCAAGTGCGGTTCCACCGCTCTCCATGTTTTCCCTCCCACCATGCCTCCCCTTGCTTGACACCATGACCATTTAGATCAAAATTTTCATCCCACTTGTCACCCCACTTCGCCCAACCATCACCCTCACAGCGCTCAGCCCATTTATCAGTATATTTTGTGCTGCCTCCATGTCCATCATACTTCTCGCCCCACCTATTACCAGCAATATGTCAACATTTTTACAAACAATAAGAACAAAACTGCAATCGTTGAGGCAATCACTAGAGTTGAAGATTTCAGGAAGGTAAAAGTTCTAGTACCACCTTCGAAAAAATTGCAATTGCTTGAAAATGAATATGAAAAATAAATTAACAGTCTAAATCAATTGGTTAAACTGGGCAATTAGCATATAAATTTTTAAAAATAGGAGAATTAACACTGCAACAAAAAGATTTGGCAAAATAGCACACTTTTTCTTGTCACGGTTTAGAACCGCGACATCAATTAATTGTCAACCACGATAATTAAATTCTAGCTCTTCTCTTGATCCTCAACTCTTGACAAAGTCCCTGCATAACCATGCTTGAGCTCATCTTGGCATAGGCCCAGCAAATCACGATGCAGAGGAGTGGAGTTCTTTAGTAAAGAGAAACTGCCTTCTCACTCCTATCTTCATCCTTTTCTGGTCTGCAAGCAACTGGACGAGTAGTAAAGGGAGATGGGCAAAGCAGGGCTTAAAAACTAGGCTCTAAGACCGGGAAAGAAGCTGAAGGTCAAAAGCAAGACAACCAAAGGCCTTAGGGAGAAGAAGAGGTATAGAGCTAAGAAAGCAGGCTAAGAAGCCGAAGGCTAATAAAAAGAAGAGTTGACTCTCCCTTGGGACTGCAACTGGAAGGGAAGAGGTGGAATTTTTCCAATAAAATGGAAAGAAACTAAAACGAGTGACTCATTTAGAAAAGCTAGTTATAGATTGAAGAGAAGGGACAAAAGTGAGTAAATGCCTATGCCATAGAAAACTTCTAGAGTCTAGGAACTAAAAAAATGTCCCTTCAAAGGCAACATTGACATTTAAGATCTCCATATGTCATCACAAATTTGCACCACAATTTAACATGTTCAAGTATGATCATCTTGACTAGAAATCCATGTCAAAAATGATGTTTTGGTAATAAAAAAAATGATGACAAATTTAAGATTGTTATGATGTGCAGAATTTTTTCCATCACCTTTCATGCCAAACATGAGCATGACCAGCCTCAAGGTTTGTGGTTGGATCAATACTGCACCACTTATGAGCCCATTTCTCCGCTTGACCAGATGCACCATAATGTTCCCACCATTTCTCTTGCCACTCGTCACCTTGTCCATTCTTCCCCCACTTGTCTGCAGTTTTTTCAAGATGCAAAAGCCCAGATTCCTGCATGCATCAGACTCTAGATTTCAATAGGCAAGATAACTTGAATCATCTATATCACAAAGCCTAAAATACAAAAGGAAAGAGCATTTTGTTATTGCAATTTAGAGAAACACTTCTTATGACCTGCCGCATTGATTCCCTCCAAAACTCGCGCCACACATTTCCAGTTGCATCACGCCCTGATTTCTCTGAACCAAGTTCCTTGTAGCCAAAATCATCAGCAGCTTCCCAGAACTTTTCTTGCCACTCGACCTCTTGGTCAGCACTGACCCCCCTGGTCATCGTCCACCTGCAAATTACACCATCAGGCCTTTGCTCAATTCCTGTCTCCCTCCAACACCTTGATCCATCTGCAGTCACTCCATAGGATGACAACTCATCAACCTTATCTTTCTCAAGAGCATGTGCTGCTTCTGCTGCATATGCTGAAAATTGGACTCCAAGTTCACGTTCTTCCTCGTTTTTAGAAGGCATTTCTAGAATGGATTCAGAGACCTCTACTCCTTCAACCTCAACTAATGACTGCAGTGGAGGTATAGGAGAACTGTGGTTCGTATCTAAAAGTTTGCTCTCAAATGGAATTGAGAGAAAATCCGCAGATCGCTCTTTCATTGCCACTGGGATGGTCAAAGGAGTATCTGAAGATTTCCTAACTTTCAGCACATCGCTGGAATCATCTGAATTTCCATCACTGCTGAGAGGAGGAGTCCAGGACCAAAAATCTGGACCAGGAACTCCATCTGCAGAAGACTCAGATCGAGACACCAAGATGCTCCTACTCTCTGTTCCTGCTGCATAAGAAAAGAGAAGTGGCTTTATTTTGTTTTATTTCAGCAGCAACGTCTGGTGTATTAATTGCAAGAACTGAACTGGTCTTCAAATTGGGAAGTAAAAAGGGACATCAATTGTTTCTCGTGACAACAGCTTCCAATATGAAAAAAAAAAAAAAAAAATAAGCAAGAAATGTGCGCTGACTGTTTCTGATTCATAATTCCTAAGATTATGTTCAAGCATTTACAGAGCTGAACAACGGCTGGCTTTAAAGTACTAAAGTTAAAGTCTTTTCTCAAATTTTTTCCAATTTTAAAAACCACTATCACTTTGATATCACCATCTTAGCTCCAAGATCGAAATCATACAGAATACTTCCTTCTCCTTTTTTCATTTATTTCTATTGAAGAAGCAAGACTTGAAGCTTTAAGTTGACAATATCTAATATTTTCTTCATTAGCAAACACAAAACTCGCGTGATAGACATATAAAGCGTAAAACTTAAATCCTATTAATTCCCAAAATTAACTTAAATTAAACTTACTGAACTTGAATGAAAATATAAACATAAGACCAAAATTTACCTCCTTGCTGATCTTCCACTTCTCCACCCATGCTTTCGTGACTCTTGAAATCCTTATCAGCGGACCTTTTTTCCCTGACAATATCGCGAGCTGCCGCAATGGCCGCCGCGGCACGATCAATGACTTGCACACGCTGAATGCGGTCCCTCTCCTCCTTGGATACTTCAAGGATCTTATTGAAGTCCTCGCTCTTCTTCTCCAAATCAACAGTAACATCATCATCATCATCATCACTGTCATTATCGGTTTGAGCTAAATTTCCAGCGATTTGTTGGAACTCGACGGTCTTCCTCTCGCGATCAACAGCCGTTTTCCACATGTCCAGGTAGGAGTTACTGCCATCATTTGAAACCCTAATTCTAGTGATTTTGGTGGTTCTTGTTATGCTAAGGAATGGTGGGGACTGTATAACAAAGGAGGTTCTGGTATTGGAGAAGAGGGAGGCGCGTGGGGTCGCGCGTGTGTAGGCGCCGAGACTGGCCGCCATTTTTAGTTGCTGGGGAGAGTGTTGAGAGAGAGGAGACAGGAGAGGACTGAAGAAAGGAAAACAAAGCAAAGTGGCGGTGGATTTGATTTTTTGAAGTTAGCGCGTGATGGAGTGAGGTGGACGTAGTTTGTTAAATAAGGAGGGGAGGTGATTACGTGTGATTGGAGGAACGGGGTGATGCCTTTTTGTTGGTTTATGATTGGTCCAGGTTTATTTCATTTGTTTATTTAGACTTATTTATTTTGAACGGCTAGAAAAATATCAAGACGGGATGACGCTCTGATTGGAAAGGAGATAGATTTGGGGGATCTGCTTTTTACGGAAACTTGACAGCTGAGTAAACGGAAATGGAGGCTCCAAATGTAAGATTGCGAGTGGCAGGCTGCTCGTTTCCTTCTCAAAATGAGTTTTTCCTTTAATATTCACGGATTTGAAAGGAATTGTAATTTGTATCATAATGGGGTGGGACCCAGGTTTATGATAAAGCTAGTAAAGAAATGCCAGTTTCAAAAATCGCAGGTGATGACAAGTGTTTTCAATGCAATTAGAGTCACGTTGGGGTTACCCAAAGTGTGATGGTTTGAGTTTTTTACAATATTTTTTTTAAAAAATATATTAAATAATTTTTTATAAAGTTTTTATATTAATATATTAAGACATTTAAAAGCATTGACAAAAATATCATTTTAATATTTTTTAAAACTACAATTATTTTTTAAAAGCATAAGAAAACAAAAGTAAAAATTTTGTAAAACAATTCTTTTAGATGGTGTTTAATTTTGCAGTAATGATTTTTTTAAAAGTATTTTTTACTTAGAAATCAATTAAAATAATTTTTTTTGTTTTTTAATTTATTTATGATATTAGTATGTAAAAAACAATTTAAAAACATAAATAATTCAAAAATCAAAAATCAAAAATCAAATTTCGGCAAAAATGGAGCCCAGCCGACTTGTGAAACACATTAAGGCATATATCACTTTTTTAATTGAGGTAATTAAAGTTGGAGACTTGGATTATATTCCTACCATTTTAACGAGAATATGTGCTTGGAAAAGTAATCAAATTGTGGGACCATTCCAACTTTCTAGACTATTCACTATGTTCCATGATTCCATGAAGTGATTACATGTTTATTATTATTATTATTATTATTATTATTATGTGAATTTCATAATCTTAGCAACAAACATGATTTTTTTTCCCCGGTTTTTTTAGATAGTATTTCTTGATAATTACTTTCTCTATTCTATAAAAATAAAGAAGAAGAAGAAGAAAAAGTTATTCACATTAGACTAGAGTCTTTTTGGAAGTATGGTTGCAGTTGTTTTTTAAAGTGTTTTTCGTACCGAAATGTATCAAAATAATATTTTTTTATTTTTTAAAATCAACGCATCAAAACGATCCAAAACATACTAAAAAAATTAATTTTTAACAAAAAAATTTAATTTTGGGAAACGCGGTCTCTAAGAGTGTGTTTGTTTTTTAAGTATTTTTTGTAGTTATGATTTAAAACAAATAAGTTTAAAAAAAAGTGTGGTTAGCTAATGTGTAGCAAAAAATATGTATAAAATGTATGATGAAAGTGTAGTTACGGTTGCTTTTCAAAGTGTTTTTTACTTGAAAATGCATCAAAATAATATATATTTTTATTTTTAAAAAATTATTTTTGATATCAACGCATCAAAATGATTTGAAAACATAAAAAAATATATCAATTTGAAGTAAAGAAAAAATAAAAAAAATATTTTTTTTCAAAAGCACTTTTAAAACACAAAAATAAATAGGGTTTTACAAACTTAATTAAAAAAATATAAAAACTACTCCATAAAATTTACATTTCAAACTTAATTTTTTTTTAATGTATCCTGTAATAAAAAAAGCACAGTTTAATTTGTTAATTATCAAATATTTTACTGTGTTTATTTTATTATAAACACAAGAACTGATGAAAAACAATCGCAGTGTAGGAGAGTTCTCACAAATTTTACCTTTCACGTCATGACTTGAGATTTGATACTCTAATGATTAAGGAGAGATGCAGATTCCCCTTCAAATCATGAACGCAATAACCCAATATTCTTTAGCGATTCTCAAAATATAAAATATATTTTATAGTTTTCTATATTTGATTTACATAGACAAATGTAAAATATTTTCTTACAGTGAAAGAAATTAAAACAATTGAAATAAAATTATAAATTTTAAAAAATAAAAATAGTTTACTGGACTAGTCTTGTTAATAAATTATGGGCTTCATCATTAATTAATTCTTATCGGTTCCTTTTTAACATATATTTTTCACATGCACTAAACACCATACTATTATTTTTAAATAGATTTCATTAATATCCCGGTAATAAAAAATAAAATATTTTAAAAAATTATTTATATATGAAATATTTTTTCTCAAAACAAATGGAGCTTTAAACTATTTTGTAGTCTCAGACCATGTAGGTGAAAATGCGATAATTTCAAGTTTAGAGGCGGCACTGTTGTTGGCGCGATGTGGATGGAGGTGGGTTTTATCAAATAACTTCTCATAATAGGACTAATTAATTCATTTTCATAAACTACAAGGACTAATTTTATAATTAGCTCCCAACTCTCCATTTGCGTTCCTGTCGAGCTCTTATAGCAGAAAGTTCCAAAACATAACTT
>Ga0307512_10005497_pt1 | contig 13227 bp, 17 predicted proteins | sample 14_EM_MG_FD_200267 | JGI IMG/M metagenome (GOLD analysis project Ga0307512, IMG submission 200267) | Populus trichocarpa ectomycorrhiza microbial communities from riparian zone in the Pacific Northwest, United States - 14_EM | ecosystem: Host-associated > Plants > Roots > Unclassified | place... | reverse complement strand
CACGGGTATTCTGAGCCTGGGCTAGCCGCGGGAGATGGTGGAGGTGACGACGGTCAGGGCATAAGCGGAATAATTTGATCGAGGAGGTCGTTACTTTGGCAGAAGGTCTCACTCCAGGTAGCCCCTGGTCGATCTTCGATTGTAAGCTCGTGCAAGTGCAGACTTCCGCGCGTACTAACTTTCTACTCTTAGCTCAAGGAACAGGAATGAAAGGCGGGGCTTTGTACTTGTATTTCGATAGCTAGGCTGATACATAACACAGGAGGCAAATTATCAACGACAAGCGGTAGGACAACAAATGTGAAACAGTGTGCGTGAGCGAAGGAGACAAATAGAAACGAGAGCATCGTTGGAAATAGCGGTATTAATGAGTACGAGGGAGGCGAGACGAAGGAACAAGGCTTCGACGAGCTGCGGGGGGATGACCTCGAAGAACTTGACGCAGCTGTCAATACGTTGATTCAGCTCCCTGAGTTTCGAATGAAAGGTAAATACACGCGTAGGAAATAACATCATTTGCGGGAACTCACAGTCGACTTCCGATTGACCAGAGCTGTTCAGTTCCTTTTGTATGCGCTGGTGGAATTCTCTGCACCGCTCCAGATTCTTCGTAACTCCAAGCGTCTCAAAAATGTCAGCGGCGCGCAGAACCTCAGACATCGCCTCTTCAAGTCTGTGCTGCTTGTACCAGACCCAAACCTGCTCCTCCATCGCACAAGCCAGGAAGTATGCGCTACCGGCCGTGTGCGACTTGGCGTGATCAATATGAGCCTGTGCGTCGTCGAGCCTGTCTTCAACGCGAAACAGCCCCGCCAGGTTGTAATGAACCAAAAACAGGGAACCGTGCCAACCGAAAGGGGATGCAGTTTTGATGGCTGCCTCGAAATGGTGGATGGCTTTCTCTATCTGGCCCTTGGTTCGATATACGTTGCCGAGGAGGCGATGAGATTCGCAGACCCGAAATTCTTCGCCTTTCTGTGGGAGGAGATGGATCGCGCGGGATGCGGTCTCTTCTGCTGCGTCGAGCTGTTTGTCATCATGCAACAAAAAAGCCAGTTTGATCAAACAAGCTGCCTGTCGCCCCGTGTCATTGAGCTCTTCCCAGATCTCCAATGCATCTTTCGCCTGTTCTATCCCTTCCTCGTAGAGGCCGATTAACCGATTTACACCAGATAGCTCAATCAAGGTTAGGGCAACCCAACCATCACTTTCCCGCTCTCTCCAGAGCTGTAAGGTGTGAACAAGGAGTCGTTTGCGTTCCATCTGATCCCCGACCGAGCCAAACAATCGTGAGAGCTGAAACAAGCATCCCGGTTTGGAACGATGATTATCTGGAAGACCTTCAATCTTTGGCTTCAGAATAGTGACTCGCTTCTTGTGCCAATAGAGGTGCCTCATGAAATTGGTGCAGGAATTCCAGGTGCCATCTGAGTTCGCGTCGACCGTCGTGAAGGTATCAAGCAGATGCTCGACATTCACGTCCTCTGATGTGATCCATTGCGTTTCTTCGAAGTTGGGCTTGGTCGGATCAATATTGACCGACATCCGGGTGAAGTAGTGTTCTTTGGTCGCGCAGAGCAACGGTGATGTCTTTGGATCCTTGGGAGAAAAATAGTCTCGGAGTGGCGCAAGCATTGTGATGAACCCATCGCTCCGATACGCCAACGAAAGGATGCAGAAGTTGTCGAAGATATCAGTTCTGTTCGGGATCGTGGGAAACAACCATCCGAGGTTGTTCTCATCAACGCCCTGCGGGAAGAACGCGACGACTCCAAGAAGCGCTCGGGCATCGGGGCCAAGTTCTTGGAACAGGTGCGAGGCGAGCGATAGTTCGATTGCGGCAGCAAGGCTCTTGTTATGCTGGGTCTGCAGCACACTCGTTCGCCGTTGCTCCCATTCTCGAGTCAATCGGTTCGTATCCCACTCGTTCTGGCACGCGACTATAGCGAGCAAGGTGATTGAAAGTGGGTGGAAGTCAAGTTGTTTGAGGATGCCGTTAACAAGGTCCGACCGATCGTTGCTGTCGTAGATCCGGTAGAAGGTATCGTGTGCAGCGCCCATCGATAGCGTTGGCACATCGAGATGCTTGCAATCTGGGGGAATGGTGGAGATACGGGACGTGATGCAAACACAGATGTTGTCGAACCGACTCAGCTCCTCCACCACGGTGTAGATCTTCTGTGTATCTATTCCCCGGGGGTCGAGAATAGATTCCGCATTATCCAGGACTATCACCATCTCCTTTGAGGACAGGAATGGCCGCAGGGGGGTTAGATTATCAGGGTTTTCAACGCCCGCGCCGATAGCATTGGAGAGCCTACGGAGGAGGTGGGCGGGCGAGGCAGGAAATTGGTCGCAACGAATGAATCGACGGTGATGGCCAAACCGCTGCTTGATTCGATCGTGGTGGAGAACGGCCAGGACGATAGACGTCTTGCCGATTCCGCCAGCACCAATGAGGGCGATCGGAATAAGGTTCTGAGCGAGATCAACTATTTTCTCGACCAGCTCGTCGCGTCCAAAGAAATTCCTCGGTGGCAGAGGCGGGGATTCTCCAGGTATCCTAGATTCGGGTGTAAGATGATAGGACCATCGATGGTTTAGGTTGCTGACCTGGTTTGAGTCTGTGCAACGGTGAGTGGACATTCGGTGACGACTAGAATGCGACTATCACTCACTGATAGTTGTTCACTACCGGTTCCTTCCTGACTTTGTATAGTGGTACGATGGATGTCAGAAACCAGTGCGTGGGCGCTCGTAACATTGCGCTGGACCTCGGAAACGATGGTGCGGGTTACGACGTCGTGATGGATGTCAGAACCGGTTCCGTGCGTGCTTTTCGGTAGGGGAGACGGCGATTCTCCAGGCGCACTGGATGTAAATGTTAGATAACGGTTCCATCTCTAGTCGAGATCGCTGACCTGGCGTGAGTCTGGGTAATCTTAAGCGGTTACTCGACTCGACGACAGGTAGAGTACGAATGGTACTTACTATCCGGTTCTGACCGCACGTATCCTCGGACCTTTTCAACGCGTTACGATGACTGTCAGAAACAACGGCGAGGGTGTTCACGTCATTTTGGATGCTGGAAGCGATGGTGTGAATGTCCGTGACACCGCGACGAACGGCAGAAACGGTTGCGTCTATATTTATTGCCAGTGCCTCCTGGGAGTAGGAAGTTAGTAATGGTCATCGCCCGGGCGAGAGAACGCACGTTAAAGGCCTGAAGAATATTGTCGAGGTCCAACCTCCAGGCGGTGATCGTCTCCCCATCGTTCTTTGCGTGGAAACGTCTGGAGATCACATTCCGTTTGCCCCACTTGACTAACTTCTTCTGAATATCTGCCACTGTCCTGTAATCGAGAGAATTCTAGTGTACGGTTCAAAATGTACATCGCTAGTTCACTCACGACGTCAGCAGATTTATCGCATCGTATACGGATCGATTGAGCTCGTCCGGTCTCTTTCCATTCGCCCCCCGGTCAAGCGCTCGGCAGATATCAGCGCAAAGTAACCCAAGCTCAACGCAATCCAGTCTGTCAACCATCGAGTCCTAGCAAGGTGTGAACGTTTGAACCTGGAGAGGGTCTAGGAAACATACCCTGATTAATGTAAGAATAACGATGACGGAGCCAAAGATGGCCTTTGCTGGTGGGATACTCGAGATCTTCGCGAGATTCAAGGCTTCGGTGGCCGCGTTCAACGCTGAAATAGCTCCCTCCCGCCCATTAGGTCGCTGGGACTTGGCCTCCATGACCAAAATTCGAGGTAGTCGCGAGAGAACCGTACGATGTGAGGAAGGACCCGAACCTTAATAGAATAGAGGTGAGCGGCAATCTTGTTTTGCCACGCCTCGTCCAAATAGGCCCATCTAGTGTAGAGGCATTTGAGGATGGGTGTGATCGGCTGATCGCTCAGCTTTCTCCTCACAGGCTCACCTTTCGTCCAAGATGCCCTACATCTCGAAGAAACTGATTCACTGACCGCTGGAGCAACGCCGTGTCCCTACCTCCGTCCTACTTGAAATCCGACCTTTCAGGTTGCTCCTGGTTGCTCCGTCTGAGGTGCATTCTCTAGGAAACTCGCGTGTAAATCCGGTGGCGAACGTATGCAAGAGATCCATTGTCAATGAGCCTAGTCTATCATCCGGAACAAACGTAAGCCCATGGTTAGCATCCGTAACCCACGCAAAGCCCAACCGAATGCGGATGTTGAAGGAAGCTTTCAACCGAGCGGTCGCGAAGCCCAAGGGCTTCGGCGTTTGTTGACCTGAATGGAAGTGACGGGGCGTGGCCCGGGTGCGATAGCGGTAGAATAGTAAGTGGGGTCGGGGAGTGTAGTGTGGGATGTAGGTGTTTTCTTGGGATCTGCTTATTTCTTCATTTGCTTTGTACTCTGCTCTTTTCGTGTGGTAGTTCGCTGTGATAATCATGGTTCCTCTTTGCTCGTTTACCAGGTCAACCAGACAGCATGTGAACCACAATCGCAAGTGGAAACCGCTGAAAATGTGTGTGCACCTGTGAATGTCACTCCCAGCATATGTCGTTCGAGAGGTATAGCTGAAGAGACGTCATTCACTCTAAGATATCAGTCGGTAGCAATTGGCTCCGTAGTCATGTCATAAATCTCATGCACCGTGCATCTATTCGCCTTTAGTTGTTATTGTAAAGGACAAAATATGCTTCTGTATGACACCTATCAACATCCTAATTTGACTCGTAGATGGAAGGTAATGGGGGTGGTCGTAAGGGATGTATTAGCCAAAAACCAAGTTGCCTGAAGCTCGCGCAAAAAGAGACGATAGTTGAAGGCCGCATCAACCAGATGCATACTTCTCCGTCCACTCCTTGCTAACCCTTTGAGCATCCTTCTCGTCTTCCTTATAATGCTTGGCAACATCTGTGGCGAGTGGATCATCGGGGTTGGGAGCACTCAACAGCGCCTGCACTGATAAGAGAACCGTCCTGATCTGTAATGCTGGAGACCACTTGTCTGTTGGACAGGGAGCCGGTCAGTCGACCAAGAGAAAGAGGGGGGTCTTACGGACACCACTCGCCTTTCAGAATATCCAAACAAATCCGCCCAAGCTTGTCTGTGAGGTGATAGATTAGCCAAAACGCGAGTATCCGTTAGTCAATCTCGGTACCAATGTTAGGATGGTAGATCTTCGTTAAGAACCGCACTTTGGGAGGCGCCATCGGGTATTCTTCAGGTAAAAACAGTTCCAGACGGAAAATACCGTCTAGATAATCCATTAGCAACCAGCGATCATGAACGCCATAAAGCAAGGGGACGTACTTTGGAACGGACTTCCATCGGGGCCCTTAATGGTGACATCAAAGTATCTCAGATTCTCCTCATGCGGTTCAGCGGTGATCCCTGGTGCGGGGTCGGCAACCAGTCGTTCTGTCTCCTGTTAAGTTGAGAAACCGCCCATGATTGGTTTAGTCAAAGCTGCGATCGGGGGAGATTGGGGAAGCGAGGACCTTGATGATTCGCTGGAATACGAAGTGAGATGCGAAGCGACAGTGTCTCTGAACGTCGACGAACCTTGGGCAAAGCCATGATATAATCGTGAGATGGGGAGGTCGGTGGAGGTCGGTAACAAAAGGGGATGCGGCTCGTGATCGAAAGCTCAAGATCTCTTGAAATGGACCAAAGTGTCGAAATGCCCGTGAGTGTTTTTTCTGCCATTATCTTCGGCTTTTTTCTCATAGTAAGTATTCACAGGATAAGGCGGCCGAATTGGCCGAGGAGTGGATCTGCATGACTAGCCCAGATGGGTTCACGTTCCTTGTTAAAGGAAAGGTGGCGGTCGTCAGCGGTACTCTGAAGAACTCGTTAACTAGTGGGTCCCGCTCATGTCATTGCATACGCTGCCAGTTCTGAAATCAAAACCGAATGATTAGGTGGCCTAGGAGAATCTCAGACTAAGTTGATTGACATGACCGAAAGGTCAGTCGATAACACGGTCTGCAGCGAGCATGACTCACACAACTGCTAGAGGTGCGGTGGTAGATAAATTGGTCGAATATCTTGCCCACAAATCCGTTTATGAGAAGAAGGGCGCGACGGACGTTCCCGACTTTACTGAACGGATCGCACCAGAGATCGCCCTGGAACTGTAAGTTGCTACATTTCGCGCGACCGCAACGTCAGATGACTCTTTCATTCCCAGACTTATGGCAGCAGACTACTATGAAGGTGATACATCCTCCAATATTACAAATGCGCATGGCGGAGGTGTTGACGTGTCCCTCAGTGTAACTTCGGCATCGTGGAGGGTTTCATCATTATGAACAGATGCCAGGTTCTATAACCAGTACCTCGTCCTGTTGCCTCCCAGGTTCTTAGCCATCCTGAGCATCGCCACATTTGCTGTAAGGCTAGAGAACTGCGAGCTAGGTTAGATAACCACCAACGTGCTTCTTGATTCGGCTCACTCCATTTCCAACAAACACGTCTGCCCTCTGTCCGATCAATATGTCTGCAGCTTGTGCAACATATCGTTGTTCGTCGTTCAGCTCTAAGTCTCTACTGCTCGCGATATTATCCCAGTGATCTGCCGCAAGGAAGGCTTCCTTCAGCTTGGTAACCCACTCTCGTTTCCCGTTCGTCATGATATAGATGTTCTTCAACCTCTTTCCGCTCTCAGAAGCTCGTATCTCTCCCACTCGCTGGACGATGCCTTGGAGGGTCGGGTAACATGCTTTTTGATAAGTCCTCGCGCCCTCATTAGTGAGATGACCCTTTGGGCCACGAGGTGGAACCTTGAATCTGTCAGTGATCCCCTGTATTTGATTGAACGCTGTAAAAGTTTCGTTCCGTTCCGCAAGGTACTTGCAGTGCTGATCAAAGTCACCACGTCGGATATGCATGACAAGGAGGCCTTCGATAGTGGGGTATGGATCATCGTCCGGAGGAGAACGTGGAAAGCCATCTGGGGCGAGATGTTCGGAGTTTTGATGGATGATGTCTTCAATGAGGGGGGACCAGCGGAACTCGGTAACGATTGGAGACTTGAAAAAGTCTGGCATTACATCAAGCAGGCGTTCCGAGCCCATCAGGCTGTAAATGATCCCTTAGTGTTTAGTGATACACGCCAAGTAACATGACCGTTTACTCGATGTTGAAAACCACCTTCTTGATCTCCACGCAACGTTCTGGCGTCGAATTTAACAATTCAACCCAAGCGTCTACCAGCGTTCCCGCGCTGTAATTCGACGGTAGGCGGGATATAAGCGCCTCGTGGTCCAGTACGAGGGTTTTTGGGCAGACTCTATCGAAATAGTCTTTCATTACTGCGCGGGGGGCATCGTCCCCATCTGGGAAAGGCCCACCAGCTAAAGGCCCTGGTTTTAAGTGCAATCAGCCGACGGTCAACCACTTCGTGCCGGACGTACCAGCTATTAAAGCGGACATTGGAATACGTGACGGAATGATGTTGGTCTTCCAGTGTGAATACGGAAGTGGCCCGGTGCTCCAAGTGTAATTATTGAACACGAGCCTGGAGGGATATGAGAATCAACTGAAAGAGTCCGTGGTGGAAGAGGAGCTAGCTCACGATCGTTTTGAGACGTAAGAAAGATATCCATCCATGAAATGCTCCTGCAGGACATTCCCCCAACCTGCGCCTGTTCAAGGCGGTAGGGCAGGTCCGGTGATTACACGAGAGGTCATGAGCGATGGAACCACTTACCGTAACCTCGTACATGATCAGACATCCAGAAGAATTTCCTGGAATTGTCGTCTGGATGAGCCAGATCCTCGCTATGTTGTGGCAGAGCCATCTCCTGCCAGTGATACTGAGAGTATAACGGAGGAAGCGAACGGTAGGTGTCCACCAGCTTCTTCACTAACCAGAGGCTACCGATCAGCAAAGATACCATGACCCATCTCGAGTACCTCCTGGGGAACATCGCCTTCATACGCCCAGCAGACACCGACGACCGGTCACAGCGGTCTAAACAAGTGTCAGGCTGCTCTGGGTTGACGGATCAATCGACAACCTACCTCTGGCAATTCCCGAAGGCTATTGCAGGATGTTTAAGAATAGCTAGCACAGCTTTTCTTTTAATGCTTAAGCGCTCAGCGCTCACCGGTGGCAGGACCAGCTTGGGCTGGACATTGTGGTGCACTCACGGCACCGCACCATCGTAAGCAACAGCGTCGACCATGGTCGACTTCTGCATGCCCGAGATTTTGCTTCACCCACAACATCGGGATTCCGACTCGTCCCAAGTATCGGAACTCCGCAACTCTTTGCAACAGAAGATCGAGGAAAACTGGCCTCGTAAACCCCACACTTTTCTATACACTCCGTGTAAAGTTCCGGAGTCAGGCGATGTCATCCTGCCAGGAACAGACAGGAAGGCTGATCGCCTTGGAAATAGCCATCTGGGGCTTGAAAGTGTGGTCACGGCTGCTAATTGTACAGGACGGTTCTAGTGTCTATCAACCGGCTTCTACTACGCCTTCTCACCACTCTCAGATGGCCGAGCTTGCTCACCAGCGGACACAGAACGTTCCGCCAGAGGTCCTTCGTCTTCCTCCGTAACGTGATACGCATGAAACGCTACTGGTGACGTGATCCGTCCCAAACCATTTCCAATCCCAGAATGGACTCGCCTGCAAGCACGGGTGAGGCACCCCAAGGACTCTGGCCACAGTCAGATAAGTATCCGTATTTGTCAAACCTCCAGTATATCTTCAGGAGACTATTGTCAGGGGACCCGCAGCCTCCGGCTTTGCGCATTGTGGGGGCGAATCTCGAACAAGTGGCCGCAAGAAGGTAAACGTGAGAAGTCAAATAACAACCAAAGGGTGTCCAATACATGATATAGCATCGGCTACTGTCTCTTCCTCGCTTGCAACAAGCCCAGCGGCCATTCCACTTGAACTTGGTCTTTCTCCGGTGTAATCCGGTGGCCCTCCCGCTGTTCAACGCTTCTCACGAGCTGAAGTAACAGCCGTTCAGATATATCTCCGTCGGAGCGTTCCAGATCTTCCGGATGCTTGTCATGAAAATTGCGCAAAGCGCTGGAAGTCCTGAACAGCTGTAGCAGATCAGACCACGTTACCGTTTTCTTCAGTATTGTGGGGAGCGGCGAAGGAACATCGGCTACATGCGGTACTTTCAAGACGAAAAGTGAGCTTCGTTGTGACGAGATGTTGTAAAGAACGTACATGAGAAGAAAGTTCGACGGTATTCGGAAAAAGAGCCTGGAGAAACCTCAGTTGCTGCAGGAACGTCCCGCAAGAGGCCCTCCACGATCGAGCGACCAGGCTGTTCCCAATACGGGCCTAATGAATAGGATGAGTATACTAGAACCACGGAGGGTGGTACAGTGATCATACCAAGCTGGTCAGGCCCCCCGTGATAGTCGGATATCAATGGTTTGAGGTAGGGGTACTTTGAGATCGTAACCTCACCATATCCCTGCATGAGTGTGAGCAACGACTGTAAGAGTATACGGTATTGCTTACCCAGATGGAGGCAGTGCCGCCAGGCTTTAAAACCCTCGCAATTTCTGGCCACACCCTGTCCCAACTGAACCAATGGGCGGATTGTGCTGTGGGTTGTAGGGTGAACAATCGACCAGTGGTTTGAAAATCTGGGAAAGCAAACCTGCAATAAGAAAATCTACGCTGGAGTCTGGGAGCATCGACAGGTCCTCCGCTGACCCTTGTGTGAATTCAATCTGATTGACAGCATTCTGGGGCAATGCAAGCCGGGCTTGTTCGACCATCTTATCACTTGGGTCGATGCCAATGACCCGTTTGAAGGGTGTCAACTCAACAGTTGCCTGTCCTGGTAGCTGTCAGTGCCCTGCGAATGGGAAAAAGTTCACGGGATGAACCTGTTCCGCACCCGAGGTCCACCGCTAGGTCCCACCTCGCACCCCGAGTCTGTTCGTGGTACCTGAACGCTGCGTCAAACAACCGACGTGGGTATGTCGGCCTAAACAGCGCATATCGCGCAGAGTCGAAGGTTGTTTTCGCGAACGTCGCCATTGTTCGCGCTCAACCTCCCGTCCTCCTCAACACCTTTTGTAGTGGTGCTCACGTCGGAAGTTTCGGGAACTACGTCCGATGATAGTCCGACGGATCGCGTGCCGGTGTCACACTGTGACCCTATCTGTGACATACGCGCCATCGTATGTCACGCCGCTCTTACACCCACTGAGGAGGCTGGCGTCTCGATCACCACTCTGACAACGCTGGATCCCATTCCCTAGCTCGCACTATACAATGGCTCGTGGCACTCATGCTGCAGCGATCCTAGGCCCGGAATTGTACTCTAGGCTTCCCAATACGCGTGTTTTGCTCGTCGGAGCTGGTGGTATCGGATGTGAACTATGTGAGTCTCCGCTTCCACACAGCTCGCGCGGCGACACCCTGCTGGATAGCATTGGAGTGCTAATCCGCTTGTTTGGCTTACTAGTAAAGAATGTGGTGATGACTGGGTTTGGGGACATCACACTGTTGGACCTTGACACTATCGACCTGTCGAATCTCAATCGACAGTTCCTCTTTCGCAAGAAGGACGTCAAACAGAGCAAAGCTCTGGTACGGACCATTGGATACGTATGGGTCATATAACACTCACAAAAATACCGGAATCGATAGGTTGCGGCCCACACTGCGTCCGCATTCAATCCCCACGTTCAAATACATCCCATCCACGCCAACATCAAAGACCCTCAGTTCGACGTGTCGTGGTTCAGGACGTTCGACGTCGTTCTGAATGCTTTGGACAACCTCGGTACGTGGCATTGCGACCACGTCCCATCTACCCTCCTAATTGCCTTAATCGTAGACGCACGGAGGCACGTGAATAAGATGTGTATGGCTGCTAATGTGCCACTAGTCGAGTCTGGTACGGCAGGTTATCTGGGCCAGGTCCAACCAATTCTCAAGGTTGGGCTTCTTCGTTTGCGTTTGTGACAGCTGCTGACAACAACTTCAGGACCGAACGGAGTGTTTTGATTGCGTTACCAAGCAGACTCCTAAGACTTTCCCAGTCTGTACTATTCGCTCGACACCCTCACAGCCGATTCATTGCATTGTTTGGGCCAAAAGCTATCTCTTGTCGTAGGTTCAACCCATAAGTGGACTTCCGGATCCCTGACTTCGAGCAGACAGCTATTTGGTGAAGACGAAGATGCCTCGGGAGAAGCTGAATTAAATGAAGCCCTGCAACGGGGTGAGAATGGTATGTAGATTATGGTATTCATCCTGTTCCCCGTCATTGACATCCATCTAATAGCTCAGGAAATCGACACCCTGCGTAAGGAGGCTCAAGCGTTCAGACGTGTGCGTACCGCCCTTAGGTCGCAAAATGATGACGAGGAAGCTGCGAGGCTCGTGTTCGAGAAGGTTCGTCGCTGTGCTGGGCACGGATAACACCGTTTTTAACGGGGGGTCTCCAGGTATTCCAATCCGACATATTAAACCTCCTATCTATGGCAGACATGTGGAAAACGAGAGCCCCTCCAGTCCCGCTGTCATTCGAGGGTATCAAAAACGGATCTTTCATCCTCCGTGACAAGCCTGCCAATGCGACCACGTCGAATGGCACGGCTGCCCCGGTGAACAGTCAGAACGGATACGGTGCATCGACAAGCGCTGCTGGCGCGGCGCTCAAGGATCAGAAAACGTTGACTTTACAAGACAACTTAGAGCTATTTGTTTCAAGGTACGGACTCGGAAACCAATGACGCGATATCAAGTACTGACTGTGTTGCAGTACGAACCGTCTTGCGGCTCGTTTGCAAGCAGGCGAGGAAATGATTTCATTTGACAAGGATGACGATGATACGTTAGATTTCGTGACCGCTGCTTCCAACCTCCGATCTGCCGCATACAACATTGATGGAAAGACTCGTTGGGAGGTCAAGGGTAAGAGTTATTCGAATCATTTCAATCAGTCATCCCCCTGAGAATGGTGATAGAAATGGCTGGAAACATCATCCCTGCAATTGCCACGACCAATGCAATTGTTTCTGGTCTCATCGTCCTTCAGGCCCTCCAGCTGCTCCGGAGAGCCTATGGTACGATGAAAACGGTCATGATACAATACAAGCAGACCAATCCTCTTAGTTCTGCCACATTACCCCCTCCGAACCCCTCGTGCGGAGTTTGTCGGGACACATTTACGGAAGTGCTGTGTGACCCGAGCAGAACAACGTTGGGCGACATCGTACAAGGGATTCTCGGTGAGGACGAAAGAGAAGTTAGTGTGTTCGAGGAGAAGCGGATTCTCGCTGATCCGGATTGGGATGACAACCTCGAGCGGACGTTAGAAAGTCTCAACGTCACCCAAGGGAAATTCCTAAACATCGTCGACGAAGATAGTGAGCTGGAGACCATCTCCATCGGCATTGGGATTCTTCCGTGAGTGCTTATCCCTTCCCACATGCTCTCAAGAGATCAAATTAATCACGGGCATCACGTGCTGACGCTTTATCCTTTTTCCTCTGATTCGGGGGGGCAGTCCGAATCATCCTGAAGATGCACCGCCGTTCGTGCTTCCACATCCGCTTCCGCAATCGCGGAAGAAGGTCAAAGTGAAACTCCCGGCGACACCGCCCGCCAAGGCGACGAAACGTCCGGCACCCGACGATGAGGACGTTGTGGAGCAACAGCCCGCCAAACGGCTGAAGACCAGCACGAATGGGAAAGAATCTAACCCGTACAGCCCTAGAAAGAAACGTCAGTTGGAGGAGGACGGGTTGATCATCCTTGACGGCCCTGAGGAAGGCGAGGACGACGCGGGAGTCATCATCATTGACTGAGCCAAACCCTCACCCACCCTCTCATTCGTATCACTCGCAATCCCTTGGTTTACACTGTAATTTAATGCTTACTGTATTCAATTCGACTTCCCATGCGCGTGTGATTCGAGGTGCCGATTTCCTCATACATTCAGAGAGAACGGAAGGCCCTCGGCGTTCGAGACGCGTGTGCCTGCCCACATGGTGATTTCGAAAGCAAGACTGACAGCAAAAGGGACAAGAGAAGTCGTCGCAAAGTTCGTACGGGGTCATCAGTTGTATCTATTTTAGGGTAAGATACATTTCAATCTCGGAGTAAGCTCGAAGGGAGTGTTGATGCAGGGTCTGAACATATAATAATAAACTTATGAGGTTCGGATCCAGTTGCGTGGATCCGTAACAAAAAGCCATTTTCCTCTCCAGTTTGTCGAGCGACGGGGGGGGGGGGGAG
>Ga0307512_10005496_pt1 | contig 13228 bp, 13 predicted proteins | sample 14_EM_MG_FD_200267 | JGI IMG/M metagenome (GOLD analysis project Ga0307512, IMG submission 200267) | Populus trichocarpa ectomycorrhiza microbial communities from riparian zone in the Pacific Northwest, United States - 14_EM | ecosystem: Host-associated > Plants > Roots > Unclassified | place... | reverse complement strand
ATTTCGTGACTTGACAGTACACCTCCTCGCAGAGCATCCGGAGGATGTACGCGCCAAGGGTGGCTACGAAGTGACTCCGTTACACGCATCTGCGAGTCACGGACATTTCGACGTCTCTTCCCTCCTACTTGATCACTTCCCGAATCCGGATATGCGGTGCATTTTCGATCAGACCCCGCTGCATCGAATATCATACGAGGGACATCTAGAAGCTGGGCAACGGCTGCTTGACCGTGGTGCAGATGTCAATGCCCGCGACGATACCAACTGGACTCCTCTGTACGTAGCCGCGAGGAATGGACGACTTGAGTTTGTTCGAATGCTGCTTGACCACGGCGCGGCGGTTGACACTCCAGCTGACGATGGCCAGACTCCACTGCACAGAGCGTCAGAAAATGGACATGTCGAAGTTGTGCGACTATTACTGGAACATGGCGCAGATCTCAACGCGCGTGACGATGACGGTATAACACCTTCGGTTATGGCATCAAGTTATGGGCAGCGAGAAGTTGTACAACTACTGTCTGAGCATAGCATGAAGTAGAGGAATAGTGCCATCTTGTTGAGTTTTTGGTACGGCTACACTTACACTACATGTTATGATGACATTTTATTCATTGTTAGCACATATCGAGCGGAATGTTTGGTCAGTAAGTTAGATTACATGTTCGTGCTGTGTATGTGAAACGGCGTTGCAGTCAGATGGACCGAAAGACAGGTGACCCTGGTTCATCAGCACCCATGTAGAGCTCCCTGTCCACCGCATCCCACCAGGATCGACCTCCCTTATATTTGGCCCGACACAAAGGGGGTATGCCCCAAACACCGAACCGTGTTATCTTCTGAATTTGTATATTGCCAAGTGTTGGTTTTGTATTGTCCTTCTTGACCATCGCCGGCGGTCATTTAAAAGGCTTCGATCCATTTCACGTCCGATCTTTACAAGTCCAGGCTATCGTGGTGGGATGCTCTGCAAGAGATAGTCATTTATCCTGTGCGCATGAAAGGTATCGTGCTGCGAGTTCGAGATAAGACGAGGGAGAGAGGAGAATGAACATGAGCAAGCGTCCGCAGTCTTCTTGGACAGGTGGTGGGCTTGAGGGCGATGTCAAAGGGGTTTCATATTCGGATTCTTGTTACGGGAAGGCTGGAAATATAACGGATACTGGTCTTAAAGTGGAAAATAAAGGGAGGGCGTGGAATTTACATGACATTCGGAAGAGGTCACGGGTGCTAAGCGTCTCGTTCCGCACACAGCTTGGAGGGAGATGTGCGTGAGAGCGCAATATGCAAGCCGTCGTGTAAAGAGATGCACCAGGACATGTGGCGACGGTCGCGACGGAGTGACAATTGTGGCGTGGGTCTCTCGGCCTTATCCGAACTTGAATATACGACGGTTGTCCGCGTTCAAGAGAACAATTGATATTAATTATGGGCCCAACACCTCGACAAGTTGCAATCACCGCTGAAATCACCCTCTGGTCAACCTCGAATATCTATTTTTGTAAGTAATTCTCCTTTCCTGTTGTGCTCCCCAACTTTCGATTTTGCCCCCAGTCACAACCCGCACTTACCGTCTATTAGGGCGCTTGCTATGCGACGAGCCGCACACTCTTCCTGGCGAGCACGTCTAAATCTCCATCAACTTCGACCTAGAAGTCATCGAGAAGGTCCCTCCAACTGCCGACCAGATATGAAACGATCATGAACTATCCTCCGCGCGTTTGTCGACGATCCACACCATGTTACCACGTTGATATCTTGTCACCCTTGGACCCCGTCTTTGCTGGATAGACCGCACCCCCCAGAGGGTTTGGTACGTGTCGCCGAAACGAGTCTGCTCGCGTTGAAATGGCTGGTTGTTGTGGACTGGACCAATGGTCAAACTTCTTCCGAGACACTGAAGGCGTTGAAGACATGTTGGCATATCTGAGGAAGAAAAGAGATGGGAAGTCAACGAAGAGGAGGAATGTAAACCAAAGGGTGGTTTTCATGACGGTCCTGCGCATAAATGGTACATGCTCTCCCTGATATACATGGTGGAGGTGGAGAGCTTCTCTCGCTCATGTTACTCGTGCCTCCAGGTACACGTTACCTGCTATCGTTATGATAAGCATACTTGTTGTCATCGGGACTAGCTTATTGTGTAATGTGCTGTGTTTTGATCGTCCCAGGAATACAAAGGTTTCAGTCACTGCCCACACAAAGCACGCACCCCTGGTCCGATGTCCAGCCAGTACGGCGTGCCTCCATCGGAGTGTCCACACATGGCAAATGTCGTTCTTGGAAGCCCGAAGACTTTCGGGAATTCGTTACAGTTTCCCATGACGACATAATACTTTTTTTTTTGCATAAGCAGTTTTCATATGCCCAACCGGGCGTTTTTTGACTGATGGTGAGCCAGGGGTTCCGGTCAAACTTGAGCCTGTGATCGATAAGCAACACTGGACCCAAATAATTTGACAGGTTTTCGGACTGTGAAGCATGTGTCAGTAATGGAAGCCACCAAAAATGGTAGGTAACGGGACATCCATGCTCGGCGGGAGGGCATCTCGCGAACGTGACGAGGTTGACTTCCTTCCCATTCATGCCATTAGCCGTCAATGGGCTGCAAGACCTCTTGGACAGGCCAGCTTGCCGTTTAACGGGCTTTACCCTGTATATGATTTACGCAATCTATCTCAACTTATCCTGCCGTTTCGCCACCGCAAATGTTACCTCTCTGATCTACTTACTGCCAATACCGCGCCGTGAGGTCTCTTTGCCATGCTTCACTGGTTGACACCACCTTCCGAACCCTTCCCGAACCCGTATTCCCACCTCACCCAGTCTCCTCGACCATCTGCGCGGACCACCTATTCCTGAACGTCTTCCCACCTTTTGCGTAGTTCCTACGCCGTACATGCTCTGTCTTCATCTATGCGTACTGTTTTCCCCCCCTAGCTTCGGGCTGTTCTCTTATCTCTGCATATTATCTCAAGGTCGGTGCGATTCCCTGGTTGAATTCCTTCAGTTTCTCGTGATGGCTTTCGTGGATCCTAACCATCAGGTAATTTGAGAAACACACGTCGCAGCTATATCCAAACTGATGAGAGCTGGGATGCATCCTGTGTTGGAGTCATATTTAGCTGTTCAATATCGTCTGGAATGGCTTGTAGTATAATATCCATCCCGTAATCACAGTAGAGTCGCAGATAACAGCCCTATCGTCACAGCCATCCTCCTCATCAGCTTATCAATATAATGACAATATTACGGATAAGCCTTGATTGTAAATCCATGACAGGTGGAAGGAACAAGGAGGAGAGGGACTTGAAAGTATTGACATCCAGGTGATAAACTTTTCGAGTCACGGTGGTTCAGAAGTTCGATAAATGAGAGGGATGGGGTTGGAACAATCCCAATGCGTAGACTACGCAGCTACACAGGAGGGAGCCGTTATCAGCCACCTGAAAACCATTCTCTCCTAGTCCCTGTAGGATGTGTTTGGTCATACGTGGTGTCACGTGAAACAGCCAGGAGGATGATCGATGTGCGGACAAACGCCAACTGCCAACTGAATGACTGACTCGGACTTCGAATTCTAGGGCGTCTACTTATCGATGAGCGCGGTTCACCGCCTATCGACGCCTATCAGTCACCTAGTCACCATCCACACACCACGAGCCATAATGTCGAATGTTCCCTCCCCATCTACCTCGCGCTCAAATCTCGATTCAATTTTCAACGCTGCTCTCACAACCTACAAGAAGAAGACAGGGAGAGACATCACCTCACATCCTCTAGCTACAGAGCTTCAATCCTGCGATTCTCCGGATGCGATACTCGCCGTTCTTCGAAGTCAAATACCTACGCCGGACCAGTCCCAGAATGGCGACGAAACATTCTCAAAATACCTTATTCCAACCGTCAACGTCCTCTACACCCTTTCTGACACACTTGGCGAGGGTGTTGGTCCGGTGATTATCACGATGTCATCCTTGTGAAGTATCTGTGCTCTAACGGGTTTCGCCCAGGTGTTCTCACCGGCAAAAGTGATATCTACTGGTATTGGCGTTCTCCTCTTGGTCCGCTATCTTTTATTCCGTTGTCCAGCCCATTTTGATGTGTGGAGTTTTTAGGCGGTCAAAGACGTCAACGCGAGCCGAGGCACTCTCATCGAACTGTTCAGCCGGATCGAATACTTCTTCCGCCGGCTCGAAATTTACATCGGGGTGCCACCTACTACCGCTATGACAGGGATAACGGCGGAAATCATGGCAGAGGTACTGATCATCATTGGGATGGCCACAAAGGAAGTGAAGCGAGGGCGAATGAGTGAGTTGATCTTTGCGCTGGTTTACGATTGTTGACGAGTAATATTCGGTTTAGAAAAGTACTTGAAGAAGTTGATCGGAAACACAGACATCGAGGACAGCCTACAAAACTGGACAAATTGACACAAGAAGAGGCTTGGATGGCATCTGCGGAGCAGCTGAGGATCGCTCACACCGTCGAGGGGAGGGTGGTGGGTGTCGACGAGAGGGTACAAGGCGTCGGGGATGACGTGCAAAATGTGGGCAAAAAGGTTGAAGATGTCGACCACAAGGTTCAAGGGATCAATGACGGGGTGAAAGATGTAGATCGCAAATTGGACGACACCACCCGTTCGTCATCTCTTACCGCTCAGGCTTTCGTTGCGAACGCTGAGGCCTATTCACAGGGAACATGCTCCGCGATAATATTCTACGATGGCTCTCGCCTTCCGATCCATCCATAAACCATAACATTGCATCCAAAGCTCATCACGACGGCACGGCTCAGTGGTTCTTTCAAGGCCGTATTTTCAACCAATGGAAGTCCGGTGATTCGGTTTTGTGGGTCCATGGAAAGCGTGCGTTTCGCTTACTTTCCACGCTGCGACATCAATCCTAATCACCTCGAATCCGTAGCCTGATCAGGGAAGAGCATTCTCTGGTTCGCTCTTCCTTCACTCGTCCAACCTTACCAGACTAACACTGTGAACTCAGCTCCTCCATCATACAAGATATTATGACCTTGAACGACTCCGGGACGGGCGCGATGGCTTATTTCTATTTCGACTTCAGGGATGTCGACAAGCAAAATCTCCAGAACCTCCTTCCTTCCCTCCTCATCCAGCTCTCCGCTCTGTCCGATTCCTGTTGTGACACCCTCTCCCGTCTCTATTCTTCACACAATCGTGGAGTTCGGAAACCGAATGATCGTGCTATGATAGAGTGTCTGAAAGAGATGCTCACGCTCGATGAGCAATGCCCTACCTACATCATCCTGGATGCAATCGACGAGTGTCCGCTTAGGTCTAATGCCGGATCTCCGCGAGAAGAGGTGCTCGATTTCATTAACGAACTTGTTGATCTCCAGCTTCCAAATGTCCACATATGTGTCACCAGTCGCCCTGAGAATGACATTCAGGCCATCCTCGGACCTTTAGTGCCACAACCAGTATCCCTACATAATCAAAGTGGTCAAAAACAGGACATCGCGGATTATGTGCGTTCGTTTGTCGAAACAGACCGAAGAATGAGAAGGTGGCGAGATGAGGACAAGGACTTGGTGATCAAGGCATTGCCAGAGAAGGCGGATGGAATGTTCGTATATCTTCATATGCATATTATTTATTCTTATGAGATGACGCAGGTTTCGGTGGGTGTCCTGCCAATTGGATGTTCTACGAGACTGTTTCCCATCGAGTGTGCGGCGTACCATGGAGGAGTTGCCCTCCAGCTTGGACGCGACTTACGAGCGGATGCTGAGGGAGATCAGAAAGCCGAACCAGGGTCATGCTCGTCGGATGTTGCAATGTCTTGTGACAGCTGTTCGCCCCCTTCGAATGGCAGAACTGGCGGAAGTCCTCGCGATTGACTTCAGTGCGGAAGGGACCCAAAAACTCAATCCGGATTGGCGGTGGGAGGACCATGAAGAAGCAGTGATGTTGACATGTTCAAGTTTGGTCATGATTGTTGACGACAAGGACGAGGGCGAGGACGGTAATAAAGACAAAACTGAGGGAATTGTTCAGTTCTCTCATTTCTCGGTCAAAGAATTCTTGATGTCGGATCGGCTTGTGGAGTCGACCAGAGAAGTCACGATTTCGCAGTATCACATTCAACTTGAGCCCGCACACGCCATTCTTGCACAAGCCTGCCTTGGAGTTCTCCTCCGATTGGACGATCGCATCAACCGTGACAATATCAAGGACTTCCCTCTCGCCAGATACGCTGCCCAATACTGGGTCGATCATGCTCGATTTGAAAACGTGTCGTCACTCATCAAGGGCGAGATGGAATGTCTGTTTGACCCGGAAAAGCCACACTTTGCAGCTTGGCTTTGGATTTATAACGAAGATCGGGATGGTATTTCAATGTCTACAACGTCCCCGGAGAAGCCGGAAGCAGTCCCCCTATATTACGCCGCACTATTCGGATTTCGTGACTTGACAGCACACCTCCTCGCAGAGCATCCGGAGGATGTACGCACCGAGGGTGGCTACGACGTGACTCCATTACACGCATCTGCGGGGCATGGACATTTCGACTGTTCTCTATTACTAATCGATCATTTCCCGAATCCGGATAGCCGTGGCCCTTGGGATCAGACCCCGCTTCTTCGAATGTTGTGGAGGGAAGATTTAAGAGGAGATCTCGAGATTGGGAAGCGGCTACTTGATCATGGTGCGAATGTCAATGCCCGCGACAATGATGACTGGACTCCTTTGTACTTGGCAGCATCCTATGGACGACTTGAGTTTACTCGAATGCTCCTTGAGCACGGTGCAGCGATCAATGCACCAGCTAATACCGGCCAGACGCCGCTGCACAGGGCATCGAAAAATGGACATGTCGAAGTCGTACTGTTATTACTGGAATACGGCGCCGATCCCAATGCGTGTGACAACGGTGGCAGAACCCCCTCCGACTTAGCATCGAAAAGAGGGCAGGGAAAGATTGTAGAATTATTGTCAGAATATGGCACAAAGTCATAAGGCGGTAGCATCATCTGTTTGAATTTACGATACGGCTACATGTGGAGACTGTACTATTATTCTTCATTGTTAGTGTATGAGCGTGAGTTTTTAAACAACGGAAACTAGCTTAAATGCAGGTACACCGACACGGGTTTACGTTTGGATGCGCAAACTAACCACGCCTACACGGACTCTCTGCGAGGCCTCTCTTATTAAAACTGCTTCAACCGCCCAGTGCATCTCACCAGGACCGAGCTGCGGCAAAGTGACGCACAAGTTAAATACAATGTCAGCATAATGGTGTGGAAAAGACATAAAACGACTACCAATCGTAGTCTAAGAGAACAGAAGACCGGCGTTCCAGGAGAAGAAGGGCCATCTCGTGTATCATGTAGATGACCGTATGCGCGACCATTGCGCGTACGAGAATCAGAGCGAGAGGAGAAAACGGGACAAGAAATCTCTTCCTTCAGTTTGTATTGGCTTGAACTCCGGGCCGGTTCAGCCGGTCAGACTGGGCCACGGACTACTACTTTTGTATTGGTCCGAACACAAGGCCCAGGAGCGACGCCCTGAACCACGGACATCAATCCTAAAGTCGTCGATACACTCATCAAGCACAGACCTTACTGATGCCTCTCAATTCGGGCACTGTCATGAAGGAGTCATGCACCGCAAGGGGTGGTCATGTAAAGGACAAATCATCAGGCGCCAGCCGAGCATATGACGTATGTGTAAGTGTATTACCCCGTATCGAATGAGAAGAAACTACCGCTGGAGACAGCAAGCTCTACGCATTCTCTAGTCAACATGACGAGTCAGATGGTAAAGTGGACCCATTCGGTAATCATGAAGAAAGGGAAGGTGATGTGCGGAATAGAGGGGTCCCTGGTGAACAACACCTAACCGAATCAAGATAAGGCGACTTACACCTATTTTTGACGCATACAATATAGGAATAAGCGGAAATGTGTTCGGAAGAGGATTTGTCACCGGATATGTAGACTCCATCAACGATACCGGTAAACCTGAGAGGCGCCGCTGTCGAGGAGAAGGCCTGCCAAAATCTGAGATTGCCATGGCAGGGTAGAAGAAAGAGGAAGCGGTTGAAAAATATGCTTTACGTGACTCTGAGAAAATCGGGGGTCACGGAGATTGAGATGTGACAACTTGAGGGAAAAAGTCTCGCATTATCCTACAATAACTCGCATGGAAGATGGAAAGCAAAGAAAGGGCTCAAATTTTAGAATTCTCACAGGGTGAAGGAGGCGATGTGTTCTGTTGCCATCCAGTTGGTGCCACCGAGGCAGTAAGGAGTTTTACGGCGCTTGGGCAGGCTCTTTCCATAATGCCCTGAAAGAGAACCCTACACCGCGTCTCCACAGCCGTCCTCCTGTCTTACCGATTCCACACAGATACATAGGGGTATATTGACAACCTCGGAGTGCATGGAAGGATGGGGAGGAGGATGACTGAGGAATCTAGGCCAAGGGTGGGCCAGCGAAGTGATGGACCGGTAGAGAGAATGGAGACCATGAGACTACGATGAGGCACGGTTGAGAAAAATGAGTCATGGGCAGACTAATCAAATGTCACCGCGCTGCTCAGGTTGGAGTTTGTTGGGTCACTTTAAAGATGCGGCTTGGAAATCGGTAACAAGGTGTGGGTACTCAAGAAGGAGGGTATCCACGACTAGTGATAATCACTGGAAAGAGTTGCCTTGCGGCCCTCGCGAATAACAGGGAAATCTACAGGGAGGTGACGGAGGTGGCGGCCGCGGTGATGGTGGCGCGTGAGTCCTCGTTCCTGACTGTTTGTCATGAAGTTTTCCTTTTTCGTACGGGTCAGTGTGAGCTGCGGCACTTGTGCAACCACAAATACCACCACAAGTACAGTACTCCGCCGTGACATACGGCACGCCTGGAGCCACTCCTTCACAGGTATTATAAGTATCAACCCTCACACATCACTCACTAACTAACTACCCTTATCCACCATGTCCAATACCCCTTCCCAGGCCCCATCGCGCTCGAACCTCGATTCCGTTTTCACCTCAGCTTTCCAGGCTTACAAGAAGAAGACGGGAAAAGACATCATCTCACATCCTTTAGCTATCGAGCTTCAATCTTGTCATTCTCCTCATGCGATACTCGCCGTTCTCCGAAGCCAAATCCACGTGTTCGGTCAATCTCACAATGCTGATGAAAAGTTCGCAAAGTGGCTTATTCCAACTATCAATGTTCTCTTCACATTTTCTGCTACGCTTGGTGAGGGTGTCGGTCTAGTGGGTATCATGATGTCCTCCCTGTTGAAAGTCTGTCCTAAAACACTTGTCCCAGGCATTCTCGCCAGCAAAAGCAGTTTTTGCTGGAATCGGCGTTCTCCTCCTGGTTTGTCCCTCCTAATTCTATAATTTAGGGTTGCCTGTTTGACGCCCAAGTTTCCTAGGCGGCTAAAGATGTCAGTACTGACCATGACACACTCATCGATCTGTTCAATCGCATCGAATTTTTCTTCTGCCGGCTCGAGATTTACACCGACATTCCACCTACTACGGCTATGTCGGCAATACTCGTAAAGATTATGGTGGAGGTACTGACCATTCTTGGGGTTGTGACAAAGGGAATGAAACATGGACGAATAAGTGAGTTGATCCCGCAAAGATCCACATCATCAAAACTAACTTTGTTCAGGAAAGTATTTGAAGAAGCTGATGGGGAAAAAAGATATCGAGGATAGTCTACAGAGGCTAGATACATTAACACAACAGGAGGTACGAATGGCGTCTGCGGAGTTGCTGAAGAGCACACGCAATGTCGAGGAAACAATGACCGGCATCAACAACGGGGTAGAAAATGTCAGCGAAAGGATGCACGAAATGGCCGTCGTGATACAGCGTGTCGATGACAAATTGGACCAAGCCAATGGTTCGTCATTTCCTCAGCTGACTACTCATTCATTCCAAAGATCTAAACATTTCACAGGGAACCAACTCCGCAATGATCTTCTACGATGGCTTTTGCCACCAAATCCATCCTCTAATCATAACATTGCGTTAAAAGCCCATCACAACGGCACAGCTCAATGGCTCTTTCAGGGAAGTAAATTCAGGGAGTGGAAGTCTACTGGTTCGTTCCTGTGGATACATGGAAAACGTACGTTCCTCTCGGCCTCTACCAGTTGACAACATCATAGTCACCTCGCTTTCATAGCGGGCTCAGGAAAGAGCGTACTCTGGTTCGTTCTTCCTTTTATCAAATTTCAGTCTTATTTTTACCTGGCCAATTCAGTTCTTCGATCATTCAAGACATTATTGCCTTGCAGGACGCCAGGAGGGCCTCGATTGCCTATTTTTATTTCGACTTCAGGGACGTCGACAAGCAAAATTTCCAGGGCTTTCTTGCTTCCCTCCTAGTTCAGCTCTCTGCCCAGTCAAATCCCTGCTGTGACATGCTCTCCCGACTCTATTCTTCGCATATTCGCGGAGTTATGAAGCCTGATGATCGTGCTATGATAGAATGCCTCGTAGAAATGCTCACTCTCGAGGCGCAACACCCTACCTACATCATCATGGACGCAATCGACGAGTGTCCGCTCTCGTCAAGCGTTCCATCTCCCCGGGAAGAGGTGCTTGAGCTCGTGGATGAACTTGTTCGCGCTCACCTCCCAAATCTCCACATTTGCGTCACCAGTCGCCCCGAATTCGACATCCAGACCGTCCTCAGACCTTTGACCCCACACCTCATATCCCTTCATGACGAAATTGGACAAAAACAGGATATCGCGTATTTTGTCAGCTCTTTCGTGCACTCAGATCGAAGGATGCGAACATGGCGGGATGAGGACAAGAACCTCGTTATTAGGACATTACCAGCAAAAGCAGATGGGATGTAAGTGCATTGTGATATATTTTGCAACGATTCTTATAATATGATGCAGGTTTCGATGGGCTTTCTGCCAATTGGAAGTCCTACGGCACTCCTTCCCCCCGAGCGTGCGGCATATCCTGGACGAATTGCCCGAAAGCCTGGATGCGACATATGAGCGGATACTGAGCGAGATCAGAAAGTCGAACCAAGCACATGCTCGTCGACTCATGCAATGTCTCGTGGCGGCAGTTCGCCCCCTTCGAATCGAGGAATTGGCCGAAGTCCTCGCATTTGACTTCAGCCCGGGCGGGATCCCGAGGTTGAATCCGGATTGGCGGTGGGAAGATCAAGTAGAAGCAGTCATGTCGGCGTGCTCGAGCCTGGTCATCGTTGTCGATGGAGATTCGCGGATCGTTCAATTTTCGCACTTCTCGGTCAAAGAATTCTTGATGTCTCCCCGTCTTTTGGAATCGAGTGGAGACGTTTCGCAGTATCACATCAAACTCGAGCCTGCGCATACCGTTCTCGCACAAGCATGCCTTGGGGTCCTTCTTCGATTGGACGATTACATCGACCTTGACAAGGTGGTGGACTTCCCGCTCGCCAAATACGCTGCCGAACACTGGGTCAAGCACGCTCAATTTGAAAATGTATCGTCTCACATCAAGAACGGGATGAAATGTCTATTTGACGCGGACAAGGCGCATCTTGCGGCTTGGTTCTGGATTTATAACGAAGACCGCCCTGGTCTTTCCATATCCACGACGTTACCAGAGAAACTTGAAGCCGCTCCCTTGTATTACGCAGCACGATTCGGATTTTGCGACTTGGCAGCACACCTCCTTGCCGAGCATCCTGAGGACGTGCACGCAGAGGGTGGTTTCGAAATGACACCGTTACATGCATCTGCGTATCATGGACATTTCAACATATTTTCAATACTGGTTGAACATTTCCCGAACCTCGATTTCCGGGGCTATTGGGATCAGACTCCGCTACATCGAACATCGTACGGAGGACATCTAGAGATCGGGAAGCGCCTACTTGATCGTGGTGCAGATATCAATGCCCGAGAGGTCGATGGCTGGACCCCTTTATACATTGCAGCATTGAATGGACAACTCGAGTTTGCTCGAATGCTTCTCGAGCGCGGGGCGGCAATTCATACACCGAGTCACATTGGCGAGGCTCCGCTGCACGCGGCATCACAATATAGACAGGTTCAAGTCGCGCGATTATTAATGGAATACGGCGCCGATCTCCATGTGCATGACCATCATGGCAGGACCCCTTCCGAGGTGGCATGAATTTACGGGAACCAAGATACCGTGCGGTTACTCTCTGAGTATCTTGTGAAGCCTGAAACGGAATAGTTCACCTTGTTCAATCTACAATACGATGATAGGTTACACTTTTGCGCTATTACTTATTGATGGAGACATCGGAAACGTCGTATTAAAATGTGTTGAGCATGATTCTCGTAAAAGAAATTACTACAGTAGGTTGCATGTTTGTACTATAAAATCCGATATGTGACACGAAGCACACTCCTGTAGGAAGGGATCGTCAGTTTCATCATGAAACCTCGAATAGTCCGATGAAGGGTGTGCTGAATGTTGTACATCTTTTTCCCACCTAATTCACACGCTGTCGCCCCCTCCATGAACCTACACTTGGCCCGTATCGCAACACGCATGACGGCAGCGGTGTGCCGGTTAGCCGGTGTCGGCGAGGCGCCCATGTCGATGACGCCCGGCCCACCTTCCATCCACCGATATTCCAGGATCTTTACCTTTACCACTTCCCCTCCTTCTCCACTTCTTTCGCGCTTCGCCCGCTCAAGCTCCGGGCGCCTAGTCGACAGATACCTCGTTGCATGTAAATGTCCCAAAGTATATCACAATCGAGTAGCGACTCTGATAAGTACGCAATACGCATCACACCATGGTAGCACAAAAGCTGGGCTGGCGTCGCAACGCTGGATCAAACCTGGATAATATGCACGCATGCAGCCTGAGGTTGCACCTGCGAAGGCAAGCGCAAATGGCTTCCTGTTGAGCAGAACAGTCACGTGGTCATCACAAGGGCGTCTATTATGCTGTTCAACGTCAACGCCCTACAGTTTGACGACTCGATCGCCATCATAGCCTCTGGACCAGCTGCCTTATATAGGACATTATGACACAACACGCCCACCGCCCATGTTATACCACACCGCCTTCGCCCTGGACAACTGGATCCCAACACTCTGGAACTCTTCTAGAGTGCGATCACGCGAGAAATGCCTCCACTCTGGGCTCGTCCCATCAATGACCACCGAGACCTGGTCCCGAATCCCGACAGCTACAGTCAGCACAGATGATACACCGGCAGT
>Ga0307512_10005495_pt1 | contig 13229 bp, 24 predicted proteins | sample 14_EM_MG_FD_200267 | JGI IMG/M metagenome (GOLD analysis project Ga0307512, IMG submission 200267) | Populus trichocarpa ectomycorrhiza microbial communities from riparian zone in the Pacific Northwest, United States - 14_EM | ecosystem: Host-associated > Plants > Roots > Unclassified | place... | reverse complement strand
TAGCTGCGAACGTCGTGTCAGTGCGGTCTTTCTTTGGGGGTGAGGTAAAAGGAGTACTTGGGCAACAGGGGCCACTGGAGGCGGCGGTGGTGGTGGTGGTGGTGGCGCCAGAGCTTCTGGCTCTGCTTCAAGTTGAGGTTCGGGGGGAGCAGGTGGACGGCTGGTGACTGGAGGTGGCCGCGGTGGAGGTGGAGGAGGAACCTCGGGCTCGGGATCGGTATCGGGCTCCTAGTTCACCTAGCAGCTTCCGCTGTAGCGACAACACTGCCTACGGCCGCAGCGCCCCGTCTTCTACGGACGACACGGACGACGGGGGTCGCGAACGTGTCGGGCTTACAGCGGCGCGGCCGCCTGCCTCTTCTTCCTCGGCCCGCATTCTAGCGAGCGCTTGCCGTTCGCTCCATGTTAATTTCCCGCTAGAACCCCCCACAGGGCGCGGAGGAGCAGACTGCGCGGCCAGAGCGGCCTCTACCCGAGCTTCAGATGTATTTTTTAGTTTCTTGGGAGGAGGGAGGGAGACGGGTGTGTATGCAGTGCCCTTTACATAGCACAGGGATCAGGTATTGTGTTCATGACGCTGAAGGGACCGTGGGACTCACGACAGGGCTGATACGGTCTTCTTCCGAGGGCTTTGTTGGAATATTCGAGCTGGGGATTGTCGCGGAATGTGCTGGGACTCAACTTGAGCCACCGATGCAGTCGGGGGAGGACGTGAAGCCGCCGGTGGAGGCAGAGATGCAGCCGAGACCGTCGGCCTTGGCGCACCCCAGGTGCCCTCAGGAACTCGCGCAGCGGCAGCTGCACCATCGATGGCAGTATTCCGGAAGGTTGTTCCCGAAGATGATGAGGTGAGAGTTGCCACAGGGCGTGGGACAGAGGGTACGACGGGCTTCGGAGGTGTGGGCGCTGCCACACTTCGTATTGCGGCAATGTCTACTTTCCCGGCAGGGGTGTAGTTCGTGCCTACTAGAACGATAGGTTCGAACTTGCAGGCTTGCTCATTATGCGCAGAATACTTCGCGCCCAAAGAAGATTCAACCCGCGACATAATAAGAGATGGCGTGACATCGGACTTTTTCGCGTAGTCTTAGATCAGAAGAGCGCGATGCGAAAACATGTAACTTGAATGACGGACCTCGTTGCGCGCGCTAATCACGACGTGCGTTCCACGAAAGAAGCGAGAGACGGCAGTCGAATGCGTATGAAATAACCCCTTTTTCGCCTCTGGAACACCATCACCACACCAGTTCATCTGCACGAACTTGGGCAGCTTGGTCTGTTGATAATCAATTAACCTTTGAATGGGCAAAACACCAATTCGGATCCGTAACTCGGGCAAACACGTATTGGATCCTATCATAGCTTGGTGAGATGGATTGTATAAGGGGAGAAAGTATGACTTTACCTTCCATCAGAGATTTCTTCCTCAAGATCTTCCAGACCGTTTCCGGTGGACTGCACTCGGAGATCGTTTGAGGCCTTCTCGTAAGTTAGGATGCGTGCGTTAAGGACATCCTGATATGCCTTTGTAATGTCCGGGCTTGAAAAGTTGACTTGCAATGACATCGTGGTCGAGCGTAGTGTTGTGGCAGAGCCAGACAGTGCGGATCTATTGTCATCACTGCCAATGACTCCCTCCATGAATTCACCTTCCCTTCCAGCACTTTGCGCTCTCTTGCTGCCACCACCTCTTCACACCCTTCCAGGTATGCCCTTATATTCTCCGATTCCATCGCCTTAAACCGATGCCTCATGAACACATCATGGGGGTCAGTCGTATCGTGTATGCTGCGCCTCCCGTAGCGTCGCTGTCGAGCTGCTTGTTGTCCATTGGAATTCTCTTTGTTGGCATCAGCCTGGTCACGTTGGCGCTTGTCACTTGTATGCGCTGGCTGCGTAGGCCCACCGGGATAGAACACATCCCCCCACTTCTCCGGGATATCCGTCACTGCAAAACCAAAGTGATACACCACTGCGCTAGCGTAAACGGCTTCGAAGAGCGCAGTGGGAGGCCAAATGGACATATCAGAAGAGACGCGGAGTGCCGAGCCAGAGGGTCCAGCGACCGGCTCCAAAGACTCAAAGTGGTGGCTTGTGAACCTTTCTTGCGCTCTATCTGCAGTCGGATCGACATCAGTCGTGTCCATAGCGAAATTTGGTGTCTGCTCGGAGAGGCAGCTCAGAGGCTGTCAGCTTATGTGCGCAACATCAGATAGAACAGGCGTACCTTTAAGAAAGCAAGATGTCTACCCAATACAAGACGTAAGGCTCCATTAGATAGGCCATTACGGACGTCGTCGATGTCTCGTACGGTGTCGTCGTCGCAACAGGGACCTCGATGTCGGTGTGCCGAGAACATCTCGATATACTGTGCCGCCGATGAGATCATAGGTGATGATATTGTCATACAGGGGAGTCTCATACCGTGTCCCCCTTGCTGTAGGGAAGGAGGTGTGTAGCTTGGCAGACATGGGAGGTGGCTCCCGTCACCACACAACGCTCATCTCGGTCTTCCACGTCCCAGCAGAAATTGTCCTGACGCGTGCTCGTCCGGCTGGAAGTTACTGTCCTCGTGTCGGCAAGATTGGGATCAAGTGGAAACATCCGTCGCTTCTCTTGGTCGGTGGTATGGTAGTATACTGTAGGTCAATAGATGTCGCAGAGAGGGCAGCGTCATAGTCTATAGGATTAGGATTGGGCAAGTCCCGTTCGATGCAAAGTTCGCCACGGGCTCCAAGGACGATTCCTGTGGCGTAGCGGATCCACTTATAGGGCTTCGACGAAAATCGCAGGTCATGGAGTCTGCTGACTGGGAAGGAGAGACACCCCTTCCACTCCCAATTGGTCGGGTCAAGGTCGAGATCGGTGTTCGGAATGACAATTTTTGGGAACTGCGCATGTACAGAAATAATGGCTGCAAGTTTTACCATGATTGTGTTGTGGGGAAGGGCGTCAATAGATACAGTAGGGGCAGAGTAGCGGGTGGGTTATGTGATTTTTCCCACGCAGGTCGAATACTGTAGTGTTCGAATTTGGTAAGAGCACAACGACAACAACATTCGCCCCGTCTCCACCGTCACAGTGGATGGCGGTCAAGCGGGTATATGTTCAAGGGGCTCGCACCGTCCTACCTGGTCAGAGTAATGTGGACGCACAGCCTCACACCTCCGCTACAACTTCTCAGATTCTGGCCGAGCGCGTCGAGCGCGTGTTTTTTGCCCCTGACGTGCGCCCGAGCTCGGAGAGCCGCCGTGCATACCACACGGGGATCGTTCCCCCTGTTCCGGATTGCAAGTGAGAGGTCTCCCAGTCCTCTACCCCCAACCCAGAACAGGATGAGAGCTTGTCTCCTACGCAGACCAACGGCCCGCCAACCCTCAGTGTGGAGGATATACAAGCTCGTTTAGCAGGAGAGGAGACTACTTCCCACCCGAGTGCTGATGCGGTCATGCCTGCCCTCCGTCGTATGTCTTGTCCCCCCATCTTTTCCGCTCCTTGACTCAACTCCCTGACTGCAGTGGCGCGCACTGGAGACCCCTCTCCCGAGGCCGAAGGCGAGGAAGAGCCTGAAGTACGTAGTTTACAACTTTCCCGACCGTCCCTTCCCCTACTCACAGCCCTAGCCCCTGAGGTAGCCTCTTCCATGCCAGTTTTTATGTCGATGCAACCCACGCCCGCGAATGTGATGTCTCCCAATGACATGCTGCGCGCATATGCCGAGTGTCGTGCTCTCGGGGGCACTGGCAGTGTCAAAGGGCCAACTGTTCCTTCGCCAACATATGCCAGTGGTGGTGCACAAGGTGGCCTGTGCACGTTATACTCGCCTACACGTTCGCAAAAACACATGACGCTAGAGAGCCAGTATAACGGATCAAGCTCAAATTTGCTGATCTCTGAGCCGCGATTTGTCACCATATGTACTTTTCTGTCACCAAGACGATGAAGCATTGTGTGAGGTTATGCCGTGTTGATGGAAGAACTCGTTTAGTGTTCTCGCCTTCCAAAAACTTCGAAGACTTGTTACAGGTCTCTTCCCAATTATCGATTTGCTATTGCACAGAGGAGTTAGGCCCCAGTCCAGGCGCCGTGCAATATACAGGCAACAAGTCATATATGTGTGTATACGCTTCTTCTCTCACCTGGATCTGTTGAATAGAAAAATCACCCACCTATTCTCTCCCTTGAGGCCTCTTCCCTCTTTCGGTCGGTCTTTATTTTCCCGAGGTATGAGCACTGGTAGCGCTCATAGCCCAGCCTTAACCACCCTACTCTCGTCACACCCGGCGCCGTGACATACCATATAGCCATGTCCACGCCCATCGTATGTCGTGAGGCCACGTGCACATCATATCTCTAGGCCAACGTCACCGAACTCAAATCAAGCGTGCCTCTCCCCCAAACGCCGAGGTCTGTTTTCTGTTTCTCGTTCTAGTTGGCAATTGCAACGCTTGCATCATGCATCCTTTCCTGACCACATACGTATTTTCTAAAGTCCGACAAGACCCAGTCGACATGGACATGCCCTACATTCACTCATACATACACCAAAATTCCAAAATACTGTTTGCCCAACCTCAGCGTAGGGCCACACCTCTTCGCTCACTTCCTTGGGCTGAACGCAGGATCTACGATGCTGAGTGCACCTGCAGCCACACAAACGCGCCTAGCCCAGTTCTGCGTAGCTTCCTGTTCGGCCTTAACGCGCAGCACCAACTGCTCGATAGCCTGTTCTGTGCTCGTGTCCCCGCTAGCCGGCATCGCAGCAAGGTCGATACGAACGCGCGCGAGATCCCTGATGTACCGGTGTAGGGCGGCATTGGATGGCGCAGGCATGATCTCAAAGGTCCGATCATGCTCGTCACCGTCGTCCGCAGGCACCGACCCAGCAGAAGCATCGTTCCACGGGACAGAGGCGGTCGAGAAGGTTACTTCGAAGCCATTGTAAGAGAGGTCGACGGAAGCTGGTACCTTGAAGATACGCTGTACGGAATCGAAGAAGAAAGATACGAGTTGGATGGCGAGGTGATTTCGGGGGGGCGTAGAACTAGACGAGACGTTCGAGGCGGATGCGACAGCAGTCGTGTCGGCCACCAATTGGACAGAGTCATTGGATTCTTTGGGGTGGCCCACGATGTCCGTAGTCAACTTGTTTGGTACCGCCCCAGGGGTTGAGTCGCCCGACATGTGTGACAGTGGTGTCATGGGCTCAGAGGGTGAGTTGGAGTCTATGCAAAACGAGGGAATAAGTAAGTGTCGACCGCTCATCCCCACAGGAAACGCACTTGGTGACTCAATGGAACTGATAACCGATCGAGCAGGACTTAATAAGGGACTCGCGTTACTCTCATCCAGTGAGGACACCCTGGTGAGACCAGGGGAGTCGCGCTCCGGCGCGGGACGCTCAACGACGACTGGTGCAGACGGGAAAAGCGACGACCACTGAACAGCTTCGACGGGGTGAAGAGGAGGGATATTGACACGGGGGAGTGAAGGGAGAGAGATGGATGACGCGTTGGATGATGTTTCACTTGGGTACATCACATCAATCCAAGTCTGGCGTGCCGGATCGTTAGGTACCATCAAGTCTCCCGGTACTCTCAGAGATGTGATAAGACCCGGCCGTGGGCCACCCACATTCGGACCAGAAGGAGTAGAGAATGTCTCAGTTGTGGACGTAGACGGCGATGGCCCATTAAGTGGTGTGCGACCAAAGGCCGGAAGCGGGGGGGTTGCTGGGGAAGGCGTACGACTCTCGGTGATAGTGGAGAGACGAGTGCGGCGCATTGAGCCTACGACAGATTCTGTCTGAGAAGGTGTCGAAGCGGGCTGAGGTGACGATGCCGTGCAATGCAGGCGTTGAGATTCCACGGTGGGTGAGTGGGACGAGTGATGTACGAAAGGGCCATTCACGGGAGAGGGATCCGACAGTGTGGTGGCCATATAAGGGGAAGGGGGCACCGGAGGGTAAGTGGTATACGCTGTCCCAGGGACCGTCCCAGTGGAAAAACCGCGCACCCCGCCTAGTGACATGCGAGAGCACGCTGTGGACGCATTACCACAGATGTAAGGATCGGCACAGTACGAGTTTGACCAGGGTGTGGCCCAAAATGTGGTGGGTGGCGCATCAAGATCGCTGGGCCAGTGGACAGAGCGACCGGGACCGGTACTATGAGCGAAGACGCTCGAGCGTGTTGAGTTTGGAATAGTAGTAGGAAATATACGTGGGGCCTGCGGGAAGGTCGCACTGAACGAAGTGTGATCCTGCTGCAGGGGGGGAGAGCTCGCAGGGACCCAGGTCCACAGATTAGACGCTAGGCCCTAGGAAACATGCAGCGTGAGTGTGGACCCCCGAGGAGAAGTAAGACCATATTACGCACCGGCACGAGGCGGAGACCGGTCGAGCACGCAAAGCCTTCTGCGAAGCGCCTGAGGTTGGCGACAACTTCTGCCATGTCTTGAACCCGGTCCTGTAGTTCTACATTGTCGATGCTCGGGCAATTGTTGAGGATTAGGTTCTCAAGCAACGAGAACTTGAGTTCTACGTCGGGAATGAAACTGAGGAAGTTCTGTGAGAGAGACGTCAAATGGGCAAGCTGTTGCTTGTGGTCGCGCGCGCCACGCTCGTTGGAGATGCGCTCTTGGGACAAGAGGGAAACGAGACCATTCGTCGCGCGCTGTTGGCCTTCAACGATGTCTTGAAGTGCCATGGTTGACAACGATGGGATCGCAGACTCGTTGGGTGGCAACTGGCAACCCCAGGAGGCGGGACGAGAGGAGTAGGAGTAGTGCTGGTTGGGAGAAGTGCACATGGGGAGATCCTAGGAAAGGTGGACGAGGAAAGGAGATAAGTGGACAAGCGAAGCTTTATAAGGCCTCCTTGGAGCGCCTAGTTAACTCTGCGGCGATGTCCTAGGACTGGACTCGGTTTTCACACGAGTACTCGTATAACCCACAAATGACAAAAAGGAACGGTACGAAAAGAGTAACAATGATGTCACACCGCATTAAGTACTTATGTACCGCCAACCCATATCTGTACTACAGCAGCACAGCATTCGAGCTCGGAGTTTCATCGATTTCATCACCCGTCAGATCCTGAATGCTCCACTGCGGTCGAATTAATATGGCGTAATCGTCCGTATTACCTGCGATGAAGCGGTGCATGGACGCCCAAGCAATCATCACCGCGTTGTCTGTATTGTTCAGCAAGTAGAGAGCGCGACAAAATTAGGAGCGCGAGCTCACCTGTGCACAATTCGGGTGGTGGAAATACTAAAGATATCGGATCTTGTGAGCAGGTTTTAAGCCCAAATGCGCAAAGTCTGGAACCCATGAGCGTCTGAAGAGTCACACCTCGAGATTCGATGTGTCATACCGGTCCCGTAAGTTTGAGTTACTCGCAACCCCACCACTGACCACCAGATGAGTCAAGCGAAGTCCTTGGTCTCGACACCACTTGAACGCCAGCGCCACCTTCTCTTCCACCTGGTCAAACGCAGCGCTCTGAAAGGCACTCGCTACAGCACGTCTGGTTGCGATATCGAGCGCTTCAGCGCCCCCTCGAGCAGTCACGAAGCGCTCAACTGCGGAATGCAGTCCGCTGAAAGAGAAACCGAGGACTCCAGGCATTGTCCGTGGCATTGAGGGCGCTAGGGTATCTTCAACCGGTGATGTGGCGACAAACTCTTCCAGAGAAGCTCCAGGACCCTTGGCGGACCAGGGAAGGGCGAGTAATCGAGAAACCTTGTCAAAAACGCGTCCGATACTCTCATCCGATGTTGTTGCCAGGATTCGAAATTGTGTTTTAGAGGTCGCGAGAAGAAGGAGTGTGTGACCACCTGAGATGAGCAGGGTGAGAAACGGAAACTTTGGGGTATTCGTGGAAGTGAGCAAGGGCGTCAGGGCATGGGCTTGCTTTTACACGATCGTGTGAATGTTTCTTCAAGGATAGAAAGCGAGGAATAAGGGGAGCGTACCATGTGGTGTACGCCAACTAGCGGCTTGTTTAGTGCCGCTGCAAGCGTCTTTGCTGCACTGGAACCAACGCCAAGACAGCCGGTCATACCTGGACCATAAACGTGGTGGGCAAGACAAACACTGGAATGATGACAGAAGATACTGACCTGGACCGCGAGTGAAAGCGATTCCATCGACGTCCGTAGCACTTGTACAAGCATCCTTTAGTGCCCTCTGGACAGCAATGGGCTGTCCTATGAGTTTTAGCGACCAGCGCGAGGTGACCCGAGGGGATGACGAGCGCACCATGTTCCGTTGGTGGGCCTGCACCGCCCTGTAGGGGTGAATACCGCCGAAGGGCTCATGTCTATAGAGAATTTCTGGTGAGGATTTGGGAAGAGCCGAGTTTAAAGGAACATACACATGGTTTTGTTTGAGGACGACGTTTGAGAGGATTCGACCGGATGAAGTGACGACGGCGGCGCAGGTATCATCAGCGGAAGATTCGAGAGCGAGAACAGTGAAATGTCGGAGATGAAGTAGTGTGCGACGTGCGAGCGAGTGTGAGGAGACCGTCATCATCACCATGGCTGCCCGTCGCTCTCACGATACCACTCTCACCCGTTCGCCGGCTCGTGCACCTTCACCTCTACCGCCCCTCGACGGCACCTTCACAGAGGAAACACTACGGGCTCCGGTCCGCATCCCTTCAGATGAGGGTGTACCAGCAACAGCGCCAACGCCGACGCCAGCACCACCCACACCACAGAAACGTCTAGCGATGTTCACCGAGAAGATCTCCGCCAGCACAAGCTCATTCGCCCGCGGTCCTGCTCAGCTCCTTCCCGGATCACGCTCTCATTCTCAGCATCCCCGAACCGACTCACAGCTTCGCGAGAATGCTGGCTCCCCTGCTCCCCTGATCGCGCCCAGTACGAGTGGCGGTGGATCATCAAAGGTCCACTCATCTCCATCCAAGGTGCGCTTCTTTCTTCTATCATTTGTACCCGTCTATTTCTGGTACACGTACAACCACGCCTGTCTGCTGTTCGTTGTGATACCTTGCGATATGTTAGGTCCTATGCGCCCACAGAAATCCCCTCTGCGATGTCGCCGTTGGCCCAATATCACCGTTCATCATGTTTTCTTTTTCGATCTGTTCTAATACTCGACCGCCTTCGGTGGCGTGCTCCTCTTTATAGGTGCGCACGTACGACTCAAAGCTGGTCTCCCGGGAAATGCATCGCCTGGGCAGTCTTGCTTACCTGCCCCACTATGCGCCAAATCTCAACGCGGGTACGTCCTCAACGCCTCTCGTCGCCGCAAGCTCGATCGCCCCACCCAATCTCGTTCCCGGCTCCGCAAGTGACAACCCGTGGGGTGCATTGCACGTCCTAGTGCTACCGCTTTTCAATGGCGAACCCCTACGAATACCAATGTGCGCGCATCGTCCCTGTTTTTTTTTTAGTTCCCATCTCGTATTGACGTGCATGTCAACGCAGAGAGGACTTGAATCAGCTCGTGAAGCGTCACATACAAAGCGTTGTGTCTAATTCCCCTGCCAGAGCAGTGGCAACTCTTGAGAGCGAGACGTCAGAGCTTATCGGCTCGGGAATGGATACCCTCAATGGAAAACTCGCCGACGTGGAGGAAGACAAACTCGTAGGCCGAGTAGTTGAGCTTTGGGGCTTCTTCTGGGGCCAAGTTCTCCCATATGTCGAGGGCGTACGCCTGTCGTCATGCTACTTCCCTCTTGCAAATTGCTTACGACATGTGTAGGTGTTACTCCCTCTCCAAACGGATTCAGTTTTATCCTCCTTGTACCGTACGCCCAAGACACATCGAAATTCCTCTCCAACAAGACAAAACGGGAAAGGTTCATCATCCATGCCCTCATACCCACTCTCGACATCTTCCCATATCGATGTCCGCACTCTCGCTTTGCGGTCCTTCCGGGACAAAATTATCCTCCCGATTGCCCCGCTTCTGAATGCGCGCCTTAACATACTCAAACAGGAAGGTTTGTCGTCCGAGAGTCATACTTACCCCCGTCTACAACAAATGTGAGCCTATAAATGTAATGCGGGGTCATCGGCGCTGACCCCATACCGGCATAGGCTTCTTGTTCTCGTCTCACAAGGCCGACAACCAACCGCGGCTTCACTAACGATCCCTGCCCCCGCTCCATCCCAAGGCGAAGCCGCCGTACAGCACTTGCTCGATGTTGTACGCTCCAGTGGATCCAGTACGCGTCTCTCAGGACCGCGCGGTGCATATGCCCCACGGACCCTATCATTCCTGTCAGGCAACGTCCCGCGCGACCGTCGTGGGCGCATCGCGCACCGGCCAGGCCCGCTAAGCCTTGATGAGCCCTGTTCTGACCTAGAGGACGACGTTGTGACACCCCGCCTCGGGCTCGGCCCGAATGCGGGAGTTGGTGCGCGGGAGCGAGAACGCGAGTTTCTGGAGTCGCTGAGGAGCCCAGATCCGCCGGAGACACGACAGGGTGTTGGAGGTTGGGGCTTGGGCGGGTGGGACGAAGGCATTAGTGCGCGGGAGAAGGATGATGACGACGACGACGAGCAGACGGACTTGGAACAGGCGCAGGTGAGGGCCTCTCGATGCTGCTGTTCTTTTTCTTGGTCGCTGATGCATGGTATCAGGCCGCAACAAAGCTTGTTAAGGATCAAGGAGATGGCCCTGATAAGTGACCCGGGCGCTCCGTCAGACTATAATATTGTTACTTGAGGGAAAAGCGTATATTATTCCACCACATTCAGGCAGTATATATAAGCAGGCAAGGTTTCACGCCGACGTGTACAGTACAGGCGCTAAGGCGAATGACATATTAGTATGACCTGTCCGCGCCGACCCGTCAACCAACACTAAGTTCACTACTCACTTAATTCCACTATTTTCTCCCTCTTCCATCTGATCACACAACATGCTACTTTCCGACTTGCACAGACTTAGGAGCAATCGTATTCTACGTACTTTTGTACCCGACAATCTCCTCGCCTCCCTCCGCCTCGGTTGGGTCTTGCTTGTCATTTGGGGTGAGATAGGGGTGTTTCTATACACTCTCTTCATCTGCAGGTGGCCAAGAATCCCCCACAGTACGGTGCGTTAACACTGCACCCTTCATCTGTCGAGGGGGTAACCAGCTTATTCGATACAGACCCAATCGGGCACGCGTCCAACACATGTCCTTCTAGTAGCGGATGCACAAGTTCCCATACCACCGTCGCATTCTCAGACATCTACCGGGCTATTTCACGACATTTACACCCGCCGAGCCTGGAAAGTCACGCGCCATCTGCACCCTCACCTTGTGATCTTCTTAGGGGATATGCTCACGTCAGGGAGATCCATTGAGTCCGACGGCGAGTGAGTACGTTCTACCCATCCCGCTCCTATCATCAGACCAACTCAGGTCCCTAAACTACCTAGATTCGCTGCCTATGTTCAACATTTCAAGGACTTCTTTCCATTTGGTCCAGGTGTAGAAGTTAAATATGTACCAGGAAATGTGGACGTCGGGTAAAGTCCTGTCTTGTACGCACAAGGAATTGTATTGATCCGCAACTAGGCTTGGTGTCTCTAATACGTTCAGCAAACACGTTCGCCAACGATATGAGCGGCATTTCGGTGCCGTGAATCAGCATCTTTCCCTGGCAAATCACTCCTTAATCCTGCTCGATGCTCCCGGGATTGTTGACGAAGACTACATTCGCGCTGGACACGGGACGTCATTCGAGGAGTGGATACCTCTGCGCGATGGTGCCATTGAGTTTGTTAAAGGGTTGGCAGAAGGTCCGTAAGCCCGATTCATGTGTCCGAACCCGTCAAGTTGACCTCTTCCCTCACCCCTTCGTACCTCAGAGGAACAATTGGGACCTGTCATCCTGTTTAGCCACATTCCGCTTCATCGCGCAGAGTCAAAAACGTGCGGTCCGTTACGAGAACGTGGAACTATCCACCGCGGCGTTGGTCATGGTTGGCAGAGAACGCTCGGCAAACAGACCTCCTCATTCCTTTTGCAGAGTCTACGTCCTCTAGCCGTCTTCAGGTGAGCGACTTGTCTCGGTTCTTCGTCTGCAACATATTCAGAGGGCTTGCAGTGCTGACGATCGTGATTACTGCGACGTGACGCACGCTTTACCGGACCCCAACAAGGAAATCCATGAGATTACTGTCAAGTCTTTCTCGCCCGCCCGACATATCGCGCAGCCGGGCTTCCACCTCCTCACATTGTATCCCGGCGCCACACCTTCTCATGCTCATGCCCCCTGTCTCCTCCCGCGAGCGGAAGGGACATTCACACGCCTGTACACCCCGGCTATGGGTCTCACCGTCATCATCCTCGTCGTTGTGCACATGCAGCGTGCACGACGTGCTGCACGGTTGCGTCTGGCGACAGCATCACCTCTCCCGTCTCATGTCGAATGCACGCAACTGAGCCCTCCTCCGCTACCCCCGTTACCATCTCCGTACTCCGCATCGTCTGCATATTCATATTCTTACGCCTACACAAACACGCCGCCCAATTCTCAACGAGGGCGCGATCGTACGCATTTCGAACTTCCGAAACGCAACCTGAGGCTCGACCTGGGTGGGTACCGGACTTCTGGCGCATCACGCCAATCTCCACAGCCGCCGCCCACATCCCTCGATCACGACGAGGGTGAACAGGATAGCGTGCGAGCACATTACGTTTACGTGCCACCCGCGTCCCCGCTTCCTGGTGATCTCCTCGCGCGGCGCCACTCGGCGCGGGCGTCTTCCCCAGTCACGACGGTGACTGGTTCAACCAGGAGGGCGTGGTCCTTCACGTACACATTCATGTTCCGTGGTCGGCGTCGGCGGATTGGGGTGCATGCCCCCGCGTGGTGGCGGACAGGAGCGCGCAGGAAGGGAAACGAGGTCTGGGCTGCGGCAGGACAGGATTTAGTGAAGGTGACGGCACCAGCTCTGATAACTTGGGTGGCCTTGGTATGGTGGTACTCTTCCTAAGTACTGGCATTCGTGAAAGGATTTATGACCAGTATTTTTTGGGACTTGTGTGGACGTATGGCAGGACGATACCTCGCCATAAACAAAACGCGGTATTGAGAAGGTAAGGTACACGTGGCAAATGATAAGAGATGTAAACGGCATAGGTGGTACATCATCACACATGGCTGACGAGCTGAGTACATCACCGAGTCGCGCTAGTAGGCCTGTGAGAGAGCCATAATGGTACCTGGGAAAAGGCGAAGCAAGCGACTCCCAGA
>Ga0307512_10005494_pt1 | contig 13230 bp, 22 predicted proteins | sample 14_EM_MG_FD_200267 | JGI IMG/M metagenome (GOLD analysis project Ga0307512, IMG submission 200267) | Populus trichocarpa ectomycorrhiza microbial communities from riparian zone in the Pacific Northwest, United States - 14_EM | ecosystem: Host-associated > Plants > Roots > Unclassified | place... | reverse complement strand
CAAGCCAGTGCTCGAGGACTCAGTCATGTCAGGATGCCTCCTCATTTTCCGAAATCTCCTCATCTCCTGACGCCTCCTCATCTCCGGATGCCACCTTATTCTGAGACTTCCCGTCGTACAGAAAGATGCAAAGGGACACAGGAGAGAATGAGAAAAAAAACAGAATCCTTGGATGTCTCGTTAAAACCTGTAACCATGTAAAAGTACCCTTTGAGGGAGAAACCACAGACATAGGAGAAAGAGTGCATCCTCCAAAGAAAGAACAGGAAGATGAGAGGGAAAAACTAGTTCAACCGCTTAACGCGTGGTTTGTTAGCCACTTCCCCTGAGTCCTGGCTTACAAGCCCAAGCCCGTGAGCATGTTTCCAGTGGGTGTCTCAAGGGAGGTTCTTCATCATGATGTCGGTGAGCATGTCAAATGTTGGGAGATATGTGGTTTTGATGGCGTTCCGTTCACAGGCATCACGGATGAAGTGGAAGTGGACACTGATATGCTTGGTATGCTCATGAAACATCGGATTCTTTGCAAGTTGGATTGCACCTTGGTTATCGACAAAGATTTGCTGTCGCTCAGTAGCCGTAGAGTCATTGTCTGAGCATAAGCAGTGGGGGCTTTGCTTGGCATGCTTGTACAGGATTTTGCCATATAATATGCAAGTGTATAAGGAGCAGACCCAGATGGCTTCTTTTGCAGTGTCAGAAGCACGTATGTATTCAGCTTCCACCATTGAGAAAGCGACAAGCAGTTGCTTATGAGCACTCCAGGTGATAGCGCCTCTGGCAAGCATGAATATATAACCAGATGTTGATTTTCGGTCATCGGGATCTGTGGCAAAATCTGAGTCGGTGTAGCTGATGGGTATGGTGGCTTCGGAGTCTGATGCATTGTACTAGATAGCGAGGTTGGCCATGTGTTGCAGATATTGTAGTGTGTAGGTGGCTGCTGACAAGTGCTCGGTAGTCAGGGTGGAGGAGAATTTGCTGAGCATGGAGATGGTGAATTCAAGGTCCGGCCGAGTGGATAGCATTAGCCACATCAGACTGCCAACGATGGACTGATACTGTTGTTTACCATCTGAGTCAAGAGTCCTTGCTGTGCCATTTATCACATCTAACTCTAGTCTTTGGAGCTTGCTTCTGGTAGGCTGTAGTGTCCAGTGGGCATTGCAGTCGGAAAAACCATTAGTTGCAAGGAGCTTCCGGATAGCAGGCTGTTGGTGGATATGCAGTATCCGTCGTGATCGGTCACGCTAAATCTCTATACCAAGAAATCAGCGAACTGGTCCAAGGTCAGTCATCTTGTACTTGGTGCAGAGGAGGTGCTTGGTTGTGGTGACTCGGCTGGCCGATAGAGTGAAGAGCAGCATGTCATCAACGTACAGCAGCAGAATTATTGATGGGTCGTTCTCAGTCATTTGCTTGGAATTTCAGGTGGCCAGTGGGGGATCGGTTCGATCGATTAAGGTGGTGCTTGCCGAGAGATAGACATTAGGATCATACTCATATCGCTCGAGTCCGAGAGATCTGAGATAGTGGTCAATATGCTCATACCAGAGATGGGGGGCCTGCTTAAGTCCATAAAGTGACATTCTCAGCTTGTAGACTTGAGGTTTGTCCACATCAATACCCTGCGGCAGAGCCATATAGATGTCACCGTCAACTTTGGGATTCAGGAAGGCGGTGACAACATCCATTTGTTCGATTTCCCAGTTGTGGACAGCAGAAAGGGCTAGCATCATACATAGGCTTTGCAACTTTGCTAACGGAGTGAAAGTTTCATCGAAGTTGACCCTTGCCTAATGTTCAAAACCTCAGATAACAAGCCTGGCCTTATACCGAATGCCACCTCCTGGCAACTCCTTGGTCTTAAAGACCCACTTGGAGCTAATGGGTGTGACGCCGGCTGGAACATCTTCCAGCCCGACGTAGTTCCAGGTTGAGTTTTCAGCCAAAGATCTGCGTTCCTCATGAACCACATCAGACCATTTCTGGCCAAGCCTCGGCTACGTAATGACTTCCCAGTAGAACACTGGATCTGCAGAATCCATTGGTTCCTCTTCCACCTCCTTCCAAATTGTGTCCACTCGAGACGCCGAGTCTGAGTCTGACTGCTGAGATGTTGAGTCCGAGGCCGTCCAAGTAATTGAGTTCGCTCAAGGCATCGAGTCCGAGTCCGACCGCCGATACGTCGAGTCTGAGTCCACTTGAGGAATTGAGTTCACGCGAGACGCCAAGTCCGAGTCCAACCACTGAGGCGTCGAATCTGAGTTCGCCCGAGGGATTGAGTTTGCTCAAGATGCCAAGCCCGAGTCAGACCATCAAGGCGTCGAGTCCGAGTCCATCCGAGGAATTGAGTTTGCTCGAGGAATTAAGTTTACTCAACGTGCGGAGTCCGAGTCCGACTGCCGAGTCGTTGAGTTCGAGTCTGCCCGAGAAATTGAGTTCGCTCGAGGAATCGAGTTCTTTCGAGATGCCGAGTTCGAGTCCGAGTCCATCCAAGGAATTGAGTTTGCTCGAGATACCGAGTCTGAGTCTGACCACTGAGGCATCTAGTCTGAGTCCTCCTGAGGAATTGAGTTTGCTCGATTCTAAGAAGGTGATATTTGATGCCTGGATTACCTGCCTCTGGTTATGATCCCAAAAGTATCAGATAGTGGTACTGTCATAAACATAGCCAAGCATAAATAGAGGGTGAGCACGTGCGCCGAACTTGCTGCGGTGGGAGGCTGGAAGAGTACAGTCCAGTAGCATTGTGCGAGCCTTTGCATTGTGGGTCTGAATCATCCTTTTGGAGATCCCATTTTTATACTGCATGTATGGTGGTGATGGCTGAAAGGTAATACCGTATTCTGTAAGGATTGATCGAAACGCTTTGTTGTCGTATTCTCCTTTGCCATTGTCGCACTGGAACCGAGTGATGCAATGCTTTAGTTGTAGCTCGACAAGATTTTTGAAGTCTCTGAATACTGTGCACACTTCTGATGATTACTTTGAACATAGGAAGCATATCCAGGTGTAGTGGCTGAAGTCATCAATATACAGTATGTAGTATCGGCATCCAGACAGTGATTGAGGGCTGATGGGTCCACATAGGTCGAAGTGGATCAGTTCCAAGGGCTTAGTCACTTGCCGAGCTGGAATATTCCTTTGAAACTTCTCCTTAGCCTTTGCTTTGATGTAGATATCACAGATCATGGATGTGGCAGTTTCCTTTTCAGAGTAGGATCTCTTTGGCAGTAGCTTTCAGATATCACTGAGGTTGAGGTGACCAAGACATTGGTGCCAGGTTTGGATATCTGTCCGAAATGCCGATTCCGAGTTTGAGTGAGGCACTGATTCCGAGTTTGAGCGAGTCTCCGATTCCGAGTCCAAGCAAGGTGCCGATTCCGAGTTCGAGCGAGTCACCGATTCCGAGTCCGACCGAGGTGGAGTATTTGCTCGATATGCAGTGGTGTTTGCATGATTTCTTTTGGAGGTTACATTGCTGAGGAGGACAAAGGACATGGATCCAGGTGCACATCTACCCAGGGGTTGTTCTGTGAAATCCTCTGATGTAATGTATGCAGTGAGTGAATGGGAATGGAAACTGACATCAATGCCATCCTTCATCAATTGGGGTACCGAGAGCAGGGAGGCTCCGAAGTCTGGTATATATATAGCTTCCACCCTGAGGAGTATTCCGCAATCGAGCTGGAGGTTGATGCTGCCAGCGGCTGTTGCTAAACTGACAGAGTCGGCTGGCTCGACTTGTATGAACTCCTCAAGTGGGTGGTATTCATGAAAGTCCATTAGATTTGGTGAGATGTGGTGGGTCGTGCCTGAGTCAATTATCTATTCATCGGTATTGCATGTGTTTCTGGCCACTCTTGCCATCGCAGTGAGGCTGTGTACTACAGTGTCTCCAGTTTTGACATGATGGGTGGATCCTGACTTTTCGTGTCTGCCTTTCCTTCCCTCTCTCATCTTGGTAGCTCTCTTCTTGACTTCACAGTCGATCTCTTTGTCTCTACTCCTTGTGCAGTAGTAGTACGTGATGTTGCTAGGGTTTGAGGTGGCCTGTTTCTTATTGTAACGCTTTCGACAGGGTTTGCCTTTTCTGTTGGTTTGATGGTGCTTGCCACTGTTGACATTGGCAGATTGGGTATTGTTGGAGGTTCCGGCCAGATTGAGATTGGAGCCAGTTATAGTGTTGCGGAGGGCTCGTGCAGTTTCGTGTTCAATCAGAATTGTACTGATGGAGTTGAGTATTTGTTCTTTGATCGGTCGGTTCTTCAGGATGTCTACAATATTGGCGAATTGCTCGGGAAGGGTCACAAAGATACGCATAATCAGGTATTGCTCTGTGACTTCATCTAGAGTCCCTTCCAGCTCCTGACTGATATCTGAAAGTGAGGAGATGTTGTCGGATACAGACATTTCCGGCTTCATCACGGCAGTGTGAAGGCAGGCAAGGGTCGCGACACATGCAGACTGGGATACGGCGACATCGTATCGTTCGTGGAGGGCTTCACAGGCTGCGTGCGGATTGTGATGTTCGAGGCGATTGAGAAACATTCGAATGCTGGGTTCAGTTGATGACCAGATCATTCCGAAAGCACATTGCGACTGCTTACAGAAGTCTCAAGCCTGTGCTGTAGCGTTGCCAGCAGGTGCGAGCTCTGTACCAAGGACGATTTCAAGGGAGTCGTCCATTGCGAGGAGGTTCATAATGTTGTTCTTCCATGAGTGGTAGTTTCTTGCGCTGAGGATGGGTGTCAAGCCATGCTTGCAGGTGTACATGGTGGAGTCGGTCATGATGTTGACGCGATGTTTGTTGAGGCTTAAAAACGAGAGTGCAGGGATGAGATGCAGGAGCGAGGCGCAAAGTGGCAGGTACGGCGGGAGCGATTATCGATGGGTAGCGGATTGGCAGAGCGTTCAATCCAGGCTCATAACCTGTTGGAATATATGGATCGATAAACGTGAAGATTGTATTGGAGTATTATGCGGGCACAAGATCTCTCTATATACAGGAAGGCCGTCAGGACAGAGGACGGAAGACTGCCCCCCCGAGCCGGTGCTCGGGGACTCAGTCATGTCCGGACGCCTCCTCATCTCCCGACGCCTCCTTATCTCCGGACGCCTCCTCATCTCCGGACGCCACCTTATTCTGACATTACTCGCTGTCGTCGTCGCCGCCAGGGTCCTGCCCGCCATCCTCATCAACGTAGAACCCGTCGTATCTTACTTGTCATTATACTCGTCGCGTCGTATGGCACAACTTCCCGCAGTTTATGACAAACTGAGAGCTGTGCTAACAACCTCGCGAAGCTTGCTAACGTACTTGTCGCGTCTTTCTCTCGGTTGTACTGGCCGCCAGGTCCTGACCGCCATCGTTCTCATCGACATCGTACCCATAGCATCTTACTCGTCATCGTACTTGTTTGGTCGTATTGCACAACTTCCGACTGTTTCTGACACTCTGAGAGCTGCAATAACAACGTCACGATGCGTGCCAACGTACTCATCGCGTCTTACTCACCAGCTTCCAACTGTTGACACTCGTAGAGCTGTGGTAAGCACGTTAAGAATAGCGTATGCAGGTGGTGATACTTGCGGTCGATAAACGCGATGATGGATGCAGCGTTGGACACGATGATGGATGCAATGCTATGTGCTTGTGCTGGGTGCTCTGTGAGGTAGCGTATATAGCTGTATGTTAGATATAATGAATACAACTGGATGGATTCGCTACCCCTAGAACCGCCAGCTGCTTGGGTCCTAGAATGTGGATGTGATGTAAGGCTTCGTGCGATTTTCAGTGCCGTGACAGCTGCGTCTGGACGCTTGCTGCCGTGGCTGGCGTCGTCTGGACGCCATTCTCCATTACATTTTGCGTCCGTAAGGCATAGGCTGCGCCCAGAAGCCAAATGCCCTGACACTATTCGTCCGGAAGGCATATACCGTGTCGTGCGTCGTCCGGATAACATTTGCGACGACATTCGTCATTCTTAGGATACGCGCTGCGTCCGTAAGAAATATACCCCTACACTCATCGTCCAAGAGCATATACCGTGGTTCGCGTCGTCGGCACGATATTTGCGTTCACTCGTTGTGTCAGAAAGCCAGATACCCTGACACTCGTCGTCCGTAAGGCATATGCCGTGGCAAACGTAGTCCGGACGCCATTCGCCAAGACATTCTGCGTCCAAAAGGCATATGCCCTGACACTCCTCGTCCGGAAGGTAGACGCTGTGGCATGCGTCGTCCGGACAACATCTGCGTTGGCACTCTGCGTCTGTAAGACACGCGCTGAGTCCAGAAGGCAAATGCACTGACACTCCTTGTCTGGATGACATCTGCCTTGACGCTCTTCGTCTGTATTACACGCGCTGCGTCCAGAAGGCAAATGCCCTGACACTCCTTGTCCGGACGACATCTGCCTTGACATTCTGGGTCTGTAAGACACGCGCTGCATTCAGAAGGCAAATGCCCTGACACTCCTCATCCAGATGCCATCTGCCTTGACATTCTGCGTCTGTAAGACATATGCTGCGTTCAGAAGGCAAATGCCCGGACACTTCTCGTCCGGACGACATCTGCCTTGACACTCTCCGTCTGTAAGACACGCGCTGCGTTCAGAAGGCAAATGCCCTGACACTCCTCATCTGGACGACAGCTGCCTTGACATTCTGTGTCTGTAAGACAAGCGCTGCGTCCAGAAGGCAAATGCCCTAACACTCCTCGTCCGGATGCCATCTGCCTTGACATTCTGCGTCTGTAAGACACGCGCTGCGTTCAGAAGGCAAATGCCCTGACACTCCTCGTCCGGACGACATCTGCCTTGACTTTTTGCGTCTGTAAGACACGCGCTGCGTCCAGAAGGCAAATGCCCTGACACTCCTCGTCCAGACAACATCTGCCTCGACACTTTGTGTCTGTAATACACGCGCTGCGTCCAGAAGGCAAATGCCCTGACACTCCTCATCCGGAAGGCGGATGCCATGGCACGTATCGTCCGGTCTACATTTGCCTTGACATTCTGCGTCCGGAAGACACGCGCTGTGTTCAGAAGGCAAATGCCCTGACAATCCTCGTCTGGAAGGCAGATGCCGTGGTGTGTATCGTCCGGAAGACATTTGCCTTGACATTCTGCGTCTGGAGACACGCGCTGCATCCAGAAGGCAAATGCCCTGACACTGCCTGTCCGGACGACATCTGCCTTGACATTCTGCGTCTGTAAGACACGCGCTGCGTTCAGAAGGCAAATGCCCTGACACTCCTCGTCCGGACGACATCTGCCTTGACACTCTGCGTCTGTAAGACATGCGCTGCATTCAGAAGGCAAATGCCCTGACACTCCTCGTCTGGAAGGCAGATGCCGTGGCGTGGATAGTCCCGAAGACGTTTGCCTTGACATTCTGCGTCTGTAAGACACGCGCTGCGTTCAGAAGGCAAATGCGTTGACACTCCTCATCCAGAAGGCAGATGCCGCAGCATGCGTCGTCCGGACGCCGTTTGGCTTGACATTAGTCGTCCGGAAGGCCAATGCGCAGCCCACTTCTGTCTAGTACGCATATGCATGGGCGGGTCACGTTCGGTGCGGCATGTGCGCTGACATGCGTTGTCCGAACGGAGAATACCTTGCCGGGTTGTGTCCTGAGCATCTAGACGTTTCCGACGCATATGCAGTGTCTGGACACAGCACCTGCGTCCGGACGCAGAATTTTTTTCCTGATGAATTTAACTTTCCGGTCTGTCATAAAGCTTATCGTCCACCTAATGAGATCTGCCTCCACCCCCAGCTCCTCCATTCGTTTCCCCAGGAAGGTCTTGTCGACATTATTGAATGTGGACTTGACGTCGATGAAGAGGGCTCCTGCTACCTTTCCCCTGGCCCATGCCTGTTGTGTACGGTTCATCAAAACTGCAACCGCATCAATGCAGGACCTCCGCTTGCGGCATCCGAATTGGCCTTCGTGCAGCCCTCGCTTGCGCTTCAAGTGGTCTGCAATCGGATGTGCCGCTGTCCTCTCTAGCAGCTTACTGATGACGTCGAGGAACGAAATTACCTGATATGCATGCACCTTGGAGTAGTCGGGCTTCCCGGGCTTCGGGATGACCACTCCTTTCGCGGTTTTCCATATTCCCGGGTGAAAGCCCAGTCGGATACACGCCCGTACCAGGTGTGTTATGCACTGCTTGTCCCACTGCCACAATACCTTCACGATCCCTGCCGAAATCCGGTTGTCTCCTGGGGCTGATGTGTTGGCCGCCATACTGAGAAGTGACCCGACCAGTTGTGAGTTCACCGCCTCGAATGCCCGGCCGCCTTGTGCTGTCTCGTAACTCCATGGTGGCCCCGGTGGGAAGTGTGCCTGGAGGATGACTTGTCCTCGTTCTTGTTGGCCCTCCGCAACGGACCCATCCTCCCGGACTAGTCCCTGGCCAGTTTTGTCGATTCTGGGGGTCGTATATCTTACTGCCGTCCATACCTTGTTCCCGTCCACTTCTTGTAGGAACCGGTTCCAGCAATCCCGCTTCGCTCTCATTATTGCCCGCCGGAACTCCCTCCTTGCTGCCTTCACCCGCAAGACTCCAGCTACCCTCCACTTCCTCCTCGCCTCCCTAGCACTTTCCTTAATTCCCTCAGGTCCTCACACCACCATGGTTTTGACCGTGAGCACCACCTCTTCTTTCTTGCATGCTCATCCAGGGTCACGGTCATTGCCTCCCTTAGCACACCTGCTGCCACTACCACCTCCTCGGTCCCGCTGCCATTGGAGAGAATGGGTGTTCTGTCCACCAGCCCGACGTAGCATTCCCTCGCCCTTTCTCTCCTTTTCTCCGCCTTCTCCTTCTCTTCATTCTCACTTTCCTTCGTGGGGTCCCATCCGCTGATGTCCCACCCCGTCGTTTCCATGCTTGAGTCATCCATGGGTCTGGGGTGCCCAGCACCTCCCACACGATGAGCTCATGGTCTGACCCAGTCGCCTCTTCCCCCAGCAGGCACCAGTTCAGCTCCATATTTGGTGAGGACAGGGTGAGGTCGATGGTTGAGTGGATCTCCATCCCAGATCCCATTCTCGTTGCTTCCTCCGTGTTCCAGACAAGGAGGTTCTCCTCATTGATGAGCTGCTCCCAGAAGGCGTGGTTCCTGTTGCGTGTCACCATGGGGTTCCACATCTTGCTGTGAGCATTCGTGTCTCCGGCGACAATTACCCTCCGGTGTCTGGCGATTTCGGTCCAGGCCGCGCCCTGCACAGGTCTGATCGCCACGCTTCCTTCCCCTTGGTCATACACGTTGGCTATGATGATCGCCTCCCCGCCTGGGGGGAAGACATCTACCACCTGTACGTAGTTTCCGCTCCCTCTGGTCAGGTTCTTCAGTTCTGTCACCTTGGCCCTCGGGGACCTGTTAATTGCAATCCAGCACTTCGCTGGCACGCCCTCGTCCCCCCTGATGGAAGTGAAGCTGGGGTGGGAGAGCGTACCGTCCTTCTCTCTTCCATCTCTTGGTTCTTGGATCAATACCAGGTCGACCCCCCTTTTTACTGCCGATTCCAAAACCGCTTCCATAACCAGTCAGCCTCTAGCGCAGTTGTGTTGCAGCGCCTTTAGCAACACCGGTGGCTCCGTGTGGCCCGCCATCAGACAGCTACGGGGGGGACAGTGCCACTGGTTTCTGCTTCCATACCTACTTCCATCTCATCGGGGTCCTCCGTCCAGTCCTCGGCTGGGGCCCTCGCCAGCACCTGTCGGGTGGCTTTCGAGACCAGTCATGGGTCTTCCGCTGTGGCATTGGTAGTTGGCACCTCCACTTTCCAAAAGGCAGGTCTACACTGATGGGCTTCACCTCTTACGCCTCTGGCCACAGCAATGGCGTTGCGTTTTGCCCGGCACCTGGCGTCATTCGCTGGGTGGTTGCCATCACAGCCCGGGCAGTTCATCACGGCATGAGGGCAGACCCGTCCGATCACCCCACAGGTCGCCACCTCGCACCGGTGCCGCGCCGTGAAGTGGTTTTTTGAACAGATTCCGCACACTAGCTCCTCCTGATGACATTGGAACTCTGAGTGTCTCCACCCCGAGCATCGTCCGCATAGTGTGTCCTCCTTGTTTGGGATGAACAGGAGCGCTTTGAACTTGTTGCCTGCCACCCACATTTCCGTTGTCAGTTTCTGGCCCGCCGTCTTGTTGGGCACTTTGAACACCACTGATGCCCCCCCATGGGGTAGTCTGCCATGCTGGAAGTGTTCCTCGATCACCCGCTTTGCCCTCATTCACCGTAGGGCAACCGGTTCCACTCCCTCATTCTCGACTGCGATCTGGGCCTTGAGGTCTGCCAATCCCTCCGGGTGACGGTATTGCGCATACGGGACCAGGATCTTCAGCTCCACTCATGACTCATTTGCCGCCATGTCGATGGCTCCCTTGTCTGCTTTCTGCGCAGCCTCAATTATCTCTTTCCAGAAGAGGAGCAGCATTGCCGCCAATGCGCCCTCGCAAGCCATTGTCGACAGGCGGCCCCGCGCCGAGATCTTCCACACCGTTGTCCGGACATGCGGAGGAGCCACCTTGCTGAACGTGACATTGATGTGTGCCACCACGCTCGTCGCCATCGCCGGGGTGATCTGTGGGGCACCTGCCGCCCGCTCAAACACGATCATCCTCTCATCCCCAGGAGCGAGCGCTTGGCCTGTTCGAGGCCACTGGGTTTCTTTTCCGCCTTGCCGTTCTGTCCGACCCTGGTGTAGTCAGCCTGGGGGAGCGCTGCCGCCGCCTGCGCGCGCTGAGCATAAGATGCCGTCCCTGGCGTCTGCCTCTGCTGTGGCCGGCGTGGCAACTGCCCCTGTTGTTGGCTCCGCTGGGGCACCAGCGAGTGGGCCTGCTGCTGCGGGCACAGTTGCGCTGGCGGCCCCTCTTCGAGGGCCCGATTCTCCTCCCACCGGTCCTCCAGTGCCTGCATCCCTGCCATGTGCGCAATTCTCTGCCCGGCGGCGACCTCAGTCAGGTCCTTGCTGTCGCTCGCCAGGTACTTAATCGGCGAGGCCGCGGAGTCATAGGTGGCCGTCTCCTCCTGGCTGAGCTCCCCTGCCTCCCACCTCGTCCTTGCCGCCACCTTCTCCACCTTCCTCGCCTCCTCTTTCCTTGCTGCCTCTACTTTTCTCCTCGCCACCTCTTCCCTTCTCTTCTTGTCCGCCTTCCTCTCTGCTGCCACCGTCTCCGGGTGGCTGGGTTGCTGGGGGACCGCCCAGGCCTCGCCCCACTTTCTCACCCACTACTCCTCCACTGCCCGGATCCCCGCCTTGTGGGCGACCCACTGGTTGGTTGCGGGGTCCTCCCGCCGTCTCGGTCTCATACGCCATGGGCTTTATTGAGTTGGCCGCCGCGCTGTACGCCTCCTGCTCAGCCTCCGTCATCTTTCCCCACTTTTCCCACCTCCTCCTCGCCACTGCTTTTTCCTCCTCCATCTTCGCTGCCTCTGCCTTCCTCCTCTTCTCCCGCTTCTCCTCAGCTTCCACTGTCTCTGGGCACTTCAGGATCGACCAGGGCACTGCGGAGGCTGCGCCTGTCAACCTGGCCGCGTCGAGTGCCGCCTGCCGCCTCTGCTGGTACGCCGACCCCCTGGGCGTCCGGGACGGGGCCTGCGGCTCTGCGATTTGCACCGCCTTTGCCTTGCCCTTCTGCTTCTTCTTCTTTATTCCCTCCTGCCCCGGGCCCCCCTGTTTTGCGGATGCCGATTCTCCCAGCGCCAGTGCATGCTGTGACGCAAACAAGCCTTCCCGCTCCACCCCCTCCATGTTGTCCCCCTCTCCCCCTATCTCCTGGGCCGGCGTGACGACCACATCCTCCATCAGCTGGGGGGCTCCTGGCACTGTTGGCCCCGGCGGCGCCCTCTCCCTAGTGCTGGGGGGAGAAAATATCGCAGTCGCCCGCTCAGGAGCAGCGGCAGCTTGAGCGAGTCCTGCCACTGCCTCCCTGATTTCCCGAATTTCCACTCTCCTCCTCTCCAGGAACGCCGCCAAATCCGTCCACTGCTTGATTTCCCACTGCCCTTTCTGAGCCAGCTCCGTCTCAATCCCATTCAGCGCTAGCAGTCTCACTGCTAACCTCTTCTCCCTCTCCTCATCTTCCGCTGCTCGCGCACCTATTCCTGCCACGATCCGCGCCTCTAAGGCAGCCACCTTCTCTTCCATCTTCTTCTCCACCCTCACTACTGCTCCCAGGATCTGTTCCAGGGCCAATGCTGCCGCGAAACCAATCGGGGCCAGACGCATCGGGCGGTGGCCCCTCTTGGGCGCCGGGGTGCCCACCGCCATTCTCTTGTTGCCCTTGGTCGGGGTTACCGGCACTGGGGTTGAGGTCGCCCAACGTACTGGGGTGGGGGTTGGGGTCAAAGTGGAGGGCCTCTCGCCTACGCTCTGATCAGCCATCTCCTCCGCCCAATCATCTGCCGCCTCGTCCATTCCCTCCGCCCCCTTGCTTCCTTCCACTCCGCCCTCCGCGCCACCCTCCATTCCCCCTTCCTCGCTGAAATGCTTGGCCGGATTCAGGGTCTCCACTGTTGCCACCAGCTGTGTGCTGCTGCAGGCCGCCGCTGAGAGCGAGCGCGCAAGCGCTCCCCTCATGGGCGTCTTCTCGGGTGTGTCGAAGATGTTCAGTTCGCCCATGCTGGGTTGGGCACCACGCCGGAAGAATTCCTGGGTACTCTGCTACCTTCCCGCTCCGGCGGCGGCGCGCTCATAGTTGGGCCTCCCACGGCTTTTTCCTTCCCACTCTTCCACCTCTTCCTCTTCCTCTTTCATTTTCACCTCGCTGCTCTCGAGCTCGCTCAGCTCGCTTCAGCTGGTATCGTCCATTTCCTCCTCTCTGTAGTCCCCTCTTCCTCCGCTCAGGTCGGCGCTCCCAGCAACAACCGGGGCTTTGGCGGCCGACGTGCCTTCTTCGTCTGACATCGTGCTGTCTCCGAAGCTCGTTTTGCGCGATTTTTGGGTGTGTGGGTCGAAAGTCTTGGCGTTTTCTGGCCTTGAGTTTCGTCCAGGGGTGGTTGTTTTTAGTTGTCCTAGCGCTTCTTTTTTTTTTGTTTATTCATTATCCTCGTGTGCGACCTATCTAGATCATGACGAGCTATGTACAGTCCGCTTCCCTGCCGCAGTCCGCGTTTAGCGGCACGGTGCAGGCTCCCTTTGCCCTCCGCCCAGGCCTATTCCCAGAGAAAATAGTAACGCACCAAGGAAATAACAAAGG
>Ga0307512_10005492_pt1 | contig 13234 bp, 8 predicted proteins | sample 14_EM_MG_FD_200267 | JGI IMG/M metagenome (GOLD analysis project Ga0307512, IMG submission 200267) | Populus trichocarpa ectomycorrhiza microbial communities from riparian zone in the Pacific Northwest, United States - 14_EM | ecosystem: Host-associated > Plants > Roots > Unclassified | place... | reverse complement strand
CACAGCGGTGGAATCCTTTGAGGCAGAGCAATAAGTCTGTTGGATGTGGCCGCTAGATCGAGGTTGCGAGGCAAGAATCCTGTCTCATTAAAACCCCAGATATTCAGGATGACGATTTGTCTGGAGACCTCGTCGGTCCGATGAAAGTCTTGGGCCTCCTTGTCCAACAAGAAAATACGTATTTGAGAAGATAGATTTCGAGTCGGAACGCGTCAGAGAAGTGTTTCGGAGGATCATTTGCTAGTCATCCCCGATCCTGAAGTAAATCCTCAGAGATACCAGCATTAATATGCACAGGACAGCCTGTGTCCCGCGTCTGCCGGCGTGCCAGATGAACACATACGCGCAAAATGCCGTATCCTGACAGGAAAGGAAGGTCCCGGCACATTTGGAAGGACTCATGCCAGGTGTTGACTTTTCGTTGGATGGACATGGAATGACCACCAAGCTGTGGAGTACGAGGTGGGACGTTCGCAACTCGAGAATAAATACCGCAGGATGGACCCTGCCAGATCAAGGGTAAGTAAGCTCTGCGCCTATGAGAACTCTCGGTTCTGGGAAACGATGTGTGCCAGAGTCTGAATTGGCGACCGGAACAATCCGGACCCTCGTTCGTTGGTTTCCGTTTAGTACTCCTTCCTCCTCCTCCTCCATGCAATTCTACAACTTTTGCCCTCTGCTTGGTAATGCACCTTTGCAACATCCAAGTTGCTCCAAAATACATCCCCCTCGATTTCATACCGGCCACCTATCGAAGCAACGGCCTCTGGAGATCCGGGCTGGGGCACAAAGAGCTACCCAGATAACCGGACACTTACCGTTCCTTTGTGTACTCGTTTACCCGTCTAGACCGCACAGGTTGGCAACATGGGTACAACGTTTTCGCAAGGAATTCTTACCCCGTTCTCCGATGAGGGCCACGGCTTCTGCTGAATTTGGCACGGCGAGAGGGTCATGCTTCTCGACCTGACCGAGGCAGCTGCCCCGGTGATATAACCCCCGATACCCCCGGATTTCAGTTCTGTCGTGATTCTGGTGACCATGCTCTCCGTTTTGGGGCCATTTCTTTGTTACGTGCGCCGTGAGGTCCACTTTCACCATGGGACGTGTGGCTAAGCGCTCGTTGGGACAAAGGAATGACTGCCACGGTCTCCGTTGTGCGGGCCTATCGACACTTCAACATGACCCTTTAATCCCTTTTCATACCGCCTCACAGCATTGGGGTGACGCAACTGGTCCTATTGACAGCGTCTTTATCGGAACCCTAATTCACGCTTCGAAAGACCGTGCTTTTGTGTTACTTGCTTATAAGCTCGTGGACTCGACGCGGTCACAGAGCCAGCACCCCCTCTTTCCCGTAAACCACCAATCATCCATATAAAACCGCATCCCTCGTCTGAGCTGTATCCGACAACCTACCATGTTCCCCATCCAGTCCACATTCGGCTTTGCCTCTGGACGCTCACAACCCTACGCCTTCCACGAAGATATGCTGTGTTTCTACGCGCAGGATCATCTCGGTGTATATCCGAGCATGCTTGGAGGCTTGTATGCCCCAGCGTCTAACTCTGAAGTCAGCCCATGGGCCTGGCAGTGGGGCAAGGGGACGAGCACCCAAAAGGTATGTAACTTGCTCCAGTCCCCTTCAACTCAGCACACCGAACTATTATTGCGTTGGCAGGATTCCCTCACCCACCACCCATACACGGCGAGCATCCCACAGGCACGGGTGCAACCCACCGATGCTGTGGACCAAGCCCCACCCACTTTCTGCCGGGCAGTTGGAGGGCCAGTCTCCAACACAAACACAAACAGACCCGAGATAGTCTGCCCACGGCCAATTCACCCACTCCCGAAGTGGGTCGACACGACCGAGTGGAAAGACGACGAAGACGAGACGACACCCGAGGAAGACGAAGAGAGGATCGACCTGACCCTGGGCCCAGTCGACGCTGACAACAACACCGACTGGGAAGGAGAGGAGTCGTCCGACGAGGACACCGACTGGGAAGGAGAGGAGTTGTCTGATGAGGACTACGATGAAGGATTTGACGTCCCGCATCGATTCTTACCATCGTTCATCATCTCGCCGCATCCGGAAGACCTCCCGGCTCCATTCTTCCACCCGTCAAACGACTCAACACCGCCGTCGCACACATTTGCCTCACTTTCCCCGGAGGCATGCGATCTCCCTCAACCATGCTTCGGCTCGGACCCCTACCCACTGGTATCCGATGCGAGCTCGCGGTCGGTCGTCTCGGAACCCGGCCGACCACAGTCATCACGATCCGATTCGTTCGGCTCAATCGTGTCGCCGGATCCAGAGGACCTTCCAACCCCGGATTTCGAAATTTATGATCGAATCGAGATTGAAGGGTTTCAATTCCCCGGACCCCTCAATTTTCATCAGGATCAGTTCGACCAGAGGGGGACGCAAGGTCGTGCCCGCTGGGGGTTGGGCGAGGGGTTGTGGAAGGCTGTGACGAACGCGGGAAGGAAGGCGTCAGGGTCTGGACATCGCCGGGGGTGGCTTGATTGGAGTTGGGACGGGTGAGAAGGTCCCACGGCCAAACGTCGCTTGTGCTCGGTGGAGGGATGTTGCAGCGGATGGCGACGCAGCATGACTCGGTCGCTCAAGCGTCAGGAACCGGATGGGATCCTGACGTTCTCAGGCACCACTTTGGACCTGGGCTCAACTCTACCTCTTTATTTGTCCGCCTCGGTTCTGGGTGCTGTAAGGCATAGATAGAATGCGTTCGACTTCTATTTCTGTACTTCTTCGTTAATCCGCGTCATGTACCTGTAAAATAATGTGCGCACTTTGTTCAGTGAGGCATCCTGAATTAAAGTTCAATACCTATTCTTCTCATTCATTCGATTGATTGGACTGTGAGCGATGAAATCGCGGTCATAAACTGGGGCGGTCTGAGTGCCGTTCGCAGTAGGGAACAAGTTGCAACTGATCCGGATAAGCAGATGAGAACAAAAGGGGAGTATTCAGTCCAGTTTGCCTCCTAGAAACCGAGGAGTGACCTCAATCTCCGCCACTTTTTCCATACCTCTTTGGGGAAACCCCGGAATACAGAATTGGGTGTGGTGAAACTGAGGCCGATTGACGGCGTTCTGATTTTCGTCTCGAGTTGTTGCGCCAAAAACCGCATAATCGGCGATACAATCGTGCCTGCGATAATTCACTTCTCTCGCAGAAACGTATACGCATGGTACATATGCATCTTACGAGCATGCGGATATCACAATCTGTTCGCCTTCCGCCATCCGTGCGACGTTCGATTGCGACGATGACTTGAATCTGAATGATCGTCTGTGTAAACAGCAGTCACTGGAGCCCGATTCGCCTTTTTTATACCGATGGGGCCTGGCGCTCGCGTAGCCTGCACACGTCCAGAGCTTAAATCGCTTAAACGGTTAAACCGACAGATCTTCAGGCGTGACTTCTCGACAGCGAAAAAGATGCAATAGTGAAAAACTAAATGCTAAGATGTACAGGTATGAGAGGGAATTATAGGGAAATCCGATGACCTCGTGCGCTCGGGGAACGGATCCCCGAAAACGGAAGTAAAAATTGTGGATGAGGCACCGGCAGCGTGGTATAGGCGCTTATGTATCTGGGATATGTATAGACGGGGGACCGCAGTGTCCGAATCACGGGGAGGTGGAGGCGATCCGCTGATGTGGATGAAATATTAATACACCCACTCGCGTACCAGACGAGTGGAGGTCATATCACTGGATATGTAATGAAGCTGGAGCATTCGAAGTGGAAAGTTCGACCCGACCCAGTTCACGTCCATCGTCGAGGTCACCCCAATATACACGTCCCCCCTTTCGCGATTGTGTCGTGGTCGTGAGATCAACGTGACGCTCGCGCCCCAACCCTAGGGGATCGTTGCCAGACGAAGAAGCTGATGAGAAATCAGCTCGATAACTGGGGCTCGTCGAGACGTTGAAGACGCCTTCAAAAGACGGCGGCAGTAGTAGCTTAGCTGAGCCGTTTGAAACGTCACCGTGGATATCAAAAATGGGAGCTGAAGAGGAATGGGGATAGTCGGGATGTTGAGGGAAAGAGAGGTTTAGTCCAGCATTGGTAGTAGCTGCACGTATGGTGTATCGGGGTGCCCCCTTGTTTGACAACAATGAAATACCACCTGTCAACGAACTGCAAAACTGGTCAAGATTGTTCAAAACCGTAAACAAGATGGTGACTCACCCACTGGTTGTGGTAGTATGGACGGAGCTCCCCTTCCCAGATGCCCAATCATTCCCCAACAATATATTCGCCGTTATCGAGGCATTCGACGTTGTCAGAGTCAGAGAAGAGTCAGTGATGAACGTTCCATGGATGCCGAAATTGGAAGTCAGGATGTCAATGTTTGCTGCCCTCACAGACTGGACGCGAGCGGTCAGTACTCGATCAGACGTTTCTGGATCAAGCTTGACTTACCTCAACAGTCACTGGCACGCCTGAGGTGTGGATGGTAAGGTCACGGAAGTTCACGAATTTCTCCGTGTCCGGAAGGGTGACCTGGAACTCGGGAGCGACAATTTCGAATACGGAAAGTTCGGGGACTAGGCCAGCTAGTTGACGGGGGATTTTGACCGTGATTTCGACGTCTGTCCTCTTGTTCGTCCAAACCGGGTGTTTTGGAGTCTTTTATCGAAGGTGAGCATATAACCAGTATCAGGGGATTGCAAGCTGGTACTTACGAATACTCCGACTCCTCGCTCCCCCCTCCTCCGTTCCAGTAGACACGCAGTGGTACTCCTGAATAAATTCCAATCATGGTACTCCGCGGCAATGTCCACTGTGATCACATCGCTGACGGCCGTTTGATGCGGTACAACTGCGATTCTGCCGCTTGCCTGCAGACCTCGAGCCAACAGATAGATGGCACTTGAGTCTAGCGGAATGTCGAACGATACATGAGAGGTTGGTGGCCATGCATTATCACCGCCCCTAATGCAACGGATGATTCTCCCGTCGTCAGGCTCGGGATGTCCAACCCCTCTGCGGAACTAGAATGTTTAAAAACCGCGTCAGATAAACATCCAGAGGTTACAAGCAAACGGGGTGATATACATCGTGCAGAGAAGGGTCCATCGCGAATAGGAGGAATTTTATGACGGACACGATTGCAACATAGGAGCCAAACGCGAGGAGGAGTGCTTTGACAAATCGTTTCGCGACACTTTTCGGCCGTCGCTTTCTGGTCGCGGGTGAGGACGGAGAGTCGTGGTACGGGGGAGCGGATGAGGATGGACCAGGGTTTTCACGCGGCGTGTAGGCTGGTGGACTCTCAGATGGAATCAAAGGAGTACTTGAGGTGACAGCGGGGGCATCGGGGCCATGATCCAGCTGGGACTTTCGGACTTCGGATTGTTCGACAACGATCATTGGCGTACTAGTCCACTGCGAGTAGACTCGGTGAGACAGGCGAATACACAGCGTGCGAGGGGTCGGCAGCCGCGAAACCAGAGGAAATTTCTTACCCTTGAGCAATGCGGATGATGGCTGGAGACGGGGACAACGACTGCTGCGCTTCAGAGGCTGTAGCAACAAGCGCCCACAGTGATGGACCTGGCCACCATGCGAGCCTGGTGTTCAGCTTCACCTTGCTTCGAATTTTCCTCGCGCTTTGTATCTCAAGCACAGGCTCTCGCTGTTCCACACTCACCGACCTGACGCACCAACGCAACTTCTTCAGAAGGTGGCCATCTGATGAATGGGAACAGTCATGCCTATCGCCACCCCGCCGCCGCGACAATGTCATCCCATGAACCACGGCTCGGAAGTAGACGCTTCGCGGAAGGAAGTCACTGCATTCCATGGACTCAGTCTTCTGTCTCTTCTGTCGGCGGCAACGAAGAAAAGAAGTTATGGCCTCTCCAAGCCCCCGCTGTCGAACCCTTGCATCCTTCGGATAGACCTCGTTGGGGAATGGTCGAGAGTCTGATGTAGCTGAATGCGGATGGGAGCATCTTTCAATTTCTTTATGGTTGCAGAGACGGTCCAGTTCGGGGACAAGCCTCTCCAACTTTCTCGCACCATCCCGACCTCGACTTGGACTTTGCGTTCTCACCTGCAGGAAACGGGCGTCATACTGCCCGTATTTCAAATCTGTGCCTTTGTTCGCCCGCGTCTGATGATGTCCGACTCCCGCTCTTATTGGCTGTCCCTATCATTACCAAGAAGGTCGGTGGGTATGGGAAATGGGAAGGTGTAACCCCACACGGACTTGATGGTGACGATCGGTCTATATCCGCCATGGCCTTGATTTTGAGCCGGATGGGTCCTATTTCAAACCGAAATTATGCTGGATAGCAGATGGGTAACTTGTTGACCGGGTCACCCGCGTGACTTATCACGAGACAGTATATAGCGTTGTGAAACAGACCAGTTTCTCGAACATTTCCTCCCCACACCCCGCCCTCTCTGCCTCTTTCTGGCCCTCTGTCTGACGCCATGCCGCTCGTCAAAGTCTCGTCTGGGCTCAAGATGCACTACATTGTACCCTCCTCACCTGACCCCAACAAGCCCTACATCGACCCCTCACGTCCAACAGTCGTCATGCTTCACCCTCGCTTCTTCGACTCCCACTTCTTCGCACCACAGTTCCGCGATGGACGGTTGACTAAGGCGTACAACATCGTCGCTATTGATCACCACTACCACGGTCGGACAGAAGCCCCACTCGACTCCAAACCATACGACTTCGACTTGGTAAGTTGTGCAGAACCTTCCTATAGGCAACAGCATCTAATTCGTTAAGGTTTAGGTAGCCAAGGCTGTATTAAGCGCCATGGACGTTCTGGGGATTAAAGAAGCCCACGTCCTTGGTAATAGCCTGGGGGCTCAGATTGCTACAGTAATGGCGATGCAAGCGCCGAAACGTGTTCAGAGCCTGATCCTAATTGCACAAAACCCCCCAGTGGAGGTTTGTCGCCTAGTTCATTGAATACTTTATGCCCGATCTAACTGATTAATCGGCTGCGCCATAGGACGAAGAGAACCGGGAGCAGTTTATCTTTCTCAAGGAATCTTGTTACGAACGTGCAGATGATGGCTCGGATCAACTGGCATCTGACGTCGTCCATGGCTTACACTGGATCTATTTTGGCGACGAGCCTTCTGCGCAAAGTGTCATCGACGAGTGGGTCGCCACAACGAAGTTTAGGCCATCGAACCGCAAATTGATCGACAAGATCTTCTCGGCCGTTTTGGATCGCCAGCCAATAGGACAGAATCAATGGGACAAAATCACTTGCTCAGTGCTGATCATTCACGGTGGTAAGCACAGGAAACTCCCCTTCTTCCACGGAGCTAAAATAGACCTATAGGAGATGACGTCCCAGCGCCGCCGGTAGTTGCACAACAGTTCTACGACCTGTTACGGAACGCCGATCGGCAGATCCACATAATCGACGGTGCTCCTCATTTTCTGACACATACGCACTATCGACAGGTTAGTCGTTATTTGTGCTCCTTTTGGATTTGAATGATGTTAATCATTCACTAATTGTTCGTAGGTAAACCCGCTCATCGAGGACTTCCTTGACAAGGTCACAGGAGTTGACTCGAAAAAAGCGATCTACCTTTCAGTGCCACGGACGCTACAGCTGTTACCTGAATACAACAGGTCGCTCTCCAAGAAGCCTAGCATCTTTGGGCGGTTTAGCATCAAGGTCTAGATTTTAGAGCTGACTGGGGCCCACGCCCGCTTCTCGCCCACGCTTTTCGTCGGCAGCATCGCATTGTTACCTCGTGGATTACCATATCAAGAAAATGTAAACTAGTTGCATTGTACGTCCTTCTTACCCTACCACTCTCCGCCAAGCATGTTCTCTCGACACTTGTGACAATTCGCCGCATCACACTTCGTTATCCTTCGACTTCCTTGTCTTCCTCATACGCATAAAGACTCCGTGTTCATTTCTTAGCTTGACCATATATATGCTCCGGACCTTGAAACCCTCCGAGTTCGAGTTGGATGGGTGACACACTTCTCCAGCCGACCTCAGGTGTTCCAAGCCCGAACCCAAGCCTATGTTTCAACACTTGTGACTTTGGATCGTTGATCGTTTCGTTTGCGACGTTCGGGTTCTTCCCGGCATAGATGTGATGCTAGACCCCGGCTATGGTTCGACACACCCAATCCAGTTGATTCCCGTGCGCGCTCGGTTCGCCCCGACCAATAGGATCAGTGTCGATACGACGGTTGGAACGGTTGAGCGGACCAATCACTCTGGGCGTTCTGTGGTCCGGTGATCTCGTAAACCGTTTTGGCGCTTGATCGCAGCCGCCCAGTGCCAGCGGCAACCCAACGCTCCGATGGTCCTCCGCCGGGCCCTTCCGCCCCCCATTTGGGCGCAACGGCTGCACTGTAACTGCGTTTCAGTCTATCTCCGCAAAGTGAACTTTCGAGTCGAAAGATCTCATACAGCCTTGTTCACCTTCTGGCATTGCTATGAGTCGGAATGGTATAGATTACGTCCCATAGAATACGCGGATCTAATAGTATCATGACCCTTCTTGAAGTGACTCCTGGTTCCCAGCGTCCGTCCAGACTTCACCTTGTGACACCCGGAGACAATCTTTCCGGGAGTCCGCTTGACCCCGCTCCGGCACACCCGAGGTGGGTGATCAACCGTCCGCCTCGGACACCCCTTGAGTTGATACCCAGTGATTACTCTGACGGTCGGGGTAGATGCCTTATTACACGAAACATGATGGCGCCAAACTTCTACATCTCTTGTGAGCTGAGAAAACGAAGCTTAGCGGGGTGAGAACTGTGATGCATGGCTTGGAGACCCCATCGTTTTAGTAAAAGCAGGGGTGTTATTGTCTTGACGCGTGGACCCTAGTAAGCGGGAGGTTCTGCACTCTTTCTCTCCTTGATTGATTCGGCGGTCTGGCCCGCAGTGGCGTCCCTGTTCTGTACAACCACCCCAGGGTCATCAGCGCACAGTAGTGAATCTGATATGTAGTTGACACACCCGCTCGTAGATCCCCATATCGGACTTTGGCCGCAGAATCGACAGCAACCCTCGCACTCAGGTCTCAGGAGAAATAACCCACTCAATATTCAATACACACACATCAGCATCGACGCGGCGCCCCCACCTGCAGCCGCCGGTGTGTGTGAACCGGCGCAGTTCACTGGGCGGTTTCGGTTCTAAGTTTGTCCGGTGTCGGTTAGATTCACTCAAATCTATCCGGTGTCGACGGTAGATCTGGGTGAAAGTATACACCACCCTTCTGAACGCCCATCGCGGCGCCTTGCCACCGATGCGCACAATGCCGAGCAGAGTTTGGCGCTTCGCAGGCGGCGTGAATGTTCGCGACCGTGCCTTGTGATCATATCCGGTAGCACGCCCATTGTTTCTCATGATCCATGAAGAGATGGGGCTAAAGAATACTCTATTCCACATACCGCCGCTCTATCCACAACCGCTCAGTTGAGATAAAGGGAATGACATGATTGAAATCTAGGGTGTGGCTCTGCCTGGCCACCTTGGATACAGCGAACACTCCCTCACTGTGTATCTGTTGGCGAGCCACGCCAGGAATCGCTGGGGATGGGCACCGGTGTCAGTAAAAGCCCATAGAACTCGGGATCTGTTCTGGAACGTTTCTTACCTCAACACCCAATCCGTATCCACCATGCTCGCACGTTCCGTATTTCCTCTGGTCCGTGAACCAATAGTACGGCCCAGGATCGATCCCCTCTCTCTTGTACGCAGCCAGCAACTCGTCCGCGTCCGGGATCCTCATAGAACCGCCGACGATTTCACCCACACCTGGCATCAGGAGATCGCAACTCTCCGTGAAAACGTGGTTACCCTGCTGTGTATCCGCGGGCATTCTCTTCATGTAGAAAGCCTTGAGCTCTGCGGGGAAACCGTACAAGAAGATAGGTGTCCCGATGATGTCTGTCATTTGACGTTCGGCGGCTTCTGCGATATCGTCCCCAACAGCGTGCTCGACCATGATGGGGTTCCCGGCCTCATCCTTCACAACGTTACCATCTGCGTCTTCCTTCTCGTGTTTGATACCGTGCTCGTTGAGCCAAGCAATCGCGTCGACGTAGGACATACGGCGGAAGGGTCGTGCTGGCGGTTTGAAATCAGGGTTGAGGTGCTTCAGAAGAGCAGTCGGACCAGGCTGTGCCAAGATCTTGTCAACTGTCTCACAAATCTAATGAGACCTTGAGTTACGCGGGCAGGTGGAGGATCACGGCGTCACTCACGACCGTCTCTATGTGGGCCATCAGGTCGTCAAAGGTTATGAACGCCAATTCAGCCTCCATGTGGGTATACTCGCTCAGATGGCGACGTGTATGGCTGAGTGTGTCATATCAAACACAGTCAGCAAAAAAACACATGGAGTCAAACAACTAACCTGTTTTCTGCGCGGAAACTCTCTTGAATGCAGAAGACGTCTCCCAACGACGGAAGACACGTTTCGAGATATAACTGGGAGCTCTGGGTAAGGAATGCCGGTTGGCTATAATAATCCAACTTGAACAGCGTCGCTCCACCCTCTACTTGGGTTTGCACTAAACATGGCGGTGTAACTTCGATAAGGTCGTGGCTTGTGAGGGACTCGCGGAACGCCGTGAGAAGGTGAGCACGAAGACGGAGGACGCTCGAAGCGGTTTCTCCTCGGAGAACGAGATGCCTGAAGTCCGCCAAGATAGAGGGGTCGGATTTCTACGACGCTGTTTAGATATACGCTCCGCGTAGTGGTGCCATCTTCACCAACGCACCTCGTTCAGTCTGTTCGTAAACGCATCATCGGCACCTGGGGCAGCTCCGAGGACTTTCCAGTAGTCTACAACGAGCTCGTGACCACCCGGAGCGGTCTTACCCTCCGGGACTTCTTTCAGGGTCCCCACAAGTTCGACCGACGATTCAAGTGTGAGTGTTAGTGCATCGTATGTTTGAGCCTGTCAGGGAGGATGGGTATCACACGACCAAAATGAGTAAACGGATGATTCTACTCACCACGCGACCGGACAAGACGGATTGAAGGTACCCCGTTCCGTCTCGCAGGACGATAAAGATGATGTCCTTTTGGGATCTCAGACGATGAACCCATCCGGAAACGCGTATCCTCGCTCCTCTGTGCGGAGCAGCATTCCCGATCTTCGCCTATATGCAAACCGTTAGCCAAACGTTGGTGTTTGGGCAGTAAACGAAGTGCCGTGACTTCACCTTAGTGGCCCCTGGTAAAGCAGGATCTTCCTCCAAGACAATCTTCTTACTCTCCTCGAGTAACTTCTCTTTCCTTTCTCTCTCGGCCTTCTTCTCGCTATCCTCTCTAGCAGCGAGCTCCTCAGCCTTCTTCTTTTTCTTTTCTATACCATCCGCACCCTTCTTGGCTTTTTTCAGCGCAGATTGGGTGGCTTCGTCGTAATCTGCGGTCGCGTCCTTGCGGATCAGATATTTGACGCTATCGTGCCCATCGCTGGAGTACACGGCGAATGCGAGAGACTTGAAGGGCAGCTCTTGCGTGCCTTTGCCGGTCTCGTCAGAGCCAACAGCCTCGTCGACGTACACGGATGACATGGTAGTGGAGGAGAACAACAAGAGGATATAGTTTATGTTTATGACTCGTCCCGTTACTTCAGTGTGAGCTACAACCGCTAGCAATTACCTATGGATACGATAAGGCATTCCCCCGATTCGATCAATCGCCCAAAGCACACTTGTACACATCCCGAGCGACGTTCTTCCAGTTCGTAGCATTTACGGCGTACTGTTCGGCATATTCGACCTCCAGGTGGTGAAGTCTTTTCCCGACTATCACCAGACTGTGAAGGGGTTCGCCGAACACATCGGCCGGCTGAACAGCCAACTCCGCAAGGGTGCCGCCGACAATCTTTTGTTGTGATTCGTCCCCACCAACTCGAGATAAACCTATTGCTAGCGTTTCTTCTGGAACAAGTAAACCGGACTTTCTTAAACTTTCGATTTCGAGTAATTGCGAAACGGCCTGAGGAATCGACATATATCGCGGGGGTTCGTAAATCTTCCTCCCTCTGAAAAGTCTCAGAGAAAACTTCCACCGGCAGATCGACCAACTCACCTCGCCAAGTTTTCCTCGCTCTGTTCCTTGACTTTGATATCAAGCAAGACCAAAGTGTGCATACCGAGGTCAGCGTTCTCTTTGATCCTGTCGTAGAAACTATCCGGCTTCCAAGTATCCGTGAAAAACACGAGAGACACCGTCTGCCCGAATTTGTAGAGCTGCAGACCACATGCACCGATGGCGTTCATGATCGATGCGTTGTGGATCACTCGGACTGGGATTTTGAGGGCACAAGCTCGTAGAATGATATCGGTGTGCGTGGTGGCCCTGAAGAACGAAGGGTATGAAAGTGTGGGACGCGTACTGTGGCACACAACGCACCCGAATGGATCCCCGACGACGAGCAACGCAACGTTCTCCTTGTCCGCACCGCTCAAGATCTCGTCGCTTTCGGTTTCGACCATATCGCGGTCGGCCAGTATCAGAGGCTTCTCATAAAACGCCTCCTACCTTCCGCACCGTCAGACCCTGTAGGTGCATATCGAACACAGTGCACACCAATCGCGATTTTTCCACCATCAGTATGCTTGTGTACGCTTCGAGATAAACCCGAGAACACGATTTGACTGCCTAATGCACCCCGTCAATAACCGGAAACGTCTCCGTGGATCGCACGCCGACCTCCAAGCCTCTGACAGTGATGTCCTTTTCATCACAGAGGCCGAGTCCGATGATGTAGAACATAGCGGGTGGTGAGCTGAGGGTAAGGGTCGGAATCTAAGCGCCGCGGCGGGGATGATCCCGAACGACTGTCGAGCAAACATCCGAGCGACCACAGATCCGGATCCATCGATGACGGAGTACACTATGCACGGTATTACACCCTCTAGGTATCCAAGAATAAATATAGGAATAAATGTCGCACACGCGGTCAACCGCCTCTGATCAGTTCGACACCGGTGGCTTCATCCTTGGAAATATCCTTCTCCAGATCATCTCGCTCATTCTTATTCGGGTTTTGAACCGGCGAATCTCCGCAACCACAATCATACGTAGCATCTAGGTTCGCGCAATCGAACTCGGGCTATCGCACAGGGAATTAGGACGATATGGTGGGGAAGTTGCACGGAACAATGTCACCTTCTTCAATCGCTTGTTGACTTCATTGTGGACCGCACATAACCT
>Ga0307512_10005489_pt1 | contig 13236 bp, 13 predicted proteins | sample 14_EM_MG_FD_200267 | JGI IMG/M metagenome (GOLD analysis project Ga0307512, IMG submission 200267) | Populus trichocarpa ectomycorrhiza microbial communities from riparian zone in the Pacific Northwest, United States - 14_EM | ecosystem: Host-associated > Plants > Roots > Unclassified | place... | reverse complement strand
GAAGAGGGCAGGTGGGTAGGTGGTGGCGAGGGAGGTGGATGGTGGAGGTGGAGGGTGGTAGGTGGGGGAGGAGGTGGCGGAGCGGAGGCGGGAGGGGATGGAGGTGGATTGTGGAAAAGGGTCGGTAAGAGACAGATAGCAGAATGTAAAAAACACTTGGGGTGTGTGGTGATGTCGCTGTGTTTCCAACGGCTCGGCAATGCGCTGACGAGCGTCTCTGATATGAGACGACAACACATCAGCAGCAGTAGGAGAGGTGCCCTCTCTTGATCTCCGATTGGACGCGGGGAACAGTCCGGGGTCATATCGGACGTCGAGGAAATCAAGTAACAACCTCGTATAATTTCTTCCCATGGCCGAATGAGAAGATATTTAACTAGAGCGATGCTCGCGCCAGCGGAACCGAGACGAGCCGTGAAATCCATCTTATTTTCCCTACTGAAGATGCACCCGAAGGCTTCGCCACGTGCGAACGCGAGACGAGTGACTGGAAGTTCTGCACGCTGGCACCCGACGGGTCGCCCAAAGTCTGCGCAGTGGAATACGAAATCCAGTCCATGTCGACCCCTCCCGCCACACCCGGATTGCGACTGCGGCTGCGGGTTGTGATGGCCCACGTCTCGGTGGCAATTTCTGACGCCACCGAGATTATCCCGCTTTTATTTTTTTGTTTAATCATTATTTGCATTACCGCCGTTTTGTTCTCGTCGCTTGAACACCTCATCCTTGCACCGTCATTTTTAAGCCTCAACCCTTTGAGCCGCGTCGCGTCATGACGACATTGGCAACACGACCTCGACCAAACAAACCGTCACGTTCGCAGATGCCGATCTGCACGGCGCCCTTAACTTCTAGTTGTGGAGACCTACTTGGCACTTCTTTCCGCTGAGAGCGCCCTTAAGATTGTTACCTGAATCGAAATTCTCTTGAACACTGACACCTAGCCCGCGCCGTGACTACAATTGGTGCGCCGACGGCACAGCCTCGATTTTGTCGAACCTACGATTCGAGCAGTTATAGAAAGTCTGCCCGCGAACGAAAGCGATTATGCACCGCACGCCCTCAAATTCCTTCGCCACGAATACGACTCTGCATTCTCGCAAAGTCGAGTCGATACTCGGAGCTGTGGTGCGCGCTCGGTGATGCCAGAGGTGGCGCACGCGCCTAATGGTTACTCGGAGTTGTAGTGCGCGCTTGGTGATGCCAGAGCTGCTGCACGCGCTTGTGGATGTGGCTGTGGTTCGCGCTTGGTCGTGCCGGAGCTGTCGCACGCGCTTGATGGTTAGATTGTAGTGTGCGTCCAATGCTGACAAATGGAGAGATTTTCAAACGGATTGGCCTGGTATCCGCGGGAAGCTTCTCGTGATGCACGTGGCAAGTGGTTGGACAGGTTTGCATTCATTCTCCTCCCCCCCCGTCTTGGAGGATGCACTCTTACTCCTTCCGTATGTCAGTGGTTTTCCATGAGGTTTTTACACGGTTGTGAGTTTTATCAAGGGATCCGACGATAATTGGTTACACTGTTTTCTCCCCTGCTGCTGTCTGTTGCTGTGCTGCACGTTTTCTTTTCTATTTCTCTCCTGCGTTCCTTCGCATCTTCCGTATGAGGGGAAGTGTCAGAATAACGGGCGTCCGGAGAAGACGGACTGGAGGCGACACGTCCGGATATGATGGCCGCCGGAGCACCAGCTCGGGAGACAGTCTTCCGTACTTACCCCCTAGCGAGTCCCTGAGGCCCGCTGTAAATAGAGAGAATGGTCTACCTTCGACTATGTAGTATCAACCAACCCAATTCACTATCTTCATCTCTATCGATCCCTATATTCCAACAGCCCACAACGGTTTCCTACTACACATGCCGCTGTTTGCTGCGCTCCTTCTTCCCAGCCGCCCTCTGATTCGACGAGAACATCATCATTGGGCGCCGTTACCGTTCTTCCTCGCTGCTTACAAATCCTCTCGCCGCCCGAATCGCCCCTCATTGCTAATGCCCTTCCTACCGCCCCTTCGATCGATGTTCTTGTTGATCGTTGGCCATGCCGTAATGTGCCGGTCACATCGCCTCTCGCCACTCGCAATGTTGCCCCAGTCTCCCAGCTGCACTTTTGCTTGCCATAAATGACTGGCTCTCCAATCACTTCATTGCTAACCGCTAACGTCGCGTATTAAGTACAATTTTGACCTTTGGTCACACTCCCATCGTCCTTCGCCGCCCATGTAGCTTGTTCTTACCCGTCGGTTCGCGACCTTAGTCGACCGCCCCGCTAGTGGGCATAGTACCTGGCACAGCGCTACATGTCATCACCTAAGGAAGGCCAGGCCGGACATTACCATCGAGATCCGGTGGTGCCCAGGGAATAATGGAGTCCTAGGGAACGAGAAGGCCGACGAATGGGTCAAGCTCGTGACAGCAGCCAGACACCCGCGGGGTCGAATGGCTGAGTTGCACAGTTCAACCGGGGGCACACGCGATGTCGCTCCCCAGATCCCTCGTGCACCTCAAGCGGGAGATCACGGAGAAGAAATGGCATAGGCCCCGCAGAGGGCTAGAGGCCCGGAACTCCAGGAAGAACTATACGATGATCCCGAAGAGTCAGAGGTCCGACGGCGCGGTTGCGGGTAGTCCCAAGAGGCTGCGTCATGGTTCTACTAACTGAAGACAGGCCACTGTCTATTTGGATAGTAGAGTGGCGGACACTTAGACAGGCAAGCGAGGGACGCAAAACACCCTCACCCGCTGAGCTTTACTCCACACCACCACAATAAAAAAGAACACATTTTGAATCCGGCAAACGATAGATTAGAATCTGTAGAAAGGTTCTACAGATTCAAAATAAAAATATATGTGGTTGGTTGAGTGCAGTAAGAGGTTGACAGTTGAGTATTTTATATGACAGAGCCTACAGATTGTACCGCCGCTAACCCGATTAAAACCGCCCTAACCCAAAACGGAAATACGAGTGATATACTATGATATCGTACGTGCTAGATATTTACACAAAGACCCCCTGTACTCACGCCTGTGAGACTTGTACTCCTTCTCTGCATACGCACGCTGTTCCGTACTCAAGCCATCGATATATGCCATCAGCCATCTCTTGCTACGGTCTGCAAACCGCCTTATTGTTTTGATATCAACAGTATTTAAACCTTCCATCACAGTCTTCTCCAGCTCAGTAAAGGAGTATTTGCAATTCTCGCGGGTGTAGCGTTTGACTGCCGCCCAGTAATACTCAATATAGTTGAGCTCGCAGTGGAATTTCGGATAGAAGATGACTTCGTGACCTGCTTGAACGATAACGTGCTCAAACATTGATTTTTCAGTCCGGAAATCCAATTCTGCGTCAAGGATTCTCAATGCACAGCAGCCTCGTCCACTCTCACACTTGTCTGCCTTTCTTGCTTCGTACCGCTCCATTGTCTCCTCGAAAACACGTTCACTGAACTGGCCAGCCGCTTCGGCTTTCTTCTGCCGGCCACACTGCTTCAGAAGTCCGTCCCTTCTTCACTGCTTGGAATGATTCTTCTCCGCTTCCGAGCTCGTACCGCGCCCGAGGTTCGAGTAGCAACCACCCGCTTGCTTGGTCGAGGCATAGTGACAATCCAAAGCGCGTATACGTGGGCGGCGAGTATGGTGGCGAATGGGCGAGTAAAAGGAGTCAAAAAACGAGTCAATCGGTCGAGTTGCTGCTGGTTTTGCAGGAATCGCCGCTGGGAAAGCGGGGTTGGCTGGGCGCTTTTTTGGCGAGGTCACAATTTCGCACTCGGTTTCTTGGCAGGACCCCTCAGATTGTACTTGCCAAGACGCTAGCCCGTCTAAGTGTCCGCCACTCTACCGACATTCATTGGACGAAGAACCTCCCCACGGCCCAGTACTGACGTCAGAAGCGGACGAGGGAACGCCTCTTTAAGGTGTGCCCCAAGTAGAAGGGTCAGCGGAAGATACTGTGGGTGGAGGTGCTGAAGGAAAGTGGGAGGAGGAAACACCGGTTCACGATCTGGGGCCTTCTTGCCGACAAGAGGTGCAGCCAGGCAGTGCTAGGCTTTCTCTCGAGTCTCTACTACGGATGTGGGGAGGCCGGTGCGGACTAAGGAAGACCGGTGAGCGAGGTGTCGAGATGGCAGCTCCGAGAACGCAGGGAGCGGGAAGAGGAAAGGATGGCGGAGGCAGAGGGACTGGGTGCCGTGGAGGATCTGGGGAGGGACTACCGTTATTCCAACCCACGCTCCCTTTCATGGTATCTGCAGGCGAGGACTAGGGGGGCGGGTCTCACCTTCTGTTTCTTTCTTTTTTCTTCCTTTTTTAATGTCTTTTCCAGTGTGATTTCTTCGGTGCGTATCATATTTTCTTGGGACAGGCCTGGGAGGAGGGCAATCAGGAGCTTGCAACGTGCCGCCACCGCGAGGGCAGCGGAAAGGAAACCTGGATAAAAAGTGCGCCGCCATCGCCTAGATAGGCTACATGCGAGTATGAATATACAAAAAAAGCTACATGTAATCACAAATTAAGATGCACACTTGTATCACGAGCAACAGCAGCAATCCGAGTCAGTAGAAGATCCAGTGGGCTGAGGTGCTGAAGGAGACCGGGAGGGGGAAGAGCCGGTGGAAGATCCGGGACCTTATTGCTGACGGGAGGTGCAGCCAGGCGGTACTAGACTTCCTCTCAACCACGGGTGACGGATATTGGGAGGCTGGTCCCACCCGGGGAAGACGCGGGGAGCGAGGTGTCGTAATGGGAGCTCTGGGAGCGCAGGGGGCGTGAAGAAGAAAGGAGGGCGTTGGCGGAGGTGCTGGGTGCTGGGGAGGGGAGAGGAACCACTTTTCCCACCAACACCCCATTCATGTCGTCCGCAGTCGAGTAGGGGGAGGCTCTGCATTCTTTTATTCTTTCCTTTGTCTTTCGTTTGTAATTTCCTTGGTGCACATCATATCATCTGGGGCAGGCCTGGGCGGAGGGGAAAGGGGAGTTCGCAACGGGCCGCCGTGCGCGGACTGCAGACAGGAAACGGACAGTACGGCTTCTTCGCCATGATCTACCTACCTAGGTCGCATGCGAATAATGATTAAATAAAATGAGAAAAAGCAGCAATCAGAATAAACGTCATATTTCCTCACCACCTGGAATTGAATGGTTATTCATGTCATCGATCTGTCGCTCGCAAATCACGCGAATAACTGTGCTTCCCTTTCACTCACCATCCTAACCATCCGAATAGAAACAAGCAACAAAGAAAGTGACAGCAAAAAAGTAATTCCGAGTCGCTCCTCCAACTGATCGAGTCCTCCTCTTGTGCTCCCTGTGCCCTGCAGTTTGTAGGATTGCCTTCCGAGGGTAATGGAGTGGCAGCCGTAGCCCGTGCTCCTAGTAATCGAGTCCTTATCAGCTGGTAAGCGAGCTAGCTAGCTAGCACATAGCTGGCACGTGGATATCGATGGCTATAGCTGGCTGGTAGCCAGATCAGTCGAGCAGAGGTCTTACGGTGGCAAGTGCCACGGCAGGATCAGCAATTAAACTAAAATATTCCCCTCTCATCACGGGGAGCGTCGTTGATCTGTACCTCCCTCACCATGACGGCTACCACACGGGCGCGACGACCTCCTTTCAGCACTCACAGATGCCGGCGAGCAGACGGGCTCCCGAGTTGCGCAACGATCATTGTCTCCCATCGGTGATTGTCCCGCTCTCGCTCTGACCAGGTGTATGCGAATGGTACGGGTCGGACGTGAATTAGTGGGCTCGATGCAGTCCGGTCAGTGGATCGGAAGGAACATCGTGTTGCCAACAAGAAACTGACACATCAAACGGCGTTGCCTATCCGAAGCGGTACGCCGGAAAAGGGAGTCCCGGGGGAGTCATCTCCCTCTCCAAGCAAATGCCTGGTCCTGCCTCCTCTACGGTGGCCAACCGACCACCATACGCCCATGTTCCCCATCGGTATGACTGCGGCGCCACCGGACCGACGACTGGATCCCGATAGCCACCCTGGTCGCCGCTGTCCGCGACTAAGACCCTCTTAGGCACCTCCGGCGGCTGCACACGCTGTGCCTCGCAAGGCGGACCTCAGTTCAGGAACGTCAGCCGACAAGGGGGCGCAAAGATTCATAAACTCTCCCGTCCGGCTCCCATACTCTCAACCATCTCTTGCGTTCCACGCTAGGTGTCTCCACCGACGCAAAAGGAGCGACAAACAACCAGCGGTCGCCGTAGTACACGACAACAAAACCCAGAAATCCTGTATCCGCAGCACCAGCGCGATCGTGAGTGATACGATCAGCCGTTCAACCGCAATTGTGGCACCAACTCCGCGGTTACGCCTGGCGAAAACACCGACAGCAGCGAAGCCACTTACCGTAGTAGGCTGAGTTCTCCTTTTATGTGCCTCGTCACCGTCATCCTCCGGCAGATCGGCGCGGCCGTCCCGGTTCCCGCTGCAGGTCGCCGGCTAGGTCCCACAACTAGTTGAAACGGCGCCTGGACGACCGAGAGCTCACAGCTGTGGTCGCGTCTGGTGGGGTGGCGTTCTGGCTGACTGCCGTGCGCGGTGTTCCCTAGGCAGCGGCCGCAAGCAGGCCACCAACTCGGCGGTGCGGCCGCCATCCTCGGCGGGCTAGTCAGAACTAGGGCGTGGCGGGAGAAGCGGGTGGCTGGCACCCTACTCATGGATGTCAAGTCGGCTTTCAATAATGTCAACAAGTCGCTCCTGGGCAGGAGAATGGAGACCCTAGAGATTGAGCCGGACCTCATCAGGTGGACCCACAGCTTCATGTCGGAACGACAGGTACAGCTAGTTCTCGACGGGAGAACAGGAGAGGCAAGTCAGGTGGACACCGGCATCCCTCAGGGCTCACCAGTGGCACCGACCCTATTTGTCACATACCTGTCAGGCATCTTCGACAAGGTGGAAGCTGCAGTCCCAGGCGTCCGTGGGCTGTCATTCGTGGACGATGTCAGCTGGTGGGCAGATGGCAAGGACGGCGAGGAGGTGGCAACCAAGCTCTCTGAGGCAGCAGCGGCCGCAACCGAGTGGGCAGCCAGGAATGCGGTGGCATTCGACCCTGGGAAGACCGAAGCTGCGCTGTTCCACAGAAAGAGATCGCTACCCCAGACAACAGTAGCAGTAGGCGACTGTGACATCCCATTCAACAAGGAAGCGACAAGATGGCTCGGGATATGGCTGGACTCCCAGCTGACCCTCAAAGAGCACCATGCCGTCCGGATGAAGAAAGGCAGACAAGCGATGGCACGGCTGCACAGGCTCACTGGGCAGATGGGCCTCTCGCCAACCAACTGCAGGAAGGTCATGACGGCTTGCGTTCAGTCGGTTGCCATGTATGGGGCGGAGCTGTGGTGGAAGGGAGACCTGGCAGAAGGGACAATCGGCCGAGCCAAGGAACTTCAAATACTGGTCAACCAGGAGGCGCGGGCGACAACGGGGTGCTTTCGGACGACGAATCTGGGAGCCCTCTCGATGGAGTCTGGCCTCAGGTCAGCGCCAGCACAGCTAGAGAACAGACAGCCACGCTTTGGGCTACGGCTTCTGAGTCTACCAGAAGGAGACCAGGCCCGGGAGGTGGTAGGAGCACCCACGGAAATAGGGCGACGCCTCAAAAACTCCCTTGCATACGGAGGACAGATGGAGAAGACCGTTTTGCTCGAGGAGCCGGAAACCTGAGATGCCGAGCTGCTACAAGAAGAGGAAGCTGAGGCGAAGGCGGAGGCAAAAAGGACCAGACCCGGACTAACCATGTTCACCGATGGGTCACGGCTAGACAACCGGGCGACTGGGTTTGCGGTGGTATGGAAGAGGGGCCTGACATGGGCCGGCGTCAAGGGGCACATGGGCAGCAATCAGGAGGCCTATGACGCTGAGTGCGCTGCTCTTGCCCGGGCACTGGAGGAGGCATTGAGAAGAAATACGACACCGGAACGGATCACAATCTTCACAGATGCGACAGCAGCCATCAGACGAATGGCGTCGGACGAGCCTGGCCCCGGTCAACAGTACGCCCTCCAGGCGCGGAAACACATCGCCACGCTACGCAGGGCCAGACCAGGTATCGTCATTGAAATCCGGTGGTGCCCAGCGCACAAGGGTGTTGCCGGCAACGAAAAAGCGGATGAGTGGGCCAAGGCGGCAGCAGAGCAGTCAGGTAACCACCGGCCCATTCCACAATCTCTCGCCAACCTCAAGCGAAAATTCTCGGAGAAGAAGTGGGTGGAGGCACGCCAATGGGCGGGGGCCCGAACCTCCAAGAAGAAGTACCGGTTGCCTGAGAGCCAACGGCCCGATGGTGCGGTAGCTGGTAGTACCAAAAGGCTCGCCTCGCGGTTCTACCAGCTCAAGACGGGGCACTGCCTGACTGGGCAATACCTCAACCGGACAAAGAACCACTCCACACCGCAATGCTGGTGGTGCCGGCACCGAACGCAGACGCGGGACCACCTCTTCAAGGAGTGCCCAGAATGGAGGCCGCAACAGAAGATCCTGTGGGCGGAGGTGAATAAGGAGACTGGGAGGTGGAAGGAGCGGTGGAAGGTCCGAGACCTCCTGGCGGATGGGAGGTGCAGCCGGGCGGTACTAGACTTCCTCTCCTCCACGGATGTGGGGAGGCGGGTGCCGGCCGAGGACGAGGCAGTGAGCGAGGTGTCGGAAGCAGAGGTGCGGGAGTTCCTCGAGGAGCAGGGAGCGGGGGCCGATGGGATGGGCGCTGGAGGGACGCCGCTGTTCCTACCCACGCCCGACTTCATGGCGTCTGTGGGAGAGGGCTAGCGGGGGAGGCCACCTTTTCCTTTCTCACTTCCCTTTGTTGTCATATTTTCTTAAGTGCGTATCACGTCTTCTGGGGACAGGCCTGGGCGGAGAGCAAAGGGGTGCTAGCAACGTGCCGCCACTGCGCGGACAGCGGACAGGAACAGGACTGTACATATCCTCGTCATGATCTCCACAGGCCGCATACGAGTACTGAATAAATAAATAAAAATAAATAAAAAAAAGGCGGGCTAGTCAGAGACACCCCGCCCAAACCGCCCAAACCCGTTCCTCTTTCCCGAGCTTTACCAACTGACATCTCTCTCTGTCCGCAAAATTTGTAATCCTCATCCCCCATCTCCCCAACGCCACCAACTCTGATCTCTGTCACACATCCGACCAACATCTCGTCCACGCGGCACCCCACCCGAGCAGGAACCCATTATTCCCGACTCATTGGGTGGCTCCGAGGGCGACCTGCTACTGTCCGATCGCCGGCCATCATTCTCATGTGGTAGTGGCTCCACTCCTCGATCTACTGTTATTCCTCCTTTGCATCTCCCTCGCCACAGGACCCGGCCATCGCTGTGGCAACATCCACCTAAGGGTCGTAGTATGTGGCACCGAAATGTGCCCGGCACACCCAGTGGGTACGGTCGTTGAATCCAGAAACCCCGACGGAGGTCGGGAAGGAAGCCGAAGCCCATGGGAGGTCGCACTAGTGGCACAGAAGTGTTCCGGGGCACTCCCGGCTTCCGAGAAGATATGCTGCTCCTCCCGTGGATGCCGCAGTGGTTTGCGGCGGAGAAGCCGCTTGTCCAACGGCTAAAACACACCCGCGTCGCCAAACCCGTCCACCACAAAGAACCGTTGCAGTCCATACGGTTGAGCTTATAAGATTCGCAATGGCGCATCCCGCCTCCTTCACCGCGCAGCCAAAATCTGTGCCGGGAACCCGAATTGAAGCCCTGAAAATTCTCCTTACCGTGCATGATGGCTCCGCTTTCGGTGCCAGACATGCGCTTCAGCGCTGTTCGGTACTCGACGGCAGAGAGTCACCCCTATAATGCCCAATAAGAGTACCTCTAGTACACCGCCACCCGATCCACACGAATACTCCTGTGGCGGACACGTCGCGGCCCTATCGATCACCCGTTTCGGGTATGCGGTTCGCACACCTACGCCCCGCTGTTTCCTCATTGCCCCTTTGGCCGTCGTCCCAGCCGATGTGCACCCCTCTCGCTGCCAACCTCGCGGCGACAATCGCGCCACACCTGGGTGCTGAGACATTGATGGGGAGTCGAGATCACGGCGGCGACGATCTCGTTCCCCGCACCCTTATTGCTGTCACTTCAGGGAAGCTGACATGGAACGTGAGGCAGCAGCTCTAGGCCCACTATGATGGCGAAAGCTCGAGCCGACGATCGAATCACCACCACCGGGGGCTAGATCTCCGGCGAGTGGCTGCGGCCTGAGGAAAGAACTACATACTCTTCCTGCCCCCTCCCCCCCCCGGAAGTAGCTCGGAGCGAACACGTCTCCCGACGATTCAATGGCTTCACCAATTAGTGATCGCTCGCCCCGAAAGATCCCGAGCTGTATGTATGCTCAACACAAATCTAACTGAAAGTAGCAACTGAAACAACAGTCAGATGATCAAGATCTTCCGCCAGTCAAGTACCCCTACCACTCATGCCCTCCATGAAGTTAACGCTACGGAACTACTCCTTCGAGTCTCAGGGCTCCCGGAGTTGGATGTAGGATCAAAAAGAGGCAGGAGACAGAGAGTGGCGGTGGTGGCAATAGATCAAGTAGGGTGGCAGGAAGGTGGTACTGCTGCTTAACAGTCTCGTGGGGGTTGGGGTGGGGCGGGGTCCCACGCGACGAAAAACTGGCGGCCACTGCAGCCACATTCGGGAATCACTGGTGAGCCGAGTTCCGTAATATACGTCGCCACACTGTGTGCTGGCGGGCTCCGGCATGGAACGCCACCGCTACGTCTGTGCCCAGTCATCGGCGGAAGAATTTTGCTAGCAGCCGTCGCTCACGTTTCACAGCGCAGCCTACACGCGGAAGGTACAGTGAGCATCCGCTGCATATTACTGCGGCCCATCTCCAGGAATAATCCTGTAGCCGACCGAACTACGGAAATTCCAAACGCACATTCTAGCTAAAGATCAGCGCCCCCGCGTCGCTCCGTCGTGGTCTAGCAATTGTGGAATGCCTGCACACGGGTGTAGACCGAGGGCGTCTCTTCTCCAGGCAGTTGAAAACACTGAACGTAGCTTACCTGACTTCTCTGCATCATAGTCCGCGGTTTTGCCAGGGTGACCGCACTGATGGGTACATCGGCCGCCACATATCCACGACACCGACAGATTCGCCATATTCTGCCGCGGTGGAGAATTCCCGACGCAAGGCGTGCCGTGCCATTTGCACGGTTTCTTACTCTTCTCTTCCCGTCAACATCCCCCATCCCAACTGGACTCGATTAGGGGAATCCTCCGAATATCTACCCTACCCTCGCCAACTACTGCAATTGGAGCCCCGCCGCCTCCAGACACATCACCGCTCTTCACGTTTACGATCGGCGCAACGACCCTCCCTACTCCCCGCACGCCGCCGACGCGGCCACTTTCCCGACCAGCCTCTCCTCCCATTGCCCTGCACGGCGAACTTGATGGTTAGCGCCGCTGCGGAGGGAGCAGAAGTAATCTGGCCGAACCTGGAACTTCTTCACTGGACCCTGCGCCCTCAATTCGCAAATCGGCGCTGAGACTATCCCGCGCACGGGCACCTGCCCCAAGAGGGACCGGACCGCGCGCGCCAGTCTGCGCACTCGCGAGACATGGTTCACGAATCCGCGGGCAAGAGCCTCTTCTGTCTTCCCGCTATGATTCGCGACGCAGTCGGATTCAACAAGGATCATGTCGCGAGAGTGCAGAAACGTCGGCCCGATCACGAGATTGTGGTGGCTACGCTTGGCGCCATTTTTTCCCGCAGAGGGCTGACCGGCAGAGACGTTGCACTTTAGAACTCTCTCTGCGACAAAGTGAAACGCCGGGCATGGCAGAACGCTGGGGTTACCCTGAGGCCTGTTGTCGAAGCAAAACCTGCCGGCGATGACGATACTCCACACCCGCAGTCAGTTAGAATGCTTGTCGCCACTCAAATACGGCACCGGCGAAGGATTCGGCGATGCCAGAGTTAGGCGACGCCGTAGCGACGACGAGGACCGAGGCAGAGAAGGACCGAGGCAGAGAAGGCGCGGCCCGGGCTCGCCATGTTCACGGACGGGTCGGGAATGGATGATGGGGCTACCGGTTATGCAGTGGTGTGGAAGTACGCCCAATCCTGGGAGGCATCAAAACTATGGGCTGCAGCCAGGAGGCCTACGTCACGGAGTGTGCCGTCCTTGCAAGGGCGCTGGAATCGGCTTCGCGAGGACAGACTACGCCGGAACGAGTCACGATCTTCACGGATGCCCTAGCCGCCTTCGGGGGGATGCCTTCGGAGGAGCCGGGCACCGGCCAGCAGTACACGCTTCAGGCAAGGGAGCACGTCGCCACGCTGCGAAGGGCCAGTCCGGGCACCACCACTGAGATTCGGTGGAGACCAGCGCACAATGGAAATCGCCGGCAACGGAAAGGCCGATGAGTGAGCTAAGATTGTGGCGGGAGCCAGACTTCCGCGGGGTGGAATGGCTGAACTACTCAGAGCGGGCTGAGACACGCGCAATGCCTCTCCCGAGGTGTCTTGCGAACCTTAAACGTGATGGAGGGGTCAGAGCGGTGGGTAGGTACGGAGCTGGAGCAGCGGTGGAGGAAAGGCTGTAGTTCTTTGCCTGCGCCTCCTCCCTGGCGTCAGAAGTAGACGTCCGCCATTGACTGAGCCTGCGGTGCTGTTACTGTCTCGTCGCCCCGCTTCGACCGGCCCCCGCCGCCCCCCCTCCCCCTCACTCATGACAAGTGCACCTTCCGAGAGATCACCGGCGGAGAAGTAAACGTGCCGTACATAGAGGATTTCAGTGGTCTGGTAGAGGAGGTACCGAGCACAATGTCCTACAACCCCGACGGGTTACATCGGATCTCGCCATCGCGAGGGTGGCGCAACACCCCCGGCTCATTCATAGAAACACTCACCAAACACAGGTGCCCGAACCTGCACGAACGCGACGCCGGCGGAACGCCTCGATCCGCACGGCCGCCACAAATCGGTCGGATTCGACGAGCATCACGAAATCGCACTCGCTTATGTGGGATTTTTGAGTGTCATGAGAAGATGAGTCGACGCCGTCGGTGCATAAGACGGTGGCGACACCGCGCGTCGGTGCATAAGACGGTGGCGACTACGCAGAAGAGGCAGTCCATGCGGATTCTGTGTCGGGTGCCTTTGGTGGCAAGAAACTGGGCACGGAGGAAGTCGGAGACGATCATGTATATAAAGATGTCTCTGCCGCCTGGAAAGAGGAGGGTTATCGAAT
>Ga0307512_10005488_pt1 | contig 13236 bp, 15 predicted proteins | sample 14_EM_MG_FD_200267 | JGI IMG/M metagenome (GOLD analysis project Ga0307512, IMG submission 200267) | Populus trichocarpa ectomycorrhiza microbial communities from riparian zone in the Pacific Northwest, United States - 14_EM | ecosystem: Host-associated > Plants > Roots > Unclassified | place... | reverse complement strand
AGGGGAATGCACGCTTTGTCATTGTTGGAGTTGTTGCCGGACGAGGATTGGAGCTCTTGGAGACGCGCGGCGCGGATTTTAGCAAGATCTGGTTGGTGGGTGGGTTAGTTTGTGCGGAAGAAGGCTAGGAGGTAAAGGAAGGTACCGTCGTCGTCCATGGTTGAGGTGTGTTGTGGTGATGAAGTTTGAGAGAAGCTTTTGTTTGGGGAGATATCTGGCGTCACTTGATTGCGGGTTGCCCCTCTTCCCCGCGTTACCAAGGTTAGGATAGCGCGTGATCCAGAACCACGCCCTCTCCTGCAGAATTTGTCTTGCGTGTTTACTGAATTAAAAGCAATAAAAATATACAAAATCCTTGAGATAAAGAAAAAGAAACAAAAAATGAATGTTGACTTCAACTTTTTATTTCCAGCTAATCAATTATACACATGATCAAGTCTTGGCAGTTGGTTCCGGAACTTTCCCGAGGCCTTCGAGAGTGCAGGACCCTTAACATTTTTTCCGTTGAATCGCCTCCCTTTCCAGCCTCACCTTCAACGTCCCATCAACTCTCAACTCTCGACCTCAACTCAACCTACACCTACACCAACTACAACTATCTACACAATGCCTCGTCAACGTGGTGGTGCCCGTCCCACAGCTCGTCCAGCTGCCCGTCCCGCAGCACCAATGCAGCACCAACGTCCCGCGTCCACCGCCTCCGTTCCCGCCCGCACCGCGCCGCCGCCACCCCCAGCCCCCACTGCTACCGCCGCAAATGTCCCCGCACAGCAGGGCTCCGGTCTCTTCGGCCAGGTACATCTCCTCAGGAACCCACAAGTGTTCAACACGGCTGATATGATATAGATGGCGTCCACTGCCGCCGGAGTAGCAGTCGGTAGCACAGTTGGGCACATGGTCGGTGCCGGAATCTCCGGTCTCGTGAGTACTCCCTACGCCAGCAGCTACATGCAGATTCCCAAGTTAATCAATGCAATAGTTTGGTGGTGGATCCGCTGCCGCTCCCGTCGAGCAGGCTGCTGCTGCCGCAGCACCAGCCCAGTCTTCATCTTCTTCCGAGTGGGGCGCCGCCAATTGTGACGCGGACGCAAAGAACTTTACAAAGTGTCTTGACGAGAACAAGGGGGATATGCAGATATGTTCCTGGTATCTTGAGCAATTGGTAAGTCTTCCATACTCTGGAGGAGAGAGGGGAGGTAGAGAGTGCTGATGAATTTTGGGGAGGGGAACAGAAAGCATGCCAGCATATGGCAAAGACTTTCAACTAAACGGATGGGATACCGAGTACCCCCCCCGCCGCACCGGAAGGATGGATGGATGGATGGGTGGATGGATGGAGTTTTAGGGGTTGGAGTTTAATAGTTATTGTTCTCATACTCTACTCAATAGAAAACCTTTCCACCTGCTGTACGTACCCATGTAATTGCCCATTCACCAATCAACGTCTCGGCGCCGTGACCCCCATCGAAAAGCCTGTAAAGTGAAAGGTCAATTCCCGATATCTGCCCTGTTCATCAATCATATCATCTCTTCTCTACTAGGATTGTGGATGTCGGGGGGCGGGGATGCATTGACACGTAGCTTTGCAGCAAAGAGAATTTCTTGGGGGGCAACATAACACGGGGAGAAAAAACACTAGCAACGAATCAAACAAGCGTAACATGCTCTAAATAACACGTCAGCAGGTTTGGTGCACCGCAGGCAAGGCAGGCAGGTTCTCCTCATTTTTTTTGTCAATGCTTTCCCGATAAACTACCCCATCTGCGCTATCACGAAGGCTTGGGTATGTAGCGAAGTGCGTGCGCGCTGTCAACCACGACGGCAATTGGGTCCCTGTACCATGCTCTCTATCTGTAGAGGCAGGATCGAACAGCGTCTAACAAATGCAATTCAACATACATGGCATCATTGGGAATGAGACTATAGTAGGCACAGAACTATGGGCTTCATATGCACGCGGGCTATCTCGATATCTAGACCTGTGGGTGTGTCCGTAGAAATGTCTTGCGTATGCGTGTAGCATATGCAGCAGCAGCAATTGGCATCTGCTGCTGTTGCTTCTGTTTCTATCATGGAACATGGTTCACAAACACAACATTCACGGTGCGCGGTGGTGGCGGCGATCCAGCGGAGGGGGGGGACACTACGACGGCTTATAATTATGCGCTGGCATCCCCCCCCTCCCATCTCATTCCTCTTGTTCTTGCCCAAAGTCTTTTTTTGTTATTCCCTTCCTCCTTCAACCTCCGGCTCCATGGCCAACACAATAGCAACACATCATCGAGAACTAGAGAAATCAGCAGACAGTGAGACCGAAGCCGCGGTACGTGGGAACGGTGCCTTGGTCAGCGGCACTAACTAACGGTTTCCGGCGGCGCAGCATCTCCTGGACCCAGACATTGAAACTGGGATCTGGGCGCTGGGGATAACCGAGTTAGCCCTCCCCCACCATCCTCATCGCAATCCCTACGTTCTCCGCTGACCGGAGATATAACTTTATCATGAAAAAGCAAATGCATCTCCACCGATGTAGCCATCAGTCCCGAGGCCGAGTATGTGTGTGTGAGTGTGGGTGTGAGAATGTGGAGATGGGCTGATGGGTAGATGTAACAGTGGATCGTCGAATCATGACACAACGCAGTTCGACTTCATACACATCCGTTACCGAAGCAATAAGATCACGCCGCGGGAGTGGCGCGTTGCGTTTGAGTACCAACTCCCCCCTCCCCATCCACTGACCCGACTGATGAGGGGACAGACAGACAAAACCCGGCGGGTGGATAGAGGTTGTGGAGTCCTCGCACACGCACACGCCGCGTCCGCGTATAAAGCACCAGCTGTTGTCGGCGGGGTTTGTCGAGGTTGAGGATCGCGCGACGGCGACGACGAGTTGGTGTTCGCCGTGGCAGAGGCTGGGGATGTTGCTGAGGTTCGTGTTAAGGATAGGAGGAGGGGATGGCGGATGTGGGAGTGAAAGGAAGGAGGGGCCTAGGTAGGATTCCTGTTGTGTGTGAATGAGTCGTTGCTAATGGGGAAATAGTGTGTTTGTCATTGCCAGGAAACCGTGGTAGGCAGGGACTGGGAGAAGGGTTGGTGACGACCGTTACGAAGTGTAAAGTATGATGAAAAACAACGAAGGAATGAATGAGAATTCACATACTCACATAACAATTGTTTTGACTGCAGAATTGACACTATAGCTGTAGTTTTATACACCCGACATCACTCGCCACAATTTTCCCCCACCATAACTTAAGCCTCATCACCGTACCACCATGTCCCTCCCAACCGCCCACACGCACTTCCTCTCCACCCTCCCCGCACTCAAAATCACCACCACTTCCATCGTCCCCACACCAATCCCAAATGCCGGAATCGGTATCCTCGCCACCTCCCCAATCCCAGCACAAACCAAAATCGCCTTCGTCCCGCGCCGCTCCCTTCTAAACCTCAGTACACTCCGCACCTTCGTCCCCACCCTAACCATCCCCGCAACCTCCACCCAAAGACCCAGTGCCCACGCCCTCCTCACACTCGGTATCCTCTCCTCAAGTTCCCACTCATGGATCTCCACGTTCCCCACATCCTTCCCAACAATCCCCCTCCTCTGGACAGCTGAGCAACAATCCCTCCTCCCCTCCTCCGCCCACCGTCTCCTCTCAGACCAACACTTCCGCTTCACCACCGACCTTACTGCAGCACGTAACCTCGGCCCCGTCGATTCGGATGCATTCACAACCGCCTGGTTAGCCGTCAATACGCGCTCCCTCCACTTCCCCGTCGGCGGAATGACGCTGTGTCCGTTCATAGACTACTTCAACCACTCCCCCTCGTCGCGGGCATGTTCCGTCGCCCTAACGCCACGGGGGTACACCGTCACCACCACCACGGACATCACAGAAGGGGAGGAGGTATTTGTAACGTACGGGTCCCACAGCGGGGATTTCTGCCTGATTGAATATGGCTTCGTACCGGAGGGGAATGAGCGGGATTATGTCCAGGTGGATGCGTGGATGGAGTTTACGGCGGAGCAGGAGGAGCGGCTGCAGGGGATGGGGTACTGGGGACGCTATGTGCTGGATAGAGAGGGGTTTTGTTACCGGGCACAGACGGCGGCGAGAGTAGTTGGGGAACCAGGGTATTTAGGGCGAGTTTTGGAGAGGGTGCGGGGGGAGGCTGGGGAGAGGGGGGCTGCGGTGGAGATGATGGAGGAGGGTGTTGTGAAGGAGGTTTTGAGGACGAGGTGGAAGCAGGTAAAGGAGATTGTCGATGCGGTGGTGGAGGGGGGAGTGGTAGGAGATCTATGATGGTTGTGGTTTATGATGGGATGTGTACGCTTTCGTGGGTCGTCGGCTTCTTAGAGGGGATATCGGATTTCAAGTCGATGGAAATAACAGGTCTGTGATGTCCTTAGATAGTGTTCTAGGACTGACAGACCACTTTAGCCGAAGGTCTGGGTAATCTTGTTAAACTCAGTCGCAATAGAGCATTGAAATTATTGCACTTCAACGAGGAATTACATCCCTGCCCTTTGTGCACACCTGTAGATAGAAAGTTAGACATCCCAAAGTATGTACATTGCTATTCAGGCGGATGTGGTGGCACGCGTGATAATCAGTGATCTTCACAGCTAATGGGCACAGTTCATTAAGCATAAATTCCATACAAATAACTAAACACCCCCCTATTACGTCGTCACCCCTTCCCTTAACCTCTCCTCCTCCTCCTTCTCCCTATCCCCTCCCCTCACCCCACCAAGCCTCCTAAACCCCCTCTCCCTCTCCCTCTCCCTCCTCCCACCCCTCCCCTTCACCGCAGCCATCACAAACCCCACCATCGCCAATCCAACCAACACAAAAACCGTCCACGTAAACGCCGTAGCCTTCACACCAATCCTGGCATACCTCCCAGCGCGCCTCCACTCATTCTGGGCCATCGAGAAGCAAGCCGTCATGATAGCGGCAGTGAAAGCGGTACAGAACCACGCCACGCCGGCCACAGCCGCAGCCGAGTACCCTCCGTACCGTCCCACCAGCGCCCACAGTCCCAGCAGCAGGGAGGCGAGGCAGAAGAACAGGTCTATGACGTAGAAGCTATACAGGAACCGGGAGAGGTAGAAGTACTTCCTCGGACTGCGCAGGAACCCCGTCGGGATGTTCTCGTGCGTCCCAAAGTTCCGCGCCGGATCGAACGGGTAGGCCGCCGATTTTGGGCGGCAGTCCGTGTTGCGGCCATCAGATGTGGCGGCGCAGAACTACCTTCCGTTAGCTGCAGAGTGCGGGGGGGAGGGTGAGGGGGAGAGGGTGACATTATATAGTGTCCAGTGGCATATTCCGTCGGGAGCGTTGGGGATGCCGCTGGTGTCTGCTTGGAGGAAGAAGATACGGTTTAGGGGGTTTCTGTCGCGGGAGCCGGCAAGGATTAGGAGGAAGAGGAGGACTATTGCGCCGCTGAGGCAGAGGAGAGAGGTTAGGGCCACGCCTGTGGGGGATTAGCTAGGAGAGGAAGGGAGGGCGGGGGGGTGTACGGGTTGCTGAACCCATTTCGGAGGAGTTGTGGTTAACAGGTTCAATGTAGGTATAATTGTGTCCTGGGAATGGAAAGGAGAAAGAGGGAGAGGAGGGAATCACTGGGCTGATGTGGTAGGTTCCTAGGTGCCATATAAAACATGATCAATGCATGACGCTGGTCGAACGCAACTGTGTGGTCTGTGAGAACTATGATGAAGGTCACCATCACACGGCCTAGGGACAAACGTTTGGCAGATCACTGGCCAGTCAAATGTAGGAACTTGAACCCAATTTTTTTGATTTCGATGCCACGAACCCCCAACACATACGTCATATGCATCACAGGCATGATATAAAAAAATAAAGGCCATAGTAAGAATAAGAACCCAAAACCCCAAGAACTACCTTAAGAGAAAAAAAATGAATGCCAGAACAAAAAAAAACCATTGCCATAACATCGTGTGTGATCGTGGACGAAAAAGCAATACCAGCCATATAATTACGCCATAAAGACCAAAGGAGAGCCACTGCTACTTCGCCTATAAATATTTACTACTTTCCGAATCCTGTCACACGGTTATGCTGAATCGGAATGCCTGTCGAGTTTCTTGGAGTGAGTCGACGAAGTCGGCGAGGTTGGAGGTTGGTATATCTCAGGCTGAAAGTTTTCGCTCTGAAAGTGACTGGGATTGAACGGCGAGTTTCGAAAGGTCGTGGTTTGAAAAGGCAACGGCTGGAACGGGGACGGCTGGAATTCTGGAATCGAGAGCATCGACTGTCGAAAGTTGCCCGGACCTGGACTCGAAGGTTGGTGTGACTCGTACGCAACATCGTACGGGGCAAAGAAATCATGATATGCATTAGACGCGGGAGTCGGCATGAAAGTCTGTTCCGGAAGTGCAGAAATAAATGACACCTGTACAGGTTGAACAGGTGCAACTGGTGAGAATGCCGGAACCGCAACTGGTAAATCTTCGACTTTATATACAATGTCGTAGTGGCCACTAAGGAGTTATTGGTTAGTTGAAAGTTCCAAAGGGTGAACTGGGTTGCACGAGACATACGGTCGATAGAGCAGTCTCAGCACTGGTGCATCAGGAGGAGTCAAAACTCCCTCGCCTTCGAGCTTCTCGAAACGGTGAACATTCACTTCGTCTCCGGCGCTCCGGTCAAGGTAGATAATCTCAACGGCCATGCCAGCAGGCAGTATCAAGCAATCAATCAGAGCCATAAGCCCAACATGATCAATCTCTACGCCATGTGGCATGATACTGCTCCCACAGTGTTCTACGACTGGTCTATCCAAAAAGGGCTCATAATGTTCAGGACTACTCTTCATCCAAGCGCTTGTCAAGAACTAGAATGATCAGTAAGAATTTTTCAATAACAACGCCGGAGAGATGGAATTCAACCTTAAAGTGCGTTACTATAGAGTCGGAAACATTTGGATCATTAAATATGGTGACAAGCGCGGAATCATTGGTTAGGCTGATTGTCCCGGAACTCAGGGTTCTGAACACATTGAATGTTTCTTCCGCCATATCCTCATATATGTACGACTGGATACCGACGGAATCCATCAGGCCATTAAGGGACGTAATCCGTGCGTGCTCCATTCCAATTCGATTTTGATCACCGCTCCTCAATAGTAGCTCAAAGAATCCGAACGCAACGGCTACCCACAATAATCAGCATTTCGGCATTCTCCACATGTAAAATCCAGTAGTAGCACCGTACCTCTCCATCCGCAGTTGCCGTCCCCGCGAATTGTCCGGTAAGAATCATATTTGTGCGAGAGACTCTGCCATCTCAATCAGTACGATCCTTTCTCGGAGCAAACACAGGAGAGAGTGGGGCTCCACCGTAGTTTTCCTGACGAAAGTAGGATCCGCGTTTGCGTATTCGATTGCGAGCGCTTTGCTGGACTTGAGTTCCCCGACGAGGGGACCCTGCAATTAATTTCTTCAGCCTCGCCGTCGCCACAGTTTACGCCCCACCCAACAAACGGAGGAATTCTGAACATACCTGAACGTCCGGTGTATATTCCTGCGACAGCCGCTGCAGCTCGGCAAAGCTCTCCGCCTGCTGGGGATCGATCAGACTTGGCTTGACCTCGTTGTCGGCGGGTCCTGAAGTGACCGCTACATAACCGATCGCCGGAGGAGACTCGTAGGAGGCCAATTGCTGCTGTTGCTGTATCTGCTGCTGTTCCGGTTTGATGAAGTCTTGTTGATGGTGGTGGTGGTGGCCCCACCCATTCACAGCAGCAGCGTCCACGAAGCTAGCTCCCGGCGTGGCACGCGTGTTTCCATTGAGAGTAGAGCCATCCATAATTGCAGGAAACGAGATGGACGACGGCGAAAACGACAGAAAAGCGAAGCGTGGAAAGGCAGTTCGATCAGATGACAGCGGGAGTGGGTGCCAAAGTGTAGAACGACAGATTCAGGAACAGACAGGAACAGGAATTGACAGCAGCAGCAGACGGCTCAGTTGGGGTGTGGGATGGCTGCTCCTAGGCCGGGCCAGGTGGGCGAGGTTGCGAGAGGCAGGAGGGCAGAGGCAGCGCTCTCGCTGTAAACCTGCAGAGCTGGCGGTGTTGCTGATTGGACGGGCAGTGGGCTGGCTGGCGTGGAGGTGGAGCGCGGAAGTGGGTAGTAGGCAAGGTGGGTACTTAGAGGTGTGCACGCAGGTCGGCGGTGGTAGTGGTGTCCTAAGCGTATGTACTTATTATGTAGGGCAGATCGACGAGGTGTTTGCTGGTAGTTAGGGTTGGCAGCGAGCGGCAGTACGAGGCATGTAGCACTCGATGTAACTTCGCAGGACGTGCAGCGAAGTGCAGCAGCAGCAGCGAGCAGAAAGAAAGAGCGAAAGAAAGAGGAGCCAGATAGCAGAAAAACACCCGCATCTGCTGCCCCCAACTACTAAATACCTGCGCTAACTGGAGAACGAGCGGGGAGTATATATTGCAGTTTCACTTCGCTGCCAGCCCACTGATAGATAGCACTTGCGCCGTGACCCCAGCAGCAGCGCTGTCTAACACGAGAGACAGAGACTTCGCTTCCGGGACCTAAGCGAAGACCCGCGACGAATGGTACGGTGTGTTGGGAGCCAGGCAGAGGTTCCTAGCCTGGCACTGATGGAGCGAGTTAAAGCAGCGGCAAGCTAGGTACTTAAGTATTCTTGGCACAGGGTAAATTCCGATTAAATTGCTGCTTCCAGAATTACTGGGTCAAGGGCTGGCTCGCTATGTCCAGAGCCGATGCTTTCTCCTGGAAGTCTCTTGGCAATTATTTACCTTCTCCATGGATTCACCTTTCACCCGGGTAGAGCCATAGCGTATTCTCTTCGCCCTCCTGACACCTAAAGTACCTTCTAGAAATAGCGCCGGGGACCGCCATAGCCGTGTCCCACACCGTACTATACCATAGGAGAGCCAAAGCTCCGTTGTCTGTAAGTGAAGGAAGCGCACCCATCACATACGCATAAGATCATAGCCACCCAGAGTATTGAATTCAAACTCCGACCCCAGAGCAGGCGGGTCACGATCTGCCCGGGACAGCTCAGCGTAAACATTCCTCTAAAAAACGCCTCAGAGGAACTCTAACATGTGATGCAACATTGGACCGAAGGAACGGCCAGAGAAAAGATTGCCCGTTCAGCATATAGATGCACCAAATTCCGGCGACCACTCGCCCTCCCCGTCACGGGAAAAGCTCTACAACCTGCTCTCGACGGCGGGAGAGAACTTGTCCTCTCTTCTCCGGCTAGGCTCGTCTGCACCAATATTAGTATCGCTTATACGAGAAAAGCCGAGTACACGTACCAGATCTGTGATATCCGCAATCATAACTTCGTCGGCACTGCCTCTTCCTACCCGTATCCTCGCCGGCATTGCAGCAGAGCCTCCGTGGTGCCCTTCTTCCCCAGCATTGCAGCCTCCATCAGCGGGCAGCAAACACAAAAAAACACCCTCAACCGGACAATTTTCGATATTCCGAACACCCAGAACCGCCCACAATCCGGAAGAAGTCAAGATCGTTAGTCGTCTCCGTAAAAGCATACTTGTTGTCGTTGACTTTTTAATGTAAGCACTGCAGAAAGAGGGCAGTGATTCCGACATATATAGTGAGCTCGGATTTGCCGTCAGAACGGAAACATGTAGGCAGTCAATACAAGTCGTATCGTGTCGAGATGTCCCGTGCAGGACAAGACATCTGCAGTAGCGGGACGAAATATTCCGGCACAATTTTCAGGACGCAGCGAGCTCCGTGAACGATGACAACCGGTGGTGCTGGAGGAGTGAGTGTCGGAAAGTCAATTGAGAGAGATATGATTTTACACACCGTGTGCCAAGCATATCAGTGGGCGTTTCTGCTTCGTCATCTGCAGAAACACCACAATGTGTCCGCTCGGCTCTCTGTCAATAATCTCCTCAGGCACAGGTACGGGAGCGGCAACACAGTGAAGCTTAAGCCTCCGTTTGTGGCATCACGTGATCACATGAAAAGAGCGTAGTGTCTCAAGCAGTCAGTCCGGCCTAGACTTTTGGAGTCCGATATGCTAAGGGTGGCTTGTTCAAGCTTCATCTGAACGGTTTGCAGATGGGACGGCCGGAACCTGGCGACGGTGCGGTGGCTGGGAGGAAAATGATACGTGGCGGAGGTGCTTGGGAACATCACGGCACCGCTGTATACGAAGTACTTAAGTACCCACATAACACAACGCTGCAGCTGCGTTGAAGAACCCAAGTAAAGTAGATCTCGTATCGCCTTACCAAATCCGAGAAAACCCCATCCCGAAACTTCGTCTACATCCACCACCTCCAACTTCCGTTTCATGCATGTGATATCCACATCCCGACTTCGCAACCCCTGGGCGGGAGGAAGGAACTACCCCTCTAAGCCGCCACGGATGCTGCATAAGCACAAGGTAAGCTGGATACGTGGGGACAAAGTCAATGAAGCTGATGTTTCTCCGTCAATCCCCACGTAAGGAAATATTACCAGAAGGGGCAGGAGTGTCGTCAGTTACAGGAAAAGTCACCGTCACAGAAAGTACTCCGTAGTGGGGATAGTCGCGTCCTCCGAAAGAATATGCCGGTTTCGTTTGTAACGTACCTATCCCATCTTTGCTTTTTTGCAGGATCGCCCACAAACGAAGCATCAAGCTTGGTACCGAGAAAAAGAGAAGTTCACTTCGCAGGCGGCTACGACTCGCGAGTTGCTATGGATCCACCCAGGCGGAATCCTCGAAATTCCTATCGCGACCGCAGAAAAAAAAAAGACCTTTTTCCTGTGGTGGTTGCACGCACGGGAAGAAGCAACCGGTGTGTGTGCCTATCAAGCTTTTAAATAACAGAAATAATTACTTTTTATTTACCATTTTCAGCCGATGGGATGAAAGCCAGGTGGATGGCGATGGTCAGCGGGACAACCTGGGACGAACTGTCGACCACGGGAAAAAGATGGCGTGAAACAAACATAGATATGGGGATGTGAGTTTTTTTTTTACTTCTTTGCCTTCTTACTAGACCCGTGGAGAAGGGAAGTGGGGCGGTGGGGCTATGCGGATCGTAGGCGAAGTTGGTGAATCGTGGGTGGATTTTTAGCACTCCACCGCGCAAACCGTTGCTCGATGACCACCACCGCCGTGGGTGGTGAGGTGATGGCCCATGGATGGACGCTGCATACGAAAATTAATGCCCTTTCAATGTCACGGAGTCAAACACCGTGACCCTGGGATGTCCCAGACGGCCGATTTCCACCGCTCTCAGGATTTGCGCATAATTATGGGACAGACAGACCCAGATTCCAACAGCGCCATGCAATGGCATGCAGCGAGTGACCCCCCGTGACTGATCGAGCGATGAACGGGCGGCAAAAGCTGTAGAGGGAAACAAGTGTACATTGCTCACTGCGCTCTTCTCTTCGCGCGTTTCCAACCTCTGGGCATGTTCATCCCGAGTATCACCTCACACCGCTCTAAGCGTCCAAAAACCCCAAAGCCCTCGCCTTCCGGAGCGGCCCGCACGTTTTTTTTTCCGGCGAAGTAAGCCGCCTCACTCCGAGTTGCAACCTGGCATATACCTAGGACTTAAGTAATGTATCGCCGATCACAGTCTCACCCGAAACCATGAAACCAAACATCACCAATGGACGACCCGAGAAAGCCACGCACCAACCATCCCAGAGCCAGCCATGTGCCAACCCAATCATTCCGCCATCCCGTCCACGAGTGCATCCTGGGTCCGGAAAATCCCTTCCAGCCACCCCACGGAAGCGCGTGCCTCGAAGGATGTGTCGTTCCCAAAGCCAACGGAATGCTCTGTGTCTCGAAGGGTGCGCACACGAGTGAGTACCTAGGCCAACGGAATGTTCTGTGTCTCGAAGATGTGTCTCCAACGAAACCGCGCCGATAGCAATCGACCCCAGGGCTAGCCAGCGGGGTGTATAGAAAAGCGAAGACGAAGATGTATCGTCGTACTTACTGGATGGAAAAAATGCCGCCCTGGAGTACACGCATCGCCAAATCGCCATATGTCGGGATGAGCTGTATCCTATTGGAGGCCCAGTCATCGGGATGGGCTTGCAGTCGCGGACTGCTTACTGGCCATAGCAAGTTGTGGTTCGATACTATATGTGTATACCTATGGAGCGTGGGGACGTCCGGGTACTTTACGCAAAGATGTCTGACAAATAGCGCCCTGGGAAGTACGTACTCTACACGCATGTACCGGCAAGTATTTTGTCCAATCGCAAGGAGACCCAGTACCATCAAGATGTCAAGATGAAGCACTGGGCTTGTCTGCTCTGGAGGATCTACCGGGCACCCAATCGCAAAAAGAGATCCAATACCATCAAACCCACCCACCCACAAGGTGTCGGGATAAAGTTTCTGGTATCGTATACTCTATTGGCTTCGCAAACTTCAGTGATGGAATCTGGGGGGTTTCGTTCGCCCTCTAAAGTCTTGAAACACAGCAGAGGATGTCTTGTGATTGGGCGCAAGATTCGGCAATACTCATATGGCGGCATTTATCTCGAGACATCTGTAGGTATTCAGGAGACCCAGCACCATCAAGATGTCAAGATGAAACTGTGCCAGTATGTACGTGCATGACCAAACCCGGTGCTTCTATTCGTCCGGTTCTGGGCTCCAGAGTCCAGGCGAACAAAAGTTACTGTTGACGCCCTGCATGTACTATGTGGGGACATATGGGATTAAGAAGATAGTTACTGTACGCACGGACATTGGGCATCGTAAGGTATTGGTGGGTCAGGTTTCCTGTTGTTATAGGTGTTAGTGGACGGTACTATGCGGACGGAGGAGGTCTCACCGGCAGACTTTAGATGCTTAAATGCCGCCACCCTCACAGCCCATTCAGATCGAAGGAACCGTGGGATATATAGGAGAAATCATGCAAGTGGTAGAGATGATTCACCTGTGATTTTGTAGGTCTATTTAGCAACTGTTGATAAAGAAACCTAAGGTTCCTCAACAAACCTGCAAAAGCGGCATCAAGCCATGGCGTATCACATGATTCCTCTACCCGCTCTACATACTGCAGGTGGTATCTTTTAGTACTTCTCAGCGTATCCATCTACCGCCTTCCCCTCAGTACCCTGTCCCCGCTTCAGTTCCACCCCGCACAATCCCAACCCCCCCACTAGTCCCCACCCTCTCCGCCCCCCCCTCCAACATCTCCCTACATTGTTCCCATGTCCTC
>Ga0307512_10005487_pt1 | contig 13237 bp, 20 predicted proteins | sample 14_EM_MG_FD_200267 | JGI IMG/M metagenome (GOLD analysis project Ga0307512, IMG submission 200267) | Populus trichocarpa ectomycorrhiza microbial communities from riparian zone in the Pacific Northwest, United States - 14_EM | ecosystem: Host-associated > Plants > Roots > Unclassified | place... | reverse complement strand
CATTTTTTCTTCTCCTTTCACCTCGTCCTAGATACTCGTCGTCGTTCTTCGCGTTTCCATCATACTCGCCGCCATCCTCACTGCCATCAAACTCATCGACATCCTCCTCATCGACATCATACTCATCACATCGTATTGTTCCAGTTCCCGCCGCTGTTCCTGTCACTCTGAGAGCTGTGCTAACCATGTCCTCGCTATCGTCCTCGCCGCCAGCACCCTCATTGACATCGTACTCGTCACTGTGTATTCTACAACTTCTCGGTGTCTCTGTCACTCTGAGAGCTGCGCTAACCATGTCACAAAGCTCGCTATCATACTCGCCACGTCCTACTCGCTATCGTCCTCACCGCCGGTATCCTCATCGCCATCCTCCTCATAGTCATCGTGCTCATCGTGTCGTGTCGTATTTGCCAACTTTCCTTTGCTTCCGACACGCAGAGCAATGCTATTTGTGTCAAAACAGCATTCCTGCATGTGATGATCGCGGCGATGGGTGTGACTATGGGTGCTTTTGCTGGAAACGCGAAGTGTGTAGTAGCATATATAGATGTACATACCGTAGATATAAAGAATAGAACTGGAGTGAGTCACTCTGCATGGAACCTGCTGCATGTTTGCGAATGTGACCCGAGTATTTGCTGCGATGTTCCGTAGCTTGACAGCCAGCGTAAACGTGGTGCCATGACATATGTCGTCCGGACGCGTCCAGTAGGAAAATGCCCTGACACAGCTGCGTCCAAAAGGAAAATGCCCTGACACAGCTGCGTCAAGAAGGAAAATGCCCTGACATGGCTGCATCCAGAAGGAAAATGCCCTGACACGACTGCGTCCAGAAGAAAAATGCCCTGACATGGCTGTGTCCAGAAGGAAAATGCCCTGACACAGTGCGTCCAGAAGGAAAATGCTCTGCCACGCTCTGTCCGGTAAGCAGATACCGTGGTGATCTGCGTCCGGACGCAGGGTGCCGTGGCAATCTGCGTCCGAGGTAAGCAGGTTGCCTCTGAAACGTCCAGTGCGTCTAGTGCGTCCAGATGCTCAGGACGCAATTTTTTTTTTTCCTGATGAATGACAATGACCAACTGCAAGAGCAACTGAAGGTCAATAAGCACACCAAGAATGATCAACGGGTTGTTGCTAAGAGACATGTAAGAGTTATGACAGGAGAGATGGTGATGGCTGGGATGTAGGAGATAGCTGCGAAGGTAGTGGCGAAGAAGGCAAATACCCACAGAGAAGGCCACAAAAAAGGCTACAGCAAAAGAAAATCGAGTGACAACTAGCAAAGGTCCAACCCAGTACCATCAACAACCATATTCTGTACAACTTCCATCACCAGTCGACCATAACACCTCACTTCTACCTGCTACTGATGGTCTGGCTCCTGTCCAGGGTACCCTACAACAGTATGCCCTTTGAATGAAGCTCCACCACACTACAACTGCTGCCAAGACCACACCCGAAGGCCAACCACCACCAAGCAGGAGAGTTCAAGTCCTTCGCTTTGCATCTTTGGCACCTGAACAAGAATGTAGCTACAGTAATATTATTACTAGTAGTCTACCTGAGAAGTCTGTGGCTGGCTCACCCACTCCCTCTATACTACTAACAGCCTCTCACAAATGGGTTTAGGTGAGGAGTAAAGCCAGTGGAGGAGTACTCCGTTCACTTCCCAGAGCTAGACTATTGGCTCCAATACAGGTGGAAATCTCCTCTACCTCGGAACTGGAAACTGACTGGGATGAGGAGATATTTTCATCAGAAAGTGTGGCTGGCACTGCTACAACACCATGTCCACTTATACCTTCTCTCACTCCATGTCCGCTCCTTCACTCTGCTCTCCATCCTGTACCCAGACTCTGGCTGAATACCCCACAAGCCCCTAATAGAAGGCCTCCTAACCGGTCTCTGGGTATAAGTCTATGTAGCTGGCAGCCTCAAGGTGGTGGGAACTCAGAGCAGTGGGAACCTGCAAAAGAAATAGTAAGTCTCAGCTCCTGCCCCTATTGTTGGATTATACTTACTGCAAGACACCACCAGATCTCTCCCTCTTTTTCTGAATTGCTCTCTTTCTTTCTTTTTGCATGTCAGATATTTTGGGTTGATGTTGTATAGATCAGGAGTGGGGTAGCTGTAGAGAACACATTGCTTTTTCGCCACAAAGACTGCATCTCACTTCTACCTTGTGTCTTGCTTCTATCTAAAGTACATTATTTCTTACGGTATTGTAGTTGAATTCGACCAACTGAAAGAGTTGGGTCCAGTACCCCAGAATCAGCAGTTGGGCAATGTATACCTTCAAGAATGTTTCCAAGGTGGCATTTACCTTTTCCACTTGTTTGTCTGACTGTGGGTGATAGGCTGTCCACATTCGAAGTTTGATACCTAGTTGAATACGGAGAGTTCGCCAGACTGCAAAGGTGAATCTCATATCCTGGTCTGACACAATTGACAGAGAGAGCCCCAGGTTTTGGACCTATTCTGAGATAAAAGCCTTCGAGAACTTTTCAGCAGTCAGTTTGATTTCTTTCACAGGAATCCAATGGGCTCTCTTTGTTAGGGGATCAATGATGGTTACCACTGCATCATATCTATTCTCTGAGACTGGAAGCTAGGTTATGAAGTCAATGTTGACTCTCTCTGCACATTCTAAGGGTATTGGTAATTCTTGCAGTAGACCGTAAGGTCTGGCATTCTTGTGCTTCACCTAGTTGCTGACATTGTATCCTGCAACCCAATTTGCGATTGACTCCATCAATTGGGGTCCATGGTATCGAGAAGCAACTGCTGCTGCAGTTTTGTCAATACCAACACCTTTACCTCCGAGAATAGCATTGTGTGCTTCTCTAATGACATCTAACCTCTTAGCCTGTGGAATATACAGTGTACCACCGGATGCCTGGTGATAGAGAAGACTATCTTGAAGGAAGTATGCCTTTGCCTATTCCCATATCTGATGAGTCTTTTTGTTCTTGTGTATTCCAATGTTCCCACTGACTTTATCACTTCACAGGAGTTCGAGCATCATTAAAAAAATGGAAAGTTGAAATATATTGCTTATTTTACAGGTAAGACATAAATTTGAACTAACTTTTCTCAAGGTTTCAGCTAAAAATAAACAACTTTTTGTTTTCAAATCCTTAAGGAAGCAAATTATAACTGTCACAGTGCGTGCCAGCAAGGCCTCGACCCTTGGCGCCATCTGGAATACAGGAGGAAGGAATGTGGAGAGACACCGAGTAGGAGGATAGAATGTGGAGTGAAGCTGAGCGGGAGGATGTAATGTGGAGTGATGCTGGGCAGGAGGATGGAATGTGGAGTGACGCCGAATGGATGATGGATATCCTTAAATGGAGCCGTTACCCACTCACTTCTTTCTTTCCTTCCTCATGCAACAACTTGTTTTCTACTATTCCTTAATAGAAGAATCACTCTTTCTTTCCCACAACCCTCTCTCACCACATGCCGTTCACTCGCTACACACTGCCCTTGTCCAGTCCTAACTCTGCTTGCCACACGCCCTCCGCGTACTGCACGTCACCCTTATCCTGTTCCCGTTCCGCTCACCATGCACTGTCCGCTCATTGCATCCTGCCCTTGTTCAGTCCTCGCTCCGCTCACCATGCACCATCCTCTCGCTACGTACCACCCTTGTCCAGTCCCTGCACCGCTTGCCATACGCCGTCAGCTCACTGTGCGCCACCTTTGTCCTGTCCCTTGTCGGGAGCCCAGCCTGTTCCTGCCCCATGACACTTGCATCACTAATATCTCGTCCAACAATCCGATTACCCAACCTCTCGAAAGATGTCTCTCAGCAATGAGACCCCTACTCCCCCAGTCTACTGGAAGATCTCTGTCGACCTTCAAACACAGATGAACCTCATCCTCCAGAGTGAGGCCGTCGCTGCGAATGCAGATTCATTGGCTCAGATCAAGGAATTGCTACAGGCCCTTGTTAATGCTCCCTCTGCCTCACCCTTCTGGCAAATGGATGACCTGCAAGAGCAACTGGCCACCTCCAGACATACCATTGACGCTCTCTCAACCCTTGAAGGTGCACCCAAACCCTCTCGAGGAGACAAGATACCGGACCCCCCCAAGTTTAGTGGGGCCTGTGGTGAACTGGATGGATTTCTGTCCCAGCTTTGTCTCAAGCTTTTCAGTGACGAATCCCATTTACCCACTCTGAGTCTATGTATGGCCTATATGTTTAACAGGCTGGAAGAACGTGCCCAGGAGCAAGTCCTCCCCTATGTACAGAATAACCAGATTAACCTCACAGATACAGAAGATATCATTCAGATCCTCAAGAACGTCTTTGGCGACCCTGATCCGGCAGCCACCACCCGTTCCAAGCTTTACAACCTCAGACAGGGAAAACACGAATATGCTGTCTACTCCACCGAGTTCCAGGTCCTGGTAGCAAAGCTCAGCTGGGACGAACGCGTGCGCCAAGATGCTCTGCGGTAGTGACTGTCAATCGAGCTTCATTGCCAGCTACTGGGGAAGGAGAAGTGGTTGAACTACGAGCAGTTGGTGGCACTCTGCCAAGACATTGACATTGGACTTTGGGCCCTCCATCACCGTGCAGGAAAGCACAACAGCAGTCATGTGCAGCACACCAACCAGAGTCAGCCCCATACCAAGCTGTTAACCGTGGTACCTACAGCACCAGCTATTAGCAGATCTGAACCAATGGATGTCAGTACCAGTGGTGCAGGTCGTGGAAAAATCTCCGAACAAGAACAAGCGGCCAGGCTCCGAGATGGTCTTTGCCTCTACTGTGGTGGGGCGGGACACATGGCTTGCCATTGTCCCAACAAAATGAGGAACCCTTTCCATGCCACGTCAGCCCAGGTGGAGCAGTTCCCGAACATCTCTTCGAATCCAAACCCAAACATGTTTGCGAACCCGGATCTGAAAACTCTTGCAAATCCCTATGGTGGCAGCGGCTGAGGAGGAAATAGGGGTGGCGGTGGAAACGGGGGCCAGGGCCAGTCGGAAAATGCTTACACCAACAGCTGCATGATGGCACTGTTGGTGGTCGTACTCAAAAGAAGTCATTGTCTGCCTTTCGTTTGTCTAGTTTGTCAGTTGGCGAGGGGAGAATGGAAGGAAAACATCTTGTTGTGCTATTCAATATCTCCTTCAGCAACAGGACTGTTGCCACCCATGCTCTCATTGACTGCGGAGCTACAGGAATTCCATTTGTAGACGAAGACTTTGTACACAATCACCAACTCCCACTTACACCCCTCTGGTATCCCAGAAGTATTGAGGTTATCGATGGCCGCCCAATATTCTCAGACGACATCACACATATTGCCAACACCCACCTCGCAATACTTGAACATCAAGAGACCTTGCCGATACTCATCACAAAGGTCGGACACTACCCGGTTGTACTCGGCATCCTGTGGTTGGAGCTTCACGATTTTGCCATTCGTTTCAGCTCCTGAACCATGACCTTCGGGTCACAATACTGCACCTCGCACTGCAACCGGATACCAACCGAGGTTCACACCCATTCTATTGTGTTAAAAATAGCTCATGAGGAGCCAGTGGTAAGTGTGGGGGCTGGCAAATTCAAGGCCCAGTCATTTACATCTCACAAATCATTTTTTCAGAACCAAGTTGACTATGGAAAGGACTACAATTAGGGATTGGGTGTCCGATTGTCGAACTGGCATGCCAGACCGCCAGAAATGAGCGACTTCTGTGAAAAGAGTACGTTGCCAGAATCTGGTGTTTTCCACGAAACCAGCGACATGCTGGAAACGAGCATTTTCTCAGATTGTAGTATTTTCCACATAACAAGTGCCAGATGGATGTCTCTGACACCGGATGGGGACGTATCGACGTTTCTGACACCAGAGCATCCGATTTGGATTTCATCTATCAGTGGACATCCATTCCGACAATTGGCATAAAAGCTAAAATTGACAATTTTTTTGACTTCCCTGTATGAGATCAACCAAGTGCTCACAGTGAAATAGCAACCAAAGGAACCAACGAAGCAGCTGAACCTAAAGAATTACATACCGCTGGAGTACCACAAGTTCCTGCCACTGTTTTTGGAAGCTTTGGCAAAGAATCTACCACCCCACCAGCCTTATGACCACAAGATTCTCTTGCAAGAGGGATTCACACCTCCCTTTGGCCCGCTATATTTGATATCCAGAACCGAGTTGCAGACATTAAAAGAATGGTTAGAGGGGAATTTGAGTAAGGGATTCATTAGGGCTTTGTCCTCCCCTGTGGCCTCACCAATCCTTTTTGTCAAAAAGACCGACAGCAGCCTACAAAGTGTGTCGATTACTGTGGGCTGAATGCAGGAACTATCAAGAATCATCACCCACTACCGTTGCTGCAAGAAATATTGATGCGGTTGTCGAAGGCCAAATACTTCACCACTCTGGATATTCATAGGGCATACAACTTTGTACGAATGGCAGAAGGCGAAGAATGGAAGACAGCATTCCGGACTTGTTATGGGTTATTCGAGTCCTTGGATATGCCATTTGGGTTAACGTATGCACCGTCCGATTTTCAAACCCTGATAAACGATGCGTTCTGAGCCTACCTTGATGACTTTGTACCACGTTTCTCGACAGCATCTTTATTGACAGCAATACCTTGAAGGAACACAAGGAACAGGTGTATAAGGTGTTGAAAGTATTGTCGGACACTGGACTGCATCTGAAGCTGGAAAAATGCCATTTTCACAAGCAGAAGGTGAAATATCTGGGTTTTATCACCACCAAGGGGATCCGGATGGATCCGGAGAAGGTATCTTGCATCCTGGGATGGGAGGTTCTGAGGACTGTCACCAATGTCCAATGTTTCCTTGGGTTTACCAACTTTTATAGAAGGTTCATAAAGGACTATTTCAAAGTAGTGACGCCGTTGACCAGAATGACAAAAAAGGAGGGAGGCAAATACGTTCCATTTGTGTGGAGAGCAGAGCAGCAAGCAGCCTTCGACCTCCTTAAAAATGCGTTCATGTCAGCACCCATTCTCCGCAACTTTGGGTACGACTGGGAGATAATAGTCGAAACCGACGCTTCGGACTATTTCTCAGCCGGCATTCTCTCCCAGTACGATGATGACGGTGTTCTGCATCTGGTGGCCTTTTACTCCAAAAAGTACAGGCCTGTGTAATGCATTTATGAAATCTACAACAAGGAGCTCATGGCAATCGTCCAGGCTTTCGAGGAATAGAGGGTTCACTTGGAGGGTTAGCGGCTCCCGATCCAGGTTTTGAGCTACCTTAAAAAGCTGGAATACTTTATGAGTACAAAACTTTTGAACTGACGACAGGCCAGATGGTTCGAATTTCTTTCCCATTTTGATTTCAGGATCATTTATCGACCAGAAAAGGCTGGCAGCAAGCAGTATGCAGTGACTCGGAGATCAGGAGATCTCCCTAAGGAGGGGGATAAAAGACTGCTAACCAACTGGCACGCTGTTTTGAAACCTCAGAACCTGATCGACCTACCAGACGCTGGACGGCCAGATGCACTGGACGTTGTCAATAGCTTGAGCTTGATGGCTAACGATGCACCCGACGCTGAACAGCAGGACACTGGACAGCCGGACGCCGGACGGCTGGACACCAGTTAGCTGGACGCCTGATGGATAGCCACTCTACTTGCCGAAGCCTACCAAGTGGACAAATTCCCAGGACAGATACTGGGCCTTCTGTGTGATGGCACCATGCAGTGCAAAGAGATATCACTGGCCGACTGCAAGGAAATGAGCAGCAGGCTTTTGTATTGGGATTGCATCTTTGTACCGGACCATACGCCACTTTGACTCCGGCTGCTGCAGGACCACCATGATCCCCACGGCATGGGACACCCAGGACGTGCCAAAACACTGGAATTACTTGCAAGAAAGTACTACTGGCCATCAATTAGGAAGGATGTTGACCGATTCGTACGAAACTGGCATGTTTGCCGCCAAACGAAGTCCATACAACAAGCACCATATGGATTCTTGAAACCATTGTCGGTACCAGATCGGCCATGGCAACACATATCCGTTGACTTCGTGACTGGCCTACCTCAGTCCAAGGCCTATGATGCTATCTGTGTGGTGGTGGATTGCCTGACCAAGCAGAGGCACCTCATTCCCTACACAACAACAATTACAGCTGAACTGGGTACTCTCTTCTGTGATAGGGTGTTCCACTACCACGGCCTACCAGAGACTATTGTTTCAGACAGAGGACCGCAATTCACTTCCCACTTTTGGAAACACCTATGTTCATGTCTGAAGATTGACACACAACTCTCGACCACATTTCACCCACAAACAGATGGACAGACTGAGCGAGTGAACTCAGTGGTATAGCAACATCTCCAAGTATACGTCACGTACCTCCAGGACGATTGGGCAGATTACCTCTTCCTGGCAGAATTTGCAGGCAACAACCAAGTATCAGACACCACGAGCATGTCACTGTTCTTTGCCAATTGCGGATTCCACCCCCATTACGATTTCGAACTGGACATCTGGATAGATGCTACGGAAGAGGGGGAGACACAAACAGCAGCAAAACGACTGGAATGTATTCACGAAGTAGCCCGAACCGAGATGCGATACGCCCAGCTATGATAGGCAGAGGGGGTAGATGAGGGGTAGCAAGAAACATGGTCTATTCTAGGAGGAGGAGCCGCTCCTCTTATAGGAGGCATCCTCTACTAGCGCTAGTCTGTGACTGTCTACCTAAGCCCTTAGGGCTAGCCCGTGCCAAGCCCATACCAACTCTAGACAGCACGCTAGCCACTCCAGGCCTAGCGTCCGTGACGCCCGGAATCATCCTCCTACAACCACTTCCCTCTCAAAGAAAAACAAGTGCCCTCTCCTGAACAAAAAACACAATGTGAAACAAAACAAAGCAACAACCAAATGCACACACGAACTTCAGCCGAAAAGACAATGAAAGCAAGAAAGAAAGAAAGAAAGAAAGAAAGAAAGAAAGAAAGAAAGAAAGAAAAGCAAGTAACAAAATACCCAGCCCCCAAAACACTGCCAGCATAGCCCCTCCCTTCGCCAATCTTTCCCGTCACTCCCGTTCCATCCACCTGTATACACGCAATCCGTTTGCAGCGTGGTATTCCCCAAGCAGCTCGTTGCTGCTACCTCTCAGATTCGTGAGCGGTTCCCATGTCGCGTCCGTGTAGCTGACCCATTTGACGAGATATTCGAGGTTTCTAATCGTTGTGCCACAGTACTCACGGATCGACTCGACTTTGTATTCAACGGTGGCGGTGGACCACAATGGAGGTGGTGGTGGATGCTCATGTATTCTGTCGACTCTGGATAGTTTGAGTCTGGCAACATTGAAGACCGGATGTAAACGCCAATGTGCTGGAATGTCGAGGACACAGGCATTCTCACCAGCCGTCCTCAGGATCGTAAATGGTCCGGCATATGGGTGTTGAAATTTTCGTGAGTTAGCACTGTCGTTGGCGGTGGGGTTGACGTTGGCGTAACCAACTGGCAAAAGGCATGTGTCAAGGAATACCCAGTCGCCTATACGGAATGGATGTGGTTGTCGATGCTCATTTGCTTCCATAACCATTGACAGCTGGGTTTCCTCCATTCACTCGTGTAGCATCCGCAAGGTCTTGACAAGACATTCCGCGTATTCCATTCCCGGTCTCGATATCACTGTCCACGGTCCTGGCGCTAACAGATCTAGTGGAAGTCTTGGAATATAACCAATATCCACCTCAAATGGTGACATTCCAATGGCCTTGTGTTTTGCCGCGTTGTAGGTGAATTCCGCTAATGGTAACAAGTGGCTCCACTGCTTGGGGGACTTCAGCTGTGCAATGTAGGCCTTTAAAAATGTCTCTAGAGTGGCATTTGCCTTTTCTGCCTGCCTGTCTGACTGAGGATGGTATGCTGTAGACATACGAAGCTTGATTCCAAGTTGCGAACACAATGACTGCCAGAATGTGGAGGTAAACCGAGTGTCTCGATTGGACACGATTGATACAGGTAGGCCCCGTGACCGTACGTAACTGTTAATGAATGCAGTTGTGAACTTTTCCGCTGTAAGCTCAGCTTCTTTAACAGGAATCCACTGTGCTTGCTTCATCAAGGGATCAATGATTGTCGCGACTGCATCGTATCCTGCCTCAGATGTAGGGAGTTTGGTAACAAAATCGATATTCACGTGTTCCGCGCATTCGAGTGGGATTGGCAGTGCCTGTAGGAGTCCATACAGCCTGGCGTTCTTGTGCTTCACACGGTGGCAGATATCGCATCCAGTAATCCATTCTGCGATTGAGTCTGTCATCTTTGGCCAGTGGTATCGTAATCCAACTGCCGCTGCTGTCTTTGCAGTACCAATATACCCTCCTCCAAGGATTGCGTCATGAGGTTCACGGATCACATCTGATCTCAAGGACTTGGGAATGCACAGCTTTCCTCCAGAAGGCCTATGATATAACAGACCTTCCTCGAGTGTGTAGGCTTTCACTCGTTCCTAGATGCGCCGTCTCTGTTTCGTGTCTGTGTTTTTGTCGTCCTTTTCTGAGGGGTCGTTCAGGTACTCTACCACTGGGCCGAAAATCGCGTCTTCCTTGTAGCCATTTCGGACGTCATCCAGCCATTCGGTTGAAGCTGATATGTGTAGCTCGACACCATTGAGGTGCATCGGAGCAGACTTTGGTTGTTCTTCCTAAGCGTAGGCAATCCAGCTGAGTGCGTCTGCTACTACATTTGCGGCACCTGGGTAGTACTTGACTTCGTAGTCGTGTTGTTGGAGTTTATCCAGGCGACGCACTGGCGGCTCGTCAGCTTATTCTGGCTGAGAATGTGCTGCAATGCTGTGTGGTTGGTAAATATGGTAGTACATCTGTGTCCATGGACGTAGCAGGCCAGTGTTTCAGATTCACACTGATTGTGAGGAGTTCTCGGTCGTTTGTTGGCTATCTCGTCTCCACAACGTGAAGTTTCCTTGAGAAGTAACCCAGAGGCCGCTCTACCAATCTTCCCTCAAACAATTGTTTTTGTGCCAGAACGCCTCCGATTGCAGTATCTGATGCTTCAGTCTGCAGGATGAAGTCGGCATCTGGGTCCAGTGTTGCCAAAACCGATGCTAACATCAAGGCCTGTTTTAGGTCTTCAAACTGATCTTCATCCTGGCCCGTCCATATGAACTCATTTTTGGGTTTTGCTGCAAGGTTGTGTAGCAGGTGAACTCAGTGGGTGAATTTTGAAACAAATTTTCTATAATACCCTGCCAACCCCAAGAATCCCTGAAGTTCTGTTGGTGTTTTAGGTATTGGCCAGTTGCGTACTGCTTTGACATTCTTTTCTTCCGTGTGGATTCCATGTCTGTTGACTCTGAATCCAACAAATGATGTTTCCAGCGTGCCAAATACACATTTGGGTTCACTCAACCGCAGTCATGCATTCCGTAGTGCTTGTAGAACACCTTCCACATGTGCCTTGTGTTCAGCCAGCGTCTAGGAGAAGATCAAAACATCATCGAGATACACGATTGCATTTCAGCGATGGGGGTGCAGAATTCGGTGCATCATACGTATGAATGCTGCTAGTGCATTTGCCAGCCCGAATGGAATGACCTTGTATTCGTAGAACCCGTCCGGAGCTATGAACGCCGTTTTATGGCAGTCATCTGGGTGCACCCACACCTGGTGGTATCCACTTGCAAGGTGTAACTTGGTAAAAACCCTTGCACCGTGGAGTTTGTCCAGTAGATCTTCGATGTATGGCAGAGGGTATCGATCTTTCACCGTTATCTTGTTTAATCCACGGTAATCGACACACATCCAGAGTCTAGCGTCTGGCTTTTTCACAAAGATTATTGGTGCTGCGTAGCGTGAGTGCGAGTCTGTCACCCATCTGTTGGCCAGTAACTTCTTCATCTGGACTTCGAATTCTTCCCTTTCTGACTATGTCATCCGGTACGGTTGCTGGAGAGGAATTTTCGCTGTAGGGTCGGTATGGATGCGGAAGTTGTGCTTTCCAGGCGGCGGGATACCTTTCGGTAGCTGGAACAGGTCATCAAAATCCTTCCTGATTTTGACTCTCCACTTCCCTAGATCCACCAGAACAGACTCATCTTCACCGAATTCATCACCCACTTGACACTCGCGAATGTCAAGCACAAATATCCTGTCACCACTGTTCTTTGACATTGTGATTCTTGTTTCATCAGTGGATATAAGATTGATCGATGCTGCTCAAGCCACAGCTGCGCAGTGGTTGTGAACCTCTCAGTAGCGGCCTTGGTGTGGCCAAAGTCCCATCAATGATAACTTGCGGACAACTGCGGGTCTTTGGTCGGTCAGTAGTGACCAATCAGCGTCCAACAGATGCAGAACATTGTCAGTATCGACGAGATGGTGTGTTTTTGAGTGCCAATTTTTTCCAATAATAATGTCGTAGGCACCTTTGAGATCAAACACAGTGTACCAGCCCATAACATCTGCGTAGTTCCCAGTGATACCCCATATTTGTCCTTTAAGCCAAACTTGGTATCGGTCTTCAGGAGGATGTTTGGTACCGGCAGTAATGATTGACATACGGCCAGCGTATCGCAGTGGTAGACCAAGCTGTCTTGCAAAGGCCGAGTCGATATAGCAGTGTGAGGCACCTGGGTCCATGAGTGTGTAGGCTGAGCAAGTTTTAGAATGAGAGGTTTGGACTTTAGCGAAAAAACGTAACAAATCACTTTTATCATCAATGTTGTTCAGTATGACATTAAGGTTTGTCAAATAAAGTCTTGCTCCCTCCCGTTCCCCAGTTGGAGGATGCTCTGTCACTTATCTCTTGTCTGGCCAACCTCCTTTGATGTACACACCAGACTTTGCCTCTGGATTGTCAACATTGTCAAGATGCTTGACTGGGACACACCAATTGAGTTGGCTGGCGCAGTACTGTGACTGCTGAGTGGGTGGTGGATGTTGGGTCGGTTGATACTTCTGGAGTCCATCGTGCCCTCCATGGCGTCCTTCTCGAGGCTTGAATCGCGATTGTATCTTTCCATCGACAATTGTAATTACTTCGTTATTTTCGGTTGGGTTCAGGACTAGGACGGCACTTCTGGATGGCATCGGCAGAAACAGGAGAGTGCGCGCGGCGACGATATCCATCATACCAGATAGTGTCATCTGGCTGCCATTGCTGAGGATGTCCATGAGGCGTGCCTGCTGGGATATATCGTTTTGCGTTGCTTCCAGCAGCTTGATCAGAT
>Ga0307512_10005485_pt1 | contig 13237 bp, 7 predicted proteins | sample 14_EM_MG_FD_200267 | JGI IMG/M metagenome (GOLD analysis project Ga0307512, IMG submission 200267) | Populus trichocarpa ectomycorrhiza microbial communities from riparian zone in the Pacific Northwest, United States - 14_EM | ecosystem: Host-associated > Plants > Roots > Unclassified | place... | reverse complement strand
ATCATACTGTATTCACTCTACTTAGAGTATGACAGCCCCTTAGTCCCCTCCGCCTCCGGGCTGGCCGGCTAGATGGCGGAGCTCCACTCCTACTACCCGTCGTCCCCTTCTGACAAAAGAAAGAAAGAAAGAAAGAAAGCAAGCATCTGAAAGCAGTCGATATAATACAAAGGAAAAGGGATGAAATCAAGGAGAGCCCGCCGGCCCTTACTCCTCCGCCCGTTGCCCGCCGGCTCTTGCTCCTCCGCCCGTTTTGGGCGGGAAGCTCTGCCTCATTTCTGTGGTAGTCTAGTTTGCCTCTACCTCCTCTTTACACTCTCGAATATGCCATCTCCCTGGTTTTCATGGCGGACACATTCTCTCCGGGTCAATTCCCGAATATTTTGCCCATAGTCTGCAACATTTCGTATCACGAATTTGAAGCAGGGATGCAGTAATATCGCATAGTTAGACGCAATATACAAAGCAATTTGAAATGTTGAGCGAATGTGGAGGAGTTGATGAGTGTGATAGATCTGCAGAATGCTCAAATCCGTCTCGGAGATCGAGAGAAAACTACTAAGGCATCTCAAGCTTCAAGACCGTGATACAAGGGTCCGACACCACCAGATATCTGATCTCCGGCCGGGATGTGTCGATGATCTTGGGAAAGACTACACCGCGAGGTGTTGGTGGCTAGCGGGTAGCTCAAGATATCTTCTGGTGCTTCAGAGGGAGAGTAGCATAGCCTTGGCTATGTAGGGATGAAATACTTGTTGCGATATGGGGAGAACTATGTGTACAGTGAAGTTAATCGTCCCGTCCGTCCCGGATCACTGGGTATGGGGTTGGGATAGCAAGGCGCCATCAATCCGAAGGCAGCGTAGAATCGGCACCGTCTTTTAAGGTTGGACGGAGACGCCACTTGCCGTCCCCCGTCGTTCCCGGCAGTCCCCGGCAGAAATCTATCGATTGAATTCACACGTACTAAAACGAGTTGAATTATACCCAACCTAATTATACCCAACCTCAAATTTACCCACACTATATACAGCAAAACTCTATCCATTGCATTAGTTCACTCATATCTAGCCGTATAGAACACCTTAATACTTGAAGTTCGTCGGGGATGGTGTTTTAGCAGTCTTCGGAGGTCTCCGGTCGTCATACTATTCCCGTCGAGTAAGATCAGAACGGATGACGCTCCTTCCTGGGGGAATTTGGGATAGGCAGGTTGACAACATGTGTATAGACTATGACACAGAGATATATACAAGAAAGCTATGCGCCTTATGCCTTACCATCAGCTCAGCTTACGGTAAGCTCTATATATGCAACAATAATCTCAAAAAGCACGCTTGAGTAATGACGTACGATTCATGCTCTCAATGGATATTCGTTAGCTACATGCTGAAGTATCACAATGACCAAGCTTTTCTCAACCTAATGGAAATTTATGCGCCTCTACGGGTACCGGTGGCTACCCGGGGATGGATGCTTGTCCGCATACCGGCAGCTATACGATAATGCCAGGAGCCCCGACCGGGGTGACACTGGAGTTCTTTTGACTTCACTGCAATACCAATCCCCGGCTGAAATCACGTCTTCACGAAGAGAGGGCGTAGGGTAGGAGCGTTATATGGCCAAAACATTTCAACACTCTGCTTTCCACCGTATGATCTGCCACCACTAAACATTATCACCCCCGCTTCCTGCTACTTGGATATGCCATGGCCGTACTAATCTGCATTTTGTTGGATTTCCCGCCCTTGATCATTAATAGTCCCACTGGTAACTAATAAACTGGATACGGTTATCCTGGTGGCAATAAAACTCCTAATTCATACAATTATCGGCATCTTCCACCCAACACGTAAAAACCGGTTGTTCCTAAGTTCCTAACCCAATAACATCTATCTTCGAACACTAGTATCTGCCGTACAACTGAGTAAGCTACCACGCATGAACAAACATGAGAGACCTAACGACCGAACACCAAGTCATTCATACGTGCACTCACCCTTCAACTGTTTACCTTCTCCTTGCTCTCCTCCCTTTTCTTGTCCTCTTATCCTTTGTAATACCACCAATATAGCGGCACCACCCGCGTCTCATCCCTTGTAAACGAAAAATCATTCAGCACATACCCCGCAACGCCCTCCGCGTTATACATCCGAAAATCCGCAACCTGGCTTGTGTTGTCGTCGGTGCAGTACATATGATCCATGGTGTCCTCATTGAAATATCGATTTAGTGCGGTGCTTCTGCTATGTGCACCACCAAACATAAACCATGCGATATGTTCTGCCCTGTACGCGTTCCCACCAATAGAATTGTCTAATTCGTGGCGTGATGTGGGGTAGAAGTGGTCGCTAGTCCAGGGGTTGAAGCAGCGGTATACAGGGATGGTGCCTGTTACTTGGGTGTTGAAGACGTAACAGGCGATGCCGAGATACTGGTAGCCCTGTTGGAGGGCTTGCTCGCCGGTGGGGTCGGTGGTGTAGAAGTTGTCCGTGTACACCATTCTGGGATGGATATCTGGGATGGATATAACTGAATTGGTAGGTCAAGAGCGAGGGTGTTGGTCGGAATAACTGTACTTTGAGGCAAGGGAAGAGTGGCGATCAGGTAGAGATTTGATTTTGGATTGCGGGTTCGTGTTGGGATTATGATGTTTTGCTCGGAACATTTCCTTCAGGGTTGACGCGGTGTTCCGATACATGCTTTCATATAACCGTATCGCTGTCAAGTGCACCCGGGCATGGAAGCGAATATTAGAAAATAATCTGAACGGTAATGAACTACCCAGAACAGAATCAAGTTAAAGTTACAACTACGATTAGCGGAAGTAGCAATTCACTATGGGAAGCTTTGAATAGGCAACAAATCCCGTATTCCCCATTTATCCGTACACTCCGCTGTCTGAGATACGTATTGCTTTTCCGATTTATGATTCCACTCCTCAGTACTTAAATCCTCGATACCTTGCATTAATCTGCTTAGCCTTTCCCTTTCTGTCATGTATATAATGTAGTTTACAATATTTAGAGTAGTTAATAAAATCACTTAGTTTGAAAGTGAGTCTTCTTTTCACTACCGTGAGGTGCACACACTGGCAAGAAATATAACTATTAATTGTCTGATCATGATTTATTATCTAATATATTTTTGTATATTATTTGTGGTCACTCGATGATGATTACATTGACAAGGATTGCCCTGCACTAAAAATTAAACCCCTCAGCTCCCCCGCCTCAGATTTGCAATAGCTCTAATTTTAACTCCCTTCCCACAACTGAGCATTCACGATACGCAAAAAGCCGGTGAACTTGAATTAGGCTAATAGTGCAACATAGGTAATGTCTACCTATGGGTTGTACTTTTCTCTTTCCTTCCGCATCAGTGTATTTCGGTCAGACATACAGACATAGCTGTGCATAGCCTCCGCCCATAGCCTCAATTTGAAAGCACATGTGATATTGTAGATCCCAAATGTACAATATATGCCCATCATAAAAAGAGCTTCACTGCCATTTCTTTTACTCCAAAAGTATGGTATATCCTGCGTCCCAATAACGTTTCTTGTCAGCACCGGGGTGATGTACGGTGTGGTTATTGTTGTGGGTGGGATGGCGAGTGATGGGTTAAGTTGAAAGTGCCGCCCAGGAAGCCAAACCGGCTCTCTGTCACTAAATGCTTGGCTGCATATCTGTCCTGCGCCCGAGAGCTGTGTTGGAGATGCGGGTGGAGAGGAGGGGAATCGCTTGCTATATTACCATCCGACTAGAGGCCAGTTATATACAAGAGAGAGTACTAGCTACCTTCTTCATAGTTACACTGCCATATTATCTACGACGCTTCCATGATGTTTCCTACTTCGAACACACCGGCTAGACAAATGCCAAGAGCTGAAAACCGATACGCTTCTTGGAAAAGTTGGCTCAAAATGCTATAGCTACTTCATGATTGGGGAAGATATTGAATGCGCGGCTGACTACGACTCGAGGTCGCAACGAGTATCCGTCAGGGAGTGGTTTGGTCAGGTGCGTACAAGACCTTATTTCATGCAGCATGAGCCAGAGAAAAGAGACCCTAGGAATACGGGACGAGATATTTAGTATTGGAAATCCGTTCAACCCCGCGCCCGAGTCCGCCCGATGGCGGAGCCGCCAATATGGCCTTGTCATTGTGTATATAGAGAGACCGCTAGAGTAGAGAGAACGATATCGCTTTTGGACTGTCTCCCAGCGCCTGCTACCATTTCCAACAATTAGTAGAACTCCAAGACAGATATGGCGCTTTATTAAGGAAAATATGAGGTACTATACTACGAGTACTGGTGGTTGTCCAAAGACTCTGAGAGTGAATGCTTCTCGGGATAACCGCAAGTATGTGATGACACCGGGGGAGCCGTAGCAAGCTGATTACTGTATAACCAAAGTGCACCTTTGCCAAAATCGCGTTTTCACAAAGGGAGGACTGTACATCATGAGCGAAAAGTATTCAAAAACGTTCGGCACTCTACCATCCGCCGGCGCTAAACTTCAATTCCCCGACTCTCCGCTGCCAACTGTGCCGCCTTCGAACAGATCCATCCTCTGCCCTCTACGATTATTATCCTAGCCGGTGCACTTCATCACCCCAGTGATACCCCGAACACAATTAACCCCGACCTATCTAATTATGAGCATCCTTCACCCAACACTGAACAGCTAGTCAATGCTAGCCCAATAGCCACTTGCTTCGAACTCTAGTGTCTACTGTACAAACTGCGTCAGCCTCTACACATGAACGGTCATGAAAAACTTGGTGGCCAAATTCTAAACTAGCCGTATGGGCGCTCACCTGTCATCTATCCACATTGCATTTTTATGCCATTGGCTCCTTATAGTACCACCAGTACAGTGGGACTGGACGCGTCTCGTCCCAGCTATATTTATCTTTAAGAACATAACCAGCGATGCCATTTGCAGCATATGCTGAAAAATCCGAAATCTTGCTGATATTGTCGTCGGTAGAATATGAATGATCCCCAGTCGCCGGGTTGCAATAACGATTCAGAGCAGCGCTTCTGTTCTGCCTCGCAGAGAACATGAACCAGGCGATATGTTCTGGCTTGTAGCCATGTAGTTTAACGAGTGTATCGAACTCGGGTCGATATGTCCCATAGAAGTGATCATTGGAGGTCGGACTGAAACAACGATATACTGGAACTGTATCTTTCACCTGCGTATTAAAGACATAACACGCAATTCCCAGAAACTGGTAGCCGTGTTGCAGTGCTAATTCGCCTTTGGGATCCGTTGTGTAGAAGTTATCCACGTGCGCCACCATACTGAATTGAACGTGACTGGATTAGCGGTCAAGGGCGGGGGTGTTCGTCGAAAATAACACGTTCGAGGTAAGGGTGGAATGGCGAGCGAGTTGAGGTTAGATATCAGATTGCGGTTTCGATTTGGGGTTCGGTTGCTTCGCTTGGTCTTCCGCTGGGACGATTTCTCCCAGTTCATTACCTTCCGAGACCTGCATTATAACCTTGTCGCTGTCAAGAGTACCTATCGTATTATCAGGTTATATCGGATTTATTTTTAGCGCTGCAGGTGGCATATGCAGCTTTGGTGGCGATCCTTATTCCTCCTGGATCGGCGGACTCATAAAGCCAGCACGGCAGGAAGAGTGGACAAATCGAAGCACAGATCTAGCATCCTGCGACGCTACAAAGAAACCGGATACGGCAAGCTACCTTCGATCTCTTGCATCGATCTGCACCAGCCTTTAGCTTTCTGCCAAGTAGATACCAGTAAAGTGGCAGGTCATTTAGAGTAGTTGTTAAGAACCACTTAATTGGACAATGAATTTTCTTTTCCCTACCCTGAGTTAGGCAACGAAGACATGTTATCGCGTGACTGGACCACGACCTGAAAGCATCTAATATATCGTTATCCAACATATTAGCATCATGTCATTCGTGGTCACTCGATGACTTCCATCCAATTGTATGACAGGATAGCCCCGCACTGAAGGCAGACCCCGCACCTTCTGCTACCTCTTCCCACAACTGGTAGCACCTTCGAGAGATGGGTGTGATTGGCTGAAATAAAGACCACCAACAAATCGTATTTTCCATCTTTTTACCTCTCACCCTCCCTGCCGTTTAGAGGGCACGTGTATTTTCCGATTTTACATGAGGGGAGTATGACCTCATACTAATCCACCGGAATTACCCGAGTTCCCGAATTCTCGGTAAGTGTCCGAGTAAGCACCTACTGAAAACAGTTAGCTTGATTGACGGATGCGCGGGCCGAGCCGTAGAGCTGCACCTTCTCTTCCTTGACAGTCGCGAGCTTATTTCCACTTCCTCTGCTCGACCTTTATTTTGTCGATGTGATCACTTCTCTAGTCCTGATATCCTCTGGTTCAGGTGGGTTAGTGTAGTGGGAATCGGATATACGGGATACAAACGTGGAGATTCGTTACTGTCGGGTAATGATTGTGTATGTCGCGTGTCATCGCCGGATTCATGCAAAATAATCTCACTATTCTCTGTTGATGTTTATTCTTCCCTTTTAGTTTTCAGTTGAGAATCCTTGTGTTAACGCTAATAACACATCCGACTGGTTCCGTTGTCCTCGGGTCTTTACCAGTATCTTCCGATACTTGACGACGGTGAATGATTAGAGTGAACATGGCTCGCGTTTCTATCCCCCTGTCGTGGGAACATTAGTTGCCTACTATCCAGATAGTTCCGAGTTCATCCCTAGCAGTGCTGAATGCCAGATTACAAGCCGCTCAAATATTGGAATGATCTCAATCAGTCAGGCATGGATACGCGACTGGAATATCTGTCATAGAACGGGGAGGTTCACACGGACGGAGTTGCCCAATCCAGGTTTAATACCACTACTTGTTACGTAGAGTAACAAAGTCTAGAAAAGGGTACAACCACTGCCCCAAAGTTCTCTTGTACTGTATCTATAATGTCGATATCTCCCTCTATCATAAATATACACACGCATTAGGCCATACAAATGATGCACAGCCACCAATCCCAAATCTACACTGCCGTATCCTACCCTAAACCTATACTATTGGACCCTTGCAGTATAATTAATTCTATAATTGTGTGCTTGTTTTGCATTGATAAAGCCACAACAGAGATAAGGTAGGCGAAGAAACTCAAGTGGAGTATTTCGGAGATTTCGGTAGTCTTGGAGGGTGATATAGTGTGGTACGCAATAGTTCCGTGTTCTGAGTCCACATCCTTTTAAAAGTGCAGTCCACTGTCCAGCCCCGAATTTTCAACACAACCCACCAGCGAGGAGTTATCAGATTTACCACGACCGGTATACGAAGACCATCTTTCGGCGATGGAGTTTCTTTACCTGTCTTGAAGTGAAGTGCCACGCAGTAAGTACCGTTTAATACAATCGAACTTTGATACGGATACTTCAGTGGGCCTACTCTCGAACAGAAACATATCTTCACCCCGTGTCTTAAAATAGTCCATAGTAGGCGGGTTATACTCGTAAACTGACTTTCCAACCTTGTGAGCGACGGAAATTTCCGAGAACGAAACTAATCTAGCATGGTGTTACGATGTTAAGGGTAAACCGCGTGCGTAGTGAGAAGAGAGGAGAATGACTCGGATTATATACTGAAGAGAGTTGTGTGCCTGAGTGACTCACTACCAGCTCAGCTTACGGTCAGTTCTTTTAGGTAACATGGAATTCTGCTAAGCTGAGTGATATCGAGTAAATATGGAGTTTTTGTACCAGCTGACGGATCACATTGTTTACCGGATCAAAAAGTATGCATCTACGGCAGGACTGCAAAAGATAACTGGGAAGGAGGCGAGCCTTAAGGTATCACAAATTCATTGTCGTAGGTACGATATTGGACGGAGAGCTAACACTCATGTCTCCTCCTGACCATTACTTTAACAACCGTCTTACAATTGGTTTGCTTTGTCTGATACAGAATTCAAGAACAATGAACGCATCATTGCGATGGGTTCCTGTTGCAAAGTGCTGATGTTATTGTGCGATGGTTTCGGTACTAAACATCCAGGGCCCAAGTTAGACCTCGGATCTACCGGCGACTGTCTTTACGCAAAAGATAAGAAACTGTCCGAATTTGAAGAATGAGATGTCACATATTAGTGCATAGTCGAGCACTATGGGTACGCTCGGTACAGCACAACTACCACCTCTGAAATTTAGTGTAGGAGTATCATAACTAGACAATATCGCGATTCCAATGTCGTGCAGAAGATATGATAGTGCAAAAGATAACTTATGGTATAATGTCGGAGGTACTCTCTATGAGGCGTGGGACCATTGTTAGATTACTGTGGTGAGCGTCAAAGATCATGCCCTTGCAGTTCTGCAGATTTTTCACTGCTTGTTCAGCTGTCTGGGAGGAGAGTATGGGATCAGTTGACTTATGCATGTTTGATACCCGAATGCGGACGATGAGGGAGAGGACTGTCCCAGAACTTTCAATCGACTAGTTGAAACGAGGGTGATAGCACGTCAAGCCTTGGACAAAATCACAGCGACTATAAGTGTTGACTCTGACAGCAGACAGTGGGCAATGATTCCACCAGTCCGGACGGACCCAGTCTGGGGTAGGGCTCAGTCCAGTCCAGTCCAAACAGAAGGTTGGACTGGACTGGACTGCAGACTGCCAGTCTTGGACTGGACGGGCTTGGTCTGGACCAGTCCACACACGCTTACAATTTCGACATTGTTTCATAGTCAAGTATCACTGAAAACATGACTCATCCTCACATTTGATAACCACACACCTCTGAATGCCCACTCTGGGCGAAATTATGACAGTTCTGTCTGTATATTCCGTACCATCAAGATATATTTCTCCCATTAGAAGACCGATACAATGAGAAATATACCCTAACCCTGGACACAGCGCTGGACTAATCCACACCAGTCCAGTCCAGTCGAGTCCTGGTTAAACTGAATTGGGGATTGGTCAGATACCAGTCAAAATTTTGATCATATTGAAGAGGACTGGACTTGCACGGACCCGGTTCACACTAGTCCATTGCTGAACTGATGGAATCAATGGGGGGCATTGAGAAGACCCCGGCAACAATGTGAGATGCCTCTGACAAGATCCCAGTAGCTATATGTGTTGATTCTGACAGCTGATAATGGGGTCTGACAGGACAAAAGTAACAGCATTTGGAACCTCTTACAAGATTACAGTGACTACTTTGACAACCAACTCTGAAGTCCGGCAAGACCATGCAATTACAACAGTATTATCTGCCACACAACCCGTATGGCAGATCTAGCATGCTTGATTACACCAGGTTACCCACAAATACACGTGCCATCACCCTGTAACTACTTAGTTACTACACCAACGTCACAGATGTAGGTAGAAATAATACCATATGTTTACCATGAGTAGTTATATGGCAGTTATCTACAATATGTATAATAGCTCTGAATTGAATTCCATTATCCACAATTATGGCTGCAACATAAGACAACCTGAGGTTATTTTGGTTAAGGTATATCACTTACAGTGAAATGACTTTTTCCTGATATAGAGCCTACATTGCTAACCACTCTAAGTCTAATTCGATGTGTTGCAACTACTTCAGTTGGTGCAGATGTGAAGAAACAGCGATCAGTATTTGAGTTGTTGGTTGATGAAGATATTCTGCCATTTGATGTGGTGTCCTTTTTTTCTGCTTGTCTGTAGTGTCTGGTCCATTAGCCCCAAGGGTATAAGTCCTAGTAAGCATGTTGAATAGTCACATTCAATATACTTTAGACCAGGTCATGTTGAATATATCTCTGGAATTGCTTAGATTGTGAGAACTTCTGTTGTGACTCATACTGCTTGTAATAGTACACCTGATGATTTTCCTCTACCACCATATTTAGTGTATTTGTTATTCCTGATTCAGCTGGATTTGCTGCTGGTGGATTCTGCCAGCTTGGTGATGAATCACCATTTACATTGTTTGGTACTGTTGGACTACAGGTTTCTAGGTTGGTTCTGCTATGGTAGATTGTATTGGGGCATATTGTTTTTGACATGGGTAATCTCCAAATGCATGGCATCTCCTCAATAATTATGCAAAGTGTCATATCTGCCCCAGGATGACATCATCAGCACAATATGGTTCTTGACAGAGTTACTGAGGCCTGCCAAAGCAATACTGTACAGGATTTCTTTATCCTTGTGCTGATTCCACCCACCCTGAGTCCAGTTCTCCTTCACACAATTAACCTAGTCTCTGCCTGCCTCATCTGGAAGTGTATACATTCCTGCATGTACCTGATCACCTCCATGTGACATCAATCCTTATTGCACTCAACATATGCCATCTCCTGTGGATGATGATAAAACATCTGCAGGCAGGTATCAAAAGCCAGTGACATGATACAAGTTAAATATGCAGAGTCAGATACCTGTATGTGTCAGTGTACTGGATATTGATGATTGCTCCTGGCATCCAAACAAAATGTCATTGATTTGACATATTTGGATCCACCAGATGGGAATTGGTGGCCATGGGGGTTCACATTCCAAAGCAATATATTCAGAATCATCCAGATGTCCTTTATACTACTGTAGTATGTATGGAATCAATCATCTGGTACATATTCAGCTTCTGGTATCTTGTACCTCATTTACCATGTTGTATGCATTTTCCTACCCATTGAATCTGTTTAGAATACAGTCGTCGTTGTTTGAACGCCACCTGCTATGCTTCTAGAAGTTGTGCTGATATCAACCATTTGTTCAGTTGCCCTATTTTGACAATCCTGGCAAGTCATTTTGGAATACAGATCACCAGTACTATTCTAGATTGCACTCCCTGTGGGGCTGGGAGCCTGGGACCTCTATAAGTTTCTCACCTTCATCTGCATTTGTTTCAGACAGCACTATCAGCAGTTGATCAATGTATCAGAGCGCTATGTTTACATATCCATTCCCCTGCCAGCAGAATATCACAGCTTTAATGGTTGTTGGTGACTTGCAAATCAGTTCTGAAATACTTCCTTGAAGGGAACATGTTCACAAAAATGAGATATTTTGATTGAATTCCATCACAAGGAGCAAGTTATACATTCCTATATGCAAAATATAATAAAATGATTTTGAACTTGAATAACATATGGTATCATGTACTTACATGACCATGGATGTGCATTTATGAGAAAGTATAATCACACATATGGATGATGCAATATAATACAGTAGTAAATGTATAGGATTATGACTAGTAATCTTAGAGAGAGTGCAAGTCATCATTATCAGATTGAGGTAACACTGTTCTGGACCACCCTTGAGCCATTGACTGGAAATCTAATCATATCTGCCATTACAGTTTTATCAGAGATGGCTTCAGCAGTTCCAATCCGCTATTTGGTAAAATCACTTAGTCTAGTAATCCACTGCATAATCTTGTTGTTTGCAGATAAGTGTGGAGTGTGAAACTTGTACATAATCTGACTTTGACCTCACTGGTTTGTAGAATTGTCAAATGGGCTGTGCAGTGACTGCTATATCACCACTGGATTGTCAATGATGTTAATCCTTAGAAGTTTATAATCTGTACAGTCAAGATTACTCTGTAATCGTGTTATTTGCCCTCTGATGGCACTTCTGCTGACTGCATCCAGCAGTTCCATTACCCTGGGGAAAGTCCTTGTCTCCTGTGACAATTTCATATGCCCTCATTGCAACTAGCATGCAGTATCCCTTTTTCTTCCAGATAAGGTAATTCTCACAACCAAGCTTGGAAATAAATCAGTAATTAGTCTTAAATATTTTGGAAGTGGCAGACATTGTGAAATTCAGGTGTGGTATTGAGTTTTAGAACTGGATATAAGATTGTTGTTATGCTGATGGTTGGAGAATTAGGGTGTTTGAGGTGTTTTGAGGTTTAGGGTTGGTGAGGTTGGAGTTGTTTATTCATAATGTATGCACTCTAATTAGAGATTCACAGAGCCCCATATCCCCTCCACTTCAGGGCAAGATGGTTAAATGGCAGAGTTCCCAATTCAGAACAGTTTGTACCCTTCAAATCGAGAGGCTAGCACTGAGAGTGAAACCCAGAGGAGTATTAAATTTATACCCCACCTATATGGACGCATACCCCGCGTATACATTCAGGAGCTATACCATTACACTACAGGGCCAGATCCACAGGTTGTTCAGGTTCTAGTTTATTGGAAGGTGAGTATAATGTGAGTTCAGTAAGTAGCCTCGTGGGCTCATAACCTGTTATGAATCTGAAGCGGACAAAGTCTCTTGTACTATATATGAGAGAAGTTCTGCCTTTAAATACATCAAGGCCTGGAACTTTATGGAAGTCTATTGAAACTTACATTTGCAAATACCAGTGGCAGTGGCAAGTGAAAACACATAAATGAGTCTACAACTGCAAGTCTGTAACCAGTAAGCCAAGTTGGTGGGCTCAGTGTTTTGGCAACTTTCTTTGATGTTATGTAGTGATAACTCGGCTGACAATAGAGTTTCCAGTTGCAGGTATACTGTGATGTGAGATTCAGATACTGTCATGGCCCTGATGCGATTCCTTTTTCAGGTGTGATAACTTGTTTAATGATGGTGGGTAGTATGATGATACGCATGCATTGCATCTGGATATGGGAAATGCAACTCCTATCGGATAGTACCTACATCTACCCATATGGGAACCTGTACATTTTGTATGCATATTTAGTTATTATTGATTATTTCAGATTCAACCATATAACAGCCATGGTATGTTAAGAACAGGGCACCCCACCTAGCCGACTTGCTTTCAGACTGTAAGAAATTGGCCTAAGAACAGGTAGCTTAAGGTGTTATATCTGGCATAAGTTTTTGATTAAAGTGCAACATCGTAGCTGCAGCATAGCAATTTCCATACCTGGCTGTGGTGAATTGATGGGCTTGGCTTGACTGCACAATGGTGACATAATAGTAGTTCTGATATTCTAAGTCTTGGCTGTGATAATGAAGACATAGAAAGGCAATGCAGTCAGTGCATTTGTTCGGGGTAAATTGTTTCCTAGTCATTTACAATGAAGTCATTTACATCCTGCTGTTCCTTCGGTCTCTGTTCAAATCGTGATGATAGAGAAGCTGATATTCTAATGTACAGGTACATTCATGGACTTATATACGCGGTAGTCGGAGTATGTCTTTGTATGTCTTGTACGCATGCATGCGCACTCAGCTGGCATCTCCAGCTGAGTGGCATCTCCAG
>Ga0307512_10005484_pt1 | contig 13240 bp, 15 predicted proteins | sample 14_EM_MG_FD_200267 | JGI IMG/M metagenome (GOLD analysis project Ga0307512, IMG submission 200267) | Populus trichocarpa ectomycorrhiza microbial communities from riparian zone in the Pacific Northwest, United States - 14_EM | ecosystem: Host-associated > Plants > Roots > Unclassified | place... | reverse complement strand
CGGCACTTCCATACAGAGAGGATGTTAGCCGGAGCGTGGTCGATACGCTGTTGCACATTGCGTCCGTCAACACCCTACGATCACATATTCCCGTCTACATTTGGGCGTGGTTGAAGGAGCGGCCGTCTCTCCCCCCTGAATGCCCGGGACGATCGAGAGGTAGTAGTAGAGGTGTTGTTCGTCGAGTCCGAGCAATCGGAGATACTGAAGCCCTCGAGTCGTATTTGCTTCTGGTTTGGTCCGAGTGGGACCACATTGACGACCAGCAGTCTGGAGGTCTCGCAGAGATGGGGGCCTCAATCCGGGCGGAATTTGGTGGAATTGCGATGTGGCGCCACCGACAAGATCTGATCAAACGGCTGGACCACGTTCTAGGACGGTTGGATGGGGGGTTTGATCACCTCCAACAACACAAGCCGAGCCTTGACACCCATCACACCTCACGGGCTCAGACACAATACAGCGAACTCAAAGCAGTGGTTCTGGACGTAGATGTAGAAGCGATGAATACTCTTGCTCGTAAGCCTCCAAGGTCGATCTTTTTCGGTCTACTGACACCCACGGATACGTACAGAATACCACTCGACTTTCGTATGTGCCCTGCCTCCACTGTGCCTGTAATATGTTTGGAGCACTTGCCGTTGTTTCGACCAACCACTTGGTTTGCACACCGATTCCTTCCCTGTCGCTACGTTTTCAGTACACTCCTCGTCGTCTGCGAACGTTCCAGATATGCCTAGACGTAAACTACCCGGGTCCCCTCGGTGGACAAATGGGGAGACATTGTAGCTATCTATATGTAGCGGACGGACGGCTGTCGACAGGACGATATTCTTGAACATTTTTGGTTTCGCGACTGTATAGCTCGACTAGATTTCGCTTCACGTTCCAATTCTTGCATCCGTAGTATATCTCTGGGCACCCGGAGTGCACAACAATGGTCCGAAAGGTGCTTTCTTTTATTTTGCAGGCCAGGAACCAAAACCGCGGCTACCAATAAGTACGAATGGCCCGGATGTGATCGATACCTTCGGTTGCTTGAGTCAGTTTGAATGGTACTCAGGACGTGTCCCGCGTTTCGCGAGAACTAGATGATTGGTTTTGTATGTCTGCCTTCACAATATTCGTGCTGTTTGCTTCGCACCATCCCAGGCGAACGCTCTGGTCTAAGCCCTTCCGAAGTCCTCCCGTCGCGGTACTTGAGTTAGCTGCGCTGAACCGCCGCTTTGTTTGGGTTTGTATTCGGCTGCCCAAACGAGAATGCTGAGGTTGAACTCTTCATATCAAATGGTTTGTACAACAGTTGCAGGAGGTATACTCCTAATGGAGCACCGTCATCGGTGTAAACAGTAAGGGAGGCTCGAGATCGGCTATCCATTTCCGGTCGAAGGATCTGCTCCCGCGTGATTTTCTCAGGGAGATGCCGAAGTAACTGTTCTTCTTCGCACTCATGAGAGCCGCGCCGTGCGTAATATTTGCCCTCCCTATACCCCCGGTTTTCGACAAGCCATCGACCATACACCACTGAGTCGGCCGACTCATGTCGTGAGCTGGAGTATTTAACTCGCCACGAAGGGAAGTCCTGTCACCGGTGAGAGGGCTTACACCTGCGCGTGGCATTACCCCCATTCCTTTGGGGTTGGGCTGTAACATGTAAACTTCGGTCTTCGCCCGTGTTCTCGAACAGAGTTGATCGCCACGTCAGACGTTCAGTCTCCTCACGTTCTTGATCGCCTTCTCCCTTCGTTCCTTCCGATACAACCACGATGAAACCTTCTATGCACTGCACGTCCTCCTCGTCCTGATAACATTGATCGCAGAAGCGGCTCATCATCCTTACCGGATGGTGGACATACAGCGCTCTGATCGTCTGGTTAGCAGAACTAGAGCCTGGCACGGTACGCGGTGGTTCTACATCGATGGTATCTTCAAGCAGAAAGTCCCGAACGGTCTTCCACGGTATAGGTCTTTGGATACTGTACACTCCAGAGGGTCTTCGATTTTTAATCTTGGTCTAAGATTGGGAAACTCTCCATCGGAATCCCGCTCGGAATACCACGACCCATAGGCAGGTGTTGATCTCCCCACCCATGTGGGGGATGGATGGATCAAACCGTTTCGGGATACCAACGCTGCTCTCTCCGTAAGAGATAAATTTCATTGTGATGGTGAAGAGCCTCCACACAGAACTTATGATTATCCCTCGAGTCGCAGCGTCCTGTTCCGCACATCCGCGGAAGGACCGTTCGGACCAGTCGCAAGGACCGACTGGATCGAACATTCGGGTGTCCTGCTTGTGACTGATGGCTCAGGGGTTGGTTTCTGGTTGTTCGTGCTGGTATACCTGTGTTCGTGCATGGGCAGGCGGGACTCGAGATACATAGGGTGGCCGTCAGAGCCCTCCTCAAGAGCATCGAGAGTGTACTTCGTTTGGTTAACCCGAGAGTTCTGTACCCAGATGACATCTTCGTTCGTGCCCACATCTCTCCAGATCGATATCTTCGTCACCGACATACCTAAGGACCCCAAGTCCATGCCTCCCATTGAAAGAGGCGGCAATCAGATTCACAGTCTAGATCAAAGTCACAACGATATTCTTGGACGCCAGTGAAATATCCGGTAATGCTACGCGCCCCCCGCATGTCACAGCCTTGACGAGTATGGGAGATGTACCCTTTGACTTGACTTCCCTTACTCTGATTCATATCGTACCGTCTGAAGAGAGAAGTTGTCGGGGTAGGTTTTGAGTATCCGTCAGTGGGATTGCGCGGGTTTTCTCATGATCACCCATCGCGTGTTCAGTCATTGGTTTTGGATATAATCAATGGTCGGGTTTTTCAGTCGTAGAAAGTACAATGTGATGTCGATGATAGCGGTAAGAGTAGGAACGTCTGAGGAGCAAGAGCCCACAGTAGGCCAACCGCCTCTCTTCATTCACTCGACAGTGGTTCCAGATCTCACCTGGGGAGAAGCAACGAGTTCAAAGTCGTCAATCAACACAACGGGCCTTGAGAAGGTTGTAAATGGTTTGTCGTACCTCCTTGCCTGTCTTCTTGATCTTCTCTAGAACAGTATCGTAGGGAGCGGTCCCCTTGACGATAACCTCTTGTTTGTCAAGAGAGATCTCGAATGAGGAAACGCCTGTGTTCCGGAGTGTCAGTTCGAAATGTGTCGAAGTGTGGAAGTATGGTAGACACATGGAGGGAGAGATAGAACGGGTGGGAGTGTATGTGATACGACTACGTACCCTCAGTCTTCTTGAGAACGCGCTCAACTGCGCCACTGCAACCGGAACAGGTCATCTACATACACAAAAAAATAAGTCAGCACGAAACGGTAAGCCGATGCAGCGGGTCGTGTACGCTACACGGCACGAACCTTAACGTCGAACTTGTAGGTGTGTTCGGACATTGGTGGGGTCTGATCTGGTGAATAAAACTCGGGTATGAGCTGAGCGCAAGGTTGAAGATATTCAGTAGGATCCAAGATGGCCGGGGCCGGGTCGAGTACACAGAACTCACAGTAGGAGAAGCGAGAACGGGGAGATGAAAGCTTATCTGATCGAGGATTCTGGCCGACTAACCACTGAGGCTGGAATTTATACTCGAGCACACGAAGCACGTAATCACGTTACAAAGCCTCCGTTTCTCGGATTGGTCAGCGCAACTCCCTCAGCGCTCGGCTTAGAAATACCTAAATCGTATTCTGATCTACTCTAGATCGCCCGTGGAACGCAGCAGATCATAGAACACCCATAAAATTAGCCCTCTACAAGAAAGTTTTCCAACAATTTTCCTAAATCCGACCTGCCGGCCACAGATTGTATACACGTACTCCCATAACAGGCAACCCTCCAAGGCTATATCTCGGAATAAGGCGGTAAAACCACAGACCACCTGATATCACCAAGGAATTTACTCGGAAAGGTCATGTATGCGCGCTCGGGTAGGTGTTTGACAATTGTGGTGGGGAGCGGGAAGAGCATGAGGTCGTCACTGTTGTCATCCTATCGACGAGATTGGATCATCTCCACCTCTTCGGTGGCGATGGCCTGCCATCCAGAACCGACATCCGGTCTACTTCTGAATCGACCGAAGAAGCCTGCGATCGGAACTGAGGTTTCCCTTCGTCAGCCTAGATTGAATCAACCCGATTCTCTTACGCACCAAACACCCTCGGCATATCTTCGTTCTTTTGTGTGATGTAGTACACAGGAATACCCAACAATACGAACCCTAGCAGGGGAGTCAGCGTCCGGGTGATTATTGGGCTGAGCGAAACGCTCCGAGTACCTATGACACCTAAGGATTGCAGAGGAGCCGCAAGGATTGGCATGCATAACAAAAAGAGGGCAACCTTGTCGCAAATGTCAACAAAGCTCCGCTGGAAATTAGGGTGAACCTGTACTCACAGCACAGAAGATCAGGGGAGTGGTGATCCAGGTTTTATACGGGCTAAATGCAGGTTATGTGAGCTCTAGATCATCAGGGTGCCATAAAAACCAAACCGTTCAAGTGAGGGCTCCCTTATTCGAAGTACAACCAATCCGAGGACCTTGATCCCGTTTAATTCACTCATGCCTGTCGGAGAAGGTGGGGGAAAATACTCACCGTCAGGAAATTAGCCATCCATGAGACGACCACCGTAAAGTTGATCAACGACCGGAAACCATCCCCAAAACAGATAAACACAATCGTGATCGCCGCTTGAAGCAACATCGCGTTCAGGGGCGTCTTGAGCCTGGGGTTAAGCGTTCCAAAGAAGGAAGGGAGATACCCTTCCTTTCCGGCGACGTAGATGAGCCTGGCAGCCGTGAAGAAGGATCCTGAATAGCGTGCGTAAGTGGGGTGTTCTCGAGAAGTCAACTGTGCGTTCACCATTCATGGCGCCAAAACACGAGATGGCGACCATGACGGCGAAGAGGACGCCGCCCAAGGGGCCAAATAGGGCACGACCAAAGTCCAAAGCGACGGTATTACTCCGGGCAACGGTATCCTGAGTAAATGGTTGAGCCTACTTCTGTGGGAGAAAGCAATAACATACTTTGTCAAGGACAGCAAAGTAAGCGACATTAGCGAAGGAGAACAGTGTCTATAGTGGAATTTTCAGCATCTCCGGTTACAATCATCGTCGCGACGTTCTACACACCATTACAAGGAACATGCTAAAGTGAATGACTCTTGGGAGGTTTTTCTGCGGATTTTTCATCTCTCCTCCCACATAGTTCGCCTGATCCCAGCCGTCAAACGCCCAAAGCCCGGAATAGAAGGCAAGTGCATACGAAGTCGGACTAGTGCTCGAGCCCGCAAACAACGGTTCTGTTAATGACGTGGAAGCCTTTCCTCGCGCGATCTGGATTATCCCTAGTATACAGACGAGGCCCTAAAAGCATGGTACCTTTGTGTCAATGACCCCGTAGAGTAGCACTCGAAAGGAACTTTGGAATCGACTTACCAAGGCGCAAACTTTGACGGCGGTGAACACTACAGCGGCATGTGTACCCAACGAGGGTGTAGCGACACATAAAATCGTTACAAGTATCACAGACACGATGGCAGTGATTTGAATTGCCCACTGAGGGACACCATCTGGAGATGCATCGGCCGAAGTGGTATGAAACAGTAGACGATTCACATATTCAGCTGAGGAAGGACGTCAACACACATGAGAGCTCCAGCGATTGGCGTGCACATACCGAATATCAGACCGATGACTGCGTTCGCTCCAGGCTTGAGGGCAATTGAAGTCCAAGTGAAGAGGTATGACATCAAAGGACCATAGGCGTAGGCGAGATACGCTTGAGCGCCCCCATTAACGGGTATCGAAGCTCCCAATTCCGCGAAGCTACTGGCTCCCGTCCATCCCAGTATACCGGCCGCAACCCAGACGGCCAGACTTGCTCCTACACTTTGGGTGTTTGCAACCACAACACCTGGAGACGAACTAGACGATTCAGCGTGAGCGGCGCGGGCATGGGGAGAAACCCGAGCGCATACAATATACCGGATCCAATCTACAGTGCGAGGTTGGTGTTAGAATCGAATGAATGGAAGATCAACAGGCGGATTCGCACCTGCAGGCCCACACACAGCGCGACGCCTTTCATGAACCCAATCCTCTTCTTCTCCCCAAGCTCTCCGCTCTTTTGCTCACCCGGATCATCCAGAGTACTCGTGAGTTGAAACAAGTCCGGTTCAAACTGGAATCCAGGGGCGGAATATGATTTGAATGGGTGTGTCCTGGAATTGTTGAGACCGGCCGAATAACCCGACGGACCCTCCGTCAGTTCCAATGCTCGTAGAGAGTCGTCAGAGTCGTGAGAAGACCGTGGGGAATAGTTTCCAGCGCTCATTGCCCTGCTTTACGAGTTTGCAATGTTTGGAGGCTTGGAAAGAATCGCCGCCAGCAAAGACGAAGCGGCATGGAACTTGGATGATTGACACCACGTGACACAGGAAAGTGCGCTCTCCTCTCTAAATTCGATTTCCTCGCATGAAAGCCGGTTGAGGTCGCAACTAACGCAAGAGTTGGCGACGGTTTCTACGTCGGTACAGTCTCAAGCCGATTGGTGCGATTTTTGGGTTCTCTCCGTTACCCACTGCTTCAAGGTTCGAGGAGTCGTTCGATGGTGGGGATTGTGCGAAAACGGTTTTGCCCTATCTTTTTAGCACCGCCGCCGAATCAAACCTACCAGAGGTCTTTAAAAGGGAGTGAGGAGTTGGAAACGGTCTTATCCAACTACCACACCCATCCCACCCCTATACATATCCACTGAACGCGAACTTATCGAGAAATTCAAGGAGGCGATTGAAACGAAGAACATCGACACCATCTATCCCTACTTGGCGGATAGCATAACTTACGAAGTGCTCCCTTTCACGTTAGTCGTCGTCATCGTAGGAGATCTTCCCGAATTCTGAACACTTTATTGCAGGGTGGGGAAGAAAATAGGCAAAGACGAATGGAGAGGCCAGATGACCGGTTTATTCGCTGCCGCCCAGTCCGCCAAGGTTAGGAAACTGTTATGGAACGGAGCGGACCTAACTGAGAACCGACAACCTTCTTCTAGTTGGAACTCACCAATGTCGTTGAGCATCCCTTGTTCATCGTTGTTCAGGCAAGTGGATGCAACCTCGAGGAATTTATCTTATAGGTCTATACACACGATCTCTGTAGGCGAACGCCGCCCTCGCCTTCCCCTTCGGCCCATTCACCCAGGAAGTTTTACTCCTCTTCAACTTCGCCAAAGAGGAAAGTGACGCGTTGAAGATCGCGAACGTTACAGAGTATGTAGACTCTTTCAAGGTGAAAGAACTCAAGGCGAAAATTGCGAGTGGGTCGCCATCTTCCTAGTGATACGTAGGACAACGGTCGATAGTGTACAAAAAATTGAACAACAGAGGTGTACGTTATATGATAATGAAACGTTCTCACTTCCCAAGTTCTGATTCAAGTTCCAGGTGACGCAGGGTGACCCCGATAACTATCAGCAACATAGCATTTTTCTTTTCTATCACTTTAACCAACTTTATTCCACCTTATTCCAAGAAAAACTAAAAATAAGAAAAAAGTTGCAACTTCTGTAAGTTGCATTCGAGAGCCTTCAAACATGAAAGATAAGTTAGATTTAAAGCAGTGACAGCATCAGAAAAACAGTTCATGAAACTTTGGCACTTTGAGCACTTTGGTGCACTTTGATGCCCAACAAGTGGCTCAAATTTGGGTGCCAAAGTGCCAAAGTGCCAAAGTTTCATGAACTGTTTTCCTGATGAGGGATGTGATTATGTGGCTATCAAGAAGGGTGGCTATGAGAAGTGAGAGATCTGTGATTACACATATGTGAGGATATGCACCACTCATGCAAGATGCTGAACGGAAGAGAGAAAACAAAATATAATATATATTGCTGGTGTTAGGGTCTTCGACGACCGCTAGACACAAAATAACATCGGGGATGATTCACTGGCTGATAACTCTGGGAGCCACAGTTAGGGGACTTGAGGGAGAAGACAGGAGCTCGCTTAGTAATCGGCTTGATTACTAAGGGTGGTTCGACTAGGCCAGGAGAAGTGGTGGGGAACTTAGCCTCTGTTCACAGCTCTACTAGCGGAGAGTAGGTGGGATGTGGTCGTTGAAACTCAAGTTGAAATCAAATCTAAGGAGCAAACATGGTACGGTAGGGCTACCTATATATACTAAAGGGAACCTGTGCACAGACCATGTTTGTACTTATTTGATATCGTTAGGTAATTACAAATCACTGAGAAAAAACTATAAATAGATCATGCTGACTGGTCAGGGATAAAGATGACCCGTTATCTTCATAATCGCCAAGATCCGATTAGATGATAAGGAATGTATGGTGATGGCCCATTGTGTTATCAATGGTCCAGACGAGTCCAGATTCCTTATCAATGTTCCCACCAGGATCTTGATGGACTACTGGTCCTAGGATATAACTCCTGCCATTGGATTGGTTAACTCCCCAACCTTCACTGGTACTTCTCTTTCAACAACTCATCATCCAATGGCTTCTTTGCCTTCCACTCGTGTTGGTATCTATGCTCGTGCTCAATGTCAACAACTGGTGGCTCAGATCTGTCCTGTCTGTGGTGCTGGTCGTGGGGACACATTCTTCCATGCGTTGAGCCAGTGCGCTTTCTGTAGTCTCCAACCTAGGGAGGCAACTCCCTTTTTGTTCAACGTCAGGGAATATGCAGTAAGCCCTTCTTTAGATATCCTGTTGGGATTGCGGGACTAATCTGTAACCTTAGGAGTCCCAGTTGGAAGAAGGAGGGTTATACCCTTCTGCTCAAGAGTTCCGGACCCGCTCATCGGTGGCCTGGCCTGAAGAGGCGTTTGACAACCTCTATCAAGACAACTTCATCAACATGGTGGGTTGTGTTTTGAGGAGAAAGTTACAGCAGCTCAACACTAGGCCTTATCAATGTGCCCTTCTCATGAGGGGCGTCACCAAGCATTGGGACACAGAGGATGAGGATCAGCTGATCCTTAATCAAGCAATGTAGTACACCAGAGCTGTGGGGATGATGGTGTTGGATGAGTTGGCTCATGTCCATGAGAAGGTAGAGGTGGGCGTTGGTCAAGGGATGAATGCGGTCGACCTTCAGGTTGATGAGATCAAGACAAATGTGGAGGGGATGAGGATGAGGATGATGGAGGTAGAGGAGATGCAGGAGACAATGGTGGCTGACCTGCAAAGGAAGGCTCACAAGATTGACCATCTGGAGCAGTTGGTGGCAGCTCAGGGGGAGATGATTGGGGTTCTTTGTCAGGGGTTGGACGAGCAGAGGGTTATCCTGCTCGCCATGCGTCATGGTCGGGATCATCTGATCAAGATCAAGGACAACTCAGAGGAGGAGGAAAGGGAGGATGAGGATGATGGCGGGCTCTGGTCCAAGTGCCACCTCCCGTCATTGGCCGGTTGGTACCGATTGAAGATAACGAGGTGGAGGAGATGGACTTGGAGATTGAGGAGGAGTTGGCAATTGAGATTGCTGCTATAGATCCGGCTCTGGCTTATACCGAGTAGATAGACAAATATGATCTTGTTCCTGTTCTATGTCTTGTGCAATGATCTTAAGATAAGATAAAGGAATGATTGTGGTGAGATAAGATAAGATAAATATGAAGATAAGATAACAAAATCTTGATGACGTTGATGGGCACTTGGGACTTGGCCATGAAATGATGGGTTTGAAGTCTGAAAATGTAACAGCTGGGGTATGAGTGGAGATACAAATACTGTGCATATGTGCAGAAACAAAGATAGTATATACCTCCAGATGTAGGCTAAAATCTAGCCTCAAATTCAGAGGTGGGAAGACACAGTATAGAAGGGGAGGGTACAGGGGGGATGACACCTCTGATACTCAGTGGTGGGGGTCACAATGGGCACCACGACAGGCCACAGATGTGGTAAGGTGGGGAAATTGGTGGCTGTAAGCTCAAATGTACTGTAAGGTAGAGAGCGTTGTCACACACCTGAGCAGCCTAGGCTCAGCTGGAGGGAAAACCCTTGAGAAAACCTTATCCTGTTACACCCCAATTCAAGGGTCCCTCACCTGGAAACACAGGGAGATGGTGGGAGAAGAGAAAGGAGCGTGGGAAGAGAGAGAGAGGAGAGCATGGGAAGAGAGAGAGAGGAGAGCATGGGAAGAGAGAGAGAGGAGAGCATGGGAAGAGAGAGAGAGGAGAGCGTGGGAACAGCCACACCCCATAAAGGAAGTCAGGAACCCAAAGGAAGGGTACAGAAGCCTTTCCACATGGTTTCCACATGGTTTCTACATGGCTCAGTAGAATTAGTATATATAGAGGCCTCACCCAGGCTGAGAAAGGGAGACTTCTTTTCCCCAGAGGAACTTCCCCCCAGGAACTTCCTTCCCTTCCCCTTAGAGTCAGTACCCTCTGAGCAGAAGTTCCCCAGAGGCCCCTCTCTTGAGAAGGACATATCCCTTCTGCAAGAGAACCTCTGTGGTATCAGTCAGCTTCAGTTCTATCTAGGGAGTACCTAGCAGTCTTACCTCTCAGCTTGAGTGGGGTTGTTCTGAAGCAATCAGATCCCCATTCTATATCTATATTCATGTGATTCTAAGTCAGGTGTGAGCTCTGCCTAAAGGGTAGAGTCACTAACCTTTGTTCACAGGTCCCTTGCTGCCTCAAGTACAGTGTTCAGCAAACCAGAAGGAGCTTTACCTCAAGCATCCCTTCATCCCCTCATCCCCATCCACCCACTCACCACCTCCACATCCCCTCATCACCTTGGGATTGGCAAGACAACTGAAGAACAACACATCTGATTCTACAGGGAAACCCCTTGAGGATTGGTTAGCCCAGTGAAGTCCTCAATGAACTCGTGTCAGGAGAGAGCTTGTTGACCAAGGACAAGTTCCCACCTGAAGACAGAGTAACTACCACACACAACACATACATTTGGTTGTCAGGTTCTAGTCCTACCCTACCCTACTCTACCTAAAGACCTTCAAGAGCCTGACAGCATGAGAGGAGAGGGGTATAATGTGGGGGAGTGTCCAAGTCTGCCCAAGTCATAGCACTGCGGAACCAGTGTTGAATGTGGTTGAAGTTCAAGTCAAAAACGTTGAAGTTCAAATCTTCTGTTGACACCAGGGTTGGCTACATTGGTGGACTTCAATCATCACATCCACATACTTGCTTCTATTACAAGTGTCATGAATATAAGTCAGAAAAAAAGTCTAGTCCTTCGGTTGTGAATGAAGTGGGAAAAAGTTGAGAAAAGAAGAAAAGTGGAAAGAAGTCTCTTGCCATGTTACTGATGAATTGGTACTTCAAAATCCTAATACAGCCAGGCAAAACACAGAGCTTGCCTTTGAGACCTCTTGATAACCAAGTTTAGGGGAGTTGAGTCAACGAACTACACTGTTGAAATCAATGAAATCCAGGGATGGGTGGATATAGAAAAACACCCCCATTGACAAGAACAGTTTGCACAAGAACTACCAGTTGGAAGCAGTCAGCTGCACTCAAGATGAAGTACTGCATCAGTAAACCTCAATCTTACTTATTTGATTGAAATGGGTGAAAATAAGTGAAAATAAGTAGACTAAGCACATGATAAGTGATAAGAAATAAGCCAGGTCTATTTGGTCAAAATGAGCAGCAGAATAAGTACAAAAGTAAGCTGGATAAGTGAGAGAAGCAATAAGTTGCTGATAAGTGTGGCACAGGTCAAAAATAAGTAATTTGTAGGACTATGACCCAGGTATACTACAACGTCCTAATTACTCTGTGTCAGTGGGATCCAATCCTGTGATGAAGTACTCATTGGAGTCATCAGTCAGCGGTCCTTGTTGTTTTCCCACAGCCTGGGTGTTTCACATGGAGAAAATTCAGTCAATCAGGGGAATCCCTGATGTTGAAATGGTCAACAGACTGGATCACATATGTTGCTGATCTGGGATCAGGATTGTGGTGAATAGACCACTCTGGAGTGTGACAATGGTCTTATGATTCATCGGCCTGTAGAAGCACTGGACTGACTTCTATTAGTTGTTCCATCAAGCCACCATCAGTGGCTTACCCCTATACCAGTCACACTGCATAGTTGTGACACATTATACCTAGCACAGTATATAGCACTTGTGGTCCCCTATGCAATATGATTAATGTCTCTTGTTCTCTCCTCTCATCATAAGCACTCACAGCTACCACTCTCCCCCTCTCCTAAGGTAAGAGCTAGAGTACCATTGTAGTTAGTTTAGGTTTAGGCTGCATTTAAGGGAGGTTAGGTTAGGTTTAGGCTATGTTTGAAAAATGCCAGATTAGGTTTAAGCTATGTTCTGGTAAGCTGATTAAATTTATGCTTTATTTTAATCATAAACCAAACAATATTTAGATAAATGACTGATACTTACTGTTTTAAATTAGTTTCTTTTTCTGAGATTCTTCTAATTTTATGCAAATTTGTTTGAATTTATGTAAATTTACCTGAATTTATTTGGATTTATTTGAATTTACCTGAATTTATCTTATTTTATTTTATTTTATTTTACCTGATTTTATTTCAATTTATCCAATTTTATTTTATTTTATATGATTTTTCCTGCATTTATTTGAATTTTTTCAGAATTTCCAGCAATTTAATTCTATTTTTAGAATTTTTTCCAGTATTTTCTGGAATTTTAATTTTAATTTTATAAAATTTTCAGAGTTTTCTGGAATTTTTGTAATTTTGATGGTGGTTATGTAAGCTGGTTTGTTGCAAAAATCCCATGGAAATTATAATTGATTATAATCAAAGACAGGTTAAAATCCTGATTATAATATATCATAATTCAATTATAATGCATTTTAATTTGATTTTAATTTGATTTTAGTTATTTTTTGCCTGTCTTTGATTATAATTTCTGTGGGATTTTTGTGACATTCCACACACTGGGGGTGAGGGTATATATAATCAGTGGATACATTGTGATTTAATTGTGATTTTTTAAGCAATTTATCCAGCCAGAAACCAGTGGATATATGCTGAGTTTTTTAAAAATGTATTCACTACTTTGATCACAATTTAAACAGCAGATACATGCTGATCACTTTTACAAAGAAAACACCAAAGCAACAAGTGGCTACTTTCTGAATGAAAACTCTGGGTTCTTTCACAATTATGATCACAATGTATCCAGTGGCTACTTTCTGAAAGAAACCCCTGGTTTCTTTCACAATTTTGTTCACAATGTAACCA
>Ga0307512_10005483_pt1 | contig 13240 bp, 12 predicted proteins | sample 14_EM_MG_FD_200267 | JGI IMG/M metagenome (GOLD analysis project Ga0307512, IMG submission 200267) | Populus trichocarpa ectomycorrhiza microbial communities from riparian zone in the Pacific Northwest, United States - 14_EM | ecosystem: Host-associated > Plants > Roots > Unclassified | place... | reverse complement strand
GTGATCAGTGAAAAAGCGCTCCTTCAAATTTCACCCCCCCCCCCGAACTTGAGGCTGGGCTCCAGTCCAGAGGAGTGAGCAAAGATCCTGGGCGATCAGCCGACGCCGTGGCCGCGCACGTTCTTCAGGGGTCCAATACAATTTCTTTGGACCCGTTGGCACGAGGCGTGTCATGACAAGATTGCCTCTCGGCCCTATTAGGGTTGGAGACCTTGTTCACAGCCCTCACGATTCATTCGTGGCCGCCTCGAATCTCGATCATGAAAGTCGAGTCCCAACAACCTAAGGGGCGAGAGGGTGCTATCTCGGCCTTGAATGCGGGCATCGAGGTCTTGAATCGCACGAAGGAAGTCTCGAGTATTACCTCAGTTAAGGCTGTTTTTGGCTCCGTCAGCGTTATCCTCGCATTGATCAGAGTGAGCTTCCTTCTCGTTTTTTGTGGATCGATCCCAAACTGAAATGCGCCTAGGACACTATGATCAACCGGGAGGATTATGTCGAACTAGGACTGACCTGCATTGACGTCTGTGCCGCTCTCGACCGGGGACTGAACGGGAAGAGGTTTAACGATTTCGATAATTCCATACGTGAGGCAATCGAGCAGCTGACGACGTGAGTCGCATCACCCGCGCACACTTTCAGTACCTTGTTAACGGTGCTTCCCATTCGACCCCAGGGCCGTGGGGGAGATCGAAAGGAACATCATCAAGGAGGGAAAACGAAATGTGATTTCTCAACGTCTCCATGCAAAGAGCAACAAGGAAAACATGGCGGCCTGGAAATTGGACCTCGACAAGATTATTCAGGTGTTTAACGTGCATTCTGTCGTTTGAGTCATGACCATTGCTGACTTCCCGCTCCAAGAAGGCGCTTGTAATGGACTCAGATCCAACCGTTTCTGCCGTTCGTCATGATGCCACGAATACCCACGCCATCGTTTCCAGAATCCAGAATGACGTCGTGAACACCCCCGCCATTGTTTCCGACAGTCGTCGCAGCGCGTTGGAAAGTCCCGACGATACGTGCGGTAAAAATCGGATGGTAAGTACCATTCGTGCTCTACTTGTGGTCAAGTAACCATTTATTCCTGCCCAGACTCACGCCAGGTTAGCGGTCTCGGCCAGGGATGAAACTGATATCTAACCTTTGGATCTAGTGCACCTGGAGATCCACCGCATCCCCTTCCAGGGAGCCCGCGTGGAAATTTTCCTGACATTCGTCAGGATGTCCGCGCCATCGTTTCCGAGTCTGAGCACGATGTTACGAGCACAGACCCCATTGTCTCCGACATCGATCGTAACATGGCGAAGGGTCAGGAAGGCAGTGGTGGGACAAATCTGTTGGTGAGTGAAACCCGCATTCTATCCATCACCGAATGACCGCTCACCGTTGCCTAGACTCAAACCAGGTCAGAAATCTCAATTACCAACTGATCCATCATCTTATATTTGTTTCCAGCACGCTCGGTGAATCTCCCCCCCAGGCGCCGAGGGCCTGTTTCGGACGTGACGAGTTGATTGAGAAGATTGTCGATCTGGCCGAAGACCTCACGCCCATCGCTCTCATTGGTCCCGGTGGTATCGGCAAGACGTCCATCGCTCTCACTGTCCTCCATCACGATCGCGTCAGACAACGATTCGGCGACAACCGTCATTTCATTCGCTGCGATCAGTTCACCGCATCATCCGCTCACTTCCTGAGCCGGCTGTCCAAGGTCATCGGTGCGGGTGTCGAGAACCCCGAAGATTTGGCCAGCTTACGTCCATTCCTATCCTCGAACGGTGCCTTTATAGTCCTGGATAATGCGGAGTCGATCCTTGATCCTCAAGGGACGGACGCGCAGGAGATCTACACCATTGTGGAGGAGTTGAGTCAGCTCGACAAGATCTGCCTTTGTATCACTTCACGGATTTCCATTATTCCCGCTGACTGCGAGGCTCTCGACGTACCAGCACTGTTGATCGAGGCCGCACGCGACGCCTTCTATCGGATATACAAGACCGGTGAACGGTCCGATCTTGTTAACGACATCCTGAAGCAACTCGACTTTCACCCACTTTCCATCACCCTCCTCGCGACAGTTGCACATCACAGCAAGTGGGACACGGACCGATTGACGAGGGAATGGGAGCAACGACGAACGGGTGTGCTGCAGACCGGGCATAACAGGAGCCTCGCGACCACGATCGAGCTTTCGCTCGCCTCGGCCATGTTCCAGGAGCTCGGCCCTGACGCCCGAGCGCTTCTTGGTGTGGTCGCTTTCTTCCCGCAAGGTGTTGACGAGAACAACTTTGATTGGTTGTTTCCAACCATCCCGAACAGAACTGATGTCTTTGACAAGTTCTGCATCCTTTCTTTGACACATCAGAGCAACGGATTCATCACGATGCTCGCACCACTCCGAGATTACCTTTCTCCCAAGGACCCGAAATCGTCCTCACTCCTCTGCACAACCAGGGATCGCTACTTCACCCGGATGTCGGTCTATATTAATCCGAACGAGCCTAGCTTCGCGGAAACACAATGGATCATGTCGGAGGATGTAAATGTCGAGCACCTGCTCGATGTATTCACGACCATCGATCCGCACTCGGACAGGATCTGGGATGCCTGCGCCAGATTTATGGAGCACCTTTATTGGCACAAGCGTCGACTCGTTGTTCTGAAGCCAAAGATCGAAGGGCTCCCAGATGTCCATCGTTCCAAGCCTGACTGCTTGTACGAGCTCTCACAACTATTTGACGTAGTTGGAAATCGGGTGGAACGCAAAAGGCTCCTTACTCATGTCTTAAAGCTTTACAGAGAGCGGAGGAATCGTGGTGGGGTTGCTGAAACATTGTCCCTGCTATCTGATACAAATCGGCTAATGGGCCTCCCCAAGGAAGGGATACAACAGGCGAAAGAAGCATTGGAGATTTATGAATCGCTTGGTGATACGGTGGAACAGGCACAGTGTTTAAACTACCTCGCTTCGTCGTTGCATTCGGACGATCAACTCGACGCGGCAGAAGAAGCTGCCTCCCGCGCGATTAATCTCCTCCCAGAGAACGGCCATCAATCTCTGGTCTGCGAGTCTCATCGTCTTCTTGGCCTTATATATCAATCCAAGAGCGAGACGGAGAAGGCGATTCACCATTTGGAGGTAGCTCTCGAAATCGCCTCCTCTTTCAACTGGCACAGTCACCTGTTTTGGATTCATTACGGCCTAGCGGGGCTGTTTCTCGGTGAAGGCAGGTTCGACGATGCACAGGCTCACGTTGAACACGCCAAATCCCACACGGTCGATAGCGCATACTACCTAGGTCGTGCGATGGAGCTGCAGGCTATGATCTGGTATATGCAGCGCAGGCTTGAGGAGGCGAAGACGGAGGTTCTGCGTGCCGCCGATGTTCACGAGAAGCTTGGGGCTGCGGAGAGGACGGAGTGGTGTAGAAATTACCTCCAGAAGATAGAGAAAGAACTGAACAGTCCGGTTGCCTCTGGTGAGTTCTGTAAATGATGCTATTTCCTGCACGTACTGACTCCTCGTTCTAAGCTCAAGGAACCAAATGAAACCATTGACTGCTGTGTCTTCAAATGTATCCTCCCACAAGTCAGCGACACCTTGTTCCTTCCCCCCCGCGTCTTCCCTTGTTTTCTTTACTCAAAATCGATGCTTTCTTCCTCTTCAAGGAAGTTCTCCCTTTTATTTGCCACGTCGTCCCATATTTGTTGTCGTACCACTCGTCTATAGCACTTTGCATCCTGTATCACATCTCTCCGTCTTGTCATATTGTTTTATACATGCATGCGTATTTCTGTGGCCTGTTTTGAAGATCCCACGGTTACCATGCATGAAGTCGTTACCTTGGCCAGGTAGGCAGCGCTAGACCGAGAAGTCCACACCACTAACGAGCGGAGGAAACGACGTCGCGGCGAACCCCACCTGCAGAGGTCGCCCGCCTACAAGGACGAACGATTGGATGGAGATGTGCATGATATGTTCCCCGTGGAGAAAAACGAAAACGCCGTTGTCATTTCTAGATAAATCAGATATACCTGCTCTGTGAGCTGCACCAAATATACAGGAGTTTCATCCTAGTACCATAAAGAAAGAGGTGGAGAAACCACATATTCACCCCCCAACGCCAGCACGCCCGCCGCTTGAGCATCCTCTGCAATCTTTCTTCAATGATTCCGGGTCCCCGAATCGCCCCGAACCACGAACCAACGACACAAGTACGGATGCGACAGGCGTGTCCCTGGTTCCCGTCACACTGACGATCGATTCTGGAGGGAGGTGATTCACGGGGAAACACGACGGTACCCCCGTTTCCATTTCCACCAGATATGATTGTGAATGTTACTCCTTTCAGGCCCCTCGTTTTGTACTTATACTCTCAAAATAACGAGGGCGATCCATTCTCGGATCAACTGTCGCACAAGTCCGATAAGCGAACCTAACGAAAGCTGTGAGTCAGCCCACCGAGAAGGGAATATAACTATCGAATCACCCTGCCAAACCTCAGAGCAGCACCTCTGATTCAGGGAAAAGTCCACGATATCACAAAAATCGGGCCTGGGGAGGGTACGAATGAGAGGTGAGCATGTTGGATGGTTGTATTACAAGCACCCACCCGCGGGATCAAAACGATAGAGCCCGGCATTCTTTCCGAGTACCAGTTCTGAAGTACACCCGAGATTCGGTCGTACTTCCAGAACCATTGAATATCATAGAGTCCGTCCCCCAACGCTCTTGACGATTCACTCACGTGGGATCGGTGACGAACCGCTCGACTCATATAGGATCGGAGCTGGAACAGGATTATTCACCAGAGCCCTCCGCGTTTATCCAGGCTGGTTTGAGAGGACCGCGATTGGGTGTTTGAAAGTGTATGACCCCTGGTTCCGGGATGTGAGCGGCGTTTGCGGAGAGGACCAATTAGACGATCGCGTGACGGTTGCGGAAGGAACACCCGAGAGGGTCGATCAATATCAATGCCGGGAACAATTTGGCGGATCTGGTTGTAATAGTTCAGGTGGGTGCGTTTCGACAACTCACTTGGAAACAACCACAGATTACTGCCTGCATTGATATCGTACTCTGTGCTCGGAGCGTACTACAACTATTCGACACACGGCGTTACAAACTTAGATCTCATTCCGTGAGTTTTGTCTCTCGCCGGACCTGTTCATGCAATCGATACTGACGTCGAGGCTTCTGGAGAAAAGTGCCGTACATGCTTCGTGATATCGTGGACCACCTGTGCACATTGTTCCGACTAAAGTATAATAGAAGAGGCGGATATACTTCGGTATGAAGCGGTATTCAGGTTGGTACAGAGAGGTGTTAGTTCCAGCATCAGGAAAATGCCGAGTCAGCTCAGGTCAGCTCCTACGAAATTGGAAGTCCCTGGAACATCAACAAGGCCGCCCCCCTCTACGTAGCGCCACCCGACCGCTTAGCGAAATCCTATTCGGTTTTTGACACTAGCGCCGGCAGGTTTTGTCAAAAAAGCCTCGGCCAAGCTCGGATAGCGCTTTTCTGATGAACGACAGAAGTACAATACAAGCGCTTCGAAGTATTCCTGGTAACTGACAGTCAATTCCAAGCGCGTCGAAGCTTAGTGTAGAATCACGACTGAGTACCTTTTTTCTCACTGACTTGTTCTGCTGGCAGCAGATTCGGACGTGGAGGACGACGCTCGTGTTTGGAATAACAGCTACTTTACTCAATGGTACACCACGCAAAGCTTGAGGGGAGCGCATCAGTGTGCTTCCATAGACAGAGGATTTTAACAGACGCGCATTTGTGAAAAAGTGTCTCCGATTCGCTTGGAAACGCGTGGGGCAGACTGTAGTTCTACTGAAGTGCATAGGTTGCATAAAATCGGACTCTTTCCCTGATGAGCGAGGCAGATAACTCACGGTGACCCAGTTTAGAACGAGGTCGCACTTGTTCATGCATCAAAGTTAATGATCAGGATCGCTCGTTTGAGGACTTTTTTGCTTTTTAATGTGCTCTGACACAGGTTCGCACATCGTTCCAACGAGAACTTCGGAAGAGTCGATGACTTTTTACGCTTACCATAGATACGCCGTGAAGTTCCTTTCGCGTAGATGGGCTTTGTGTAGTTGGCGTGAGTTTGTTCTTCGGCGCTTGGAGGGTCTTAGTGTGGTTGGAGGGAGTAGCCGAGTGGGGATACGGATGTTGTGAGAATGTGCCTAAGACCGAGTCAAAAGGAAGACAGGAATAAACACACAACGTTGCATCAGTGGTCGGTGAGATCTGAGAAGGCGCTCCTTCAAATTTCACGCCCTCCTCTGAATATGAGGCTGAGCAAAGACCCTGGGCGATCAGCCGACGCTGCGGCCGCGCACATCCTTCCAACCGCGAATACATTTTTTCTCGACCGAATACGAAAAAAATTGGCGCTCGGCTCTATTAGGATTCGAGACCTTCTAATCCCCACGCTGCACCGTTCTCTCGTGGCCGCCTCGAATCTTGATCATGCAACAACCTAAGGGGCGGGAGGATGCTATCTCGGCCTTGAATGCGGGCATCGAAGCCTTGAATGCGGGCATTGAGGCCTTGAATGCGGGCATCGAGGCCCTGAATGCGGGCATCGAGGCCCTGGATCGCGCAAAGGAAGTATCGAATATTACCCCAGCTAAGGCTGTTTTTGGCTCCGTCAGCGTTATCCTCGCACTGATCAGAGTGAGTTTCCTTCTCGTTTTTTGTTGGTCGATCCCAAACAGAAATGCACCCAGGACACTATGATCAGCCGGGAGGATTACGTCGAACTAGGACTGACCTGTATTGACGTCTGTACCGCTCTCGACCGGGGACTGAACGGGAAGAAGTTGAACGATCTCGATAATTCCGTACATGAAGCAATCGAGCAGCTGACGACGTGAGTCACATCACCCACGCACACTCTCGGTACGTTGTTAACGGTGCTTTCCACTCGACCCCAGAGCTGCGGGGGAGATAGAAAGGAATGTCATCAAGGAGGGAAAACGAAGTGTGATTTCTCGGCGTCTCCATGCAAAGAAAAACAAGGAAAAAATCGCGGCCTGGAAATTGGACCTCGACAAGATTATTCAGGTCTTTAATGTGCGTTCTGTCGTCTGAGTGATGACCATTCCTAACTTCCCGCTCCAAGGAGGCACTTGTAATAGACGCCGTTTCTGCGGTGCGTCACGATGCCATGAACGCCCACACCATTGTTTCCGACAGTCGTCGCAGGGCGTCGGAAAGTCCCGACGATACGTGCGGTAAGAATCGGATGGTAAGTACCATTCGTGCTCTACCTGTGGCCGAGTAATCATTTATTCCTGCTTAGACTCACGCAAGGTTAGCGGCCTCGGCCAGGGATGAAACTGATATCTAACCTTTGGATCTAGTCCACCTGGAGATTCGCCGCCTCCCGTGCCAAGGAGCACAGGTGGAACCATTTCCGACAAGGACGTCCGCCCCATGGTTTCCGAGATTGAACGCACCGAGACCATGGCCTCCGACATCGATCGTAAAATGGCGAAGGGTCAGGAAGGCAGTGATGGGACAAATCCGTTGGTGAGTGAAACCCGCATTCTATCTATCACCGAATGACCGCTCACCTTTACCCAGACTCAAACCAGGTCAACAATCTCAATTACCAACCGATCCATCATCTTATATTTGTTTTCAGCACGCTCGGTGAATCTCCTCCTTCGGCGCCGAGGGCGTGTTTCGGGCGTGACGAGTTGATCGAGAAGATTGTCGGTCTGGTTGAAGACCTCACACCCATCGCTCTCATTGGCCCCGGTGGGATTGGCAAGACGTCCATCGCTCTCACTGTCCTCCATCACGATCGCGTCAGACAACGATTCGGCGACGACCGTCGTTTCATTCGATGCGATCAGTTCACCGCATCGTGCACTCACTTCCTGAGCCGGCTGTCCAAGGTCATCGGTGCGGGTGTCGAGAACCCCGAAGATTTGGCCAGCTTACGTCCATTCCTATCCTCGAAGGAGACCTTTATAGTCCTGGATAATGCGGAGTCGATCCTTGATCCTCAAGGGACGGACGCGCAGGAAATCTACACCATTGTGGAGGAGCTCAGTCAGCTCGACAACATCTGCCTTTGTATCACTTCGCGGATTTCCACCATTCCCGCAGACTGCGAGGTTATTGACATACCGACACTGTTGATCGAGGCTGCGCGTGACGCCTTCTATCGGATATACAAGAACGGCGAACGGACCGATCACATCAACGACATCTTGAAGCAACTTGACTTTCACCCACTTTCCATCACCCTCCTCGCGACAGTCGCACATCACAGCAAGTGGGACACGAACCAATTGACCAGGGAATGGGAGCAACGACAGACGGGTGTGCTACAGACCGAGCATAACAGGAGCCTCGCAGCCACGATCGAACTCTCGCTCGCCTCGGACATGTTCCAGGAGCTCGGCCCCGACGCCCGAGCACTTCTTGGCGTTGTCGCCTTCTTCCCGCAAGGTGTCGACGAGAACAACCTTGATTGGTTGTTTTCCACCATCCCGAACAGAACCGATGTCTTTGACAAGTTCTGCATCCTTTCTTTGACGCAGCGGAGCAACGGATTCATCACGATGCTTACGCCACTCCGAGATTACCTTTCACCCAAGGATCCGAAATCGTCCTCACTCCTCTGCGCAACCAAGGATTGTTACTTCACCCGGATGTCGGTCGATATTAATCCGAACGAGCCTAGCTTCGCGGAAACACAATGGATCACGTCGGAGGATGTAAATGTCGAGCACCTGCTTGATGTATTTACGACCATCGATCCGAACTCGGACGACGTCTGGGATGCCTGCGCCAGATTTATGAGGCACCTCCGTTGGCACAAGCGTCGACTGGTCGTTCTGAAGCCGAAGATCGAGGGGCTCCCAGATGACCATCGTTCCAAGCCTGACTGCTTACAAGAACTCTCGCTGTTGTTTGACTCGGTTGGAAATTGGGTGGAGCGCAAAAAACTGCTTACTCATGCCTTAAAGCTTCGAAGAGAGCGGGGGGATCGCAATGGGGTCACTCAAACATTGTCCCTGCTATCTGATACAAATCGGCTAATGGGCCTCCCCAAGGAAGGGATACAGCAGGCGAAAGAATCTTTGGAGATTTATGAATCACTCGGTGATACGGTGGGACAGGCACGGGGCTTGGAACGCCTCGCTTGGTCGTTGCGTTCGGACAATAAACTTGACGCGGCAGAAGAAGCCGCCTCCCGCGCGGTTGATCTCCTCTCAGAGAAAGGCGATCAATTCCTGGTCTGCGGTTCTCATCGTGTTCTCGGACTTATATATCGAGACAAGGGCAAGACGGAGAAGGCGATTCACCATTTCGGGGTAGCTCTCGGAATAGCCTCCTCTCTCAACTGGCACGATAACCTATTTTGGATTCATTACGGCCTGGCGGAGCTGTTTCTCGGTGAAGGCAGGTTCGACGATGCACACGCTCACGTTGAACATGCCAAATCCCACGCGGCCGATAACATATACTGCCTGGGTCGTGCGACGGAGCTGCAGTCTATGATTTTGCATAGGCAACGCAGACTCGAAGAGGCGAGGACGGAGGTTCTGCGCGCCGCCGACATTTACGAGAAGCTCGGGGCTGCGAAGGACGTGGATGACTGTAGGGGGCTCCTCCGAGAGATAGAGAAAGAACTGAACAGTCCGGTTGCCTCTGGTGAGTTCCCGTAAATGATGTTATTTCCTGCACATATTGACTTTTCATTCTAAGCTCAAGGAACCGAATGAAAGTATCAACCGTCGTGTCTTCGAACGTGTCTTCCCACAAGTCAGCGACACCTTGTCCCTTTTTTTTTTTTTGCTTAAAGTCGTTACCTTCTTCCTCATGTTCTCTCTATTTGCCACGTCCTCATATATTTGTTGTCCTACCACTCGCCTTTAGCACTATGCGTCCTGTATCACGTCTCTCCGTCTCCCTTGTCACATTATTTTATACATGTATGTGCTCGCACGACGCGTCATGCTGTAGACATCCAATAGGGCCCATACAGATTCTCTTCACCGACGGCGCTTCTATCTCCTATTGCTCCTCTCTTTTCCTCTTGTTATCACGCAGATACAGACTTGAAGTTTTACATCGCGACCCCCTTCTCATCAAAGTTCTCCCCCGTGTTCTTGTTAACCAGTCTTCTAGTAACCAGATACCATTTTTCGGGAGCTACCTACACAAAGTTCTAGGTCAATGGGACATTCGACCACAAAATATCCAAAAGGAATTCGAAGCCGGTAAGGTCTCGGCCCAACAGTCAAATCATTCAAAGATCCCTCGATCAGAATCCCGTTTTTAGGGACCGGGAGCGTCTTGTTCTCCACCCTCTGGAGGGATCTCAAAGCAAAGACGAGATAGCCACTTGCGGTTCCATGCCTTTCGCTCCGTGGAGCATAATGCATAAACTCTTGTATACCTGTGCATTCACCGCGGACCCGGCCCTGGAAGACGTGAACTCTGTTTGTACTTGTACTCTCAAAATAACGAGAGTGGTTTGTTCTCGGATCAACTGTGGCACAACTAAGTCTGGTAATCAAACTCGACGAAAGTTGTGAGTCAGCCCACCGAGAAGGGAATATAACCGTCGAATCACCCTGCCAAACCTCAGAGCAGCACCTCTGGTTCGGAGAATGGTCCATGATATTGCAAAAATTGGTTTTGGGGAGAGTACGAATGAGCTCTATGACAGGTGAGCGCGTTGCCTCTGCTGACGTTACAAGCACTCACCCGCGGAACTGAAACGATAGAGCCCGGCCATCCTATCAAGCACCAGCTCTGAAGCACATCCGAGATTCGGCCGTACCTCCAGAACCATTGAACATCATAGAATCCGTCTCACGCTCTTGACGATTCACTCACATGGGATCAATTAACGAACCACTAGACTCATACAGGATCGGAGCCGGGACAGGATTATTCACCAGAGCTCTCCTCGCTCACCCACACTGGTCTGAGAGGTCCGTCATCGGGTCTTTCAAAGTGTATGATCCTAGTTGCGGGATGCAAGCCGTGTTCGCGGAGAGGACCAAAGACGATCGTGTGACGGTTGCGGAAGGAACATTCGACAGGGTCGATGCTGAGGACAATTGGGCAGATCTCGTTGTAATAGCTCAGGTGAGTCCGTTTCAACCACTCGCTTGGGAACCAAAAGTCGAATACTGATCAAAGGCATTTCATTGGTGCCCAGACTACGAAAGAGCTACCCAGGAAATTTCCAGAGTCCTCAAACCTCAAGGCACGCTAGCTTTCATCTGGAACCTGGAGGACTGGTAGGTGGCATGCATCCAGAACAATGCACTATTCATCGATCCAAGTTATGCTTCGACCTGGGTCGCGAAGGCCTGAGACGTCATTGAGGCTCGGGAGGCGGGAACTCCCCAATTCCGCTTAGGTGCGTCTATCTCTTACTATCCTTCCGGTGGGTTCCTGCGACGATTTATCTCCAGGACTTTGGCGTCGATTATTCGATGTCCCTTCATACCAGGAATTCTTCGGAACTGCAGAAGAAAGAATCACCACCTCGTGAGTGAGTTTGAACGAGCTCGGTTCGAATTTCACGCCCTGGTTATTGTTACTCACGTTGTCCAAGAAACGTAGTGAGTATAGCTCACTCCAGGCCGTAGTTATCCGGAATCGATGGGAAAACTAGCAGAAGGGAACGAGAATTTGGATTGATATACTTATCTATGTCAAACAAGAATCCGAAATCTGCAATCCAAGTCGGCGCGCGCCGTCAAAGGCAAACTTCGCATACCGATGTGGATTACGTGGCCCTCCGCGTCGATCATAATATTTCCATTGTGCCTATCTTTGATCTGAAGGATGTAGCAAGCGGCAGAGTACGCAGCCACCGACTGAATGAAGTTCAACCTAACCTGTTGGAAGGCGATCGTGGAACTCGTAAGCTGGGTTAAACTAAACCCGATCAATCCAAGAAAAGGACTGGTCTGTATGACTTTCAGACCCTTAATGTCGATAGCATCACACGCACCTCATCGTAATGCTCATTCTCACACGCCTTGCGTAACAAGATAGCAAACATCAACGACGAATCAACGACGGGAATGACACAATCAACCTATTTAGGTATCCCAACGCGACGTCATTAGCTTTGTCGATCCGATGAAAGACCAATAGGAAGAGCCTGGCGAGACGCTTTGGCATTCAGAATGTTGACAGATCCACACATGACCTGGACGGAAGGTCAGTTTTCATGGGCAGTAGAATAGGGTGTTCCAATCACCTTCTCAGCGATAGATTCCATACAACCTCTCAGCGAGGCATTCCTGTTCAAACCGGTATTCGTGAAATACGAGGGCAACGACGACGGAAGGCCTTGAGCAGACCTGAAGCTCTCGAGGTCGTGCATGGTTAGCAGGAACACAACTTCACTGTTGTTCAGGAGACCAAATCTTGGAGGACCTAAGTGGTATAAGCTTCGCCAACATTCCCGTGTTTCGAAATCGCCTGTCCGAACCGGCAACTCAGAACCACACGACGACTCATGAGATTATGAGGACGAACCGTATGAGTGTACTCCCGTCTTAGGACAGTATTATATTCCAACTTCCCAACAAGATCCATAGCTTCTTCGACAACAATCGCAGGTGTTTTCGAAGCGATCTTCCCGAGCACCTGCCTGACCCAATTCATCGCGATCTGATCCTTCTCCTCGAACATCGCAAAGTGGAACAACGAGGACAGTAACCACATGCTCCTAAACAAACCGACAGGCCCAGAAGACGGCTTCGAGTGAAGACTGAAATCTTGATGGGGGAGAAGGGCCTCTATGGGTAACAAGAGAGAGGCAACCTGTTCGATCATTTCCTCCGTCTAATCCGCGCGTCAATAAGGAGACCAGACCACGAAATTGTCCTACACACCTTTGCAGACTGGGCGGAGACGGCAACGGTCTGGACCACCACACCCTTGTCCACAAACAACGTCAGAAACTCGGTGATGTATACTTCGCACGAGTTAGGGCGCCGTGCGCAGGCTTAGTCTGTGCAACAAGGACCTAACGCGATGCAATGAGTCGCTTATGAAATCAAACACTTCGAAGCGATGACAAACCATGTTGTTCGACACCCTCGGGTCATCCGAATTCGCAGTCCTGTTTATGGCCGAGAATACTCAGATAATATCAACGAACGAATTCTCAGGAGCGCAAAGGGCGAGATCGACGAGGTTGAAGGCGATCACCGCTTCAACAGT
>Ga0307512_10005482_pt1 | contig 13240 bp, 15 predicted proteins | sample 14_EM_MG_FD_200267 | JGI IMG/M metagenome (GOLD analysis project Ga0307512, IMG submission 200267) | Populus trichocarpa ectomycorrhiza microbial communities from riparian zone in the Pacific Northwest, United States - 14_EM | ecosystem: Host-associated > Plants > Roots > Unclassified | place... | reverse complement strand
AAGCAAGGATTTTTAGTACAGATATATATGGTTATAGTAGACCGGAATCAGGGGTTGGGTATTCCGATTGGAACCTCAATGTCTCAACATCACTGTCAGCCTAGGGTACGGCAATATGATACTGTATGCAAGTGTTAAATATATACACATTGGCTTGTAAAACATTGTCTGTCGCAGTAATCACCGTAAACCCACACATAATGAAAGAAGCAAACATACGCCGCCTCCAATGTCGGCCATTCACGCTTAATCATACTGTTTATTGGCACATTCCAGGGCAGAGTAGTTATCATCCTCACGCGTGCCTGCGCCCGCCTTCGGTGCGATAAACCCCACCAAAATCTAGGCCCTTTAGGTTGTTGCGAAAGGGATATGGTAGGGTGGTGGTAGTGAGCCAATCCCGGAGTCGGAGGAAGGAGAAAATACTCCCCCTCCTGGCGGGGAAGGTGGGGAGGGCAGGGGAGGCGGGTCAGAGGACCGAGGTCTGGACTCGTTTACTTTCCCACCTAATACCCCGCATGATTTCTTTAATTCCCTACTCCGACGACGCCAGTTGAATACAATGACAGAAATGATGATCATGATGATGGACACGACATCGGCTGCAATCACGCCTGCAATTACACCAGTGTGTGATGGTGACGCCCCAGACGAATTATAAGGATTGGCATTTATTGCGAGGATAGGGGCCCTGCAGGTTGGAAGTTGTTAGGCAGGAAACAACCAAAAGACTACTTCTTACGAACTTCAGAGCTAACGGCGCGTACATAGCGCCTTGGGCGGGACTAATCACCGTCAAGGGAGTTCTAATTAGCACTCTAGGTTGTAATTTCTCATTTGCTCACCTAGCTGCCCCTTGTATTGTCGATCCTTGAGAACTGTCATAACTCAGAGGGAACACTTCCCAGCTGGTGTTGAAGGACGCCCAGTTGTGAACCCTTGAGATAAGGTGCGAGCATAGCTCTCCGTTTTGAGTTATAGCAGCCACAAATAGGTTCCAGCCTAGAAGGACATCAACCAAAAGGATTTAAATATAACGGAAATACCAACTCGATATGACGGCATTTGTGTCTGAAAGGAGGTTATCAACAGGCATACCAAAATCGCTGAAGGCTGAGGCCAACGTGAGGTTGTCAAGGAATCTGCTGTGTGAGTTGTATACCTGAAACTTATCAGGGACGATATGAGACCAGTAGGTGGGGAACACAGACTGATGGCTCCACCAAGTTTGTGCCTAACCATGCATCCGCGAATAAATTGTAACCCAGCGTCCACGTGCTGGTTTGTCCATACACGGCCATGAGGTGTTGATCGTTGTTTAAAGCAAGGCTTTTCCATTGGCTATACAGCTGCGCAGCAGCACTCTGCGGAGAAATCAATGTTACTGCAAGGTACCCAATGGACTCTTACGGACAGCGTATTTGCTGACATCTGCCTCATGCTTGACAACGGAGCTCATTTTTGACATGGCTGCAATGGCGATGATGCCCTTGATAGCAAGGTTGGTTTGGTTACTGACAGACAGACCATCCGCAGAAGTCCTGGATTATCACTCGCTGTTAGTGGCGGGGAAGCTCACCGACTTGATGAAACAACTTACTGGTCATAGATGAATAGAGTCGAATTTGTCAAATAATCGGCCCACGAAGTCAGCAACGCATACTATTAAAGTCTGTCAGATCCTGTCAGGAAAGCTTGGTCTTGGCATACATATCTACTTATGAGGCTTCCATCCCCGGTGGCGCGTGCATGTGCGTATGTCATAATTAGCATATTCCCTGATTCTATGGGAGGGACAAATCAGAGGTGCACGAAATCAAAGTGAGAGATACAGACGTTCGACTCCTTGATTGTGACTGGAATTCGTGCTCGTGACATTTGGATAGCTCGATCCTATAGTAGGCAGTTTAGACACTCAGACATTGGGTTGGATGGAACGTACCAAGATCTGTGGCAGCATATGGAGCGAGATAGTTAGGCGATGCCTGAAGGTGAAATAGAGGTTCAAGCAGTAGTGCGCCGAGGCTTGGGTCAATGTACATAAATGCAGGAAACGCGGAATACAGCATCTCTACAGCATTTACTTGGCTATTCATGTCAAAAATTAACCTCCCGCATGGACGAACAAAACAGCTCGTGTTGACGCACTTCGGGGCCAATCCGCCGATGTTCTTCATAAACATCATAACATCTGACTTGTTGAGGTTGCCGAGAGCGTCGGTCCCGGTAGTGAGCTGGGTGCTGCCATATACTTGGGCGATCAAAAGAGAAACCAAGTCCCAAAGTGGATCGGAGACAGAAGTGGCATTGTTGAATATCCTTTCGTCCAGTTGCTGAGCTCCTGAGGACGCATTGAGAAAGTTATTTAGGAAGTCAACGATCTGTGCGTGATTATTGGAAAAATCATCGCCCAAAGGGAAGCCCACACTAACCAAGGCTTCGTCATCAGAGTATTTGGACTTGTAGTACGGACTACGCTTTGGCATCGGATTACCGGATGGATCGTTGTAATTGATTGCGGGGTCTGTGGTGTAGCCGATCGCCCAGACAAAGGGAGTCTGTGTAGCTTGGATGGTGCCAAGGTCACACGATATTGCGAAGACAGGGAGCTGTGCGGAAATGGCACAGAAATTTGTGTCCACCTGGTTATCCAGCAGACCTTGGGCCTCAAACATGCTGCGGGAGACATTATCCGCTGCGATCTTGTAAGTGATGTTTTCCTGCTCCATAGCCTATAAGCAACGAAAAGGGCAGACAGCTGTTACGCACTATCTGGGTAGCATAGTAGAGATTACCCCATTCCGCTTGGTTGCTAACCTCGTTGAACAGTGCCGGCGTCTGGAGTTTGACAGTGTGGTAGACGACATCGGAGCTGTTTGTCGCACTCCACATAATGGCCTGGTTTCGATCCCCCGAGCTCCATTCTGCAATACAGCTGGAGATACACGACGGGCTTGAAGAAAGACTCCTCGTACCTCCGCTGACGCTTGTGTACACTTGCACACGACGAGCAGTCCCACTCAGGGACTGTGCGGTGAAAGCAATGTATGAGAATGGGATAGATTGCTTAATCCAATCCCCGGGCTTTGGGAGGCGCTTGTGTCAGTGTTTGGGACAAAACAAAGGGTGGAGACAAACCTCGATGGGATTTAAGAAGGTGAGATTGACCTGCATGTCCCAAGCTTCGGCAGAGACAATGGTCTGCGTAGGCGTGACTGTAACCATTGCATTTTCCATCTCGTAGAGAGCACCGCCACCGACGACGGGTGAAGTCGATGCGTTTCCGAAAAATGAATAGGTGTAACCATCGACACGGAGGAGGACAACCCATCCGAGGATCTGAAACAGATAAAGATGAGAAATTTGCTGCCAATTGAACATATGGTGACAAGTGACCTGAGAAGGATCAAATGTTGCAGGCAATGAATGGTTTAATATCGTCCCATTCTTAATGTGGAACCAACTTGAGAGATATGGAGAACGAACAGCGAGAGGAACTGCTGGGGGGAAAAGAGTCTGCTGGGCTCTTATGTTAGGATAAAGGAGAAAGGAGAGTAAAAGTAAGAGCATCATTTTTGGTTGGGATAGGGTGAAGGACATAGTGTTGTAGGAACGCGGTAGAGGGGGACTGAGATTGGACACTCCGAGTCGCAGCCTAAGAGTCAGTGACACAGGATGGTTGCAGCAGGGCGCAGACAAACGGCATCGTGATAAACACAAAGGGAGAGTGTGAAAAACAACAGCATAGGTCGCCCATAATACCAAATCGGATGGACTCCAGGGAGGAAGTCACCCCGGCGTCGATCATGACTTTAGTTGCTATCATCGGGAAGAACAGATGCGGGTGTTTTTTAGTTGACACTCTGCTCCGCCAAGTTCCGAGTTGTAATAACGTAATTGTAAATAGAGAGTCATCCGCTTGCCCGTTGCCGTTGGTGCTTATTCTGCCTCGTACCTCGTCAATGATAGCTCTCAGGGATTAAATTGAATGTGTACTAGAATTCCTGTTTTCAATTGGCTGTGCTGCAAGACTATCACTTGTCTATACGGCTGCGAGTCCACGCCGACACCACGCCGGCTCTTCATGTCAGATCTCGGAAACTTGAAGGATGCGCCATGCAAGGGGGGCAGAGTTGCAAAAAAAAGGGAACAGGGTTCGATCGTTTTTGGGCTATGTATGTAAGCGGGCGCCTATCCATATATGGTAGTGGTATTTCTAAATATGTATGACACGATACACATTGAACGCGCGTGCACCACCAACGCCAATCCATTTCCAATCCATTTCCAATGCATCCCTCCATGTCCGGCGCCTCAAGTCTGCACCTGTCAGACACAGTGCCTCGCGCCCATCCCTACATCTGCCCTTCTGGGACCCCTTGTGACAGCAAGTGAGCCCCTTGCCCACTTTCTTTCCGTGGCCTCAGCTGAGCAGTCCTGACCTTGACCAGTGCCTCTGTCCCTCTCAACTCCTCACATGTCCACACCTTACTCGCTTTCTTTTCCCCTGAGCAGTCTGGCAGCGGGTGCCCCTCGTCATCTCTATTTTTTTTCCTCGGTTTCCTGACCATTCCCAAATTCCCCATTGATGCTAACATGACCATGTGCCCCCGTCTCTCTCAACCTTTCACATGTCCACGCCTCGCTCGCTTTCTTTCCCCTCCGTCGGTGAGTGTCCCTCATCCAATTTTTTCGGTTTTCTGACCACTCCCAAACACCCCATTGATGCTACCATGACCGCCTGTACCAACTCGAGACCACCCTCGAGTCGAGCACACACCGCCTGCGCTCTCTCAAAGTCATCGCGGCCGCACCCCAAATACCTCTTCCGTGCACGACCACTCTGTCTCTGTCCTCTCCCTCTGTGACGCCCTCTCGCTCGTCGTGCCTAAGGGTATGGAATCGCTGTAGCTTCGTAACGGAGTACTCTCTGCACCTGCAAGCCCGACATGTTCAACCATCACCACTCGCATCCCTCACTTTCTCCCTCCTCGTCTTTCTCCTCAGGTCCCCTCTCCTCTCGCCTCAAACCTGGCTGCCCACCCTCACCGCCTCGAGCTGTCAAGGCAACAGCATACGCGACACCTCGCCAGTCGAGACCCCGCTCGGGACCACATATCGCCGGTGTCGCATCTTATGGATTGTAGGACTAGTTTTCTCCTTTCGTATTCCTTGTCTCTCCCTCATCTCAGAACTCCCACTCTCCCTCTTTAGTTTTCCCTTTTCTGCTTAGCCCATCGGACACGGGATGACACCGTAGCGTACTTGTGTGTAAAACCCTCTGGCCTGGCCCCGGCCGAGCATCAGAGCATCGTCGGACCTATGCAATGAAAAGCCCCACTCTTTCCCCTTCTCGCGCGTGCCATCGCCTCAAGACTCTCGTTACGCCCGTTACGATTCCCCTCGCGCGTTCTCAGCCTCCCGGGAACGCGGCCCCTCCCTCTCGCCCTTGCGCCTTCGCTTTCCCTTCGGGATCGCGAACGCATCTTGGATCTCGGGACTACCCTTCGAACCCGCCAGCGTGGAATTACCACCCGCGCTACACCACATTCCTATATACCCGCTTCGATGAAGAAAGTACTGGCAGACTAGACAGATTTATTGTTTACTAAGCTGTTGTCGTCACACAAAACGCAGAACGTAAATGCTATTATCAACATCCAACATCCAACGTACGTCCCATTCTCAGATGCCTGTAACACCAAGACCCTCTGCAATCCCGCCTTGATGTCAGGAAATTTCACCAATGCATAAACAAATATCAATCATTTCAGGACATCTAATCAAGGATGGTGTCTGTTAGAACCTAGACGCATTCCCTCAGTCACTGTACGACTTATGAACTGATATTGTGTACCCGGACGTATTTTAAGTACAACTAGTTGTGATGTAACCGTAAGGGAATGAATACTAGTCGATTTACCCCTCATTCACTGTGAGACATATGAACTAAGGGAAAAAAGGGAGAGTGCACACATGCAAGGCGAAGTGGTCCCAAATCACGTATGCACGAAGTAGGGTATCGTGACCAACTCGTGATCACCACGTTCCAACAGTGTCCACACTACAGGAAGATTTAAATCATGTCAAGACCTCTACACAATGGCGTTGTGGAGCTTACCCTCCAAGATTGCGACGATCATACCCCGTACCAGGAACAGGGTCCACAACCGTCCCGGGGTGCCCATACTCAGAGAGAATTGCTTTGATTTCCTTTTCAATTTCATCGGGAGTGGCGTCCGCACTAGAGAATGATATCAATCGTGTCAGGGCCTGCATAGGACGGCACTATAAAACACTTATAAAACATACCTGTCAGGTCGGTCAGGTTGGCGACGATTATTCTTCGCAACCACGGCAGGTGCCTCAACTTGAGGCCCTTTGGCCGGCGACTCTTGAGTCGGGGACTCGCCGCTAACACCAACGGCTTCAATGGCACCTCCGAATGCGCCAGCAGTCTTGCCAGCGATGCCAAAGCTTGGAGAAGGTGTTCGGACATGTCAGGATCCCCCTACGATGATACGATGGAACATACATACCCCTTAAATCCGTCAGGTTGGCGACGATCATTCCCCGCAACCGGGGTGCGCCCCTCGATGGGGAGCGCAACAATCATGGAAACGCAGCTGAGAACTGCGAGAAAATGGAAGCCAGAAATATGCATTTTTCTGCGGGCGATGCGTCACGTCGTCAGCAAACATACCTCGGAAGAGCTGGCATGAAGGACCTACGGGACGTAGAGCAGAAAGAAGTAAAGAACGACGAGGGGTATAGACTAGACAAGGCCTGTGACGTGTGGGAGGAACCTGACGGTGAAGGGTAGACCCAGCCATGCTTATACAGGTTTCGGGAAGGGTCGACCTAGGGCAGAACCAAATCGGAGAAACCCATCCTAGCAGTACCCAAGTCCGAGTTCTTTCCATCTCAGGTTTAGTTTGAATGGGTCAATTAAAAGATAGCGTTCGCGATTCGTAAAATGAGCATAGGGCGTCGACGCTAGCAAAGGAATGATCCAAAGCTGTCTTGTCTGTAGCTGTCAACGGCAATACATTACTTCCGCGCATGCGAGAGTGACAATGCCGGTGTTCGTCCGTTTTTTGTTTTATGTCCGTGACTTATCCCAGAGCCCAAGTTGGCCCGTCAGGGATATTGAGAAACTGGCCGAAGATGAGGCGTCCGACACGGAGATAAAGATTCTCGTCTGCGCCATCTAAAGGCTACAGAAACAACGAACCGAGTGGAAGGCCGGTATGTCGACGAATGACATTAGTAGCACATGTGGAGAATATGGAAGGAGCCACCCGCTACCCGATTTGATTTTAGGTATGTACTACATGTTTCTCGACTAGAAGTTGCTCCCAATCGAAGCAATGGTGAGGTCACTGGGCAACATACTTACCGTACTGTGTGCGATGTATTGGCACACTGCGGCAGATCGCAGACACTGGCGACAGGAATACAGTTGAGTACAATACCAGCCAGTAGGGTCCAGAGTGGCTTTGCTGGAGCATTCTTGAACGCACAGTAACCTGAAAGCGGACTTAGGCTTGTAGCATCACGGTAGAGTTTGAGTTTGACGGGGGACGTCGGGAAATAGATTACGTAGGTATTCCTCACGCCATCGCGCATAACTCGCGCATAGAGGCAAAATGCCACGTGTCATTAATAGCCACGTGGCTAGCGTGTGGAGCCACTGTGGAGCCCTCGGAACTCATTAATTTAGTATGTTTAGCCGCTGTCTTTCTTTAAGCCCAATGTCCTGCACCATGTGCTCCACGGTCAATTAACATTAAGACGTGTGGTGCGCTATTCTTGGCGACGCGGACATGCCACGAATGCGCCCATTGGACAGACGCCTAGTGCCATGCGTCTACGGTACTGTAGTCCCGTCGACAAAGGTTTGCTATTGTCCACACTACCACGCGAGAGACAACGAAACGAAGGATGACGGGCTCATCATGACCAGAGCAATCGTTGATTCGGACATGAACCGAGAACATAGACACACAGTACGTCAACTCATTTGCCTGACTGCCTTTGGCCGGTATACTCCGCCCACACTCCCAAGACGTGGAGAGGTTTAGAGTCATGCGTCGCACTAGCAAATAGGTGTCGTGAGTAGAAAGGCGGGATGGGTGAGTACTTTTTTTTTAAAGTTGTGGGCGCCGATATTGGCCGTGCAATGGACAGGAGAGATGGGAGATAATGGCGAAGCAAATACGATGCGCGACTTTGAGAGACAGAGGGCAACCATGCGTTCCCTGGTAACGTGTTGGGGGAGCGAAAATTGGTCAGTAAATGACGCGCACACGAGCCAGAAAGTGTGCATTTTTCCTGTAGCGTGACTAGTCGCTCTCAACTTGAATCCACAAAAACTTCACTGATCCCAGAGACGGCCATCTCTATGCGGTCCATACGTCGATATAAGGGTAGACAGGTGATGTAATCGGACTACCACGAATCATCCGAGGACAACCGTCGCCATGGGGGTCATGGTCACTTCACAAAGTGCAACTGGGTGCGTCTGGGCTGTATTTCTGCAATCAATGGAAAGCCAAGTCTACTGGCCTCGAGGGACATTTTACCTCCAAGTGGCAGACATGCACACAAATTTTACAGTGAGAGGGTGTGTGCTTGGGGGGACTCGAAGAGGGGTGGTAGGGCGGGGGAAGGAAAGAATGTGTGAGTTGTCAGTTCACGTTGGCCCCGAATCCCATGGAGTTGTTCTAAGAAGGGGTGGATATAGATTCTCACTTACGTTACGAAAGTTGGGGTCCACTGCACTGTACTGTATGCGAAGCCATTGGACGTTCGTTCGTGATCGATTCCCAAGCTCTTTTTTATGCGTTGATAGCCGAGACTACGTAGCTGATAAGGATGAAAGAGAATCTCAGCAATTAGTCTATAAGCGTCTCGAGTAGCAACTGAAATCATCCCTTCTTTCCGACACGGTTCCCGAGTTCCCCGCAGAGAGGCCAAGCCCGACCGCTTCCCTGATCGATGATCTTCGGCGTGCAAGTCACTGCGACTGGCAGGCTGGCCAGATCGAAAGGAAAGATTTGCAGTGCTTGCGGTGCGCGGTCACCTCAACTAGTCAGAAACCTGCACCAGCAATCACACCGCGCGGTTGACGAGTCCCATTTGTGTTGGCGTCTGAGTGTGTAACATGATGCCAACGAGGATGGCACCTGGCGGACTTCGACCAGCGCCGTGATGGGGACAGGCGTGGGGTTAGTGAGGGCGTAGTAAAGTACGGTACCGTGGCCGCCCTTCTCACGTATTCCTATTGAAACAGGTCGCAACAACTCGGATAGCACCCACTCCGGACTGGGCCCTTTTTCAGCCCCGTGAAACTGGAGTTTTCTTGTGGTGGTCGTGAACGGAAGAGTGTCTGTAGTCGAGCCTCGGGACTCGGACGGTTGAGAGAGCGACTGCTACGACACGAATCGCAATGTTCCAGCCAGACACGTTGTGCAGCGGGTCCACCCGAGGGGTAACCAAGTTGAACGCGGGAGATACTGTACTGTACAAGTACAGTACGCCTGTGGGGCTCATGGAAACCGCACGCTTCACGGCGGCCGCGGTTGCGGGCTCTAACCAAAAGAAAGGGATTCCCTGACGAGAGCAATGGAATAATAAATTAAGAATAGAGTTCAACTTGGACCATAATTTTGGGGCGACATCATTCTCGCGACGCGGGGGCTCCGCTTGAGCTTATACAGTCATAAAACAGAAAGTCCCATCATTCCAAGAAGACATGCCGGTTCTCTATTGTTTATACGTTTATTGTCTGAGGAGGGGCGGAACCTCACCATGAGGCACTGGCCTGAATGGTGACAGAATGGAAGGAATGCGGGCTGCACTGTGCCACTGGCACGGGAACAAACTCGAAAACTCTGAGGAAAAATCATTTGCCGCCTTCATTACAGTAGCGCCGTATGTATAATACGACGCACGACTTCAAGTTGCTTGAAAAGGTCATTCCGTTGCCTTTTGGTCGATCAGCGCTCAGCGCTCAGCTACTACACAAAGGCTTGATCGGAGTCGTGATCTCAGTTTGTCTGCTGAGTGTCCGTGCGGTGCGAGCACAACCCATGCTGCACTCGGAGTCTCTGACCCTTGGGAAAGCCCATACAATAGCTCTACGCCCGTATAATCACCTCCTCACTGCCGGCTACTTCCATCATCCAATCCATGATCACCTGAGTTCTCCGCGGAGGGGCAAACACCATGATCGTGGGTGGTTCCATACTGTACGGCATGACAGCGATCATGAGTCGTACAGTAAATCGATCATGCCATCAATTAAATGCACTTTAACATCATCGGTTAGGACAAAATTAAGTACGCGCATACTGTAATATTGTCCATGATCGTGCGGGGATGACGGCGCAGTACAGTAGCGATGTCAGTTCCGTTATCCTACAGTATATGCCACGCTACTGCCACGTCGCGTACAGTATGTCGACTTAGATCCGTAACCTATTTGCGGTTAGTCGGGGGCGGGGTAATAATGAACGCCCCGATGACGCCGTACGTCCAGTACTTTACTGTACCGCACTGTACAGTATTATACGACACTGCACGCAGCAGCCAGAGAAAATTCACCGAGACACATCTTGATCATGCGGACGACAGGTCTCCGGCTTTCTTTTTCTACTGCTGAACATGTACTCCTCCCTGCTTTAGGGCACGTGAAGGGTAATGAACAAACGAATTTCGAACCTGATGCTGCGATTCTGAGGCCCACCGCGCATACTCCCGTTGGTTCTTCTCCAGCTCTTCGTACACGCGCCTCCAATCGACGCATTGATTCGTGTCGGGACGAACGCGCGCCTCGAGCTCCCTCCCCAGCGCGGGATCCACCGCGAGATCCGCGCGGCAAAGCACCATCTGTCGCATATAATTCAGGCAGTGCCGGGCCAACTTGTTATCCCCCCGAAGAAGCGGCGACCCCGAGTCATAATCGACTTTGGTGGACTCGGACGACGACGCGATGTTGAGCCGGATGATGTCGAGGCAGCGCAGCTGATGGAAGAGGGAGATGCTGTATGGCAGGCGGTGCGGGCCGAGGTGGAGGATGCCGTCGTTGGGGGCGAGCGCGGCCCATTCTGCGTCGGCGGAGGGCCCTCCGGAGAGTTGGTAGTGCGTCGTGGGCTCGATGTTCATGCGGATGGGCGGGAGAACGCCGACGATGTCCCATGTACGAGGATGGTCAGAACCGACGTAGGCTACACGAAAACTGCAACGTTAGATAACCCAAAAAAAAAAAAAGGATTTAAGTGAGGGAGGGAGTCGTACAGTAATTGGGAGAGGATGAGAGTGCTTGGAGTCGAAGGAGTGCGATGCATCCGAGCTTCAGGAAGAGGCATAGTGAGGCGAGGGCGATGAACCGTGCGCGAAGATGCATGATGGTCTGTCGAGCGAGGTGGTCCGTCGGGTGGTTATTGGATGGAAGGATGATGGCAGGGTGAGGAAGCCTTGAAAGCGGCCTTTGGGACACGATGATAAGAGTCCATGACACCACCCATGGGATGAACGGGGAATTAAAACAATTGCTCTTCGAAATCTTCGCCTGGGAATAGAACCAAGCTCAAGTTCTTGAGCGCCACGAGGCCGCGATCATCTCTGGCCTCGAAAGCTCCATCGTCTTGCTCAATTTAGGGACACCCGGGAAACGATGAAAAACTGCTTGGACTAACCCCCCCGGGGAGGAACCTGGTTCGTCGTCGACAGGTTGAACCAGGATGATGAGGAGCTGCTTGCAAGACGCTGTACACGCTGTTCTCATCGTCGCTCTGAGCATCGCGCCCATATTCCTAACACAAACGTTGTTCGTCTTCACGACGCAAATCCAATTCGAGACCAAGGTCATGAAAAAGGAATCATACAGTCAGCCCTTATCAACCCCGTTTATTCGCCTCGATTGGACTTGCTCACGAGCACTTCCCCATCAAAACAGGCATGTTGGGGGACGACTGGCCTCCGTTCTATCCCCTGGAGTTAAAGCGGAAAGTCGAAATGGTGGTGGAAGAGAGCGTGCACTATTACGGTGCGTCGTCGTCGGTCGGTGGCTCTGCCAGAGACGACGAGTGGCGATTCCAGCGCGGGTTCGGGTTCGACGGCGCGGCGCGGCTCGGCTCGGCGACGAGAACCGGACGTTTGCGGTGTCGCTCTACCACCAAACGCACTGCCTGCTCAACCTGCACGCGCAGCTCGCGATCTCCTCACCCTCGTCTTCTTCTCCCCCCATCATCGACGACGATGATCGACGACCGCGATACGCGCACCTTCAACACTGCCTGAACTACCTCCGACAGCAGGCGCTGTGCCATCCGGACCTCACGCTCGAACCGGGCGATTTCACGAAGCGGGATTTCGACGTGGACCGTCAGGGGGAGACGCACGTGTGTCGGGATTTTGAGACGGCTTGGGATCACAATACGTTACGATGGCTCGAGTGGCATCGTTTCTTGAACGAAGAGTTGGATGCCAAGTGAGTTTCCTCTTCTTCTCTCTCTCTCTCTTTCTTCCTTCTTCTTTCAGCTAATGGCAAATTGTGCTTGGCTTCGTGGTTCATAGCGACCAATGACAAACCGTCTGTCTGTCTGTTTGATTCTTCTTGGTTCCCCCCTGTGACCGGCGGCCTCTTGCGAGGTTGTGCTGGCACGGGCCTTCATCGGGCGAACATATTTCCAAAGAGACGAAGCTTGGCGTGTGAGACCATGTAACGAGTATCGTAGGATGTAAGTTTTGTTCGTAGCTATGACATACAGGACCATGCGTTGCATGCGCTGACCGTGACTGACCCTGGGTTGAGCCCAGCCAAGCCATCCGAGTTATCGCACTGTATTGGAAATGTCGATGTCCGGGGCCCTGCTATCCCGGACATTTCGCACCGGTTGCAATTGCGCGTTTTTGGGAATTCCCACTCGCCGAGGTGTCTTCCATTCTGTCACTGTTGCTACTCGACGGGCAGAACACGTGAAAACCATGCGTTTGGTCGTTTGCGGAAGGTCGATTGTCGTGCGTTGTTTCCGGATTTGAGGATCTGGTGAAGAAGGCGAAGCCCTAATCTTTACAGGGACAGTCTTATAAAGTTGTCTTTGGTTAGCCTCGTCTCGGCGTCTAACGCCATGTGGCGCCATCATCATTACCAGCCTCTGCACCAACACAAGACGAGAGCAAGTCCCGAGACTCCCGAGCGCTCAGAATTGGGTGTGTTCCGACTCGTTGCACC
>Ga0307512_10005481_pt1 | contig 13241 bp, 10 predicted proteins | sample 14_EM_MG_FD_200267 | JGI IMG/M metagenome (GOLD analysis project Ga0307512, IMG submission 200267) | Populus trichocarpa ectomycorrhiza microbial communities from riparian zone in the Pacific Northwest, United States - 14_EM | ecosystem: Host-associated > Plants > Roots > Unclassified | place... | reverse complement strand
AGGTTCAGGAAACCCAGTGCTCCCAGGCGGTAGTTGATCGTGACGACGATCGCGTTCGCTTGTTGGGCGAACTTGCGTGGGTTGGTGTCCTGACCCGCGCCGCCGGTGAAGCCGCCGCCGTGGATCCATACCAGTACCGGTAACCGGGAGCGTGCTCCCGCTGGCGCGTAGACGTTGAGCGACAGACAGTCTTCGGTGAGCGTGGGGTTTTCGTAGCCGGGATCCCAGCCGCTGCCCTGTACGCAGCGGTTGCTGAACGTTGTGGCCTCCCGCACTCCGTTCCAGGTGGCTGCTGGTTGGGGTGCGGTCCAGCGGCGGTCGCCGGTCGGGTTGGCGGCGTACGGGATGCCCAGCCACTCGTCGTAGCCGGTTTGGTCCGCGCCGTGGACGGCGCCGCCCGTGGTGTGCACTGTCAGGGAGTCCGGGCGGGCTGTGGCCACCGACGACGTGAGGCCCAGGGCCACCAGTCCCGCGGCCGCGACGGCGGCGCCAACACTGCGAAGTCTCATGGGTTTTCCCTTCAGCTGAGCCAGAAGGTGCAGTTGTGTTCTGCCACGAACGAGGTGATCACCGTGCTCGCGCCGCCGGCGCGGAGTTGCATCACCTTCTGGTCGGCGCCGTAGACCGGCCAGTTCGGGGCGCCGTGGACGTTCGGGTTTCCGTTGCGTGCGAAGGCGGCCCAGTACCGCATCATCTGGTCCGACAGCCGCTCCTGGGTCGCGGTCAGCGGCGCCTCGCCCAGGGTGAAGTCGAACAGGTACGCCAGCTCCGCGCTGTGCCCGTTGGACATGTCCTCGCCGGGGACGCGGAAGCCGTACAGCGTCGGCGACGTCGGGTCGTTGAACTCGTAGCGGTAGGTCGGGACCTTGGTCGAGGTCGCCCGTGCGGTCAGTTCGGTTCGGCACGCGTTGCCCGCGTCCGTCTGTACCTGGGTTATCGCGTCCCACGGGCTCTTGTAGTCGCTCAGCGGGTAGAGCCGCAGGACCTGTGCTGCTTTCGCGCCATAGGTTTTGTTGACCAGGTCCACATAGCCCTGTGCGGTGATTCCGGCCAGTGCGGTCGACAGCAGGCGGTTCTCCGAGCGGGTGCTGCCGGTCAGCACGGGCACCGCGTTCCAGGTGCCGTCCGCGATCGCGTCCACTGGGGACTCGGGGATCAGTGTGCCGCCCACCTTGGAGCCGCCCACGTAGTTCGCCTGGTTGGCGATCAGCTTGCCCGGCCACGCCTTGCGCAGGCAGGTGACGACCGTCGCCGGGTCGGTGCAGCCGACCGACGTGGCGAACGTGATTCCGCCCTGCTCGCCCGCCGCCAGGGTCGTCCTCGGCGTCATGCAAGCCGAGGATTCGATGATCGCCTTGTCGAACAAGCCTTTCGCGGACGGCATCGCCAGCATGTCGCACACCGCGCCGCCGCCCGCGGACTGGCCGTAGATCGTCACGTTGTTCGGGTCGCCGCCGAAGCGGGCGATGTTGGCCTGGACCCATCGCAGGGACGCCAACTGGTCCATGCGTCCGTAGTTGCCCGACCCGCCCGGCGTGACGGCCGAGAGTGCGGGGTGCGCCAGGTAGCCGAGCGCGCCCAGGCGGTAGTTGACGGAGATCACGATGGTGTCGGTCGTGGCGGCCGGGGTTCCGCCGCCGTAGAGGACGCCCGTGCCCTGGGTGTTGCCGCCGCCGTGGAACCACACCATCACCGGCAGCTTCTTCCCGGCGTTGTGCGGGCGGTAGACGTCGAGGTACAGGCAGTCCTCGCTCACGGCCTGTTCCTCACGGACGCCCGTTGGCTCGAACTGCAGGCAGGCCGGTGACTGGCGGCTCGCGTCACGGACTCCCTGCCAGGACGCGGGGGCTGCCGGGGGAGCGAACCGCAGCTCACGCACCGGCGGTGCGGCGTAGGGCAGGCCGAGGAACTCGTCGAACTTCTGCTTCGCCACGCCTTCGACTGTGCCGCTTCTCGTGTGGATGACCGGGTTGCCGCCCTGTTCGGCGGCCGGTCCCACGGCGTTGGTCACGAATCCCACGAGGGTGACGACCATGGCCGACACGGCGGCAGCCACCGTGAACGCCGCCAGCCTCTGCTTGATCGGTGCTCTCACATCGGCCTCCCTGGGCGATGGGCGTGATCACGAGCATCGTTCAAGATTTCTGGCACGTCAACAGCCGAATATCCGATAAAGCAACGCTTATTAGGTCATAAGAGTTGACGTATATGCCCGGTCGAACTCCTCTACCAGGCCGAATGCCAGCGCGATCCCGCCGAGCGCCTCGGCACGGTCGCCGCAGCCAGCGCCGGTCACCACGAGGTCGTGCAGGGCGAGGGGCTGGCTGTAGCGGTCGATCGCGTCGTGGATGCCGCGCCGCACCGGGTCGAGGGCGCCGAGCGCGCCGCCGACGACGATCGCGTCCGGGTTGAGCGTCGTCACCAGCGCGGACAGCGTCCGGCCGATGATCTGGCCCGCGTCGAACAGCAGCGCGTGGGTGCCGCGGTCGCCGGTGTCCGCCAGCCGCACCAGGTCGGCGAAGCCGAGCGACACGTCGTGGTGCGCCGGCTGCAACGCCTTCAGCAGCGCCTTGCTCGAGGCGACCGTCTCCAGGCAGCCCCGGTTGCCGCACATGCAGACCTCGCCGTCGTCGACGACCCGGATGTGGCCGATGTCGCCCGCGTAGCCACGGCCCCGGTACAGCCGCCCGCCGAGGATCAGGCCGGCGCCGATCCCGTTCGAGATCTTGACGTGCAGGAAGGTGTCGAAGCGGGCGCCTGTGCCGAACGCGGCCTCGCCCGCGGCCCCGAGGTCCGCGTCGTTGAGGACCCGCACCCGGTTGGTGTAGGCGTGGAGGCCGAGGATCGCGAGCGCGTCGACGTCACGGAACCGGCGCGCGATGGGCTTTCCGGCCAGGTCGACCGGGGACGGCAGACCGACCGTGGCGCCCGCGATGTCGTCGGCCCCGGCCATGACCTCGGCGACCAGTCGCGCGGCGTCGCCGAGCACGTGCGCAGCGGTGGCCCGCTGCTCGTAGGCCGCCACGCGTTCCTCGACGACCTGGCCCGTCGCGTCCGCGACGATGACCCTGGCGTGCGTGTGTCCGATGTCGACACTCACGGCCCGGCCGGCGGGTGGGGCCACCGCGAGGAGCCCGGACGGCCTGCCTTTCGCGCCGGACGGGTCCTTCCCGATCTCGCGGATGGCGCTGACGTCCAGCAGTTCGGCCACGATGCTGGACACCGTCGGCCGCGACAGGCCCGTGACCCGCATCAGGTCGGCGCGACTCGCGGGCCCGTGGTCGCGCAGCACGTCGAGCACACGAGTCCGCTGCAGCTCACGCACGGCCTCTCCACGCATGGTCCACATCCTACATTTATGTCAATATTTTTTACGGAAATCCTGACCGGGTGACTCAGCATGCGGGCGTCGGCTCACGGTGTGATCGTGGCACCTGTGACGACTACCGACCTGTCGCCGGTCACCGCGGACCCGGCGCCGCCGGTGCTGGACAACCGGCGCCGCAACATCGTCTTCGTGACGATCATGCTGGGCATGCTGCTCGCGGCACTCGACCAGACCATCGTCGGCACCGCCCTGCCGACGATCGTGTCGGACCTCGGCGGCGCGGCGCACATGTCGTGGGTGGCGACCGCCTACCTGCTGGCGGAGACCGTCGCGACGGCGCTGGCCGGCAAGTTCGGCGACCTGTTCGGCAGGAAGGTCGTCTTCCAGGCGTCGACGATCATCTTCATCACCGGCTCCTTCCTGTGCGGCACGGCGACGAACATGACGCTGCTCGTCGCGTGGCGGGCCGTGCAGGGCATCGGCGCCGGCGGCCTGATGGTCACCGCGATGGCGCTGATCGCCGACGTCATCCCGCTGCGCGAACGCGGCAAGTACCAGGGCGCGATGGGCGCGGTGTTCGGTGTGTCGACGGTCGTCGGCCCGCTGCTCGGCGGCCTGTTCACCGACCACCTGTCGTGGCGCTGGGCGTTCTACGTCAACGTCCCCATCGCGATCGTCGTCGTGTTCGCCGCGGCACGGACCATCCCGGTGGTGAAGTCGGCGGCCCGCGCGATCGTCGACTACCTCGGCATCGCGCTCGTCGCGGCCGGCGCCAGCGCGCTGGTCCTGGCGACCAGCTGGGGCGGCAGCGAGTACGCGTGGGGCTCGCCGGTGATCATCGGCCTGTTCGCGGGCGGGGTGGTCGGGCTCGCGTTGTTCTGCTGGGCGGAGACACGCGCGGCCGAGCCGATGCTGCCGATGCGCCTGTTCCGCAACCCCGTCTTCACGGTGTGCTCGATGCTCAGCTTCATCGTGGGCTTCGCGATGCTCGGCGCGATGGTGTTCCTGCCGAGCTTCCTGCAGTACGTGGACGGCGACTCGGCGACCGTCGCGGGCGTGCGCACCCTGCCGATGGTGCTCGGGCTGCTGATCGCGTCGATCGCCAGCGGCAACGTGATCAGCAGGACCGGGAAGTACCGGTACTTCCCGATCTTCGGCTCGCTCGTGATGGCGGTCGGCCTCTACCTGCTGTCGCTGATGGACTCCGGCACCGGCGTGCTGCTGACGTCGCTGTACATGTTCGTGCTCGGCACCGGCCTCGGCCTGTGCATGCAGGTGCTGACGATCGCCGTGCAGAACACCGTGGACTACGCGGACCTCGGCACGGCGACCTCCGGCGTCACGTTCTTCCGCACGCTGGGCGGCGCCTTCGGCACGGCCGTGTTCGGCACGATCTACACGAACGCGCTGACCCCGGACCTCACCGCGGGCGTCGCGGCCGCGGTGAAGACGGGCGCGGCGCAGCCGTCCGTGATCGCCGCGGCGGCACAGAGCCCCGCCGGTCTGCACGCGCTACCGGCCGCGGCGAAGGAGCCCATCGTCGCGGCGTACGCCGACGCGCTCCAGACGGTGTTCCTGTGGACGGTGCCGGTGGCGCTGCTCGGTTTCGTGGTTTCCCTGTTCCTCAAGCAGGTTCGGCTGCGGGACAGCGCCAGGCTCGGCTCGACGGACATGGGCGAGGGCTTCGCGTCGCCCACCGGGTCGGACTCGCGGTGCGTGCTGGAGGTCGCCGTCGCCAAGATCCTGCGCGGCACCGAGGTGGACACCATGCGTCGCATCGTCGCCGAGTCCGGCACCAGGCTGGACGTCGCCGGCGCGTGGGCCGTCATCCAGGTGGAGCTGGCGACGCGGACCCTCGGCAGGGCGGACCTCGAACAGATCGCCGCTCGCCGGCGGATGCCACCCGAGGTGCTGGCGCCGGTGTTCGACCGCATGGTCGTCGAGGGCCTGCTGCGCGCCGACGGCTGGGCGTACACGCACACGGAGGCCGGGCGGCTGGAGGCCGACCTGATCCGCACTGCCTGGGCGACGTGGTTGGAGCAACGCGTCGAGCAGGACATCGGCCGCCCGGCGGGCGAGGACCTCCGCGCCGCGGTCGAGACCATCGCGAAACGCCTGCTCACCGAGGACGAGTCGGACGTGCGCAGGCCCCTGGCCGTCACCGCCAGCTGACCGGGACCGGTCCCGACCGGCACTGTGCACGATCACGGCATGCGCTTGGTGCCTCTGTTCTTGTCGGTCCTGTTCGTCGCCGGGTGCGGCGGTCCCGACCCGGCTCCGCCGCCCCGCTCGACGACCAGCACGACCACGACGACTACGACCGCGTCCGCCACAGGGCCGGTCGTCTCCGACCACGTCGGCGCGTCGATGGGCGCCGTCGACACCGTGCTCGGGTACTGCACCCCTGGCCTGCCGGGCGAACGGACCTGCGACTGGGCCGGCCTCAGCAGCGTCATCGCCGAGGTGACGACCGGGCTCCGCCCAGGCGGCCCGGCAGACCTCACCGCCGCGGTCGACGCGATGGACGCGGCCGTCGCCGCGTTCGCGCCGTGTGCCGAGTGGTTCGACTCTGGCGCCGCGGTCGCGGACCCGGCCAGCTGCGACCAGGCCTGGTACGCGATGACGAGCGACTGGGAGAAGGTGAAGACAGCGGCCCACTGGCCGTGACAAGGTCTGGCGGTGCTGGAGGATCTGACCGACCCCGAGTCCGCTTTGGTGGATGCCGCGCGCGGCGGCGACAAGCTGGTCTGCGACAAGCCGATCCGCGCCGAGCTGATCCGGGAGCTGCTACTCGGCTGGCGTGGTGCGCTGGACCCGCGTGGCGTGCGGCTCCACGGCGCCAGGGTGGTCGGCGCGCTGGAGCTGGAGTACGTCACGGCCGCGGCAGGGCTGGACCTGATCGACTGCGACGTCGAGGAACCGGTGGACCTGTCGCAGGCCACGCTCCCCCGGCTCGTGCTGACCAGGAGCAGGCTCGTCGCCATCAGGGCCGGCAGCCTGCACGTCGGCATGCTCACGATGGAGGGCACGGAGGTGCGCAACGACTCCGGCCCCGCGCTGCACGCCCACCGCCTGCGGGTGGACGGCGTCCTGTACCTCCGCGACGCCCGGCTGTTCGGGCACAGTGACCGCAGTGCGATCCGCCTGGTCGGTACGCGGGTGGGCGGCGAGCTGAACATGCGGGGCGTCGAGATGAGCAACGACACCGGCCCGGCGATGGACGCCGCCGACCTGATGGTCGACGGCAACCTGTACCTCGAACGCGCCACCGTGTCGGGGCACGGCGACTACGGCGCGATCCGCTTGCGGGGCGCGCATGTCGGCGGCGTGTTCAGCATGAAGCACTCGGAGATCAGCAACACGTCCGGCCCGGCTCTGCGTGCCAACAGCCTCACCGTCGGCGGCGACGTGGTTCTCGACGGCCTGCGTGCCTCCGGGTCCGGCGCCGACGGCGTGCTCTACCTGGCGAGCGCCCGCGTCGGCGATGACTTCTACGTGACCGACGCCGAGCTGCGCAACGACTCCGGGCCTGCCCTGTTCGCCGACGGCATCCACGTCGAGAACACCATCGTCCTGTTGCGGGACCGGATCTCCGGCGCCGGCGAGGCCAGCGCGGTGTGGTTGCTTGGCGCGCACCTCGGCGGGCTCCGCATCACCGAGACCGAGCTGAGCAACGACTCCGGTCCCGCCCTGTTCGCCGACCAGGTCCAGGTTCGGGGTCATGTCTTCGTCGAGCTGACGCGGCTGTCCGGGTCAGGCGACCTGCCCGCGGTCCGCCTGGCGGTCGCCAGGATCGGCGGGCAGTTCTCGCTCAAGGACGTCACGATCGAGAACCCGTCCGGCCCGGTCCTCGACCTGCGCGAGGCGACCGTGAACGGCAGCGCGCGGGTCCCCGACGACCTCATCTGCTCGGGGGACGGGTGCGAGAACCGCCAGGTGGATGTCAACGACTTCAGCTACGGCTCGCTCACCGGCACGGGCTGGCGGGAGTGGCTGCACGTGATCAGTAGCCACACCAAGGCATACCGGCCCTCGCCGTACCAGCAGCTCGCCGCCGCGGAGCGGGCCGCCGGGCATGACGGCAACGCCAGGAACATTCTCATCGCCCAGCAACGCGATCTGTACGACCGCGCGCCAGCATGGCTCGGCGGGTGGCTCACCCGTCGGTTCCACTGGCTGTGGGGTGCGCTGGGCGGGTACGGCTATCGCACGCGGCGCACCGCGTTCGCGCTCCTGTTGGCGCTGGTGGCGGCCGGGCTGGTGAGTGTGTGGGCTGGGAACGTGACGACCGGTCCAGGCCGGCACGCCGCCGAGCACACCATCACATCCGCCGCGCCAGGCACGTCGTGCTCGACGATCGAGCTGGTCGGCCTCGGGTTGGACCGCGGTCTCCCGCTCGGGTCGACCGGTCTGCGATCGCGCTGCGACCTGGACACCGAGTCTGCCGCCGGGCAGGTGTTCACGGTGCTGTTGTGGGTGGTGCAGGCCGCCGTGTGGGGGCTGGCCACGCTCGCGCTCGCCGGCTACACCGGGCTCATCCGCAAGATCACCTGAGGGCGGCGAGTGTTTCCGTGCCGGCGGTGGTGAGCACGGCCGGGGTGACGGTGCCCGCCGGCGCGGGCCAGGCCGGCTGGACCAGGCCGTTGCCCACGAGGTCGTTGGTGGCCGCGAAGTCGCACCACAGGCCGTCGACGGTCAGGTTCGTGGCGCGGCGGACGACGATCTGGCACCGTCCGTCGGCGATCGCGCGCAGCATCGCGCGGTGCCGGGCCGTGAAATGTGTTGTGGTCATGGGAGATCACCTCGCTCGATGAGTGTTCGGCGTGGCGCCTCCTGTGGATGGGTCCGCGCGTCCGGTATCATTTGGGAGCGCTCCCAGAACGGTATGACCCCCTGCCATCCCGGAGGAGTACCTCATGCGACACCGTCGTCGCCTTGTCAGTGTGGTGGCCTGTGCCGCCTTCGCCCTGTTCCCGACGGGTGCCGCGGTGGCGGCGCCCCAGGCTGTTCCCCTGGACCAGCTCGCCGTCACCACGACCCAGCTCGCGTCCGGTCTGCAGCGGCCGACCGCCATCGCGGGGCTGCCCGACGGGCGGCTGCTGATCAACGAACACCAGGGCACCGTCCGTGTCTACGACCCCGCCACCGGCCTCGCGCCCAACCCGGTCCTGGACCTTCGCGACCGGGTGGATCTCTCCGACAACGAGCGTGGACTGCTCGGCATCGTGCCAGCGCCGAACTTCGCCACGACGTCGCTGGTGTACGTGGCGTACACGGCCCTGCCGGACGGTCACGTGACGCTTTCCCGTGTCCCGCTTGGCAACCCGGCCGCCGAGCAGGTGATCCTGACCTGGCCGCACGCCGACTTCGGCAACCACGACGGCGGCCAGCTCGCGTTCGGCAAGGACGGCTACCTGTACTGGTCGATCGGCGACGGCGGCAGCGCGGGCGACCCGAACGGCAACGGGCAGAACGTGAACACGTTGCTGGGCAAGATCCTCCGGCTCGACGTCAGCCGCTCCTGCTGGCGCCGCTCCTACTGCGTGCCGAAGGACAACCCGTTCGTCGGCGTGCCAGGCGCACGGCCCGAGATCTGGGCGTACGGCGCACGCAACCCGTGGCGGTTCTCCTTCGACCGTGCCGACGGCTCGCTGTGGATCGGCGACGTCGGCCAGGGCACCCGTGAGGAGATCGACCACCTCGGCCCCCGGCAGGGCGGCGCGAACCTCGGCTGGTCCTGCCGTGAGGGCACCACGGTGTTCCTCCCCGACCGCTGCGACCCGAACGCCCACTACACCGACCCGGTGTTCGAGTACCAGTCGTCGGTCGACGGTTGCGCGGTGATCGGCGGGTACGTCTACCGCGGCCAGCAGTTCGCCGATATCGCGGGCGGCACCTACGTCGCGTCCGACTACTGCTCGAACATCGCATGGGCGGTCCGGGCCAACGCCGACGGCACGTACACCTCCGGCCAGATCGGGGAGTTCCCCATCCAGGTCACGTCGTTCGGCACGGACGCGGCCGGCGAGCTCTACCTGGTGAACGATCTGCCCGGCCGGCTGTACCGGGTGGCCTTCGCCAACACGGGGTCCTGAGTGGACAGTTGACAGCGTCACGCGGGCCCGAGGAGACTCGGGCTCGTGCTTGTGGCGCTGGTCACAATCGGCATCGTGCTCATCGTCTTCGGCGGTCTGGTGCTGTTGCGGTTCCCAGACCGCCCAGGCGGTGTGTTCGAGTTCCGGGGCGTGCGGGTCCAGTCCGTCGGCGCCGGGCTCCCGCTCATCGTGCTCGGCCTCGTCGCGGTGGTGCTCGCCGCGCTGCAGGGCGTCACTGAACCCGAGCCGAGCGCGTCCTCGTCGACGAAGTCGTCCAGTGTGACGGTAATCCAGACGGAACGTCCGATCTCGTCGCCCGTCAAGGTGACTCCGGTCAGACCGGGGCCGGGAGAGTGCCTCGAGGAGCACCTCGACACGGAGCCCAGGGTGAACTCGGCTTTCCGGACCAGGCTGCCGGAAGGCGAGACAGTCAAGCTTCAGGCCATGGTCGACTCCGCCGTGATCCTGATGGTGGCCGGCGAGACCACTGGCGCCGTGCGGTTCAAGTACGCCGGTGGCGTCGGCCCGTCGGTGCTCACCGTCTACGACGTGGTCGACGCGTCGTGCCAGCCGGGCACCTGGGAGAGCGCCGAGATCCACGAGGGGTTCGTCGTGACGGTCACGTTGCCGGACCACCGGTACGAGCTGACCATCAGCTATCCGGAGCACCCGGTGTACCCGCAGGCGACGTTCCGTCTGCTGAGCTGAGCCACGTCACCGGCAGCGCCACGGGGCCGCGGACCGCCATGCCGGTCTTCCATTCCAGCTCCTCGGCGGGAACAGCCAGGCGCAGCGAGGGAAAGCGGTCCAGCAGCGCGGCCATGGCGATCCGCAGGTCCATCCTGGCAAGGGAAGCGCCGAGGCAGTGGTGGGCGCCGTGCCCGAAACCCAGGTGGCCCTGGGCGTTCCGGGTGACGTCGAGGCGGTCGGGGTCGGGATACCTGCGTGGGTCGCGGTTCGCGGCGTGCTTGGCGAGCAGGACCGGCTCGCCCGCGGCGACGGTGCCCGTGCTCAGCTCGACGTCGGCCAGTGCGTAGCGGGGCAGGGTGTCCGCGGTGACGAGCAGTGGCACCCACCGCATCAGCTCCTCGATCGCGCCAGGCATCAGGTCGGGGCGGGCACGCAGCAGGGCGAGCTGGTCGGGGTGGTTCAGCAGGGTGTAGGTGAAGTTGACGATCTGGCTCGCGGTCGACTCGTAGCCCGCGGCGAGGATCAGCAGTGTCAGCTGGATCAGCTCGTCCTCGGTGAGGCGGTCCTCCTCGTCTCTGGCGCTGACCAACGCGCCGAGCAGGTCGTCGCTCGGCGTCTGCCGGCGCTGCGCGACCTGTGTGGCCAGGTACTCGGCGAGCCGGCCAAGCCGTTCCTGCCGCTGCTCGTTCGTCAGCGCGGTGACGGACATGAACGCCGCGACCCACTCCCGGAAGGCGTCCCGGTCCGCATAGGGCACGCCGAGCAGCTCGCAGATCATGAGGCCGGGCAACGGTTCCGCGAAGGACGTCAGCAGGTCCGCCCGCGGGCCGGCCTTCGCCATGTCGTCGAGCAGCCTTGTGGTGGTCTGCTCGGCCTTCTCGCGCAGCCCGGCGACCCGCCGCTCGGTGAACGCCTTGGCCACCAGCCGCCGCAGCCGGGTGTGCTCGGGTGGGTCGAGGTCGGTCAGGATCGAGCCGACCTTCTGCGGGTGCTGCCGGGGCGCGTCCCGCGTCACCGCCTCCGCCAGGCTGAACCGCGCGTCGCCCAGTGCGGTGCGCACGTCGTCGTAGCGCACCAGCAGCCACGCCTCGTCGCCGTACGGCGTCTTCACCCTGGACAGCGGCTCGTTCTCGCGCAGCCAGCCGTACATCGGGTCGATCTCCAGCCGGTCCACCGGGCCGAACGGATATGCGCGCACGCCGTCAATCCTGTCGCGTCGGGCCGGCGAGGGTCAGGGCCGTCAGGGCCAACTCAGCGGTAACTCAGCGTGGGACTCCACGATGATGCCGTGGTCGAGTTAACGGATGCGATGGCGCGGCCGGACGAGCTGCTCACCGGGGCACAACAGGCGCTTGCCACCTTCGAGCTGGACCTGGCCGACTCGCTGGCCACGTCGGCTCACCATCTCCACGGTGGGTGGCACGCCGACCAGGTGCTGGCACAGGTGCTGGTCAGGCGGGGCCGGTACGAGCACGCGGCCGCGGTGCTGCCGGAAGCCCCGCCGCGCGGCGCCCCGGTCGAGGTGCGCACGCGCTGGGCGGTCACGGCGGCGGCCATCCACTACTGGGGCGCGGGGGACGTCGAGGCCGCCGAGCGGGTGCTGGCCGAGGCGGGCGGTGTGGTCGCCGAGGCGCACCGGGCCGGGTTCGTGTTGCTGGACGGGCGTCCCGGCGCGGCGCTGGCGTGGGGCGAGCGGGTGCTGGGGGACCCGAGTGCGCCGGCCGAGGCGACCATCCCGGCGGTGGCCACCGTCGTCGTCGGGGCCAGCCTGACCGGCCAGTACGACCGCGCGGCGGCGGCCGTCGACGAGGCAGGGCTGCCGGACGTCGCCCAGATCGGTTACGTCCACTGCTTCGCACTGCTCATGGCCGGCCAGGTGCGGGACGCGTCGCGGCTGGCCGAGGACGGGTACGCCCGCGCGGTGGCGGCGGGGAACATCGCGGTGGCCGGTGGCTGGTCGGCGCTGCGTGGCCTGGTCGCCAAGGCGCGCGGTGACCTGACCGAGGCGGTGGCCGCCCTGAGCGCCGCGACGCGGTTGCTCGAGGGGCACGACGGCGTGCGCATGCTGGCGCCGTGCCTCGCGGAGCTGGCCATGGCGCAAGCCATGTCGGGCGACCAGGCCGGTGCCGAGGGGATCCTCCACCGAGCGGCTGGGGACCGCTTGTTCGTCCCGTGGTTCGAGCTGAGCCGCGCGTGGGCGACGGCCGCGGGCGGGGACGCGTCACTCGCCGTCCGCCAGGCGGCCGCCGCCGCGGACCTCGCCATGGCGAGCGGCCAGTTCGCCGTCGAGGCCGTGGCACGCTACGACGTGGCGAGGCTCGGTGACCCCAAGGCAGCACACCGCAGGCTCGCCGAGCTGGCCGAGGTCGTGCAGGGCCCGCTCGTGCTGGCGATGGCCGGCGCCGCGGCCGCGCTGGCCCGCTCCGACGCCGTCGCGCTCGACCGCGCGACGACCACGTTCTCCTGGCTCGGGTTCGACCTGCTGGCCGCGGAGACCGCGACCGCCGCGTCCGTGCTGCACCGCAGGGCAGGCCGGACGTGCCACGCCGACCAGGCCGCGGCCCGCGCGTCCTCGGACGCGGCCACGCCGTTGTTGCGACTCGCGGCCACGGCGCTGATCCGGTTGACCCGCCGGGAGCGAGACGTGGCGTTGCTGGCCGCCGCCGGGCTGAGCAGCCAGACCATCGGCGGCCGCCTGCGGCTGTCGGTTCGCACCGTCGACAACTACCTCGGGCGGATCTACCAGAAGCTGGGCGTGGTGAACCGCCGCGACCTCGCCTCGCTGGTGGACAGACGCATGCCGTGACCACGGGGCCCGCGAGCCCGCAGGGGGAGCTCGCGGGCCCTCATCTCCGTTAAAAAGGGGCATTCGCGGCAATTGGGTTCGTCATTGCCGCCAGCCGAATGGGCTCTTGTTTTCCGATGATCCGAGAGGGAAACTTCGCCCGAGTTTGCCGAGGTCTGGAGCCTCTTCATGATTAATTTACGTGCTCTCGCCCGATTGAGATGGTTTGCACCGATTCTGTTGGTCGCCCCCCTGATCACCGCCCCCGTCGCGGTCGCCGCGCCCCTCGATGACACCCCCGTGCTGCTGACGCCGAAGGGCGAGCACGAGAACGGTGACGACG
>Ga0307512_10005480_pt1 | contig 13243 bp, 7 predicted proteins | sample 14_EM_MG_FD_200267 | JGI IMG/M metagenome (GOLD analysis project Ga0307512, IMG submission 200267) | Populus trichocarpa ectomycorrhiza microbial communities from riparian zone in the Pacific Northwest, United States - 14_EM | ecosystem: Host-associated > Plants > Roots > Unclassified | place... | reverse complement strand
CGTGGAACCTCAGTCTTCTTGTTATCAGACTGAGGTTAGTATCATTCTTCACCATTACTCGTTACCTATAGCTTACACTGGCATAGCGTCTCTGTTGTCCGCTTTCAGGTACACGCGTTCGCAATATCAGTCTTCTTGTTATCAGACTGAGCGTCTCTGTTGTCCGCTTTCAGATTATGAGACCTGGTTCTCTGTCACTCTGACAACTGAAGCTCCGATCGTCATACTTCCCTGCCACCTATCGCTATGTCTACTCCCTCCGCTCCCGCTACCGGCACCACCGGCACTCCCGCTCCTCAGCTCGCTACTCCTGGCACCCCCGCGCCGCAGACGTCTGGCACCCCTGCGCAGACTCAAGGCGGAAGCTCCCCCACTACGGGGAACAGCACGTCGGTGAAGCCTTTCGTACCCGCTAAGTTCGATGTGCCACTGCTGGAAGACGACGGCGAGAACTACGACACCTGGTATGTAGCCCTGCAGCTCGCGTTCGAGAACCGGGACATCTGGCCCGTTGTCAACGGGACCGAACCTCGCCCGGATCAGACGACCGATCCTGCTGGCTACTCTGAGTGGGGCTTCAAGGATCGCGAAGCTAGGCTCATGATGATCGCTGCGTTGAAGAAAGTCGGGCAGAAGTGCATCTTTCGTGCGACGTCTGCCAAGGAGTACTGGGATCGGATCGCCACTCGTTATTCTGGCACCGGCGGCGGCAATGAGCGCACAATCTCCTTGCTGCAACAGTTCTTCAAGGCTTCTTTCACGGACACTGAACCGCTGCAGCCCCAGATCGACAAGGTCGTCTACGCGGCTCAACAGCTCGAGACTCTCGGGTTCCCCATCATCGATCGCCTCCTCGCTTTCTTGCTCGCTATCCGACTTCCGGACTCCTACGCCATGCTTCGCACCGTTATCACTAACTCCGACGCGTCCAAAATCACTAGCCAATGGGTCGCGGACCGCATTATCGGTGAGGAGCGCCATCGCCTTAACAATTTCGAAGGCAACGAAGCCGCTTTCTACGCTAAGGCCGGCAAAGGCAAGGGCAAACTAACTCAGGGCAAAGGGGACGACACCAAGTGTGCTCATTGCAAAAAGAAGGGCCACAAGAAGGCGGACTGCCGCAAACTCAAGAAGGAGAAGGCGGAGAAGGAAGCAGCCAAGAACGCTACTACTGATTCTGGCAACGCTAACTCCACTTCGTCGACTTCCTCTTCTAGCGCTACGGCGAAGATCGCTGTGGCCTCTGAGCCTGACCCTCCGGCTTACAGTGATTCCACCGTCGTCCGACTCTTCCACGCTGTCGCCGTTCCCCGCCGATCTCGCTCCGCCGAACGCCCCTCCACCACTCGTGAACGCGTGCTACAGGCCAAGATCGATTCCGGTCCTCAAAGTCTCGAGGCTGGTTGGATCATCGACTCTGGCGCCTCTCGCAATATGTGCGCACACCGCGACTGGTTCCACCATTACTCTCCCCTCTCTTCGCCCATGGATGTCGTCCTTGGCGACGACAGCGCCATTCAAGCCACCGGTGTCGGTCGTATCTCCGTTCGCATGCACGCTGATGGCAAGTCCTCGCCCGCAGTGTTGCAAGACGTTCTCCACGTGCCGGAACTCCACGGCAACCTTCTCTTGGTGTCGCATTTCGCTAAGCGCGGCTCTGAGATGCGATTCGTTGGCGAGGGATGCACCATCCTCGACCAGCGCAAGCTAGTTGCCTGTGAGGGCGACTTACGTGGAAGCCTCTACGTTATGCGGATCACCACGCTCCCTATTTCCGAATCGGCTCACATCGCGGTCCTCGACTCTTTCCCCGCCGAGGGTGAAGACCCCCATGAGGCCGCGCTGATCGCTGACAACTCGGGATCCAGGGCCAGCATCGACATTTGGCACCGACGCCTCGGTCATCTCAACGCCGACGATGTCATTCGCATGGCGCGAAAGGGGTTGGCTCGCGGGATGGTGATCATCGGCAACACTTCCCCTTCTTCCCACATCTGCGAACCCTGCATCAAGGGCAAGCAAACGCGTGCCGAAATCCGAAAAGAGACGGACACGCGCGCTGACCTCGTCTTAGGCCGCGTCTTTTCAGACGTCTGCACTCTCTTCAGCTCACGCTCCCGCCAAGGCTTCCTATACTTCGTTACCTGGATCGACGACAAGTCCCGCAAGGTTTTCGTCGACGCCATGAAGGAGAAGTCCGAGGTGGCCCAGCACCTGCGCACTTTTGTTGCGCGCGTCGAGCTCGAGACCGGCCAGAAACTCAAGGTCCTTCGCTCAGATGGAGGGGGCGAATACACCGCCGGAGAGGTACAGTTGTTCCTCAAGGAGAAAGGGATCAAGCACGAGTTGACCACAGCTGACACACCGCAGCACAACGGGGTAGCAGAACGCATGAACCGCACGCTTGTCGAGCGGGTCCGCACGATGCTCATCGAGGCCGAGCTGCCCGACGCTTACTGGTGGGACGCCCTTCGGTATGCAACGCTTCTTCATAACGTGTCTCCGACGCGTTCTCTTAGCGACAGCACACCCGAGGAGTCCTGGAGCGGGAACAAGCCCGACGTTTCTCGCCTCCGCGTCTTTGGTTGCAAAGCCTTCGTCCATATCCCCGACAAGCTGCGTGGTAAGCTCTCGGCAAAGTCTCTCGTCTGCACGTTCATCGGCTATGCTCAGCAGCGCAAGGCTTATCACCTCGTGCATCGGCCATCAAAGCGCTTTATTGACTCCCGTGACGTTATCTTCGACGAGGGGGGGACCAGCACGTCATACGAACGCGTTATCCTCGACGCTAACGACACTGCCGCTCCTCTCGTGACCATCACTCCCACGCTGTCACCATCCATTGCGGCATGATTAGGTTATGCGTCCCCGTGAAAAAGTCCTTATCCACCGAACGAGTGGAATGGGAAAGACGAGCACCCATCACTGAAGATGACATACACCTCTGCGATTTCACGCCCACACCTCCTATCCCATGTCCATTCACAGTAGCCCTGAAACTGAAAGCCTCATGGAAAACGTGCGACGGCACAGCCTCTAAAAATTGATTTCATGAAAAGCGCCGCCTGCTGTTGATGTGATGACGCGTTCGGTTAACGGAGGTGACCGGAACATGTGACCTTCATGTCGTAAGAACGCCGAACCCGGGATGGGTAGGCGCTTGCGGTCACCCACGTCTATCTAATTGACATCCACTCTCAGGTTTGCGCAACCCAGACAATTTCTATGGAAGGTTGAACAGAAGCTTGTCTATTCGCAGCCGTATACGAACATGGAAACTCCGCAACACTTTTCACACTGGATACATTCCATCTTGGAGGGCTAGTGTCATCGTGATGAATATTGATGCCTCGTTTTGTTGCACGTGCCCCGTAGGGTCTGGCCTCTTTTGTCCCCTGGACATGCGCTGCATTGCATCCACGAGGCAAGAGATAGTAAAAGGCCATCGATGTGGGTCGTATTTTCGCCGCATCATCTCTCCCCCAACCTATCACCACCTCTGTCATGGCCTCTGTCATGGATAGCTCATCCACCGACTCTAAGGACTCCGGCCGCTTCCAGCTGGGCTTCAACGCACTCCCTCAGTATGGCTTCGGCCCAGATCTTACTTTCAGCTCGCTAGTCGAGCACAATCCCTTCCTCTTCCGCGTATACACACCCAAGCCGCTTTCCCCATTCTTCGACAGCTCTGAGCCGTTTTTCATTGCCCAGAAATTCAAGAACAGTTATCGATACACGGTACAAGACTTTCAGGCCACGGGCTCATCGTCAGCATCGCCCGATCAGTCGGCGATGCCTGACTCATACGCTGACGTGGCTAACCACATGGACTGGACGAAGAAGTCTTCTTCACCCTTCGTCACAACCTCATTCAGCTTCGCCTGGGCAATATGGGAGGCAACTCGGCGCTATAGGAGCAACCCAAAGCAAGCAATAGAAATTGCCGTGATTGATGCAAAGGCAGTCGCAGAGCGGGCAGTCACGGCGTTGGAGTTGTTACGGAAGGGTTCACCGAAAGAGTGAGGACCCATGAATATCATACCGTATCTTTACTCATAATCGAATCCAGGCGGCATCCGGACCATTGGAAGTGGTACCGATTTGCAACGGAAGCACAAGACGTCCTTATCTATCGTTATGTGCCAGGCACGGCCGTACTCGCCTCTATCCCAATCCTGTCCATCATTCCGAAACTCCCCTCTTACTTCCTCAACCCTAACCCTAATGAGGAAGACAAAAGCTTCTTCAGCAACCTCACTTGGGACGTTACGCAACAACGGTCGGGATATCAGCAATTCTGCCAGCAGATGTCGGAACAATTTTTACGTTCATCGGCGGAAGAGCGATTACGCGACACGACTACAAGTTCGGTTCGCCTCGCGATGTCATTCCTTCGCCCATGGTTCCAAAGATATGCCTTGAAGGACTTCCAAGGAGCCGTTGACAATGTCTCGGAACTTGCATATATCATTGCACGCTGGCCGGGTCAGTGGTGGGTCCGAGAGCACACGGAGATCTGGGATCTCATTCAGTCCATGGTCCATGTCATCGGAGAAGAGGTGCGGGATGCGCAGCGCTTGCACGCGCTCAATGAAGTCACGCGGTTGCAAGGCGTTGTCAGCGAGCTGCAACTCCTCACCGATGAATTCATGTCAGTGCATTCCCGGTCGGGGTCCGACGAGTCTGCGGACGAAGCCGATCCCTCCGAACCACCTTCTCCGCCCGTCTCCCCACCTGCTGCCCCTCTCGTTCCAACGGAAGACCCACAGCTTCTTCCTGGACAGGCTCCATCGAAGGTCGAGACGGCATCGTGCGTCCTCACAAGCTTTTTGTTCGGGGCTTTCGCCGCACTGTTCGTCGTCAATTCCCAGAGACGAGACCTGGCACTCCATTTCACCTGATAATTGGCCGCTCACGGATTCGGAACCCGAATCCGACGCGTCATACTCGGGCACGGACTCGAGCTGCTCAAGCTGCTCAAGCATTGCATCGCTCAGCACTTTGGAGGACATGCGCTAGGAAGCATGCTAGGCGAAGGAGGGATAATACCGCGATTCCAAAGAGCGTTGCCACCCTGGTCGGTTTTTACTTAATTTTATTTCTTTTCTGTCTTCCTCCTCTTCTTCCTTTTCTACCATGTTGTATCCTGCCTAGTTACTGGCTCCCGCTGTATCAATGTAATATTTATTGACTTGTACACCATGATACGTAAGCCAAAAGCCTGAGGTTAGGCAAGATGGATAGCATGCAACGATCTCACACATCACCAGGTATCACGCCTCCTCCGCAGTCGTTCCATGTAATGTGACTTGCGTCCATACATGCCTCGTGCCGGTCGACCATTTCTTCGGTTCCACAAGGGTTACATCTCATTGTTAGAACTACCGCTTAATGTGGTCCGTCACAGCTGCTGGGACTCTGGTCGTGTGACAGGCACCTGGACTCGGAACTTTCTCGTAGCACGAGGTCAGGGTAATGGGCGCGCAACCCCGCAAATGTGGACGGATTCCTTCCTCCCGTCGGTATCTGCAGTGTTCGTGTGGGCCACAATAGGGCTCGAGTCCGTCGCTGGTTGTGTAGGCCGACTGGACCCACACGTGTACTACTGTAGCACAAACCGCGGACTCGGAGGTGTATCGGTTGAAGTTTCCCTTGCATAGCACGGCGGCCCGGGCCAGTGTGACTGACAACGGCTGAGCGCTGAGCGCTGATGGCTAGATGGCTCGTTCCTGTGGAGGGTGGTCCATATCTTCAACACGCCATTCACCGACGGCCGGGTTTCCTAGTTTTCAACCATTTTTCCATAACCGATGCACTGAACTTGGTTCCCTTGTTCGGTTGTTCCCATGGAACTCGATTGTGTCTACATGACATAGCGAAGCCGCGGAGCTCCTCTCTGCGATAAAGGTTCTCCCTGTGGAATTCAGTTTTCCCGCTCTCGATGCCAGTGGTGAGCGTAGCTTGAGTTCGGCGTGGCAACGCCGTGCCCGAGTGCGACGCTGCCCATTAAATCACAGGAGGCACCGTTGCACGTCCGTCGTCCGCTGTTCTCTTGGAACTGGACTAAAAAATTCGGTCCGGATTCCTCTATGGATGGTCATCCCGTATGTTGGAGAACGTTAGTTTCGGGGGAAAAGCTGCCGCGCTATGCATATCAGCTGGCTGTTGCATTTTCTGGCACAAATGTGCCGCCGAATTGTCATCTTGACAGCGACTTGCCACTGTTGCCAGTGGACTCCGTGACAATTGAACCTGACTAAGCACTTAGTCTGTGGAGACGAAGCGCTGTAAGTTGAATACAAAATGACACGGTGGCGCCCAGTGACTTCGTTCCAAACCAGTGATTTTCTGTGGTTCATGACAAATGACAACCTTTGGGGTGCAATACAGTATAGGTCGTAGTCGTAGTCTCATCCACCGTCCGTTCCAAGTGGGGGCCGATTACCCGATTACCCGATTACTAATCATGATTGACAGACCATAGCTGATCAACACCTTCCCTCGCGACTATCTATCACGTTTGGGGCTGTATAGTCCCTTGCAATTCTTGACGTCAGATATCATACTAGTATCGGCAACATCCTCAGCGTTATCACACAAGCGGTGTGAAGGGCAACGGGGTACAGCGCTCGGTCTTGGGATAGGAACTCTAGAAAGTAAAGCAATACACATGCAAAGAGTCACCGTCTCCACCACAATACCTATTTCCTTATGGTAATATAACTCCGACCTTCGGACATTCGTTAAGAAAAGCTATCCTCACGAAGTTGAGCGATGAAAAAAGGCGGAGAAATGGTGGAGATACAGTTCCCAATCCCAAGGGTGGTAAAGGCAATGGCAGCGTGTGATGATCACGACCCCCTCGTTGAAGAACTGATAAAGTAACAGTGTGTAGAATACCGAATTGTTAGAACCCATGGTCACATTAGAATACTGGCAGTATATGTACACATCCTTAGAAGTGCTACATGGGGCTCCGCTCCCCGAGGCGCACATAAATGGATTCCAAAAAAAAAAAAAAAGTAACAGTGTCCAAGGGGCTTGGGATTCGGTCTGTTGGTAATTTGTCAAGAACAGCGTCGTAAGAATGCTATCGCGTAGGTGCATGTGATGCGCAACGGACGGAGTGATCTCGTCACCCCTTGCTGAGCCGCGCTCCAGCCGAACAGTCAATTAACAGGCATTTCAGTTAATACACCCGGTGGCGGCGGGGGGGTGTGAAGCTTTTTCTGTGGGAGAACCGATGGGCCCGCGGGGAGGAGGAAAGGTGGCTCTATCGGGTGCAATGCCATAAGACTCCTTAGTGGAGCGTGGGCCCGGAATTGCTGTACATGGGATAGCACTGAGTCATTGGGCGTTTGGCATTGCAACATTGGATGGTATTACGCTTGCGGACCGCGCCCAGAAAGCTACAGTGTCATTGACGAGGAACTGTATAGTGCTGGATACTGCAGGGGTGCAAGACGCCGTCATGCCGAGCGCGGACGCGCAAGCCAATTCTCCGCTTAGTACGTTGCTCGGCATCATTATCAACCAATAACAATTTAATCTCTGGGCGTCTGTTACAGTCAACCATGCAACGACTTCACACTGCCCTAGATCACCAAGCGCGACGACTCGCATCTTTGCTGGGCTGGAAGTCCATTCACTTTAGGGTTATGGGCGGGTTACGTTACCACACCAACCTTTTTGCCAGTTGGCTTTCTCATCTGTCCCGTACTTGCGCTCTTTGCCTGCTCTGCTGCGACTACTGCCCTGCCCCACTCTGCGAGTGGCTAATCCCTCCTCTAACGCTTTCACTCCTAAAGTATATGCCAGTGGCAATATCACGATACCATGTCCTTGACCACATCCCAATTGAAAATGATGCTCTTACTGTTCCTCGCCCTCCTTTTTTCCCCTAACGCAAGAGCCCAGAGGACCTTTTTCCCTCCGGCAATTCCTCTGGTTGTTCGTTCGCCATATCTATCAAGTTGGAACCACATCACGAATGGGACGGTATTTGGTCGATCATGGCCTGCGACATATAATTCTCAGGTCGCTCGTTATAGTATCTTCAGTTGGCCATGAAATTCTCATCTTCGTGTGTTTTAGATCCTTGGTTGGGCTGTCATTGTGCGTGTCGACGGCGTGACCTATTCAGTCATGGGAGACGAAAGGGCAGCTGTCAACGGTACCGCGAACCTGACGGATATAGTAATCACGCCTACACAAACCGTGGTCACCTCGCAAGTGGGACCCATGCAGGTCAATCTCACCTTCCTAAATCCCATCGAGGTTCGTCTCGACTCTTCTGTTTGCTTCAAACATATACATACGCATCAATCAAAGCCAGGGGATTGGGTCAAGCAATCCATCCCGTTCTCATACATCGCTTTCACCGCAAACTCTTTGGATGGCTCAGCTCATACTGTGCAACTGTACACAGATGTCAGCGGAGGTACGCAAAAGTCGTCCTGTGAAACCCCTCGTGTCTCACCAGCTTCGTTGCAGAATGGAACTCGGGTGATCGAAACCAACAGATTGTATGGAGCTCGACGTCCACCACCGATGTCATCTATCACAATGTCAGACTTCCGAAGCCGGCAGTGTTTAATGAGATCAGCAACCAAGCGGAATGGGGCAACCTGTACCATGCCATCAAGCCTGTGGGTGAACCACCTGCTTTGGGGCTTTTCGTTACTCACAGTCTATGATTCAGGGGAACGGTATCACATACAAGATTGCGGCTGCCGGCGACTCCCGTGGCATGTTCCTGCTCCGTGGTGCGTTGGACGGCCAAGTGGACACAGATTTCCGTGCCATTTCCAGCACGTTCCCCGTCTTCGCTCTATCTAGTGACTTTGGCACCGTTCAAGCTATACAGACCCCTGTTGTCTGGACGGTTGGCTATACCACAGACCCCGCCATCAGTTACACTGATCTATCTGGTGGACCTCCGACACAACGTAATTTGTACTACAAGTCCCAATATTCTGCTGGTGACGGGGAATTGGTCAGTGATGGCTTTTCATGGAAAGTTGATGTGTCCAACACCCACGTGCAGATCGTTGACTTTTTAAACGACTTTACCAATGCATCCTCGAGAGCTCAACAGCTGGACAAAAAGATACTCCAGGATGCCGCTTCTGTCTCCGATCCACTTGGGGACCTGGTTTCTCTCGCGATCGCCCAAGTCTACGGTAGCACTCAGCTCACAATCGGGACCGATGCTCTCGGTAACTTCAACAAGTCAGATGTGATGATGTTCATGAAAAATATTGGTGGATTGGTCCCGAAGTGAGTCAACAGGAACTGCTCCGTCCGTCGTATGGGAAGATCAAGTTTTGATGCTTTTAGCCGAGTAAATGCTGTCGAGACGCTGTATTCTGCTTTTCCTGCATTTATGTACCTTGATTCGACCCTCGGCGCACCTCTTCTTGAGCCTCTCCTTCGGCTTCAGGCATCGTCAAACTATTCTATCCAGTATGCTGCTGCTGATCTCGGTACGTTCCTCATAAACCCAATATCTGAGATATTTAGAGTCCACTGTAGGATCAAGCTACCCGAATGTCACAAGCACGAATTCTACTCACAATCAAGGAGTTGAACGTCCGTACCTCTCACGTTAATTTTGTACATCTCTGATTTGTCCCTCCCATAGAATCCGGGAACATGCTAATCATGACATATGCTCATGCACGCGCCACAGGAGATGGAAGCCTTATAAGTAGATATGTATGTCAGGACTCTAACATTCACCGACAGTGCCTGATGGCCTTTGATAGTATCCGTTGCTGACTTCCTGGGCCGACTATTTAACAAATTCGACGCTATCCATTCACGATCAGTACGTTGTTCCAAGTCGGTAGACTTCCCACCAGTGACAATGGATATAATTCAGGTCTTCTGCGGATGGTTTGACGGTCAGTAACCAAACCAATCTAGCAATCAAGGGCATCATCGCGATTGAAGCCATGTCAAAAATGAGCACCGCAGTTGGGCAGACGGCAGATGCCAACAAATACACCGTCCGTACTGGTCCATTAGATGCTTTGCAGTGAAATTGATTCGTCAGCAGAGCACAGCTGCGCAGCTCTACGAGCAATGGAAGGGCCTTGCATTAGGCAGCGACCAACACGTTCTTGCAGTGTATGGACAATCTAACTCATGGACGTTGGGCTATAATCTGTTCGCGGATGTATGGTTAGGCACGAACTTGGTGGATTCATCGGTTGGTTTCCGTGCCTGCTAGTCTCGTGCACTTCCTGATAAATTCCAGATATTCAATGCCCACAGCAGTTTCATCGACAACATCATGTCGACTTCAACCTTCAGCAAATTTGGAATGCCTGTTGACAATCTTCTTTCAGACACAACTTTCACGATATCTAGTTGGTAGCTTCTATGGTTAAATTCTTTTGGTTGACGTCCTTCTAGGTTGGAACCTATTTGTGGCTGCCATGACTCAAAATGGAGGCTTGTCCTCAGATCTTATCTCGGGGATCCACAATAGGGCATCCTTCAACATCAGCGCGGGAGTGTTCCCTCTGACTTATGATAGTTCCCAAGGATCAACAATCGAAGGGGGTGCTAGGTGAGCGTGAACTGCTGAGAAATCTAGGTAGTGATTAACATTACCATAACCACGATTAGTCCTGCACAAGGTGCTATGTTCGCGCCATTAGCCCTGAAGTTCGTGTAAAGTGACTTCTCGATTGTTTCATGTCTGACAATCCTCCCTCTTTCAGGGTTCCTGTCCTCGCGATAAAAGCTAGTGGGACGACTGGGGCGAGAGAACAACCGGCCGCACCATCGCACACCGGCGCAATTGCGGGGGCAGTCGCGGGTGGTGTTGCTGCTATCCTCCTTGTAATCGGGGCCATTGTCTTCGTACGGCGTCGGCGTCGGCTAAGCAAACGCAGATCCGCCGGGTCAATTTTTTCAACTTCTTTCGTGGAAGGTGGCCCACCAGTGACCGTAACGCCGTTTAACCCAAGCACTCTCGATACAGCCCAGCAGGGCTCAGGTTCCTGGATGGAACAGCAGCAGCTACTACCTGAACACTCGGATGGAGGAACGGCTTTCGACCCGCGCAGCCTATCGTCTACGCCAGCCCCAACACTTCCACGCTCGCGACTGGTGGCGCCCGTTCCTCCGGGCTTGTCCAGCAAGGAGCTTGCGCGTTTACGCACTGAGGCTCAACAGACCTATACCCAACATTCATCGGATACGACTCAGTCGTCGTCCACTCCGACTGTTTTTACCGCGCAGAGCGGAGTGACATCGCCATCCGAAACTCGGAGACTACAGTCGGAAGTCGAGTCTCTACGGCGGGAGATGCTGCAGCTTCGTACAGAGAGATTTGAACCACCACCGAGCTATACAACGGGGGATGTATAGTCTAGGATGTTGTTCTTTACACTTGGGTTTACCGAATCACTGCGATGTACAATTGTTTTATAAGCGCACATATATATCCTTTACACTTTCGTATAACATATCATTTTCCCTTGCCCTTAGAATTTCAGCCAAAGTGAGACCGTTGAGACCTGGAGACTTTGAGGTGCCAATTGGAATACTGAAACCTTTATGCCCATCCAATCGCGTACTTAGGGCTGCCTCGATACATGAAACACAATAGCCCTTAAAACGGTGCTCTCGGAATGAAGAACGACAGTGCGAACTTAGCGATGGGCTCGAATGCGTGAAAAAGGGATTTAGGTGGAGTCGGCTTCAGCTGCGGTCGCCAAGTCCCCGAGTCGCCATGGAGAGTTCCACAATTACTGCATACGCTTGCCATTGTGGGCCTCACCCCCATTTCGGCGATTCCTACCAATGAGGAAATGATTTAGCGTCCTACGCTTCGCAGATCTCGTCGATCGGCCCATTCGTGCGGTGCTCCTTCTACCCTTCTCACTCGGACAGTATGGCCCCGTTTTCATATCTAGGACGAGAAGACTTCAGTCGGACTATCATGAGCTGGTATATCGCCCTACACCGTTTGAGACGATATTGCCCCGTGTAACGGGCGCACTGCGCACCTAGATAATATATGGAAAATGGCGGTCACGGTTGGGTTGACACCAAGGAAAACGCGTACTCCTCAGATGACGCTCAGCCAAGACCTCCTACAATGGTGAAAGAGCATGCACCAGTTCCTTTAAGAAGCAATGAATTGAACCCGAAAGATGAGAGACTTCTGGGAGAACATTAGCGGATATGAGCCCCGCCAATCTTAGAGCCTAACATTTGGCACGACTGAGTCGATGGGATGGATGATGCTTTAACTAACAGCCGCCGGCGTGTCCCAACACAAATGATATGAAACTCGCGAGAGAGCTACGTTCACTTCACGCCACTAACGGCCACAAAGAAGCAGACAGCCTCTTGCAAATAATATTTTCAGAAGTGCCGCACCTCGTAAGGGCGCTCCGCTGCAAGTGGGCAATTGAAGAGTGAAGACATACAGCAGTAACAGCGAGATCCGAGTCCGCATAATGTGGCACCTTGCTATCAACGAGGGTGACACTGTCGCAACAAATAAAGCGACGAAATTGGCAGCAAATACCTGGGAACGTGTGGACCACGTAAAGGAGACCCCGCAAATTGAACCGAAGGGGGACGTCCCGAACAGATGGATCTGGAACCCGGAGGTATGAGACCACCTCCTGAGTGATGATGAGCGGGCGATCCACATCATTCCGAGTCTAAGATCAGGGATGTGCATCGTGCATTTCCCCCTTCACAACCGGAACTTCGGCTTGGGGTGCCTGGTTACAGGGATAGTGCACTGATACAAGGCTGACGCTCATCTCCCGTGACCCTCACTGATAGGCTCCACTCACAGAGGGGAAGAGCCTTCAAAAGATAATCATAGAGTGTTCCAAGGTTGACTATTAACTATCCCATTATTCTTCATTCATTCAGATTTCACACAGGAAAACAGCTTAATGGGAAAATAATGAGTGGTTGGAAGACCCTAATAATAATGGAAAAATGAAAATAGAATGACATAGCAAAAATTGGGTCCTGAATCTCACCATCCTCATGTCTATTTGTTTTTCACCCGATTTATCTTTTTGGGCACCCACAAAAATCGTTCCCTGGCGTGTCTAGCATTACCACTGATGGGGTACAAGGAGGGGTAGTAGAAGTACCTGTGTGGATAGGGATAGATGAAGGGGATGGCTCGCTTAGTAACGTTGCTCTCACACTGGCATTGGCGTCAACCCAAAAATAACTCGGCACGCGACATGCTTGT